>Ga0207706_10001335_pt1 | contig 24697 bp, 28 predicted proteins | sample KBSC53metaG_FD_184318 | JGI IMG/M metagenome (GOLD analysis project Ga0207706, IMG submission 184318) | Corn rhizosphere microbial communities from Kellogg Biological Station, Michigan, USA - KBS C5-3 metaG (SPAdes) (version 2) | ecosystem: Host-associated > Plants > Roots > Rhizosphere > Soil ... | reverse complement strand
GCCCTCGCCCGCAAGCGCCTGTGCTGCCGCGGCTCCAATGCCGGTGCCTCCGCCGGTGATCAGGGCGTGCCGCCCCCGAAGCGCCTTGTCAGCCATAGCAGCCCTCTTCATTTCAAGCATTGGCCGAACGGCAATGAGGTGGCAAGGCGCTGCGCATGAAACTCGCAGTCCTCGAAACGGGCCATCCGCCGGGCGACCTTGAAAGCCGGTTCGGCGATTATCCGGCGATGTTCCACCGGATGCTGGGCGACGGCTTCGAAATCGAATCCTTCAATGTCCAGGCCGGCGAGTTCCCCGTTCGGCCGAATGGGCACGACGCCTATATGATCAGCGGCTCTCCTGCGGGCGTGTACGACCCGCTTCCGTGGATCGCACCGCTGATGGAGTTCATCCGCAACGCAAACGGAAGCAAGATGGTCGGCATCTGTTTCGGTCACCAAGTCATGGCGGAAGCACTCGGCGGCCGTGTCGAGAAATCGAGCAAGGGCTGGGGGACAGGCCTTCATCGCTATGACGTGATCCGCCACGAGCCGTGGATGAACGGCGATACGTCCCGAACTCTTGCAGTCCCGGCGTCGCATCAGGATCAGGTGATCGTGCAGCCGCCGAACACGACGATCGTGGCCGAATCGGACTTCACACCCTATGCCGCGCTCGCCTGGACCGACCGCCCCGCGATCTCCTTCCAGTTCCATCCCGAATTCTCGCCGGAGTTCGCCAAGGCGCTCATCACCGAGCGCCACGACGCCATTCTCGACCCGGAGACGGCAATCGCATCGCTCGACGCGCCGAACGACAGCGCCCGCGTCGGCAAATGGATCAGGCAGTTCCTGCAGGAGATTCCGTCATGAAAACCCGCGCTGCCGTCGCGTTCGAAGCCAAGCGACCGCTCGAGATCGTCGAGGTCGACCTCGAAGGCCCCAAGCAGGGCGAAGTACTCGTCGAGATCATGGCGACGGGCATCTGCCACACCGATGCCTACACGCTCGACGGGTTCGACTCGGAAGGCATCTTCCCTTCGATCTTGGGCCACGAAGGTGCGGGCGTGGTCCGCGAAGCGGGTCCAGGCGTGACCAGCGTGAAGCCCGGCGATCACGTCATCCCTTTGTACACGCCCGAATGCGGCAAGTGTAAGTCGTGCCTTTCGGGGAAGACGAACCTCTGCACCGCTATCCGCGCGACCCAGGGCAAGGGCTTGATGCCCGACGGGACGAGCCGGTTCAGCTACAAAGGCGAGACGATCTTCCACTATATGGGCTGCTCGACCTTCTCGAACTTCACGGTGCTTCCCGAGATCGCGGTCGCGAAGATCCGCGAGGACGCACCCTTCCAGACCAGCTGCTACATCGGCTGCGGAGTGACGACGGGGGTCGGCGCGGTCATTAACACAGCGAAGGTCCAGCCGGGCGACAATGTCGTCGTGTTCGGGCTCGGGGGGATCGGGCTCAACGTCATCCAGGGCGCGAAGATGGTGGGGGCCAAGACAATCGTCGGAGTCGACATCAATGCATCCAAGGAGGAGTGGGGCCGCAAGTTCGGGATGACCGACTTCATCGACGCGGCGGGCAAGGACCGGGCGGCGATCGTCGCGGAAATCGCCGAGCTGACGGACGGCGGAGCGGACTACAGCTTCGACTGCACCGGCAACACCGAAGTGATGCGCACAGCGCTCGAATGCTGCCACCGCGGCTGGGGCACGAGCATCATCATCGGAGTCGCCGAGGCGGGGAAGGAAATTTCCACGCGGCCGTTCCAGCTGGTGACTGGGCGGAACTGGCGCGGCACTGCCTTCGGCGGAGCCAAGGGCCGCACGGACGTGCCCAAGATCGTCGACATGTATATGGACGGGACGATCGCCATCGACCCGATGATCACGCACGTGCTGAAGCTCGACGACATCAACAAGGGCTTCGACCTGATGCATGCGGGCGAGAGCATCCGGTCAGTGGTCGTTTATTGAGAAGGGAGGCTAGCCATGTTCAGCCACATCGTCGTCGGATCGAACGACATCGACCGGTCGCAGAAGTTCTACGACTCTCTATTCGGCGAAGCAGGGATGAGGGACAGTGAGAAGGACCGTCTCGCATACCGGCGGAAGGGTGCCGCCTTCCTCGTCACCAGGCCCATAGACGGGCAGCCGGCCTGCTCGGCCAATGGCGGGACGGTGGGATTCACCTTCGACAGCTCGGAAGAGGTCGACGCTTGGCACAAGCGCGGAGTCGAGGCCGGCGGAACGTCGATCGAGGACCCGCCCGGCTATCGCGAAGGCAATTTCGGCAAGCTCTACCTCGCCTATCTTCGCGACCCTGACGGCAACAAACTTTGCGGGCTTCACCGTCCGGCGCAGTGACGGTGGACCACTGGCCTTTCGACGATCCGCCGAATGTCGCCGCGATCACGAATCGGGCAATCATGCATGACGGTGATTGGATCGGACTCGTGTCGCACGATTCCGAAGATGGCGGATGGCAGTTCCTCAGTCTCGAGGGAGCTTCGAACGCCGACGAACCTACGGTAGTGGCCCTCCACCGCATCCTCGAGAAGGATCGGTCAATAGGTGAGCTGGCTGACCTTCCATTGGGTTGGAGGGCATGGCGGGCAAGTCCCGACGGTCCATGGCAACGGGCGCGTCATGACGATTGAAATCGTGAACGAGAACAAGTCGCACGGCGGGCGCCAGCTGGTCGCCAAACACGCGTCAGCGGCCACGTCGACGGAGATGAGCTTCTCGATTTTCCTTCCGCCCGAAGCCGAAGGGGGGCGAAAGCTTCCAGTCGTCTGGTTCCTCTCCGGCCTGACATGCAGCCCGATGAACGTCACCGAGAAAGGCGAGTACCGCGCCGCCTGCGCCGAGCTGGGGCTGGTCTTCGTCGCTCCCGACACCAGCCCACGCGGCGAGCAGGTCCCGACCGATCCCGCGGGCGGCTGGGACTTCGGGCTCGGCGCGGGCTTTTACGTCGATGCTACGCAGGAGCCGTTCGCCGCCAATTACCGCATGTGGAGCTACGTCACCGAGGAGCTTCCGGCGCTCGTCGAATCAGAATTCCCGGTCGACATGAGCCGGCAATCGATCACGGGCCATTCGATGGGCGGCCACGGCGCGCTGACGATCGCGCTCCGCAATCCGGACCGTTTTCGAAGCGTCTCCGCTTTCTCGCCGATCGTCGCGCCCAGCCAGGTGGCGTGGGGAACGAAGGCGCTGGGCGGATATCTCGGCGAGAACCGGGACGCCTGGCGAAAGCATGACGCCGTCGCGCTGATCGAGGACGGCGCGCGTCTGCCCGAAATCCTCGTCGATGTCGGCGAGACAGACCCGTTCATCGAAAATCAGTTGCGGCCCGAGCTTCTGGAACAAGCATGCGCGTCGGCTGGCATTCCGCTGACGCTCCGCCGGCAGCCGGGATACGATCACAGCTACTATTTCGTCTCGACGTTTATGGCCGAGCATTTGCGCTGGCATTCGGAGAGACTGAAGAGGGGATAGGCGATGACTCTCAACCGCCGCGAATTCATCCAGGTTGCGGCGGCAATGGGAGCGTCGCTCGCATGGGGCGGGGCGGCCCGGGCTTCGAAGACGGGCTGGCGCGAAGCCCGTAATCTGTATCCCGAAGGCGTCGCGTCGGGTGATCCTGGCTCCAACAGCGTGATCCTGTGGACGCGCCGGCCATTCACTTCGGGCGATCGCCATATGCTGAGAGTCGAGGTTGCCGAGGACGAGGCTTTCCGCCGCGTCGTCGCACAGGCGCCCGCTGCCGCATCCGCCGCAGCGGACTGGACAAGCCGCGTGTTGGTCGGCGGCCTCAAACCCTCACGGACCTACTGGTATCGCTTCGCCGACGCCGACGGGAACGGCAGCCGCATCGGCCGAACGCGCACCGCGCCGCTGCCCGACGATCCGCGCGCTGTGAACTTCGCGTTCGTCAGCTGCCAGGACGTCAACGAAAGCAAGCTCAACGGCTACCGCCGAATGATCTTCGAGGATGAGCGGGCGCGGCCCGAGGACCAGCTCGATTTCGTCTTGCATCTCGGCGATTTCATCTACGAGGTCGTGCAATATCCTGAGGAAGGGAAGCCGCGCTTCGACCGGAAACTCTACGAGGTTGCGCGGATCCCGGACGCGCTCAAAGTCCTCAAAAAATATAATCTTCCGACGACTCTCGAGGGATACCGCGCAGTGTGGAAAGGCTATCTCGCCGATCCCGACCTGCAGGACGCGCGTGCGCGCTGGCCGTTCGTGTGCATCTGGGACAATCACGAATTCTCGTGGCAGGGCTGGCAGAGCATCCTTAAGGCGCCGAATATCGAGCAACCCGCGCAGACGATCAAAGTCGCCGCCAATCAGGCTTGGTTCGAGAATATCCCGGCGCGGGTAGAGGCTCCGAGCGGGTCGTTCGACGAGTTCGGCTCCGTTCCCGTGACGAACGTCAAGATCGAGAAGTTCGACGATGACGGCCTGGGCGTCGAGCCGAACAATATCGCCGCGATCAACAGCCTGATCGTTTACCGGGCACTTCGCTACGGCCGCCACCTCGATCTGCTGCTCACCGACTTGCACAGCTATCGCGGACCGACCCCTTTCGACGAACCATCGCTCGATAAACTTGCCGACTGGGCCGACTACGACGGGATGTTCCCCGATGATTTGTTGCAGGTTCTCGAGGGCGGGCGCGTCTTCAACGGCGGCAATCCCCCGGCGGAACTAGAGTTCAACGGGACGAAGATCGCCAATCCGCGAAAGGACAAGCCACCGCAGGCAATTCTCGGCGCGAAGCAAAAAGCCTGGCTCAAGGACCGCTTGCGCAGCTCGAGTGCGACCTGGAAGATTTGGGGCAGTTCCCAGGGCAACCTGGAGCAGCGCGCCGATCCTGAAAACCTGCCCGCCGGGCTCACGAAGCAGAAATGGCCGGCGGGCCGTTTCGCCAACGTCGGGGGCGGCGACTACGGCAGCGCATGGGTCGAGCGCGGCGAGATCTACGACCTGGTGCGTGACGCAAAAATCACCGGCTTCGCCATCGTTTCCGGCGACCTGCACAGCTTCTGGGCTGGCTACGCTGCGCCGCATTTGCCGCCCGCCAAGTTCGAGCCCGTCGGCCTGAGCTTTACCGGCGGGTCCATGTCGAGCGTGGGCGGAGGCGAAGCGAACGAATATGTGATCAAGAAGGACAATAAATTCCGGCCGATCTACCTGGCCGACCGGCCGGGCGCGGCTAAGCCCGAGTCAACCTACAACATGCTGCTGACGCACGGTGTCCGTTCCTGCTTCGAATACGCCAAATCCTTCGATCGGGCGAAGGCTCGGGCGCTGTCGAACCCCGATTTGGCGCCGCATCTTAAATTCGTGGATATTGGCGGGCATGGCTATGCGACCGTTCGGCTCACCGGCGACGAAATGCGGACCGAGTTCGTGTGCATTCCGCGCCCGATTGCGCGCAGCGGCACGCCTGATGGCGGACCCCTTCGCTATCGCATCGTCCACGAGGCCAAACTGTGGCGGGCGGGCGAACGGCCGCAGCTCACGCAGAAGATTATCGAAGGCGACCCGGGTTTGGGGGTTTGAACCGAGGCGCTCTCACCATTTTGTTCGAAGTGCCCCCGGCACTTCGGAAAATGGTGACCCCAACGGGACTCGAACCCGTGTTTTCGCCGTGAAAGGGCGACGTCCTAGACCGCTAGACGATGGGGCCGGGAAAGCGGGGGCGAGTTAGGCGAGGCTCCGGAGAGCGTCAAGCGAGCGCGGCGTCTTCGAGGTGCATTTCCGCCGCATTGCCGCCGTTCCATTCGTCGCGGCGGATGCTTCCGGCGAGCCACCAGCGGCGGTCGCCCGGCGAGCCGAGCAGCGCCTGGCCGAGGTCGGTCTGCGCGCTCCGGAAGGCGATCCACTTGAAGCTCCTTCCGTCCTCGCCGCAGGCCAACCCACGCACGTGTCCGTCACCCACGATTCCGACGCGGAGCAACCGCGCGGGACCGGTGACAACCTTCGGGCTGGGCCAGCCGGCTCCGTAGGGACCGCCCTCATCGAGGGCGTCACACAGGCCGCCGACTATCCCGCCCGGCGCAAGCAGCGCGTCGACGAGCAATGCGCGGCCATCGAGCGAACGTTCGACGTCGGCAGCGAGGCGCTCGTTGATGAAGTTTCTGAACGCGTCGAGTCCGCCCTTGGCCAGCGTCAGGCCGGCGGCCATCGCATGCCCGCCGCCGGCGATGAGAAGCCCGCTGTCCTTCGCGGCGAGGACTGCAGCGCCAAGATCGACTCCCGATATCGATCGGCCCGAACCCTTGCCCGTCCCATCCTCGTCCTCGGCGATGACGATAGCTGGGCGCCCGAACCGTTCCTTGAGCCTGCCGGCGACGATGCCGATCACGCCGGGATGCCAGCCGGGGCCCATCACCGTCAGCACCGCCTGCCCGTTCAGCTTCGCAGCCTGTTCCTCAGCCTGCTCGCAAACGCTCATCTCAATGGCGCGCCGTTCCTCGTTCAAACGGTCGAGCTCGGCGGCGATGCTCCGCGCCTCCTCCGGATCGACGCAGGTGAGAAGCCGAACGCCCAGGTCGGATTTGCCGACACGTCCGCCGGCGTTGATGCGCGGGCCCAAGGCGAAACCGAGGTCGCGGCAGCTCGGTGGCTTCACCAGCCGCGCCGCTTCGGCAAGGGCGGAAAGGCCGATGTTCTGCCGCGCCGACATCACCTTAAGCCCCTGTGTCACGAAAGCGCGATTCAGGCCGTGCAGCCGGGCAACGTCGGCGACCGTGCCGAGCGCTACGAGATCGAGCAGGTCGAGAATCTTCGGCTCTTCGCGGCTCTCGAAATAGCTGCGCTCACGGAGGTCACGGATGAGCGCGACGGCGAGGAGGAACGCCATTCCGACAGCCGCAAGATGGCCGTGCGAAGCCCCAATCGCCTCTTCGTCCAGCCGGTTCGGATTGATCAGCGCAAAGGCCACGGGAAGGAGCGTCGCGCATTGGTGATGGTCAACAACGATGACGTCGAGTCCGGCGGCTTTGGCGTCCTCGAGCGCATCGAAGGCCTGGGCGCCGCAATCGACCGTAATTGCGAGTGACGCTCCGCGCTTCTTGAGCTCGACGAGCGCTGTCCCCGACGGGCCGTACCCCTCCATCAGGCGATCGGGGATGTAGACGATCGGCTCGCTTCCCAGCCGCCTGAGAAGCAAAGTCAGCAGCGCGGCGCTGGTCGCCCCGTCGACGTCATAGTCGCCGAAGACCGCGATCGTTTCCCCGGCAGTGACCGCCTCGGCGAGCCGCTGGGCGCCCTTGTCCATGTCCTTGAAAGCGGACGGGTCGGGCAGGAAATCGCGGATTCGCGGGTCGCGGTGCCTTTGGAGGTCGTCAGGTGGAACGCCGCGGGCGAGAAGCAGCTCGTCGAGCAGCGATTCCATTCCGCTCTGGCCGGAGCCCCGCCACTTCCACGGCTGGCCGGACACGGATTTCTCGACGTTTAAAGCGAACCCCACGCGGCGATTCTACGCCAACGCGACGGCGGGTCTAGAGGCTTCGGCGGCTTCCGAGGTTATAATGTTCGGTGAAGACACGGCGGACCGTGCCCGAACTCGCGCGCATCACCAGGCTTTCGGTCGTCACGCACTCCTTGCGCCGATGGACGCCCTTCAGGAGCGCCCCGTGGGTGACCCCGGTTGCGGCGAAGATGCAGTCGCCCTTCGCCATGTCGGTGACGCTGTAGACCCGATCGAGATCGTCGATTCCCCAGCCGCGGGCGCGGCCGACTTCGTCGTCGTTGCGGAAGAGGAGCTTACCGAAAATCTGCCCGCCAACGCAGCGCAGCGCAGCCGCCGCGAGAACGCCCTCGGGGGCCCCTCCGCTTCCCATGTATACGTCGATGTCGGTGTCGGGATCGGCGGTCGCCATCACGCCGGCAACATCGCCGTCCGGGATAAGCTTGATCCCGCACCCGATCTGGCGAAGCTCGGCGATGATCTTGTCGTGACGGGGACGGTCGAGGACGCAGGCGATGATCTCGTTCGGCTCGACGCCCTTTTCCTTTGCGATCGCCCGGATGTTGTCGGCGACCGGCCGGTTGATGTCGATCGTTCCTTGCGGATAGCCGGGACCCACCGCCAGCTTTTGCATATAGACGTCGGGAGCATTGAGGAGGCAGCCGCTCTCGGCGATGGCGAGCACGGCAAGGGCGTTCGGCCCGGCCTTGGCGGTGAGGCTGGTCCCTTCGAGCGGGTCCAGGGCGATGTCGATTTTCGGCCCGCAATCCTGCGCCGACCCGACCTTTTCGCCGATGTAGAGCATCGGCGCCTCGTCGCGCTCGCCTTCGCCGATCACCACCGTCCCATCCATCGGCAGCTTGTTGAGCTCGGTTCGCATGGCTTCGACGGCGGCGGCATCGGCGGAATCATTGTCGCCCCGCCCGATCCACTTCGAGGCGGCGATCGCTGCGGCTTCGGTAACTCGCACCATTTCGAGAACGAGCACCCGATCGAGAACCGTCGAGCCCTGGACGTCACTGGCCACGCGCAAACTCCCTGTTGGATTGCAGCGCGATAGGAGGCGGCATCGGGCCTGTCGAGACTAGCTCTGTTCTTCGGCCTTGTGCTCGAGGAGCGCGTTGCGCACCCGGACGGCACGCGACTGAATCTGGGTCTCGATCAGGAAAAATGCAAAGCCGCTTCCAAGCGCGATCATGCACAGGATGAAGACCAATGCGATCGCAGTCCCGAACTCCCCGCTGACCAGGGTTCCGGCGAAGAGAAGTACGACCACGAGGCAGATTAGCATAGCCGCAAAGACCGCCAGCCAGATCGCCCGGTTCACCAGCGACATGCGGCGGTCGAGAATCCGGATTTCCCGAAGGAACTTGTCATGCTCGTCGCCCCGGCTTTGAAGAAGGAGCGGCTCGATGTTCCGCACGCGGTCGACGATTCGGGACAGTCTTCCGGTACAGACGTTGAGGAAAGCGCCGATCCCCGCAAGCAGGAAGACCGGCGCAAGCGCCGACTGGATGATGTCCGCGATCTCGGCGACGCGGGTTTCGTGCGGGGGAATGATCATGGGCTTAGTTAATCACGATAGGCGGGAAGCGACCAGCCGCGGAGAATGGCCATCGCGCGAAGTGCGAATCCGGCGGCGATGGCAAGCGCGGCTGCCGCCCAGACGGACAGTCCGAAAAGGGTGAAACCCACCAGCAGGCCGGCCGCGAGCGCGGCGGGAGTGACGTACAGCTCGCGGCGCATCAGGACCGACGGTTCGCCCGCGAGCACGTCGCGAATGATTCCGCCGGCGCAGGCGGTGAGCACGCCCATGACGAACGCCGGGAGCGGCGCGACACCGTAGCCGAGCGCCTTCGCCGCGCCGTAAGCGGCATAGGCCGACATCCCCGCGGCATCGAACCAGAGCAGCGCTCGGCCGGTGAAGCGCCGGCGGTTTGCCATCCACACAAGCAAGGCTGCTGCAATGCAGATGACGAGCGTCGCATTGGCGCGGATCCAGAAGACGGGCGCGCCGATCAGGAGGTCGCGAAGCGTTCCGCCGCCAACGCCGGTCACGGCCGCGAAAAATATGAAGGTGACGAAATCCAGCCGGCGCTCCGCGGCGACCATCGCGCCCGAGATCGCGAAGACCGCGATTCCGAAATAATCCAGAAGAACGAGCGCGTAGGGGAGGTGCGTACCGTCCATCAGCGCCTAATCCAGTCACTTTCCCCATATTGGGTTGGCTGCAATTGCGGCTTACATGGGCGAAATGGCGGATGAAAGCGACGCTGGGCCGAATCCCACGCTGGAGGATTGGCAGCATTGGACCTGGGTGATGGGCCGCGCCCAGCAGATGCTGATGGAAGCCTGGGCCCAGAGCCTCAAGACGCCGCAGCCCTGGCCGACGAGCCCGCCTTCCTGGGGCGCGTTTCCGCCGGCTTTCTTCGGCGGCGAGGCCCCTCCTGCCGCGGATCCGGTGAGCATGATGACCGCAGGCGCCGAAGCGTGGGCGAAAGGCCTCGACGCATGGGGCCAGATGCTCGGCCTGGACAGCAACACCGCCGAAAGGAAGGACCGGCGCTTCTCCGCTCCCGAATGGCGCGACAATCCTTTGTTCGACCAGATCCGCCAGACCTATCTCGCCTTGTCGGACAAGCTGCTCGGGACCGTCGATGAGATCGAGGGCCTCGACAGCGAAACCCAGGCGAAGCTGAAGTTCGCTGCGCAGAATTTCGTCGATGCGATGAGCCCGTCCAACTTCGCGCTGACCAATCCGCAGGTGCTGAAGAAGACGATCGAGACCCGCGGCGAGAACTTGCTGAAGGGCCTTGGCAACATGCTCAAGGATATCGCGGCCGGACAGCTCACGCAGACCAAGCCGGGGGTGTTCGAGGTCGGCAAGAACCTCGCGGTGACGCCCGGCAAGGTCGTCAAGGAGACGCCGCTCTACCAGCTGATCCAGTACACGCCGACAACCGAGCAGGTCCTCGCGGCCCCCGTCGTCATCTTCCCGCCGTGGATCAACCGCTTCTACATCCTCGACCTGACCCCCGAGAAAAGCTTCGTCAAATGGTGCGTGGACAATGGCGTCTCGCTGTTCATGGTCAGCTGGAAATCGGCCGACGAGAGCATCGCCGACGCCACTCTCGACGACTATGTGCTTGGGGGCCAGGTGGACGCGATCGACACGGTTCGCGACCTGCTGGCGGTCGAAGCGGTCCACGCCATCGGCTATTGCGTGGCCGGGACGACCCTCGCAGCGACGCTTGCCTGGCTGCACGCGAAGAAGCAGCAGGACAAGGTCAAGTCGGCGACCTTCCTGACAGCCCAGGTGGACTTCACGCTCGCCGGGGACCTCAAGCTCTTCACCGGCCCCGAGACAATGGCGCTGCTCGACAAGCTGACCGCCGAGAAAGGTTATCTCGACGGGCGCTACATGGCGGCGACGTTCAACCTGCTTCGGGGGCGCGACCTCATCTGGAGCTATGTGGTCAACAACTACCTTCTCGGGGAGGAGCCGCCGCCGTTCGACCTGCTCCACTGGAATTCAGACACGACGAACCTGCCGGCCCGCTGGCACCGCGCCTATCTCGACGACCTCTACGCCGGCAATAAGCTCGCGACGGGCGAAGTCGCGGTCGCCGGTACGGCGATCGACATCGACCGAGTGGAGACGCCGGCCTACATCCAGGCCGGTCGCGAGGATCACATCTCGCCGCCCGAGAGCGTGTGGAAGATCATGGACCATTTCTCGGGCAAGAAAAGATTCGTCCTTGCCGGATCGGGTCATATTGCCGGAGTTGTGAACCCGCCGGCGGCGAACAAATATTGCTACTGGGTCAACGACCGGCCTTGCGGAACGCTCGAGAGCTTCGTCGAGGGCGCCACCGAGCACAAGGGAAGCTGGTGGCCTGACTGGCTTGACTGGCTGAAGTCCCAGAACCCCGCGACGGTGAAGGCCGATGGTGCGCGGGTGCCAGGCAAGGGGAAACTGAAAGCGATCGAAGACGCCCCGGGGCGTTATGTCCAAGAACATTGAATCGCTGACGCTGCGGCTGGCGCGCCCTGAGGACCATCTCAAGCTGGAGCATTTGCAGAGGCTCGCATCGCTCGAGCTTCCCGAATATCGGTACGAGCTCTTGAAGCACCCCGACGCCATCCATCTTCCGCCGACCCAAATTGCGAACGGCCAGGTGATCGTCGCCGAATGGAACGGCGCTATCGCCGGATTTGCGGCGGAGGTCGGCGGTGAGCTGGATGGAGTGTTCGTCGAGCCGGAATTTTGGGGACTCGGAATCGGCAAGGCACTGGTTGCTGCGGCGACACACCGCGCTCGCCAAAGAGGACTGGCGCTTTCGGTTGTCGCCAATCCGCGCGCGCGCGTCTTTTACGAAAAATGCGGCTTCACGGTGGAAGAGGAAGTCCGGACCCGCTTTGGTCCGGCGCTCAAAATGTCGCGCTAGCAGTTCTCGTAGCGCCAGTGCCGCCTTTTGCCCTCCGAAAGCCATTCGACCGCGGTCGCGATGCGTTTGGTCCGCGTCGAGTCCTGCTTCGCTTCGCTGATCCAATCCAGATAGTCGCGCTGAGCCGACGGTGGGAAACCGTCAAGCGTCGCCTTCGCCTTCGGGGATTTCGCCAGCGCTGCTGCGAACTCGGGATGCATTTCGGGCCGCGGCTTCGGCGCGTGCTTTGCCTTGCGCGGGGCAGGAACCGACTTCGTCAGTTCCGCGGCCTCGCGGATGAGCCGGTCCAGTTGGTCGTCGGACGGCAGGTCGGCGAGCGAAGTGATCTTGCCGAACTGGCCCATCGCATCGGCGTTCGCCTGCTCGCCCCGGAGCTCCTGCCCGCGCCAGAAATTCAGGGCAGCGTGCTGCTTGAACGCCGCCGTCATCAGCAGAATCTTCCCGTCCAGCGTGTAGGCGGGCGAGCTCCACTTCATCGTCTCCTCCGCTTCCGGGACCGCGGCATGGACCCGCTCGCGCACGTGCTGCAGCACCGGCTTCGCGAAGGGCTGCGCGCGCTCGATATACGCGTCGATGCGGGCGTCGCGGCTCACAGGATACCTCCGCCCAGCATCAGGCGCAGGACGCCGATGATGATGACGAAGATGTTGAGATTGCGACCCGCCGTCCCGCGGCTCAACGCTCCGATCGCAGCGCCCATGACGGCCAGCGGAACGACCAGCCAGTTCGCCCACCCGAGCAGTGGCAGGAAAGCGATCGCGACGAAGACGAGCGAAACGAGGCCAATGATGATCGAAACCAGGTTGAGCATCGAAATCCTCTCAAAACGGCCGGCGTAGCAGTCTAGCAGGTCGACGTAGCGATTGTGAGAGTTACTCCGGCGCCATTGCGGAGAGTTGCTCCTTCGTCCTCACCATCGCTGCGACATAGAGCGCGAGAGCGGTCCAGATCGAGCCGAACGCGATTGCGTGCCCAGCCGTGAACGGCTCTCGGTAAAGGGCAACTGCGCAGGCGAATTGAAGCGTGGGCGCAATGAACTGGAGCATCCCGAGCGTCGAATAACGCAATCTTCGGGCAGCAGCAGTGAAGAGGATCAGCGGTACGGTGGTCGCAATTCCCGCGAAGACCAGAAGAAGCGCATCCTTGTCGGACGGACCGAAGGCGGGATCGCCCGACGCGACCTGCCAGCCAAGCCAGACCAGCGCCGCGGGAAGGAGAAGCGTGGTTTCCACGGCGAGGCCGGGAGCGGCTTCGACCGGCGCAATCTTCCGCATTAGGCCGTAGGTCGCGAAGCTTGCTGCAAGCGCCAGGCTGATCCACAGCTGGCCGAGCGCCTGGAACGCCAGGACCGAAATCCCGGCGGCTGCGACCGCAACCGCAACCCATTGAAGCCACACCAACCGCTCCTTGAGCAGAATCCGGCCCAGCAGCACGTTTACGAGGGGATTGAGATAATAGCCGAGGCTTCCGGCGAGGATGTGCCCGCTTGTCACCGCGTAAACGTACAGGAGCCAGTTAATTGCGATCAGAAGGGCGGTCACGAAGAGGAGGGCGACGAGACGAGGGCTTCCCAGGATCCGGCGGATTTCGCCCCATTCCCCCAACGCGAACAAGAGCAATGCGAGGAAGGGAATGGACCAGATGATTCGGTGGGCAACGATATTTACGGCACCGACGTCGGCGATCGCCTTGAAATAAATCGGGAGAATTCCCCAAAAGCCGTAGGCTCCGACGCCGAGCCAGCCGCCGCTTCGGGCGCGGTTCTGCGGCTTCCGGGACACGTTCATCCGGCGCGCGCCTAGCGGCTGCAAAGGGGAATTCAAAGTCCTTGGTCAACGCCGCGTTGGTTGCATCCCCGGGCTCCTGCTGGCACCAAAGCGACATGTGGGTGAGGCGATAGCGGTGAAAGGTGCTCGGTACCTTGCCGTGACCTTCGCGGCGGCACTTGTCGCCGGGTGCGGCACGGCGGACCGCCGTCCGCCGAGTACCGCAAGCGTAACCGTCGAAGAGCAGCCGGTCTCGGCCGGCTGGAAGGGCGTCGCGACGGTTGCCGACGAGAGCCGTATCATCCGGCTCGACCTGGCGTGGCAGCAGGCATTGAGGGAAGCCAAGGCGAAGCACTCAAGCGACATTGCGTCGGAAGGCGTGCTCCTCACTCCCAAGACAGCCCTGCCGCGGCCGCAGCCGACGCCCGGAAGCTACAACTGCCGGATGATCAGCATAGGGAACCCCGACAAGAAGGCCGCGGCATTCACCAAGTTCAAGCCGTTCTTCTGCTATGTCCTTTCTGATGACGATGGCGTGCTGACCATCGTGAAGCAGACCGGCAGCCAGCGCCCGGCCGGCCGTCTCTGGGACGATGACGATCCGACGCGCATGATCTTCCTCGGCAGCCTTGCGCTTGCCGACGAAAAAGAGCCGCTTGCGTACGGCGAGGACCAAAATCGAAATATGGCGGGCGTGTTCGAGCGGATTGCGCCGTTCACGTGGCGGCTGGTCATTCCCTGGCCGCAAAGCGGTGCGGACCTCGAGGTCTTTGAGCTGACGCCGGTCGCCGACCAGCCGGAATGAGCGCTGCCGGGCTGCTCGCCGATCCGGCGAGAGTGAGGAGGCTGTTGATCGCCTCTGCAGCGGCCGGTGAATCCATCACCTATTCCGAGCTTCTCAATGCGCTCGGGCATGCCTTCACCCGACCGAAGATGCGGGCTTTGTGCAAGGTCCTCGCGGTAGTGGACGACGATGCCGCCGAGCGCGGCGAGCCGGAACTCGCCGTACTGGTGGTCCGCCAGTCCGACGGCCTGCCGGGCCAGGGCTGGTGGGTCGGAGGCGCAATGCTTCACGGGTACGACGGCCTGTGGACTGGCCCTGAAGCCATGAAGCTGGTCGGGAAGCTGCAACGCCAGGCCTTTGCTTATTGGTCGGAAAGGACGGGTTAGAATTCGCCGTCGCAATCGCTAAGTGCCAAAGATGGCCGACGCCCGCACCTTCATCGTGTCCGACGACGACGACGGGATCCGCCTCGACCGGTGGTTCAAGCGCAACCAGCCGGAGATCAGCTTCAACATGGTGTCGCGCTGGGCCCGCACCGGCCAGCTTCGGCTGGATGGCAAAAGGGTCGCTCCAGGCGAGCGCATCGCTGCCGGGCAGGAAATTCGTGTTCCTCCGAGCGAGGCGCAGCCCGAGCGGCGCGAGCGAGTCCGGCCGAAGCGCACGGTTCTTACCGCCGACGAGGAGGACTATGTCCGGTCGATGGTGATCCACGAAGACGGGGATTCCTTCGTCCTTAACAAGCCGCCGGGGCTCGCGACGCAAGGCGGCACCAAGACAACCAACCATCTCGACCGCCTGCTCGACGGGCTCTCAGATGACTCCGGCACCCGGCCGAAGCTGGTGCACCGGCTCGACAAGGACACGTCCGGAGCGCTGCTCGTCGCTCGAAGCGCGCGGGCAGCCGCGTTTTTCTCAAAGTCCTTTTCCGGGCGGACCGCGAGGAAAATCTACTGGGCGCTGGTCGTCGGCGTCCCTTCCGCCGACGAGGGTCTGATCGATGCTCCTCTCGCCAAGCAGCCGGGCACTGGCGGAGAAAAGATGCACGTGGACGAGGAACATGGCGCGGCAGCGAAGACCCGCTGGCGAGTGATCGACCGTGCCGGCAATCGCGCCGCCTGGGTCGAGCTTCAGCCGCTGACCGGCCGGACTCACCAGCTGCGCGCGCACATGACCGCGATCGGCCATCCGATCGTCGGCGACGGCAAATACGGCGGACCGGATTCCTTCCTCACCGGCGGAATCAGCCGGAAGCTCCACCTTCATGCCAGGCGGCTGAAGATCGATTCGCCGGGCGGCGGGAAGATTGCAGTCACCGCGGACCTGCCGGATCATTTCGCGCAAAGCCTCGAGACGCTGGGCTTCGAAGTCGCTGCCGGCGAGCAAGCCGCCGCTCCTGTTGCAAAGCCGCACCGGCGCGCGAAGCCGCAACGTGCGACGCGGCGGGGCGAACGGCGCTCGCGTGGGGACCGGCCCAGGAAATGACGAAACTGGCGATTTTCGACTGCGACGGGACTCTGGTGGACAGCGGCGCCACGATACACCGCGCGCTTGCCGAGGCCTTCGAAGCCCATGAGCTGGAAATTCCCCCGGCGAGGGACTGTCGCCGGGTGATCGGGCTGAGCCTCACCGAGGCGATGGCCGCACTTGTCCCGGAGGCACGGGAAAGCGACCACCTGATGCTCGCGGAAACCTACAAGAGATGCTTCTTTCGAGCCCGCCAGGAAGGGCGGGTCGAGGAGCCATTGTTCGAGGGGATAATCGAGCTTCTCGACGGGCTGGAAGCCGATGGCTGGCTGCTTGCGGTCGCGACCGGCAAGTCCGACCGCGGGCTGCGGCACTGCCTCGAAAGCCACGGCATCCATGCCCGCTTCGTCTCGCTGCAGACCGCCGACCGGCATCCTTCCAAGCCCTCACCGGCGATGACCCTTGCGGCAATGGCAGACGCGGGGGCCTGCGCGCAGAGGACGGTCGTTGTCGGAGACACGAGCTTCGACATGGCAATGGCCGTCGCTGCCGGAGCAACCGCCATCGGCGCCGGCTGGGGTTACCACGATGCGGAGGAGTTGCGGGCCGCTGGCGCTTGCGCGGTGGCCGACGTTCCGTGTGACGTCATGGCGTTGGCAAGGGAGGCGGTGGATGGCTGACGAGGATATCTGGAAACGCCGCTTCTTCGTCTTTGCGGGCGCACGGCTGTTCGGCCTCCTCACCATCGCCGCCGGAGTGGCGATCATGTTCAGCGACATCCTCCGGCCGGGCGGCTGGCCGGTTGTCGGCGGGGTCATCGTCGCCATGGGCCTGATCGACGCCGTGGTCGCGCCGACCCTGCTTCGCAAGCATTGGAGGCAGGTGGACCGGGAGCGCGAATGAAGCGGTTCTGGAAGCAAGCGACCGCAGTACGCGAAGGCGACGGGTGGGCCGTCCAGCTCGACGGCAAGCCGCTTCGAACACCGGCACGTAAAGCTCTTCTGGTGCCGACCGAGACACTGGCACAGGCCATCGTCGAGGAATGGACCGTCGCTGCCGAGACCCTCGATCCGCGGTCGATGCCTCTGACCGGCCTTGCCAATGCAGCAATCGACCGCGTGGCGTCCGATCCGGCCGCATTCGCAACCGGCCTCGCCAATTATGGGGAAAACGACCTCGCCTGCTATCGAGCGCAGAACCCGCCCAGCCTGGTCGCCCGGCAGCAAGAGAGCTGGGACGCGATCCTCGACTGGGCGCGACGCCGGTTCGATGTGGATTTCTGCACCACCTCGGGAATCATTCATGTCGCGCAGCCCGAAGCGACGACGCAGCGGCTGTCGCACGCGGTCGCCTCGCTCGACGCTTTCCATCTGGCTGGGCTGTCGCCGTTGGTGACGATCGGCGGATCGCTAGTCGCAGCGTTGGCGGTGCTGGAAGGTCATATCGCCCCCGCCGATGCCTGGAAGGCGGTGACCATCGACGAGCAATGGCAGAAGGAGCAGTGGGGCGCCGATGCGGAGGCCGAGGCTGCGCTGGAAGCGAGGCGCGCGGATTTCATGGCTGCGGCGAAATTCCTGGAACTGCTGGCTTAGTTGTTGGGCCTTTCGACCAGCTCGCGAACGAAAGGAATCAGATAGGGACGGCGATCGGGCTTCAGCCGTTCGGCGGCAATGATCGCGCGGACATCTGCAAGGCAGCGGCTCACGTCCTCGTTGATGAGGACATAATCGTAAGCGTCCCAGTGGCCGATCTCCGAGGCGGCGCGGCGCATCCGGCTTTCGATCACTTGCTCGGTGTCGGTCCCGCGAGCGCGCAATCGGCGCTCGAGCTCGTCCATCGACGGCGGCAGGATGAAGATCGGCACCAGATCGTTGCCGAACGCATATTTGAGCTGCTGCGTGCCCTGCCAATCGATGTCGAAGAGGATGTCGCGGCCGCTCCTCAGCGCCTCCTTGATTGGTTCCTTGGGGCTGCCGTAGCGGTGGTCGAAGACATAGGCCCACTCTGCGAGCTCGTCCGCATCGACCATGCTCTGAAATTCTCGATCGTCCACGAAATGATAATCTATGCCTTCCCGCTCCCCATTCCGGAGCGGACGCGTGGTCGCGGACACCGACATCGTGATCTCGCGATCCGCTTCCATCAGCATTCGCGAGAGGGTCGACTTGCCGGCGCCCGACGGCGAAGAGAGGACGATCAGTAAGCCCCGTCGGGTTCGGTCGGAGCTCTTCGTCTCGGGCAAGTCCATGGCCGCTCTTGCGATGCGCCATCGCCCTTCGTCAAGGGCTGTTGCTGCAGCGCACAAAATCCCCTTGAAATTGTGCCATGCACCATTTATGTTGCACTGCAACAGAGGAGAGTGCGATGGCCGAGAATAACGACACGACCGTTGAAGCAATTGCCGACGCCGTCGAGGTCGCGGCAGAGGTTCCTGCAAAGGCGACAAAAGTTGCCGAAGCAAAATCGAAAATGGCGCCGAAGCGGATGCGCAAGGCAAAGGCCTCGCGCCCCAAGCCGCAACGCCGCGCCAAGGAAAGGAATAAGAAAGTGAAGAACGACACCACCAAGATTTTCACCGGGTTCAATGCATTTCCGAGCGTACCAGCGTTCGAGAAGCTGTTCGCTGACGCCGCCGGCCGAAGCGAGGAAGCCGTCAAGCGCTCGCGCAAGGCTGCCGAGGAATTCGCCGAGTTGTACCGCGGCAACCTCGACGCGTTCGTCGAGGCCGGCAAGATTGCCGCCACCGGCGCCCAGTCGATCGGCCAGGACATCGCAGCGAAGAGCCGCGACAGCCTGGAGCGGACGGCCAACACCGTCCGGTCGTTCGCCGAAGCGAAGAGCCCGACCGAGCTCCTGCAGCTGCAGAGCGACTTTGCCCGCACCGCCTTCGACCGTTTCGTCGAAGAGAGCTCGAACCTCACCGAGTCGGTCGTGAAGCTCGCCGGCGAGGCGTTCCAGCCCATCTCGAACCGCGCCAGCGCGAACGTCGAGAAGCTCAACACCATCGCTGCCTGACACCTCCTCCCCTCCCGTCAGGCACAGCGAGGCGGCCGCTCCAAAATGGGGCGGCCGCCTTTTTTCTGTCGATCACGCGCCGCTCCTGCCTTGCGGCGAGTTCCGACCGTGCCATATTTATAACCGGCTCATGAACTGGCGTGTGAAAAGCATGGGGGACGGCCCCGGCCGCGGCGACGGCCTCGACGACGATCTCGACGTCGGCGTCGCGACGCGCACCCGTCCCAAGACCAAGAAGCCGTCCAACTACAAGGTGCTGATGCTCAACGACGACTATACACCCATGGAGTTCGTCGTGCTTGTGCTCCAGCGCTTCTTCTCGATGGGAATAGAGGACGCCACGCGGGTCATGCTCCAGGTCCACCAGCAGGGCGTCGCCGTCTGCGGAGTCTTCACCTACGAGGTCGCCGAGACCAAGGTCGCCCAGGTCGTCGATTTCGCCCGCGAGAACCAGCATCCGCTCCAGTGCACGCTCGAGAAGGCGTAGTTTTCCCCTCCCTCGAAGGGAGGAATGAAGGGACGCGTCAGCGGTCGGACAGCCCGGTGCTGGCCGAGCGCTGCGACAGGCTCGCTTCGCTCGTACCCACCCGCGGCCCCTCCCTTGCAGGGAGGGGAGAAGCAGCTAAAGCGCGGGGGTGGACAGCATCTGGATCAAGGGCGGCAATCGCCTCGAAGGGAAGATCCCGATTTCGGGCGCCAAGAACGCGGCCCTGACACTGCTTCCCTGCGCGCTCCTCACCGACGAGCCGCTCACTCTCGCCAACCTGCCGCGCCTCGCGGATGTCGACAGCTTCGGCCATCTCCTCAACCAGCTTGGCGTTTCCACGAGTGTGGCGGGAGTCCGCAAGGGCGAGTTCGGACGGAAGATGACCCTTCGCGCCGACGACATCGCGTCGACCGTCGCGCCCTACGACATGGTCCGCAAGATGCGCGCCTCGGTCCTCGTCCTCGGCCCGATGCTCGCTCGCGCCGGCGAGGCGACGGTCAGCCTTCCCGGCGGCTGCGCGATCGGCGATCGCCCGATCGACCTTCACCTGAAAGCGCTGGAATCTATGGGCGCCGAGATCGAGCTTGCCGCCGGCTATGTGAAAGCCAGCGCTCCGGGCGGACGCCTTGCTGGCGGGGATTACAGCTTCCCCGTCGTGTCGGTGGGGGCGACGGAAAATGCGGTCATGGCCGCCGTCCTCTCCGCCGGCCGAAGCCAGCTTTTCAACGCCGCCCGCGAGCCCGAGATCGTCGACCTTTGCAACCTGCTCGTGGCCATGGGCGCGCAGATCGAGGGCATCGGCTCGTCGCATCTGGTAGTCGACGGCGTCGAAGGCCTCCACGGGACAACCTACGAAGTCATGCCCGACCGGATCGAGGCCGGGAGCTACGCCTGCGCGGCGGGGATCACGGGCGGCTCAATCGATCTAGTCGGCGCGCGGGCGGACGACATGCAGGCGACGTTGAGCGCTCTCGCGCACGCCGGCCTTATGCTCGAGTTCCACGAAAAGGGGATCAAGGTCAGCGCTGACGGGGCGCTGCGGCCGCTTGCGCTTTCGACCGCGCCCTTTCCCGGATTCGCTACCGACATGCAGGCCCAGTTCATGGCGATGTTGAGCCTTGCGGCGGGCGACAGCTTCCTCGAGGAAACGATCTTCGAGAACCGCTACATGCACGTCCCCGAGCTTCGAAGGATGGGGGCCGAAGTGGACATCCACGGTCGGTCGGCAATCGTTCACGGAACGGGGAAGCTGACCGGCGCCGAAGTGATGGCGACCGACCTCAGGGCGTCGATGAGTCTGATCCTCGCCGGTCTCGCCGCCGAGGGCGAAACCGAGGTGCTGCGGGTCTATCATCTCGACCGCGGCTACGAGCGTCTCGAGGAGAAGCTTTCCGCCGTCGGCGCGACAATCGAAAGGCGGAGTTCCGGTTAAAGAAGGGGGAATCGGTATGCGTATCCTCGGGTCAACGGCGCTTGCACTCATTCTTGGCGGCTGCGCGGAATATCCGTCCGCCGAACCGATGGAGATGGCGGCCGCGTACCAACCGGCCCCCTTGCCTCCCATGGGATCCGCGCAAGCCGAGACCGCCGCGACGCTCCAGAAGATTGCGGCTCTCAATCCGGTACTTCACGCCGTCATCTCGACCGATCCGACCGCGATGGAACAGGCCCGACGGATCGACGAGTCGGGCAAGCAGGGTCAGCTCGCCGGCAAGCCGGTGCTCATCAAGGACAATATCGAGGCGGCGGGGACGATGCCGACGACCGCCGGCAGCCTGGCGCTGGTCGGCAATGTCACCAACCGCGACGCCCCGCTCGTGACGCGCTTGCGCGAGGCCGGTGCGATCATCGTCGGCAAGGCCAACTTGTCCGAATGGGCGAACATCCGGTCGACCGCATCGATTTCCGGCTGGAGCGCGGTCGGCGGGCAGACGCGCAACCCCTGGGCGCTCGACCGCAACCCCTGCGGCAGTTCGAGCGGCAGCGGATCGGCGGTTGCAGCAGGGATCGTGCAGTATGCGATCGGCACCGAGACCGACGGGTCGGTCACATGTCCAGCTTCCATCAATGGCATCGTCGGACTGAAACCGACCGTCGGGCTCGTCAGCCGTAGCTTCATCGTTCCAATAAGCCACAGCCAGGACACCGCCGGACCGATGACCGACAGCGTTCGCCACGCCGCGGAGCTTCTGACCGTCATTGCCGGCACCGATCCCGCCGACCCGGCGACCGCGGAGGCTGACAGCCACACGACCGACTATACGGCCCAGCTCGATTCCGGCTCCCTCAAGGGCAAGAGGATCGGCGTGATGCGATTCGCGTCGACCGAGCAACTCGACCCGACCTTCGAAGGAGCGCTCGCCGTCCTCCGCCGCCAGGGAGCCGTGCTCGTCGACATCAAGAAATTCGACGACAGCGCGATCGGCAAAAACGAATTCGCGGTGCTGCTGAGCGAACTCAAGGTGGACATGGCCAAATATCTTGCGGGCAGCCCCGCGCCGATCGGCGTGCGGACGCTGGCCGACTTAATTGCGTTCGACACGGCCCACGCGCCGCAGGAAATGGCGCTGTTCAAGCAGGAGATCTTCCAGCAGTCGGAGAAGACCAAGGGCCTCGAAGACGCGGCCTACCGGAAGGCGCGCAAGACGAGCTTCGAAGCGGCAGGCCCGAAGGGGATCGACAGTCTGCTGAAGGCCGACAACGTCGTCGCCCTCGTCGGTCCGACGACCGGCCCGGCGTGGAAGATCGATGCAGTGAACGGCGACCAGTTCAGCGGCGGTGGAGCGGGCAGTCTCGCCGCCGTGGCCGGCTACCCGCATCTCACGGTGCCGATGGGTCTGATCAAGGGATTGCCGGTCGGCCTCAGCTTCATGGGACCGAAGTGGAGCGAGGCGCTGCTTCTGTCGCTCGGCTATGCCTACGAGCAGGCGCGCGGCCCGTTTCCGCAGCCGCGGTTCCTGCCGGCGATCGAGGCAAGTCCCGAGATCGGGCCCGCGCTAGAGCCGCAAGAGCTTCCGTCAGCCCGCCAGCCGTAGGCCAGCAATCGCCGCGACGATCACGAGGATCAACAGGATCCGGATGAGCGACGAGGGCTCGGCGAACCACATCAGGCCGACGGCGACGGTGCCGACTGCGCCGATCCCGCCCCAAACGGCATAGGCGGTTCCCATCGGGATCGAGCGGGAGGCGACTTCCAGCAAACCCATGCTGATGGCGACCGAGACGAGGAAGGCGATCGTCCAGGGAACGTTCCGGAAGCCGTCGACGAAGCGAAGCGAGGTTGTGAAGCCGACTTCGAAAAGACCGCCGACAATCAGCCACACCCACGGCATCTATAAACTCCCCATTCTCCCGCTGGACGGCGGAACATCTCGCGTTAGTGTGCCGACACATGGCCAAACGTGAAGGCATCGGCAACCGGATCGCGCCTCCGCACTTCATTGCGTTCGCGACAGTACTCGTGGCGGTGACCTCGATCGCGGCTTTCTTCCTGTCCTTCTCGGAAGCGTTGATGATCGGCTTCGACGCCGCTGCCGCCCTTTTTCTCTTTTTGTGCATGCCGCTTCTCAAGATCAAAAGCGCGCTGAAGATTGAGAGGCTCGCCGACAAGAACGACGCGAACAGGACCTTGCTGCTTGCCCTGACCGGACTCGTGATGAGCGTCCTCCTGGTCGTGATGGGCGTCCAGACGGTCGGAGGAACGCCCGAACCGTTCACCAAAATCCTCATCCTCGGGACGGTCGTGCTTGCCTGGCTGTTCAGCAATACCGTCTATGCGCTTCACTACGCGCATCTGGCGTACATCCACCCATCCAAGGGATGTTACGGCCTCAGTTTCCCCAACACCCACCTCCCGCTTTACTGGGATTTCATCTATTTCGCCTTCACGCTCGGCATGACCTTCGCAACGTCGGACGTGGAAATCACGAGCGAGCGCATCCGCCGCGTCGTGATCGTCCACACCTTCGCTGCGTTCGTCTTCAACATCGGAATCCTGGCATTCACGATTGGCGTGATCGCAGGCTAGGCGGCGACGTCGATCTCCGGGAGGACGGCGGGCCTGCGTCGCGAGGCGAGCAGGCATCCGCCGACGATTAATGCCGCACCTGCGAGAGTGTAGCCGGTGACGGCCTCGCGAAAGAAAATCCAGCCGAGAGCCGAGGCCCAAAGGAAGCCGCTATATTCGGTGACCGCGAGATAGCCCGCCTCGCCGCGCGCATAGGCCCAGGCGAACAGCAGCGTGCCCGAGGTCGAAAGCACGGCCGCGACCGCGATCCAGTGCAATTGGCCGGAAGGAAGCGCGGGCATGCCGATGAGCGGCAGCACCAGGACCCACGCGGCCATCACGGTCAAGGACTGGAAGAAGTTGATCTCGAGCGGTCTGGCGGCGAGCGCCTGGCGCCGCATCAGCACGATGTTGACCGCATAAGTGAGCGCCGAGCCGATAATGGCGAAAGTGCCGAGAAGCGCATCGGGCCCCAACTGCGCCTGCACTTGGCCCGCGACGATGACGATCACTCCTCCGAACGCGAGCAGCGATCCGATAATCGACGACCTACCGATGCGTTCGTGGAGGAACGCAGCGGCCAGCAGAAGGGCGATCAAGGGCGCGATGAACGTTAGCGCGATGGCCTGGGCGAGGTGGACGCGGCCGATGCCCCAGAAGAAGAGAAAGGCCATCACGGTCACGATCACTCCGCGGGCGACGTGGAGCTTGATCGTTTTCCGGGTTGGCCATGCCGCATGGCTCGGCAGATAAAGCGTGGCGCTGATCCCGAGATTGGCGACCGCGCGCCACACCGTGACGGCGATGATTCCGATTGCAAGGACGAGGTGCTTCATCACCGCGTCCATGATCGACAGGACACCGACGGCCGCCAACGCGACGGCGAATGCCTGGACGGGATGTTGCGGAACGCGGTTCACCGCGCCGCGCCTATACGATTATTCGGCGGCGTCGAGCGTCGTTTCGCTCGTCTCCGAAGCCTCGATCTCCGCCGCCTTCTGCTCGACCAGCCGGACGATGTGATCGATCATGTCGGCGTCCTTCACATGGTGGTCGGTGATGCCCGACAGATAGACCATGTGCGTGCCGTTGCCGCCGCCGGTGATGCCGATGTCCGTCTCGCGCGCTTCGCCGGGGCCGTTGACGACGCAGCCGAGGACGCTGAGCGACATCGGGGTCTTGATGTGCTGGAGCCGCTCCTCGAGCGCTTCGACGGTGCGGATCACGTCGAACCCCTGGCGAGCGCAGCTCGGACAGG
>Ga0207706_10001334_pt1 | contig 24700 bp, 29 predicted proteins | sample KBSC53metaG_FD_184318 | JGI IMG/M metagenome (GOLD analysis project Ga0207706, IMG submission 184318) | Corn rhizosphere microbial communities from Kellogg Biological Station, Michigan, USA - KBS C5-3 metaG (SPAdes) (version 2) | ecosystem: Host-associated > Plants > Roots > Rhizosphere > Soil ... | reverse complement strand
CGCCGATCGAGGGCGGCTCGGACCGTCACGCCCTGATGATCCAGCGCGGATCGTGCGTCCTCTACGAGCTGTACGCGGCGCGGTGGAACGGCGGCCATCCGAGGGCCGGGAGCGGCGCGATCTGGGACCTCGATCGCAACGACCTGCGGCCCAAGGGCTGGACCTCGGCCGACGCCGCCGGGTTGCCGATCTTCCCCGGGCTCGTGCGGTGGGACGAGGTCGCGGCCGGTCGCATCCGCCACGCGATCCGGTTCACGCTCTCATGCACCACCGATGCGTACATCTGGCCCGCTCGCCATCAGGCCGGCTCCCTGCGTGTGCGGGTAGCCGACCAGCTCCGCCAGCCAGCGCACAACGGTCCGCTCCAGGTGAACGTCCGAGTGGTCGCCGGACACGACGCTCGGGTTCATTGCGGCCGCGGGGAGCGACGCCAACACGCCCGCGAGCGACGGCGGCGAGTTGACCCATCCGAAGAACGCCGGGTGCCCGTTCCCCATCGCGAACGGCAACACGTCGCGCGTCATCGTCCCGGCGAGCGGGCCGAGCGCGCCTGGCCCGTCCGGCAGCGGCAGCGACAGCAGCTCCGCACGCAGGTCGTCCGGCAGCGGCTGCCAGACCGGCCGCTCAGGCAGTTCCGCCAGGTGGTCCGCGACCGCGTCGACGAGCTCGTGGCCGGCCCGCCGGAACTCCTCGAGGTCACCGGTTCCGAGCGAACGGGGCATCCGCGAGCTAGCCGTATCTGACCATCGGGCCCGGAATTATGATCGTGATCCCTCGTGCGCGAGTTCACACATCCCGACCTCGGTGGACGCGTCGCCCTGATCACCGGAGCCAGCGGGGGAATCGGGGCGGAGCTCAGCACACGGCTGGCAGCGAGCGGAGCCGCGGCCGCGGTTCACTACGGCACCAACCGCGCTTCGGCTCAGCGGGTGGTGGAGGCGATCGTCGCCGGCGGCGGGCGCGCCGCGACATTTGCCGCCGATCTGCGCGACCGCCAGGCACCCGAGCAGCTGATCGCAGCGGTCGAGGAGGAGCTGGGCGCGGTCGACATCCTCTGCGCCAACGCCGCCCTCAGCCGCCGGGGGACCTTTCAGGAGATCGACGCCGATGCATTCGACGAGACGATCGCCGTCAACCTGCGCGCTCCCTACCTGCTCGCCCGCCGCGCGCTGCCCGGAATGGTCGAGCGCGGATTCGGCCGGGTGCTGTTCGTGTCGTCGATTGCGGGATTTACGGGAGGGATCACCGGTCCCCACTACGCGGCCTCGAAAGCAGGCCTGCACGGCCTGACGCACTTTCTCGCGTCGCGGGTCGCCCCCAGCGGCGTCACCGTGAACGCGATCGCGCCGGCGCTGATCATGACGGGCATGCTCCCTGGCGATCCCGATGAGCTGGCTCGGAGAGTGCCGGTCGCGCGGCTGGGGGCGCCCGGCGAGGTTGCCGACCTCGCGGTCGCCGTGCTCGGCAACGGCTACATGACGAACCAGGTGATCAGCATCGACGGCGGCCTTCACCCACGCTGATTCTCATTAGCCATAGAGGGCGTCGATCTCCGCCGAATACTTCTCGTGGATCGGCTTGCGCTTCAGCTTCATCGTGGGCGTCAGCTCGTCGCCGCCCGGCTGCCACTCCTCCTCGAGGAGCTTGAACTTCTTGATCTGCTCCACGCGGGCCAGCTGCTCGTTTGCCGCCTCCACGCCGCGCTCGACCTCGGCCTCGAGGGCTTCGCGCCCGTGCTGCTGCTCGAAGGCGGGCGCCACGTCAGGGTCGAGTGTGATCAGCGCGACGTTGTAGGGCCTGCCGTCGCCGACCGCGATCGCCTGGCCGATCACCGGGCTCGAGGCCTTCACCTTCGCCTCGATGTTCGCGGGTGACATGTTCTTGCCGCCCGCGTTGATGATCAGCTCCTTCTTGCGGTCCACCAGCTTCAGGTAGCCGTCGTCGTCGAACTCGCCGATGTCGCCGGTGTGGAGCCAGCCGTCCTCGTCGATCGTCTCGCGAGTCTTGTCCGGCTGGTTGCGGTAGCCGGGCATGACGAAGGGGCCTCGGATCAACACCTCGCCGTCGTCCGCGAGCCGAACCTCCGCTCCCGGCGCCGGCGGGCCCACGGTCCCGATCTTGATCCGCTCCGGCGGGTTGCACGCGCCGTACCCGGTTGTCTCCGACATCCCCCACAGCTCCGCCACCGGGATGCCGATGGCGTGGAAGAACTCGATCACCTCACGCGGGGTCGGCGCCGCGCCGACGTTCACGGACTCGACGTCGTCCAGGCCCAGATGCGCGCGGATCTTCGACAGGACGAGCTCGTCGGCCTTGGCGTGCTCGGCCGCCAGCTCCTCGTCGACCGGCTCTCCGGCCTGCTCGGCGCGCACCTTTCGGAGGCCCACGTCGAGCGCCCACTGGGTGGCCTGCTTCTTCGCGGCGTCCTGCTCGGCCTCGATGCCCGCCTCGATCGCGGCCTTCAGCTTCTCCCATATGCGCGGCACGGCGAAGAACCAGCTCGGGCGCACCTCGGGCAGATAGGCCACGACCTGACGCGGGTCCGGGCAGCAGGTGGTCGAGTAGCCGACGAACATCGGCAGATAGTGCGTGCAGTTGCGCTCCGCGATGTGCGCCATGGGGAGCCAGGAGACCAGCCGGCCCTCGTCCGGGAAGGCGATCACCTGGTCGTATCCGTTGATTCCCGCGACGAGGTTCGCGTGTGTGAGCTGGACACCCTTCGGCGGGCCGGTGGTCCCTGAGGTGTAGATGAGAGTGAGCAGGTCGTCCGGCTGGACGGCGCGCCAGGTGGCCTCGAAGTCGAAGCCCTCGGGCGCGTGCTGGTCGACCCGGCCGCCGCCCTCGTCGTCGACCACGATCAGGTGCTCCACCCCGGTCAGGGACCTCGCCCGGTCGGCGAACGCCTCCTCGGTCACCAGGATGCGCGCCCCCGCGTCGTCGACCTGGTGCTGGATCTGCTCGGCCGTGTACGTGTTGTAGAGCGAGAACGGGGTTGCGCCGAGATGGAGCACGGCCGCGTCGAACCAGTGGAACTCGGGCCGGTTGGTGAGCATGAGCGCGAGCGTGTCGCCGCGCCCGAGGCCGAGCCCCGCCAGCCCTGCGGCCGTGGCCTCCACCCGGTCGGCGTACTCCCGCCAGGTGATCGAGAGCTCGTCGCCCTTGGTGCGCAGCGCGACCCGGTCGGGATATGCGTGCGCGGTCGACTGGAACGCCTCGGCGACGGTGGCAGCCCGAAGCCCGGGCGGTCGGCCGGCGCGCGGCTCGGTCGTGACAGCCATGGTGCGCAATGTAACCGCGCAGCCGCGGTGCCGCTAGCGGACCTGGAAGCCCTCGCCGCTCAGCCTGCCGATGTCGTTCGACAGGCCGATCAGGAAGATCAGGATCACGAGCATGAAGCCCACCACCCCGGCCCTCTCCATCACGGCCAGCGACACGGGCTTCCCGCGCACCTTCTCCACGATCGCCCAGAAGATGTGGCCACCGTCCAGCGGCAGGAACGGGAACAGGTTCACGATCGCCAGCGAGAGCGAGATGACCGCCAGGATCATTACGACCTGCTCGACGTCGACCAGGATCGTCTGGCGGGTCACCTCGTAGGAGCCGACGATCCCGGAGATCTCCTTGCGCTGCTCCGGGTTGATCAGGCGGGCGGGCAGCTCGGCCGTGGCCTTGGTGAAGTCCCAGAAGTTGACCGCGCTCCAATGGACCGACTCGCCGACTGAGTAGCGCTCGCGCGGGCCGGGCTGGTAGGTGAAGCCCACTCGCATGCGGCCGAGGGCGTCCGTTCCGGGGTTGGGCGCGGTCGGGTCGTACTTCGGTGTGAGCGTGAAGGTGCGCGCGTGGCCGTCGCGGATCACCGTGATCTTGGCGGGGGTCTTGGCGGTGCAGCCGGCCTTCCACTGGCTCCGCGGCCCGGCGCAGCCGTGCTGAGCGGTGATCAGGTCCCCCAGCTTCGCCGGGGAGCCGCGCTGACCGTCCACCGCCACCAGACGATCACCCGGATGCAGCACGCCGGCGGCGGCGAAGCCCTTCTGGATCGAGCCGACCTTGCTGGTGCCGGTCTCCGGTCCGATCAGCGCGAAGAAGATGAACAGCAGCACGAAGGCGAGCACCAGGTTCACCGCCGGGCCGGCGCCGATCACCACGATCCGCTTCCAGACAGGCTGCGCGTGGTATGCCCGGTCGCGGACCTCCAGCGGGAGGTCCTCGTCCGGGTTCATCCCGCTGATCTTCACGTAGCCGCCCGCGGGGATGGCGCCGATCTGGTACTCGGTCTCCCCGATCTTCTTGCTGAAGAGCTTGGGCGGGAAGAAGAGCGAGAACTTCTCCACGCGCATCCCGACCGCCTTCGCCGCGCTGAAGTGGCCGAGCTCGTGCAGGATCACGAGCAGCGCGAAGCCGATGAAGGCCAGCACGAAGCTGAGGAACGTCACGCGGCCACCCCCCTCGCGACCTCGCGCGCCTGCGCGTCCGCCGAGTACAGATCCGAGAAGTGCCGGACGGGCTGCGCCGGGAGCTCTGACAGCGTCGACTCGATCACGCGCGGAATGCCCGTGAAGGAGAGCTCGCCCGCAAGGAAGGCGTGCACCGCCACCTCGTTCGCGGCGTTCAGCACGCACGGCGCCGTGCCACCCGCCTCGGCGGCCTCGCGGGCGAGTCGCAGGCACGGAAACGCCCCCAGGTCGGGCGCCTCGAAGGTGAGCGCTCCCAGCTCGACCAGGTCCAGCGTCCGCACAGGGACGTCCACCCGGTCCGGGTGGTTCAGCGCGTACGAGATCGGCACGCGCATGTCGGGGTAGCCGAGGTGCGCGAGCGAGGCCCCGTCGTTCATGTGCACCAGCGCGTGCACGATCGACTGCGGGTGCACGACCACGTCGATCCGGTCATAGGGCACGCCGAACAGGTGGTGCGCCTCGATCAGCTCGAGGCCCTTGTTCATGAGCGTCGCGGAGTCGATCGTGATCTTCCCGCCCATGTCCCAGGTCGGGTGCGCAAGCGCCTCCTCGCGCGTGACGGAGTCGAGGTCCGTCCGGCCCCGGAACGGCCCGCCGCTCGCGGTCAGAACGAGCCGGTCGATCGTCCCCGGCCGCTCGTCCGCGATCAGCTGGAACAGCGCGGAATGCTCGGAGTCCACGGGCAGCAGCTGCGCCCCCGTGGCCTCTGCGAGGGTCGTGACCAGCTCGCCGCCGACGACGAGGCTCTCCTTGTTCGCCAGCGCGAGGTCGATGCCCTCGCCGAGCGCCGCCACGGTTGGGCCCAGCCCGGCAGAGCCGACCAGCGCGTTCAGGACCAGGTCGCAGCTCGAGTCTGTGATCAGCTCGACGAGGCCCTCGGCCCCGGCCAGCACCTCGACCTCGGAATGCTCGCTCGCCCGCGCGGCCGCGTCCGGCTCGGCGAGGGCCACTCGCCCGACCCCGTGCGCGGCGGCCTGCTCGAGCAGCAGCTCCCAGCTCGAGGCGGCCGCCAGGCCAACGACCTCCAGCTCGGGGTTGCGCTCGACGACGTCCAGGGCCTGGGTGCCTATGGACCCGGTCGAGCCGATTATGAGAATCCTGCGCACCCGCCTGAGTCTAGGGTCAGATGTAACCCAGTCCTAAAGCGGCGTAATAGGCCACGGGGACGGTGAAGAGGACCGCGTCGAGGCGGTCCAGGACGCCGCCGTGCGCGCCGAACAGCCGGCCCGTGTCCTTGACCTCCAGATCGCGCTTGATCATCGACTCGAACAGGTCGCCGACCGGTGCGGAGAGGGCCACCAGCGCGCCCATGAGGAGAGCGTGAGGGCCCGTGAGCCAGTCCTGGTAGAGGCCCGCGGCCCAGAACGCGAGCGTGGCTCCCAGCACGCCCGCCACGAGGCCCTCGAGCGTCTTGTTGGGCGAGATCAGCGGGGCGAGCGGCGTCCGGCCGTAGAAGCGCCCGCCGAAGTAGGCGGCGGTGTCCCCGACGAAGGTCGCCACGAGCACGTCGATCAGGAGCCCGTCGCCGTGGGCGGCATCGCGCAGCCAGATCGCCGTGACCATCGGCAGCCCGATCCAGAGCACGCCCAGGTAGACGACCGCGATCGCCCACGAGACGTGCTCGCGCCGCGGCCGCAGCGTCGACAGGAAGAACGTGACCGGGAAGGACGCGATCAGGACCATGATCACGTGGCGGGGCTCGCCGTAGTTCGCCGCGGCCAGCATCGCCGCCAGGGTGAGGAAGCCGGCCAGCGCGGGTGGCCGCACCCGCCCCATGAGCGTGTACAGCTCGCCCATCGCCACCGAGCCGAGGGCGAAGATCCCGATCGCGAAAACGAGCCCGCCCTGGTCGACGATGATGAGCGCGAAGATGATCGCCGGGATCGCAACGATGATGCGTGGCGCCAGGTCCGACCCGCCTCGCTCGCGTCGCGTGGCCATCGCTATCTGCCCCCGAAGCGGCGCCGGCGTTCCGCGTACTCGTCGAGCGACGCCTCGAGCGCCTCGCGCGAGAAGTCAGGCCAGAGCTCGTCGCGGAAGACGAACTCGGCATAGGCGAGCTGCCACAGCAGGTAGTTCGAGATGCGGAGCTCGCCGCTCGTGCGGATCAGGAGGTCGGGGTCGTGCATGTCGGGTGCGTAGAGGTGGCGCCGGAACTCCTCCTCGGTCTCACCCGTGAAGTTTCGCGCTGCGTCGACGATCTCCGCCCTGCCGCCGTAGTTGAAGGCGACGAACAGCGTGATGCGCTCGTTGCCGGCGGTGAGCTCCTCGGCCCAGTCCATCCGGCGGGCGAGGTCACTGTCGAGGCCGTCGCGCCGGCCCACGAAGCGCATCCGCACACCCTCCTCGTGCAGCTCGGGCGTCTCCCGGTCGATGCGCGACGCGAACATCCGCATGAGGCCGTCCACCTCGGCCTTCGGGCGCGACCAGTTCTCGGTCGAGAACGAGTACACGGTCAGCTCGCGGACGCCGAGCTCGACCGCATCGCGCAGGCGCGCCTTGACCGTGTCGGCTCCCGCCTCGTGCCCGGCGAGCACGGGCAGCCCCCGGCTACGCGCCCAGCGCCCGTTCCCGTCCGTGATGATGGCGACGTAGCGCGCCCGCGCCGCTTCGCCCGTCACACCTCGAGGATCTCTTGTTCCTTGCCTGCGAGGGCGGTGTCGATGTCACCCACGTGCGAGTCGGTCAGCTTCTGCAGCTCGGACTCCGCGCGGTGCTCCTGGTCGGAGCCGACCTCGCCCTCGCTCTTCAGCTCGCGCAGGTCGTGCATCACGTCCCGGCGCACGTTGCGCACCGACACGCGGCCCTGCTCCGCGATGCCGTGGACGACCTTCACGAGCTCCTTGCGGCGCTCCTCGGTCAGCTCAGGGATCGAGAGCCGGATCACCTGGCCGTCGTTCGAGGGCGTCAGGCCCACGTCGGACTCGAGGATCGACTTCTCGATCGCCTTGATCGAGTTCTTGTCGTAGGGGGTGATCGTGAGGAGGCGCGCCTCGGTGGCCGAGATCTGCGCGAGCTGGCGGAGCGGCGTCGTCGCGCCGTAGTAGTCGACGTCGATGCGGTCGAGCAGATGCGGCGATGCCCGCCCCGTGCGAACGGTCGAGAACTCGCCCTTCGTGGCGTCCACCGACTTCTGCATGCGGGCCTTCGCCTCGTCGAGGAAGTCCTTCAGGATCTCGTCGCTCATCCGCTCCTCACCACCGTCCCCACACGCTCGCCGCACACTACCCGGTCGATATTTCGCTCGTCGTCCATGTTGAAGACGTGGATCGGGAGGGCGTTGTCCATGCAGAGCGAGAGCGCGGTGGTGTCCATCACCGCCAGCCGCTGCTCGATCGCCTCCTGGTGGGTGATCTCCTCGATGAAGCGCGCGTCCGGGTCCTCCTGGGGGTCGGCGCTGTACACGCCGTCGACCCCGTTCTTGCCCATCAGGATCGCCTCGGCGTGGATCTCGAGCGCGCGCAGGGCGGCCGCGGTGTCCGTGGTGAAGAACGGGTTGCCCGTCCCCGCGGCGAAGATCACGATCCGGCCCTTCTCGAGGTGGCGCATCGCCCGCCGGCGGATGTAGGGCTCGGCCACCTCCGAGATCGTGATGGCGGATTGCACCCTCGTCACGGCGCCGAGCTTCTCCAGCGCGTCCTGGAGCGCGAGGGCGTTGAGGACCGTGGCGAGCGTCCCCATGTAGTCGCCCGTGGCGCGGTCCATCCCCTCGGCGGCACCCCTCAGGCCGCGGTAGATGTTGCCACCGCCGACCACGATCGCGATCTCGACGCCGCGGTCGGAGACGAACTTCACCTGCCTGGCGATCGCTGCTATGCGCTCCGGATCGGCGCCGTAGGGAAGATCGCCCATCAGCGCCTCCCCCGAGAGCTTCAGGAGGATGCGCCGGAAGACCGGTTCGCTCACTCCTCCCCGACCTGGAAGCGGGCGAACCTGCGGACGACGATGTTCTCCCCGGTGTTGGCTGCCAGCTCTGCCCGCAGCTCACCGATCGTCTTGCTCTCGTGCTTGTCCTCGTTCACGTGCTTCTGATCCAGCAGGACGATGTCCTCGAGCCACTTGTTCAGCCGGCCCTCGACGATCTTCTCCTGGACGTTCTCGGGCTTGCCCTCAGCCGCGGCCTGCTCGCGGAGCACGCGGAGCTCGGCCTCGCGGGCCTGCTCGTCCACGTCCTCCTTGGCGATGTACTGCGGGTTGGACGCGGCCACGTGCACCGCGACCTCGCGAGCGAAGGCCTGGAACTCGTCGGTCCGCGCCACGAAGTCTGTCTCGCAGTCGACCTCCACCAGCGCGCCGATCTGGCCGCCGGCGTGGATGTAGCTGGCGATCGCGCCCTCGCTGGCCGAGCGCTCGCCGCGCTTGGCGGCTGATGCCTGGCCCTTCACGCGCAGGATCTCGATCGCCTTGTCCACGTCGCCGCCTGACTCCTGGAGCGCCGCCTTGGCGTCCATGACCCCGGCGCCCGTGCGCTCGCGCAGGCTCTTCACGTCTTGGGCAGAGATGGTGATGCTCATCAGGACTCCTCGTCAGGGTCGAACGTACGGCGCTCGCGTGGCGCGCCGGCCCCGGTGGCGGCCTCCGGGCGGGTGCCGCTCGGAGTGGCCGGCTCGTCGGGCGAGAATCCCGCCTCCTCCGCCTCGCGGCGGGCGCGCTCCTCCGCCTCGCGGCGCTCCTGCTCCTCGGCCTCGCGCTGGGCGCGCTCCTCCGCCTCGCGGCGCTCCTGCTCCTCGCGCTCGCGGCGGGCCGCCTCCTCCTGGGCGCGGTAGCGCTGGGCGCTGTCGCGCGCCACGTCCGCGATCCCGTCGATGACGATCTTGCAGGAGCGGATGGCGTCGTCGTTCCCGGGGATCACGAACTGGATCGGGTCCGGGTCGCAGTTCGTGTCGACGAGGCCGATGATCGGGATCTTGAGGCGGTTCGCCTCGCGCACGCCGATCGCCTCGGTCTTGAGGTCGACCACGAACACCGCGTCGGGCGGGCGCTGCATGTCGGCGACGCCGCCGAGGTTCGTCTCGAGCTTGTCGCGCTCGGACATGGCCCCGATTCGCTCGCGCACCGGAAGCAGCTCCATGGTGCCGGACTCGGTCCAGTCGCGCAGGTCGTGCAGGCGCCGGATGCGCTTGTTGATGGTCTGGAAGTTGGTCAGAAGGCCGCCCAGCCAGCGCTGGTCGATGTAGGGCATGCCGCAGCTCGTCGCGGCCTCCTTGATCGAGTCGCGGGCCTGCTTCTTGGTGCCCACGAACAGGATCGTCCCGCCCCGGCCGGCGAGCTCGCCGGCGAACTCCTGCGCGGTGTGCAGCAGGCGTTCGGTCTTCTGTAGGTCGATGATGTGGATCCCGCCGCGCTCGCCGAATATGAAGCGGCGCATCTTGGGATTCCAGCGGCGCGTCTGGTGGCCGAAGTGAACCCCGGCCTCCAGCAGCTCCTTGATGCCAATCTCGCTGGCCAAAGAGGTGCTCCCTTGAATGGTGTTGGTGGTCTGCCCGCCGGCCGGCTCGCGGACCCGGGCTTCGCCCGGGCAGGGCCACGGCCGCTGTATCCAGCGGGGTAGCTTGCTTTACGGCGGTCAAGGATAGCCGGGCGGCTCGAAATCGGCCGATACGTGCCCGAGAACGAGACGAGGCGGTCCGAAGACCGCCTCGCTCTTATGTCTCAGCCCCCGTCTGGCCCTCCGGAGACTGGCTCCCGTCGAGCGGTGTCAAGTGCATGACTGAGCTCGACGGGTGGTTTGGACTCGCAACGCACCAATTCCCTGGTGAACGGATGACTAAACATCAATGACGACGCATGCAGAAACTGCCTCCCGAGGCCGATCCGGCGGCCGCTCGCCGTGCCCCCATATTGGGTGTCTCCGACGACCGGATGGCCGATGGCGGCCAGGTGGGCGCGGATCTGGTGCGTCCGGCCGGTTTCGAGCCTCACGCGCAGCAGCGTGCTGAGCGGAAGGCGCTCCACGACCTCGAAATGGGTGACCGCGTCCCGCGCTCTGTCGGTGCGCGTGGACATCACCGTGCGGTTGCCCCTGTCCCGGCCGATCGGGGCGTCGATCGTGCCGCTGTCGGCGTCCAGATGGCCCTCCACGAGCGCCGTGTACTCGCGCGTGATCTCACGGGCCTTCATCAGGCGCTGGAGAGCGACCAGGGCCTCCTCCGAGCGCGCGACCAGCAGCAGCCCCGACGTGTCCCTGTCGAGCCGGTGGACCACGCGGCTGCCCTCGGGCAGCACCTCGGCGAGCGTCACCCCGTGATGGCCGGGCGCCGGGTGCGTGACCACGCCCGCGGGCTTGTCCACCACCATCAGCTGCTCGTCCTCGTATACGACCTCGTAGGCGACGTCTGCGGGGTCGGGCGGCGGCGAGGGAGCCGCAGGCCGGGCAACGCCCACGCGCGCGCCGTCCCGCACGCGGTGGTTCTTCGGTCGCACGACGCCGTCGACAGTCACCTCGCCGCGCTCGATCAGCCGCTGCGCCGCCGCGCGCGACGTGGCCGCACCGCGGGCGGCCAGGAAGGCATCGAGCCGCAGCCCGGCGTCGTCGGGGCCGGCTATCAGCTCGTCTGCGGCCGTCCCGTCCTCCCCTCGACGACCCACAGGAGCAGGAGCACGCCGATGACGATGCAGGCGTCGGCGACGTTGAAGGCGGGCCAGAAGGTCGGGTCGATCCAGTCGATCACCGCGCCCTCGCGAGCGCGGTCGGCCAGGTTGCCGAGCGCGCCCCCGAGCAGCAGCCCCACCGGAAGCCACAGCAGGGGCATCTCGCGGTTGACCCAGAAGTAGACGACGAGCGCCGTCAGCGACACCCCGATCAGAATGGCCACCGCGAGGCCGGCCCCCTCGAGGGCCCCGAACGCCACGCCCGTGTTGCGGGCATTCGTGAGCTGGAGCCCGAAGAAGACGTTCACCTCGTCGCCGCGATCGATGTTCGAGGCGGCGAGCTGCTTGGTGGCCTGGTCGACCGCCACGACCACCCCGGCGGTGGCGATCGCCAGGGCCGGCCCGGACCGGATCACCCGCGGATGGCGCCGGTGACGAGCGCGCTCACCAGGATCAGCACGATCGTCGCCACGATCGGGCTCAGGTCGAGCGCTCCGGGGCCCATTCGGACCATCGGCAGGAAGCGGCGGAACAGGTTCAGGTACGGGTCGGTCACGTCGCTGACGAACTGAAGGAACGCCGAGAGAAAGCGGTTGTAGGGCATCCGCGGGATCCAGCTCGTGAGGATGCGGATGAAGATCAGGACCAGGTAGACGACGGTGAGCGTCGAGATGTAGTCCGCCACGTCGGCGCGCGTGATGGCCAGGTACACGCTCATCGCGTGGCCTCCACGACGGCGTCGACCGCCGCGCGAGTGACGTCGCGGAGACCGGTCTCCTCGAGCGCGATCAGCCCCTTCTCCGTGGTGCCGCCCGGCGTGGCCACGCGCGTGCGGAGGGCGGGTCCGTCGTAGCCGTGCTGCGCGAGGTAGTCGGCCGTGCCGCCCATGGTCTCCACGACCATGCGCATGGCATCGTGGCGGTCGAGTCCGTGCGCGGCCCCAGCGTCGGCGAAGGACTCCGCCACCAGCGCCAGGAAGCCGGGGCCGCAGGCCATGAGCGCCATGGCGGGCTCGATCAGCGGCTCGTCGTCGAGCTGGATCACCGTCCCGGTGCGGCCCATCAGCCCGAGGATCTCCTCCTCGGGGCCGTCCGACGCGCCCGGCCCGGCGACGTAGCAGAACACCCCCCTCCCCACCTCGGCGGGGATGTTCGGGATGAAGCGGTAGATCGAGGCGCCGGGGTACGCGGCGCTGATCCGCTCCGTGCCGGTGGCGGCCAGGATCGACACGACGACGCGCGCGCGCCCGCCCACCTCGCTCGCCACCTCATCGAGCTGCTTGGGCTTGTGACAGAGCACCACGACGTCCGCTCGCTCCGCGAGCTCCGCGTTGGAGCCGACAGCCTCGCCGCCCAGCTCCTCGGCGAGCGCGCTCGCCTTGGCCTCGTCGACGTCGTAGACGAGCACGGGCTCACCGATGCCGCGAGCAAGGGCAGACGCCATGTTCCCTGCACCGATGAGGCCCAACTTCATAGCGCCGGAAGCCTATCCGGCAGGGTGCGCTAGTCCCCGGCCGCGAGGATTTTGAGCGAGAAGCTCCGAACCGTTCCGCCGCGGACCGTCGCGGCGAGCACGGGATAGCGGTGCGGCGCGCCGATCTGGCTCTCCCCGGTGACCAGCCACCACACCTCGCGGTGCCGCGTCGCACTCGGGTACAGGCTTCGCAGCCGCGGGAGGGGCTGTCCGACGCGCAGGCCCTTGGCCGTGCGCCAGCGACCCCCGAACGCGCGGACCGTCTGCGCCCGCCCGCGATCGCAGGCTCCGCCGCCGCCCAGGTTCGCGAACAGGGCCTTGACGCCGGGGCCGTTCCATCCGACCCTGCAGCCCAAGCTCGAAACACGCCTCTTGAAGCTCGGCACCCCGTACGCGTCGAGCGCGGCGCCGAGCGTGGGATTACGGGCCGGCTTGAAATCCCCGATCGCGAGCACCCGGCCGAAGCTATCGGCGCTACCGCGCACGTCGATGGTGAACTCACCGGCCAGGGCAGGCTGGGCGCCCACCAGCAACACGGCGCACGCTAGGAGGAACGGACGCGCGAACCTCACGACTGGTTGAAGAAGCCCTTCTCGATCAGCCGGGCGCGCTCCTCGGCCGACACCTCGACGTTGCGAGGCGTCAGCAGGAAGACCTTGTCGGCAATCCGCTGCATCCCGCCGTCCAGCGCGTAGGTGAGGCCGGAGGCGAAGTCGATCAGCCGCTTCGAGAGATCCGTGTCCGTGCCCTGGAGGTTCAGGATCACGGGCACGGCCTCCTTGAACTGGTCGGCGATCTGCTGTGCGTCGTTGAAGCTCTTGGGGATCACCAGGTGGACCTGGATGTCCCCTCCGCGGGCGGAGCCGCCGTTGCCTCCGACTGAGCGAAGGACGCGGGTGTCCCGGCCGCGCGGCTCGTCGGCGAAGATGTCGTCGAACTCGTCGCGGCGCCGGCGCTGGAGCCGGCGCACGTTGGGGCGCTCCCGGTAGCGGTCCTCGAGCTCGGCCTCCGGCTCGGGATCGGGGATCGCCTCGTAGCGCGGGTCCTCCTCCTCGGCCAAGCCGAAGTAGACGAGCGTGCGATGCCATGTGTCGCGAAGCGCCATACGACCGAGGTGTTCGAGCGAAGGGAGAAAACTCCTTGTTATGGGAAGCCTAGCGCCAGAACGGCTCTGCTATGCCGGTTTCACCAGGGCGTCGCAGACCGCGGCCACGTGACGGTGGTCGGTGCCGCAGCAGCCGCCCAGGACGTTGAGCGCCGGCAGCTGCTCCACGAGGCCGGCGTAGCGGGCGCCGAGGTCGTCCGGATCGCCCTCGTCCAGCTCCGTCGCCTCGTCCAGCTCCGCATGGCTCTTCGTCGACGCGTTGGCGCGCAGGCCGCGGACGCGCCGTGTCCATGCCGCGCCGGTCAGGAGCGCCTCCTCGAAGTGCGTGGGGTGCGCGCAGTTGATCATGTAGTACGCGGGCCCGGCGTCCGTCTCGGCGTCCACCTGCTCTATTGCCTCCTCCAGCTCCTGGCCGCTCGGCAGCCGGCCGTCGGTCTCGAGCGTGAACGAGATCGCGGCGGGCAGCCCGGCCGCGCGAGCGGCTCGCGTGATGCCCACCGCCTCGTCCGCGTAGGTCATGGTGATCGCGCAGACCATGTCAGCCGTCGTGGCGGCGAACGTGCCGATCTGGGTCCCGTGGTACTCCTGGGCATCGGCGGCGCTGAGCTTGGTCTGCGGGCTGAAGCCGTCGTCATGAGGCCCGATGCACCCGCTCACCACGATCGGCGCGGCGCCTCTGTCGTAGCGCTGGCGGAGCTCCTCCATCAGCGTGATCGCCGCGCGGTTGAGGCCGTCGAGCTGCTCGTCGCTGTACCCGAGCTCTGACGCCCACCGTGGACTTGCACGCCAGGTGGGGCTCTCGAGCACGAACCCGAGTCCGCGTTCACGTGCAAGCTCCAGATACGGCACGTAGTAGTCGCGAAGCGCGTCCGTGCCCTGCTCGTCCCCGAGCAGGACGAAGGCCGCGAACAGCGGAAGCTCGAGCCCGCGGTGGAAGATCAGGGTCGTCTCGATCCCACCGTCGGTGAGGAAAAGCTCTCCATCCAGTTGCGGAAGCTGGGTGGCCGTCGGCGCAGCATACGCTAGGGGTGTGGAGGCGACCCCGTTCGAGATCCTGCGACAGCTCCCCGGCGCGGGCAGCTTCACGCTCAGCGGCGAGATCCTCGGCGAGGGCCCGCCCGTGGTGCTGCTCCACGGGCTGTCGGCCACGCGGCGCAACGTCGTGCAGGGCTCCCGGGCGCTCGTGAAGCGCGGCTACAGGCTGATCTCCTACGACGCGCGTGGGCACGGGGCCTCCCAGCCGGCGCCGAGCTACGAGTACGCGGACCTGGCGGGCGACCTCGAGGCGGTGCTGGACGAGCTCGAGCTTGATCGCGTTGCGCTGGTGGGCAGCTCGATGGGGGCCGCCACGGCGATGGCGTTCACGCTGGAGCACCCCGGCCGCGTGCCGGCGCTCGTCCAGATCACGCCCGCCTACACCGGCTACGCGCGGACCGGCGATGCGGACGGCGAGAGCTGGGAGAAGCTGGCCACCGCGCTCGACGACGGGATCGAGGAGTTCATCAGGGTCGCGCAGCCGGGCAACCTCCCCGAGCGCTGGCGCGAGGTCGCGCGCGAGGCCACGCGCCAGCGAATGGAGCGGCACGTCGATCTCACCGCCGTCGCGCAGGCGCTGCGCGAGGTCCCAAGCTCGATCGCGTGGAAGGGCCTCGACGCGCTGTCGGACCTGGAGGTCCCGGTGCTCGTGATCGGCTCGCAGGACGAATCCGACTGGCTGCATCCGCTCGGCGTGGCCGAGGAGTACTGCCGCAAGCTCCCCCAGTGCGAGCTCGTCGTCGAGGACCGGGGCGACTCGCCCCTGGCGTGGCAGGGTGCTCGGCTCTCGAACACGATCGCCGACTTCTTCGAGCGAGTGGGCTACACGCCGGAGGCCGTTCGCACCTAGAGTCCCTTCGTGGCTCTCGAGTATCGGGTGCTTGGTCCCCTGGAAGCGACCGTGGACGGGCAACCGGTCGCGCTCGGGCCACCGCGCAACCGCGCGCTGCTCGTGCTGCTGCTCGCCCAGGCGAACCAGGTGGTGCCGAGCACGCGCCTCATCGACGAGCTATGGGGCGAGGATCCCGCGCCCAGTGCGGCAAACATCCTCCAGGGGGCCGTCTCTCAGCTCCGCAAGACGCTCGGCAGGGATGCCATCGATACCCGCGGGACCGGCTACGCGGTTCGCGTGGAGCCCGATCAGCTGGACGTCCACCGCTTCGAGCGGCTCGCCGACGCGGGGAGCGCGGCGCTGGAGACCGGCCGCTTCGACGAGGCGGCCGATTCGCTCGCCGAGGCGCTCGGGCTCTGGCGCGGCGAAGCACTCGGGGACCTGGCGGGCGAGGACGCCGTCTACCAGGTGGCCGCGCGGCTCGAGGAGCTGCGGCTGATCGTGCGCGAGCGCATGCTCGAGGCCGAGCTGGGCCGCGGCCGCCACGCGGACGTGCTGCCCGAGGTCCAGACGCTGGCACGCGAGCAGCCGCTGCGAGAGCGCCCGCAGGGGCTGCTGATGCTCGCGCTCTACCGCTGCGGCCGCCAGGCCGAGTCGCTCGAGGCCTACCGGACCACCCGGGCGCACCTGGTCGAGGAGCTCGGGATCGAGCCGGGCCCCGCTCTCCAGGAGCTCGAGCAGCAGATCCTGCGCCAGGACGCGGCGCTGATCGCCGCTGGAGCGGGCTCGGCGCCGGAGCACGGCGCGACGCCGCAGGCGGCCGCTCGAGCGGAGCCGACGAGCGCGATCCTCGTCGCGCCGCTCGATCCGGCCGCGCTGGACCAGCTCGCGGCGCTCGGGGAGGCGCTGGCACGCGACCCGGCGAGGGAGCTGCTGCTGGTTGGCACCGTGTCGCACGCCGACGAGCTCGCCGAGCGCAGCCGCGAGCTGGAGGCGCGCCGAGCCGCCCTTGCCGAGCAGGGGGCGACGGTGCGTGCGGCGGCGTTCACCTCGCTCGCGCCGGGTGCGGACCTGGCACGCCTGACGAGGGAGCAGGCGGTCGAGCTTGCTCTCATCGACGCTCCGGACGACCTGCTCGAGGACGCGCGGGTCCTGACGCTGCTCGAGCAGGCGCCGTGTGACGTGGCCATCGTCGCGGGTGCCGCGCGGATGATGGCGCGCGAGAGCGACGGCCCGGTGCTGGTGCCGTTCGGCGGAGCGGCGCACGACTGGGCCGCGGTGGAGCTCGGCGCCTGGATCGCGCGGAACGCCGGGGTCGGGCTGCGGTTGGCCGGTGCCGCCACCGGTCCCGAGGGGAGGGACGCGAGCCGGCTCCTCGCCAATGCATCGCTCGCGGTTCAGCGCGCGCTCGGGGTGTCGGCCGAGCCGGTTCTGGTTCCGCCCGAGCCGGATGCCGTCATCGCCGCGGCGAGCGGCGCGGGCGTGATCGTCGTCGGGCTGACCGAGCGCTGGAAGCGAACCGGCCTGGGAAGCGTCCGGACGGCGCTCGCGACGCGGGCAGCCGCCCCGACCGTCCTCGTCCGCCGCGGCACGCGCCCTGGCGGACTCGCCCCCCGCGGCAGCGAGACGCGCTTCACCTGGACGCTGGGCGGCGCCTAGCCGCGCGCCCAGGGGGGTGGGTCGCCGCGACGGCAGTCGAGCGCGAACGGTGAAGGGAGGGGCGTACGCGCGCTGAACCTGCCGCCGTAGGACTCGTCCACGTGCTTGATGATCCGGAATGGCCGCGTCGTCACCCTGCCGCTCCGGGCCGACACGCGACGGAGATGTACGGACACGACGGCCTGGCGATTGGCATCCAGCCGAATCGGTCCCGTCGGCCCGACGAACTTGACGCGAGCGAGGGCTGAGCGCAGGGCCTGTCCTCGCGGGCCGATCTCGCCGTCAACCTCGTCCATGGCGCGCGCGAGCGCCTCCATCGATAGGTAATACGGGACCACGAGCAGGCCCCCGCCGCTGTCCTTTGGCAGATCCGGAAAGGCCTCGGCGTAGGCCCGCAGGTACCGGCGCCACTCCGGGCGCTCGGAGTCGAACGGGATGTCTCCGCCGACGACGACCCCTGTGAGGTCCACGCCGTTCGGTGCGAGCTGGTGCGGCTGGCTCAGCCAGTAGCCGTTCAGCACCAGGCGCGCGGGCAGCCGCTGGACCTGGTCATCGTACGTACGCAGGAACTCGGCGGCGCTGTAGAACCCGTCTGTGAGGAAGACGCCGTCCGCCTCGCGGGCGAGCCGCTTGGCCAGCCCCCTGTCCGCGCGAGTGGCGACGAACGCCCCCTGGGAGTCCACCGTCCCGCCGAGCGAGCAGAACTCGGCCACGAATCCGGCCGTGGAGGCCCAGCTCGATGCGGGGTAGTCGAACGCCACGGCGGCACGGCGCCAACCCAGGTCGTGGTAGGCGTACGAGGCGAGCCCGGCGGCCGCCTGCGCGGCATCGGCCGAGAAACGGAAGACGTTGGGCTGCGCGTGTCGCAGCGTGACCTCCTGCGTGGCCGACGCCGCGAGCAGGAACGTGACGTCGGGATAGCGTGCGGCGAGCTTCCGCATCAGAAGGCCCTCGGTCTCTCCGACCGGCCCCACGATGACATCCACGTCCTCGTCCTCGATCAGCCTCCGCGTCTCGACGATCAGCGGAGTGGTCGAGCCGATCTCCTCGCAGCCCTTGACGAGCTCGACAGGGCGACCGCCCGCGCTCCCGTCCCGCTCCTTGATCGGCAGCGCGGCGCCCGCGAACGTGGCGTCGTCGAAGGCCTTGAGAATCCCCGTGCATTCCACGAGCACTCCCACTCGCAGGGGTTCCTTGTCGTCGCCGCATCCGGCGGGCAGAGCCAGGGCCGCGGCGGCCAGCACGGCAAGAGCCAACTGACGGAGGTCACTCGTCATTGACCGCCACCCATAGACCCGCGGGGCCGAACGCGAGATCGGCCGGCCGTCCGCTCAGCTCGACTGTTCGATTCACCCGTCGCGTGCGCGCATCGATACGCATGAGCGTGCGGTCGAGCCAGTTGCCGACCCAGACATCGTTCCCTCGTGCCGCGAGCGCGGTTGGGGCGCGCCCGACGTCGATGGTGTCCGTGACCTTCAGGGTGTGCGCGTCCACCCTGGCCACGACGTCGTCCAACGGCCCCGCCACCCAGACGGAGTCGCCCGCGGCGGCCACTCCGCGGCCGATCGCGAAGGGGATCCTCGCCTCGCCGACCACGTGAGCCCGCTTCGCGTCGACCTTCCAGACGCGCCGGTCCGCGGCGTCGCCGACAATCCAAACCGCTCCTCCGCCCGCATCCATGTCGCACTGGCATTGCCGGAGGTTTCCGGCTGTGAGCGGCTCCGGGAAGGGGAGCGGAAGGGTCTTCGCGACGCGCAGGCCTTGGGGACCCTGCTCGAGTCGCTCGGTGTTCGGGCAGCCGCTGCTCCACAGGCCCTCCTTGGCACCGGATGTCAGGCTGCACGCCATGAGCTCGATGCCGTCCTCCTGGCTCCCGGTGGCGGCGTCGTACGCGACGACGCTGCCCTCGGTCGGTTTCGGCCCGTCGCCCGCCACGTACATCCGGCCGTCGGCATAGGTGATGTCCCTCGGATCGCCCACAGGGCTGCCCACCGCTGCAGTGGAACCGCCCCGTGTGATCCGCCAGAGCCGCCCGTCCTCATAGGACCCGATCCAGACGTTGCCCGCACCCGCTGCGATGGCGTTTGGCGCCCCACTCAGATCGTGGCGGGCGGTGATCTCTCCCGTGCTCGCGTCGATCCGCACAGCCGCACCTGCCTGATCCTCGGCCGAGCCGTCCGTGCCGGTGAGCAGCGACGCGACGAGTCCGCCGGCGAGCAGAATGGCGACGCCCACGGAGATGCCCAGCGAGCGTCGCCGGCGGCGCTGCGCCTCCTCCAGTCCGAGCGCGGCTCGCACCGCCTCAACGAGCTCCATACAGGTCGCGTAACGCTCGGAGGGCTCCTTCGCCATGCCCTTCGCCAGGACGTCGTCCAGCTCGCTCGGCAGGTCCGCGCGACGTGAGCTCGCGGCAGGCGGCGGCTCCTCGAGGTGGGCGAAGACGGTCTCCAGCTCCGACTTGTGCTGGAAGGGAAGCGTGCCCGTGACGCACTCGAAGATCAGGCACGCGAGCGCGTACTGGTCCGCGCGGCCGTCGATGTCGTCGCCGCGGACCTGCTCGGGAGCGATGTAGTCGATCGTTCCCATGAGGCCGCCGTCGGCCGGGCCGCGGTGGCCGGCGCTCAGGGTGAGGCCGAAGTCGGCCAGGTAGGGATGCTCGCGCCCGCCCGGGTCGTCGATCAGCACGTTGCTCGGCTTCACGTCGCGGTGCACCAGGCCGCGGGCGTGGGCGGCGTCGAGCGCATCCGCCACCTGCGCAGCGAGCTTCACCACCCGCGCCGGCTCCAGGTGCCCGCGCTGTCGCAGCAGCGCCTTGAGGTCGACGCCGTCGACGTACCGCATGGCGATGAACAGGTGGCCGCCCTCCTCGCCCGCCTCGTAGACCGGGACGACGTTGGGGTGGTCGAGGCCCGCTGCCAGGCGCGATTCGCGCAGCATCCGCTCACGGAAGCGCTCGTCGTCGGAGAGCGCCGGCGCGAGGAGCTTGAGGGCCACCGGGCGCTCGAGGCGCAGGTCGAACGCCCGGTAGACCTCCCCCATCCCGCCGCGCCCGATCAGCTCGTCCACGCGGTATGAGGCCAACCGCGTGCCGAGCCAGGTGCCGGCGGTCGGGTCCACGATCCGTCGATTCTCTTCGATCGGGGCCTACTTCGGGAGAAGATTCGGCTCGTAGCCGCGATCCGGGTGGCGCCCGAAGGTGACGCCAGAGCCGGGCGGAAGCGCGTTGTCCGGCTGGGTGACGGCGAGGGCGCGAGCCGAGGAAACGGCGCTGCCGGACACAGTCGCGGTTCCGCTGCTCGACGCCAGCGCTGCGACGACGAGGGCGGCCGCGGCCAGGCCAATAGCGATGTACACGAGGCGGCGCGCTCCGATTGCGATCGTCTGGGGGGCGCGAAGAACGTGGGTGGTCATTTCCTTTACCTCCTGGAGTGGATGGGGAGCGTCCACCCTCCCGCCGGTCGCTTGAGGGGCGCTGGACGCGCGCTTGACGGCTCGCCCAGCGGCCGTCAAGCGACCGTCAAGGCATCGCGGAGAGGGTGCGCGAGGTCAACGAACGGAGGCATTTCATGGCTGCAAACCAAGGCGTGCGCATCGCCCAGGCGGTGCTCCTGGGACTGGCGCTCTGTTGCGCGCTCACGGCCGCAAGCGCACAGGCCCGCAGTGTCTCGGGCACGCAGACGGTCGTCGACGAGGACGCCGGCACCTTCCGGATGCACGGAGACCTCGTGGGGAGCTGGAAGATCACCTCGTTCAAGGAGATCGCGACAACGCCCGTCTATCGCGCCAAGGGCACCGAGAAGTTCCGCGGCTGTCTCGACCGCGGCCACGACGGCGGCTGCTCGGGTGACCCCTCCGGCACGCTCCGAATGAAGTTCAGGTACTGGGCGCTGTTCGGCCCGGGCGACGCGCTGCTCGGAGGCGCCTGCTGGCATCCCATCGTTGGCGGCACAGGTGCATTCGCGCACGCGCGCGGCCACTTCGAGATGCTCGACGTGTCCACGGCGAACGGCGTCGAGACGCACTACGCCGGCGACATCCGCATGCGCGGCGGAGCGGCTGCCGGGGCGGCACGGAGGAGCTGCGGCTAGTCGTAGAGGACGCTGCCCAGGCGCACGATCGTCGCCCCCTCCTCCGCCGCGACCGCGTAGTCCTGCGAGGTCCCCATCGAGAGGCGGGCGAGCCCATGCTCGCCCGCCAGCTCGGCCAGGCGTGCGAAGTGGCGGCGGCTGTCCTCGGCACGCTGGACGAACGGCGGCATCGTCATCAGCCCCGTGACCGGCACCGGGACGCGGGAGATGAAGTCGCCCAGGCCCTCGGGGGCGATCCCGGCCTTGCCCTCCTCTCCGGCGACGTTCACCTGGACGAGCACCTCCTCGGCGGGGTGTTCCTCCAGCTTGCGGAGCGCCGAATCCGAGGCGAGCGAATGGATCAGGCGCACGTTGGGCGCCACGTCCTTGACCTTTCGGCTCTGGAGCTGGCCGATGAAGTCCCAGGTGAACAGGTCGCGATGGGCCTCCTGCTTCGAGAGCAGCTCCTGGGCGCGGTTCTCGCCCACCAGCACGATGCCGGCCTCGGCCAGGGCCGGCAGGTCATCCGCCTCGACGTACTTGATCGCCGCCAGCACCTCGACCTCCGTGCCGATCTGCTCGCGCACCCGCTCGAGGTTGCGCCGGACGCGCTCAGTGTCCATCGCGCACGATGATCCCTGCCTGGCGGCCCGTCACGCCGCCGTCACGGCGATGTGAGAAGTACAGCTCTGGCTCACAGCTGGTGCAGCGGTCGACGTGCTCGACGTCCTCCACGCCGCCCGCCGCGAGCTTCGACGCGATGACCGTGCGCAGGTCGAGCATCCGGCCGGAGGCGGCCCCGTCGACGTCGGCGAACCGCTCGCGTACCTCGTCGCCCACCTCGTAGCAGCAGCCGCCGATCCCGGGGCCGACCGCGGCCGCCGGCGGCGAGCTGAAGCGAGCCAGCGCCTTCTCGATCATCCCCGCCGCGAGCGGGCGCCAGCCACAGTGGAGCATCGCGGCCTGCTCGCCGTCCGAGAGCGCGACCGGATAGCAATCGGCCACCAGCACCAGCAGCCCGACGCCGGGCACCCGCGTGAGGTGGCCGTCGACGCGATCCAGCTCCTTTCCGCCCGGCTCGGCATAGGCGCGGTCGAGCGGCGGCTCGGTCCACTCGCGCAGGTCCGTGCCGTGCACCTGATAGCCCATCGCCATCCGCTCCGGCTGGACGCCGGCCCGCTGCGCTGCCCGATGGCGGTTCTCCACGACGCGCTCGAGCACGTCCTCGGTGAGGGCGCCCAGGTTGAGCGACTCGTACGGGCCCTCGCTCACGCCGCCCCGACGGGTCGTGAACGTCACGGTGGCGTCGGGCAGCCTCACTGCGCGTGCTCCCGGGCGAGTTGCAGCGCCGTCTCGAGCTCCTGGTCGCGGCCCGAGACCACGCCGTCGAGCTTCCGGTTGAGCGTCTCGTCGAGCGCGCGGCCGATCGCCGGGCCCTCCGGCACCCCGGCGTCGAGGAGGTCGGCACCGGAGATCTCGAGTCCCACGCCGCGGAGCTCGGTCACCCAGCGCAGAATCGGGTCGGACGGCGCGCGCAGGGCAAGCGCGAGGGCGAGCGCCTCGAGCGGCTCCCGGGCCAGCAGCTCGCGCAGCTCAGAGGGCGTGTGCTCCCGCTCGCGCAGGGTCGTCGCGATACGCGGCCCGACGCGCGCCGCTCGCGACGCGGCGTCGCGCTCGTCGGCCACGAGGTGCAGGTCGGCGAGCCACAGGTCGAGCTCCTCGGGCGCGTTCTCGACCAGCGCGGCGAGCGCCGCGATCCCGCGGTCGGCCCCAATCGCGGCAGCGCCCAGGGCCGCCGACGCCACGAGCTGGGGGTCCGGGTCGAGCTCGGGATGGAGCGCGCTGTGGATCTCCAGGTCGCGCATGCGCTCGATCCCCGAGGGCGCGTCGGTCTCGCGCAGCAGGTCCATGAGCTCGTCGCGAATGCGGGCGCCGGACACTGTCGAAAGGGCGTCGGCCGCCACCGCCTCTCGCGCCAGGCGCTCGGTCTCGGGATCGAGCTCGAACCCGAGCCGGGCCGCGTAGCGCACCGCGCGCAGCAGGCGGGTGGGGTCGTCCCGGAAGCTGCGCTCGTGGAGCACGCGCACGACGCCTTGGTCCAGGTCGGCGACGCCGCCGGAAGGGTCGTACAGATGACCGAGGTCGTCCCCGGTCAGACCCAGTGCCATCGCGTTTATCGAAAAGTCGCGGCGGCGGAGGTCTTCGTCCAGCGACGCGGGCTCCACGCGCGGCAGCTCACCGGGGGCGTCGTAGGTCTCCCGCCGAGTGCCCGCGAAGTTGTAGGTGCCCTCCCGGGTCTCCACGGTGGCGGTGCCGAACCGCTCGTACTCGCGCGCGCCGCTGCCCAGCCGGTCGGCGACGGCGCGCGCCGCCGAGCGCGCGTCTCCCACGACGGCGATGTCCACGTCGACCGGCTCCGCCCCGCGCAGCAGGTCGCGGACGCCGCCACCCACGAGATACGCCGGCGGCAGCCCTTCGAGGGCCGGCAGAAGCCGCTCCATGCCGGGCATGCGGCGGACGCGCTCCCGCAGCTCGCTGGCCCGGTTCGGCATCAGAGCCGGACCGGGATCCCGGCCTCGCGCATGCGTTCCTTCGCCTCTCGCACCGTGTGGTGACCGTAATGGAAGATCGAGGCGCACAGCACGGCGTCCGCGCCGCCCCGCTCGACGGCCTCCACGAGGTGGTCGAGGGTTCCTGCGCCGCCCGAGGCGATCACCGGCACGTCCACGGCGTCTGACACCGCCCTGGTCAGGTCCAGCTCGTATCCGTCCTCGGTGCCGTCGCGGTCCATGCTGGTCAGCAGGATCTCCCCCGCTCCGCGCTCGACGCCCTCGCGCGCCCATTCGACCGCGTCGCGGCCGACCGCGGTGCGGCCGCCGTTGACGTAGACGCCGTACGAATCTCGCTCGCGGCGCGCGTCGATCGCGAGCACCACGCACTGGGCGCCGAACACCTCGGCGAGCTCGGACAGCAGCTCGGGGCGCGCCACCGCGGCGGAGTTCACGGAGACCTTGTCGGCACCGGCGTCGAGCACCGCCTGGGCGTCTTGGGCGGTGCGCACGCCGCCGCCGATCGTGAACGGGATGAAGACGTCGTCGGCGCAGCGGCGTGCCAGCTCGGCGACGGTCTCGCGCTTCTCATGCGACGCCGTGATGTCGAGGAAGACGATCTCGTCCGCGCCCTCGTCCTGGTAGCGCACGGCCAGCTCGACCGGGTCGCCCGCATCGCGGAGGTTCACGAACTCCACGCCCTTCACCACGCGGCCCTTGTCCACGTCCAGGCAGGGGATCACCCGTCGCAGGAGCATCAGGCGAGCGCCTCGACGCCCTCGCGCACGCTGAAGCGGCCCTCGTAGAGCGCCTTCCCGGAAATGACCCCGGCCAGGTTCACGAGCCGCAGCGCCCGGAGCGCGCGCAGGTCGTCGGCCGAGCCGATTCCGCCGGAGTAGAGGAAGCGTCCCCTCACGGTCTCCGACACCCGCCGG
>Ga0207706_10001331_pt1 | contig 24728 bp, 25 predicted proteins | sample KBSC53metaG_FD_184318 | JGI IMG/M metagenome (GOLD analysis project Ga0207706, IMG submission 184318) | Corn rhizosphere microbial communities from Kellogg Biological Station, Michigan, USA - KBS C5-3 metaG (SPAdes) (version 2) | ecosystem: Host-associated > Plants > Roots > Rhizosphere > Soil ... | reverse complement strand
TAGGGGACAGGGGACAGGGGACAGGGGACAGGGGACAGGGGACAGGGGACAGGGGAAGGGGGACAGGGGACAGGGGACAGGGGACAGGGGACGGCGAGCGGGGCCGGTCATCGCGGATGGGTGGCCGGCCCCGCTCGTCTGCTGGATCGATGGTGGCGCGGTCAGCCGTCCCGCGGCTTCGGACGGCGCTCCTCGATGCGGGCGACGGCGCGGTCGGCCAGGGAGCGGAGGATGGCGAGCTCGTCGGGGGTGAAGCGGTGCGGCTCGTGGCCGATCACGCACAGGGTGCCCAGCGCGTGGCCCCTGCTGCTGATGAGCGGGAAGCCCGCATAGCAGATCACGTCGTCGTTCGGGACGATGGGCATGTGGCGCACGAGGGGATGCTGTCTCGCGTCTTCCACCACGAACGGGGCGCGGTTGGCCACGGCGTGCGCGCAGAAGCTCCACTCCACCGGCGTGCCGCGGCTCTCGGCCTGCCACCCCTCCACGCCGTGGTTCGCCGCGAAGTACTGCGCCTCGTCGAGCACGATCGTCACGGTGCTGATCGGCAGCCCCAGCCGCATGGCCGCCTCGCGCGCGGTGTCCCGCAGCACCGGGTCGGGCTCGCCCGACAGGAGGCCGAGGTCCACGATCTCCTGCAGGCGCGCGACGTCGGCCTGGCTCCCCGCGCCGGGGCGCAGCGGCGTGGTGTGTTCGCTCACGCGGCCCCCGGGCGCTGGCGGTCGAGAAGGATCCAGCTGCGCACGCGCACCGCCAGCGAGGTGCCGATCGCCGGCTCGCACCCCTCGCCCCGGGTGAGCGCCTCGGCGGCGCGCAGCAGCTCATCGGGGGTCAGCGCGCCGTGCCCGTCCAGCCCGGCGGCGCGGCGCGCGCGGAGCCACGCCTGGGCCGCGCGGTCCACGCCCAGCACGCGGGCCAGCATCCCCAGCGCGTCGTCTTCGGAGGGCGGCGCAAGGCCGTAGCGGGGGATGGTGACGGTCATCCGGATGAACGCTCGATCGTAAACGATTGCCGCCTGGGAAGCGCCCCAACCTGACGGGCGGGCACCCGCCCGTCAAGCGACACCCTGTGCGCGTCCGGCGCGGACGGCGACCAGGGGCCGGCGGATCGTCGAGCGGTCCGCGGCGGCGCGGCGCGTTGGCCTGCTCCGTTGCGGCGGCGTATCTTGCAGGCCGGCCCTCATCCCCCGGCCCCCTTCTCCCGAACCGCAGGAGAAGGGGGTGACGCGGTAGGCTGGGTGCAGACTCGCAGTCCGCGAAGGCGGGCTTCCCGGGGTTCCAGCGGCGGGTTTCAACCCGCCGTAACGGGCGCCGCGACGACACCTTGCGTGAGGGATGCGCGCCCGGAGGGCCGGGACGCCGCCGCACGTGCACGGATGCGGCGGGTCGGCGCCGGTGCGTGGTGCGGCGGTGGCCCGGCGCCGTTGGCAACGGCGGTATCGTTGCCTACGGCGCGCGCAGCCCGGCCCGGAGCGCAGCGGAGGGACACGCCCCAAAACGCAGTTCGCTGTTCGGGGTAGTAGTAGTACTGCGGTAGATGGCAGATCGAAGAAGACGGCAAAGAGGGAGGAGACGGTGGCGACACGCGTGCTGGCGGTGCCGAACGTGGTGATCATCGGCGGCGGGTTCGGGGGGCTGTGGGCGGCGCGGGCGCTGCGGCGCGCGCCCGTGAGCGTCACGCTCGTGGACCGGCGCAACCACCACCTGTTCCAGCCGCTGCTGTACCAGGTGGCCACCGCCTCGCTCAGCCCCGCCGACATCGCCACCCCGATCCGCGGCGTGCTGCGCGGCCAGCGCAACACCGAGGTGATCATGGGCGAGGTGGTGGACGTGGACCGCGCCAGCCGCCAGATCCTGCTTTCCGACGGCACGCGCATGGCCTACGACTACCTGATCGTGGCCACCGGCGCCACGCACGCCTACTTCGGCCACCCCGAGTGGGAGCCGATCGCCCCCGGACTGAAGACGGTGGAGGACGCCACCGAGATCCGCCGCCGCTTCCTTCTCGCCTTCGAGGCCGCCGAGCAGGAGGCCGACGACGCGGCCCGCCGCGCGCTGCTCACCTTCGTGATCGTGGGCGCCGGGCCCACCGGGGTGGAGATGTCGGGCGCCATGGCCGAGATCGCGCGCAAATCGATGGTCCGCGACTTCCGCCACATCGACCCGTCCACCGCGCGCGTCATCCTCGTCGAGGGCGGCCCGCGCGTCCTCGCCGCGTACCAGGAGGAGCTCTCGGCCTATGCGCGGCGGGCGCTGGAGCGGATCGGGGTGGAGGTGCGGCTGAACAGCATCGTGACGAAGGTGGACGAGAACGGCGTCTACATCGGCGACGACTTCATCTCCGCCCGCAACGTCGTCTGGGCCGCCGGCGTCACCGCCAGCCCGCTGGGGAAGCAGCTGGACGCGGGGACGGACAAGGTGGGCCGCGTGCAGGTGAAACCCGACCTGTCGCTCCCCGGCGACCCGCGCGTGTTCGTGGTCGGTGACCTGGCGAACGTCACGGGACCCGACGGGAAGCCGTACCCCGGCGTGGCGCAGGTGGCCATGCAGGGCGGCACCCACGCGGCCCGCATGATCGTCGCCGACATGAAAGGGGCGCCGCGCAGGCCGTTCAAGTACCACGACAAGGGGAGCATGGCCACCATCGGCCGCCGGGCGGCGGTGCTGCAGTCGGCGCACGTGCGGCTGATCGGGTGGATCGCGTGGATGGCGTGGCTGTTCGTCCACATCCTCTTCCTGATCGGCTTCCGCAACCGCGTCTCGGTCTTCGTGCAGTGGGCGTGGAGCTACCTGACCTGGCAGCGCGGCGCCCGCCTGATCACCGGCTCCGTGACCGCGGAGCTGAAGGCCCAAGGGTACTTCGAGGCCCCCGCCGCGCCGCCCAGCGACGCGCAGCAGGCCGAGGCGGTGGGGAACCAGCCCGCCGAAGACGAGCGCGGCTGGATGGGCGGCGACACGCACCAGGCGGCGGCCGGCCGCGCGTGATGCCCAGCCGCGAGTGCGTCACGCGCCTGGAGCGCTGGCTGGCAGGCGAGGGTGCGCGGCTGGAGCGCGTCCGCTACGCCCGTCTGGTGGCCGAGGGCGAGGTGCATGCGTGGCGGCTGATTCCCCGCGAGCCGCGTGCACGGGTGGTGGCCGCGCACGGGGCCGGGAACGACGCGCTGTATCCGCAGGTCGCGCTGTTCAAGGGGCTCGTCCGTCGCGGGGTCGAGGTCTTCTCGTTCGACATCGACGGCCACGGCGCCGAGAGCACCACCCTCTTCTCCCCCGACGTCGTCCCGTCCGCCCTGGCCGCCGCGGTGGACGAGGCGGAGCGCGGGCGCGCAGCCCTGCCGCTGCACCTGCTCGGCCATTCCTTCGGCGGCTCCCTCGTCCTCCATGCGCTGGCGACGGACGCCGTTCCGCACGCGCTCTCCGGCATCGCCATCTCCGCCCCGGTCACGATCGAGCTGACCCCGCGCGTGGCGCTGGCCGAGCTGCGGGGGTTCTTCCGCGCGGCCACGCTGCGGCAGCGCGAGCACTACGGCGCTTGGGGCACGGTACCCGCCGTGGGCCCGCTCAAGCGCCGCGCCTACCCGATCCGCGGCGCGGCGCGGGCGGGCGCGCCCTTCGCCTACGTCGCCGCGATCCAGGCGCTGCTCGCGCGGCTGGACCTGGCTCGATCCGCCGCGGAGGTGCGGGTGCCGGTGCTGCTGGCGTACGGCGCGGCGGACCGCCTGGTGCCGATCGAGGAGGGGCGGCGGCTGGCGGATGCGATTCCCCACGCGACGCTGGTGGAGGTGCCCGGCGCCACGCACTGGAGCACCGCGTTCGCGGCGGACGCGGTCGATCGCGTGGCCGAATGGGTGGACGCGCACGCGGCGGTGAACGAGTGACGCCGCCGCGGCCGCGGGTGAAGATCGACTGCCACGCGCACCTGGCCGGCGTGGGGACGGAGGGCTCGGGATGCTGGACGTCGCCCAAGCTGGCCAGGCGCCTGGCCTTCCGCATCCTGCGGCGGATGCACGGCGTGACCCCCGAGCACCTGGAGAGCAGCTTCGACGCGGACTGGGCTCAGCGGCTGGCCGAGCGGGTGCGCGCGAGCGAGATCGACCACGCCGTCGCCCTCGGCTTCGACGGGGTGTACGACGCGCGTGGGGAGCTGGACGAGTCGCTGAGCCAGATGATCGTGCCGCCCGAGTGGGTGTTCGAAGCGTGCCGCCGCCATCGCGAGCTGCTCCCCGGCCCGTCGGTCAACCCGCACCGCCGCGATGCGCTGGAGGTGCTGGAGGCGTGCATCGAGGGCGGCGCGGTGTTGATCAAGTGGCTCCCGGCCACGCAGCGCATCGACCCCTCGGACCCGGCGCTGGAGCCGTTCTACGCGCGGCTGGCGGAGGCCGGGATCCCGATCCTGGTCCACAGCGGCGGCAGCGAGAACACCTTCGCGCAGGTGGACGCGCGGCTGAAGGACCTGCGCCTGCTGGAGCGCCCGCTGCGGATGGGCGTGCCCGTGATCGTCGCGCACACCGCCGCGCCGGTGACGTACGCGCGCGACGAGGACCAGGTCCCGCTGCTGCGGACGTGGCTGGCCGAGTTCCCGCGGCTGTGGGTGGACAACAGCGGCATCAGCAACCTGTCGCGCTTCCCGCACCTCCCGAAGTTCGCGACGGACGCGGAGTTGACGTCGCGCACCCTGCACGGCAGCGACTGGCCCGTGCCCACCAACGCCTTCTACTACGTCCGCCAGCTCGGCCGCCAGCGCGTGATGTCCTTGGAGCGCGAGAAGAACCCGATCCAGCGCGACGTCTCCATCAAGCGCGCGCTGGGATACCCGGAAGAGGTGCTGACCAGGGCGTGCGAGGTGCTGCCGAATTTGGAGCGGTGGGTGAGAAACACGCATGAATGAATTGCCCAACCTCCAATAATTCCTCATTATCCGCAGAATCGCGCGTCGGAATCTCTCCAACCGCAGCGTCCATGGACGGCAAGCATCTCATCCGCTGGCTCGAACTCCGCAACTTCCTCTCGTACGGTGAGGAGGGCGCGGCGGTCGACCTCCTGCCCCTGAACGTGCTGATCGGGCCGAACGGCTCGGGAAAGTCGAATCTGGTCGAGGCACTCACGATTCTTCGGTCTACCCCAGCAGACGTCTCGTCCACGATCCGTGAAGGCGGTGGAATTTCAGAGTACCTCTATAAGCGTTCAAATCCTGAGACTCCCGCCGGCATCAGGGTGGTTGTGACCTACGAGGACCGAGTTGAGCCTCTTTATTACGCTCTTGAACTTACACAGTCTGAGCATAAGCCCGAAGTCGCTCTTGAATTGCTTGGACGAACGAAAGACAACCTCCAAGTAGACACAGATTCCGGAGTTTATGGATTTTTTGACGGCGAAGCATACATCACCCAAGTAGTACAGCATCCCGGCGATAAACGCGTCAAACGCGTGATTCGTGAATCTGATCTTCTGCGCTCACAGTCTATCCTCTCACAACGCCGGGATCCGGACCTCTATCCGGAGTTGACTTGGCTAGGTGACCAATTCGGAAGCATCGCCATCTTCCGTGAGTGGACGTTTGGGCAGCGGGCACGCGTGAGGCTGCCGGAGCCGGCGGATCTACCGACCGATTTCCTGCTTCCGGACAGCAGCAATCTGGCCCTGATTCTCCACGATCTGCAGCAGCGCGCACCCACGCGAAAGAAGCTGATCGAGTACCTGCAGCGTTTCTATGCGTCCGCCCAGCACATCGCGACGCGCATTACGGCCGGAACGGTGCAGCTCTACATAGATGAAGGGATGGATGAGCTCGTCCCTGCCACACGGCTCTCGGACGGTACGCTGCGCTACCTGAGCCTGCTTGCGATCCTCTGCCATCCGTCGCCGCCACCGCTGGTGTGCATCGAGGAGCCGGAGTTGGGGCTGCACCCGGATATCCTCCCGACGATCGCGGAGTTGCTGATCGACGCATCGCAGCGAACGCAGCTGGTGGTGACTACGCACTCCGATGCGCTCGTTTCAGCGCTGTCTGAAGTGCCGGAGAGCATCGTGGTGTGCGAACCGGGGGAGACCGGAAGCCAATTGCGGCGTCTCGACCGCGACGCGTTGTCCGAATGGCTCAACCGCTACTCGCTCGGCGAGATGTGGCGGATGGGTGAGATCGGAGGCACGCGGTGGTAAAGGAGATCCGCCTGTACGTGGAGGGCGGAGGCGACAAGGAAGGAAAGGCCCGTCTGCGGCAGGCATTCACTACCTTTCTCGGTGAGCTGCATAACGAGGCGCGCCGGCGTGGGGTGCGCTGGCAGACAGTGCTTTGCGGCTCGCGCACGCAGACGTACGAAGACTTTCTCCTCGCGCTGCGGACGCATCCCGACGCGTTGAACCTTCTCCTGGTCGATGCGGAGCGACCGGTCACCGCGTCCGTGCGGGATCATCTGCAAACCACGGCGCCTGAAGGAGATGGATGGCAGCTGGCATCGGTGCACGATGAGCAGCTGCACCTCATGGCTCAGCTGATGGAGGCGTGGTTCATCGCTGAGCCGGCGGTGCTCGCCGCGCTTTATGGAAAAGGCTTCGCCGCGGGCGCGCTTCCGCGCACCAGGAACGTTGAGGCGGTCGCGAAATCCAGGGTGCTTGACGCACTCCACCGTGCGACGAAGGACACACAAAAGGCGCCTACCATAAGATGCGGCACTCGCCGCTGATCCTCGAACGGCTGAATGCGAACACCGCCGCCGGGCGTGCTCCGCACTGCGCGCGGCTTCTGCAAAAGCTCAGCGACGAACTCGGGATTTCGAGGTGATACGCTGGAGAGCGACTGATCTGCTCAGCCACCTTGCACGACCAATAGCCTGATCGGCTAAAGAAGGCATGAGAATGGCGGCACCGGCCGAACACGCATATCTTGTCCGGCCCGCGTCGTTTCCGGGACGTGGACACAAGGATGATCCCGAAGGCTGGTTCCCGATGGCAAGCACCGTCCCCAACAAGCTCGTGGCCGTGCCGGCAGGCGGCACCCGCGACATCGAGCCCGCGCACGAAGGGCGCAACCCGGGCACCCGGCTGGACCTGGACTGGGTGGCCGACGTGCGCGTGAACCGCAGCGCCGTGGAGCGCCGCGCCGCCACCATCGGCACCCGCCGCACGGTGAAGAAGGAGTGGCAGGCCGCCTGGCTGCTGCGCGCCATCACCCTGATGGACCTGACCACCCTCTCGGGCGACGACACCGCCGGCACCGTGCGCCGCCTGTGCGCCAAGGCCCGCCAGCCCGTGCGCGACGACCTCCTCGAGGGGCTGGGCGCCGCCGGGCTGCCGATCCACACCGCCGCCGTCTGCGTCTACCACCGCTTCGTCGAGGTCGCGGTCGAGGCGCTGCGGGGTTCGGGGATCCCCGTCGCCGCCGTCTCCACCGGCTTCCCGGCCGGCCTGTCGCCCTTCCGCCAGCGCGTGGAAGAGATCCACGCCTCGGTGGACGCGGGGGCGGAGGAGATCGACATCGTGATCACCCGCGAGCACGTGCTGACCGGGCAGTGGGAGGCGCTGTACGACGAGGTGCGCGCCTTCCGCGAGGCGTGCGGGCCGGCGCACCTGAAGACGATCCTGGCCACGGGCGAGCTGGCCACGCTGCGCAACGTGGCCAGGGCTTCGCTGGTGTGCATGATGGCGGGAGCCGACTTCATCAAGACCAGCACCGGCAAGGAGAGCCGCAACGCCGAGCTGCCGGTGGGGATCACCATGGCGCGCTGCATCCGCGAGTACCGCGAGCGCACCGGCCACGACGTGGGCTTCAAGCCCGCCGGCGGGATCAAGACCGCCAAGGACTCGCTGGTGTGGATGATGATGATGAAGGAGGAGCTGGGCACCGAGTGGCTGCAGCCGCACCTCTTCCGCTTCGGCGCCAGCTCGCTGCTGGGCGACATCGAGCGCCAGCTGGAGCACCACCTCACCGGCCGCTACAGCGCGCAGCACCGCCACCCGATGGCGTGACGGCCCGCCGGTCCGCCGGACGCGCGCGCACGAGGAACGGGGCACCCGCCGATCGGCGGGTGCCCCGTTCTCCGTCCCTTGTCGGACGTGCTTCAGCCGTGCGCCTTCGCCCGCTCCACCAGGGCGGTGCCGTAGATGCGCGCGATGGCGTTCACCATGTCGCGACGCTCGCCCGAGCTGATGGCGGCCAAGGCAAGGCCGCGCACGTGGCTCATCTCGGCGCTGTCCAGGCCGGCGTGGCGGGCGGCGTCCACCACGCGCACCACCTCGTCCAGCGTGTGGCGCCGGTCGGCCGGCGCGGATTGCAGCGGGCGCGTGGCGTCGGCCACCTTCACCCACACGTGCGTGCGTTCCATCGTTCCAGTCGGCTGCGAAGAAGGTCCTGCGCCTGTGGGGTAAGCCGGTCCCGTCGCCCCGCCTGGACGGGACGGGGGAGACGTTCGCGGCGCGCCGGCCGCGCACCCGCCGCACGGCGGCTGGTTCTGGCCTGGAAGTTGGTTTTCGCGTGTGGATCAGGGACCCGCGGACGCGGGGCGGGCGCACTGATAAACCGCATCCCCGGAGTTGTGCCCGGTGGATGCGAAGGTCGCACCCAAAGGACACGACCCCATCTCACAGCGTGTGGAAGCGCTCCTTGATCTCGTCCACCAGCTGGTGGTACCCGGGGCGCTTGCGGATGTCGGGGTGCCAGCACAGGTCGCGCTCGATCAGGTCGAACTCCTCCACGATGCGCGCGCCGGGGATCACCTCGCCGGTGGGCGTGCGATCGCGGCCCATCAGCCAGATGGTGTCGCAGACGGCGACGGCCGCGCTGACGTCGTGGGTGACGATGATCAGCGTGCTCTCCTCGTCCGCCGCGCTCACCTCCTGCAGGAACGACTGCACGTTCTCCTGCTGGATCACGTCCAGGCCGCTGAACGGCTCGTCCATCACCAGGTAGTGCTCGCTGCAAAGCAGCTGCTGGGCGATGGCCACCCGCTGCCGCTGCCCGCCCGAAAGCTGGATCGGGAACTTGTCGGCGTGCTCCTGCAGCCCGAAGCGCTCCAGGTACTTCAGCCCCGCCGCCTTCGCGTCGGCGCCGCTCATCCCCGCCTGCCTGGCGGCGACCACCAGGTTGCCGAGCACCGAGCGGTGGTCGAACAGGACGTAGTTCTGCGCGACCACGCCGACCAGGCCGGGCGCCGCCGGGACGCCCTCTGCGCCGATCTTGACGGTGCCGCTGTCCGGCGGGGTGAGCCCCGCCAGGATCTTGAAGAGCGTGGTCTTGCCCACGCCGGACGGACCGAGGAGCCCGACGATCTGCCCCTGCGCCGCGCCCGGGCGCACCACGTCACGGATCTGCGCGTTCACGTCGCGCAGGATCGGCACCCCGTTGCGGGCGAAGCTGACGCCCGTGATGTCGAGGAGAACGCCCTTGCGCTCGTACGCGTGCTGCGTGCTCATCGGCCGGCTCCTCAGCTGCGGGCGGTGGTGAGCGCGGCGTGCGGAACCAGCACGCCCTTCATCCACGCCAGGAACGCGTCCTGGAAGAAGCCCGCGAGCAGGAACACCCCCTGTACCGCCACGATCCCCGGCAGGAAGAAGTGCTTGTCCAGGTCCATCAGCACGGTGCCGATCCCGCCCTCGCTGCGGGCGATCCCCTCCACCATGGTCAGCATCATCCACCCCATCGCGGCGTTCTGCCGCAGCGCGTCCAGGGCGGCGCCCATCTGGCCCAGGACGACCACCTCCCACACCACGCGCCAGTCGCTCATGCGCAGCGTGCGCGCGTGGTCCAGCCGCTCGGTGGGCACGGAGGCGACGATGTCGACCATCGCGGTCAGGAAGAAGGCGCTGATCCCGAACACCAGCAGCGACACCTTGAGCGGGTGCCCGCCGCCGAAGGTGGTGGTGAACAGGAAGGTCAGGCCGATCAGGGAAAGGAAGCGGGCGCGGGTGAGCCCCTGGATCACGGGCCGGATCGCCGGCACCACGCTCAGGTACGCCAGCCCCATCGACAGCACCGCCGCGATCACCAGCGCCTCGGCGAAGACCGTGAGCGAGGTGAGCAGCTCGCCGATCAGCCCCTGCTGCGCGGTGAGGGTGCGCAGCGCGTCGGCCACGCGCACCGGGCCGGGGAACAGGCCGCTGGCCGCCACCAGCCAGAGCAGGAACACGGCGGCCGCCCACATCGCGGCCATCGAGAGATAGGTGCGCTGGCTGACCCACTGGTTGGGGCGCAGCGCGGGACCGAGTGCAGGCATCCGCGGAAGTCCGTTGAGAGAAGCGTTGGTTCGGGGAGACACGCCGGGGCGGGGAGGGCGTACGGCCCCTCCCTCGCCCCGGCGACCCGTCAAGCGGCCAGTGGTCAGCCCGCGGTGCCGATCACGATCTCCACGCGGCGGTTGGCCGCGCGGCCCTCGGCCGTCCGGTTGCTCTGGATCGGCTGCTCGGACCCGTGCGCGAAGATGCGGATGCGCCCCGGCGGGAAGGTGCTGGCCGAACGGCCTTCCAGGTACTGCTTCACCGCCAGCGCACGGTCTTCGGAAAGCTGCTGGTTGGCCTCGGGGTTCCCGACGTTGTCGGTGTGCCCGTGGATCTCCACCGCCAGCGAGTTGATGGAGAGGTCGTCGAAGAGCTGCTTCAGCTGCGCCTCGCCCTCGGGGGTGAAGGTGGCCTTCCCCGTCTCGAAGGTGATGGACACGTTGCGGCGGCCCACCACGTGGGTCACGTTGCCGGTGCCGCTGTAGGTCTGCGTCTCGGCGTTCTTCGCCGCTTCCTGCGCGCCGCCCTGCGCCGCGGCCACGTTGCGCAGGTAGCTCACGTCCACCACCTGGTCGTAGGCGGGGACGCTGGGCACCAGGGTGGGGTACTGCTGGCTCACGATCTTGCCGAACACGGTGTAGGTGGCGCGCATGCGGCTGGTCTCGGGAGTCGTCCCCGGGGCCAGGCCGAAGAGCACCAGGTTGTCGGCCAAGTTGTTGGCCTTGCTCCCGCCCAGCTCCACCGGGGTGCCGGTCTTGTCGGGCTCGGTCACGCCGCGGTAGTACTTCTCCCAGTACGCCGCGTCGGCGCCGTTCTCCTTGTAGATCTGCTGGCTGATCTCGGCCGCGCGGCTGAGCGCCTGCTGGTGGTGCAGCACCTGGTCGCCGCCCTGCAGGAAGGCGGTGAGCATCTTCTCCACGGTGGAACGGTTGTCCTGATTCCACTTGTGGATGCCGATGATCACGTGCGGCATCTGGCTGGTGTACTCCCTGGTGGAGACCACGCTGACGATCCCGCCGCGCTCCTTGGCCGCGGTCACGTCGGCCGGCGTCCAGGTGACGATGCCGTCCACGCAGACGTGCCTGGTCTGACCCGTGGGCTTGCCGTTGTTGACGACCTTGCGGTCCTCGCAGTAGTTGGCCACGTACTTCTGCGCGGCCTCCACGTACGAGCTGGTGTTGATCCAGTTGACGGCGTTGGGGTCCCAGGTGGTCTCGTCGGGGTTGTTGGGGATCCCGTTGTCGCCCATGAAGCGCTGGGCGATGTTCCAGTCGCCGTCGCGCAGCACGCCGGCCACCACGGCGCCGCGCATGGTCTGCGGGTTGTCGCGCCACTTCTGCGGCCCCATCAGCTTGTCCTCGCCGCGCGAGTAGCCGCAGCTGCCCACGATCTCGGCGCGGTAGTCCTCGCCGTAGGCGTCGACCAGCTGCTTGTTGAGCGCGGCCAGGAACGCCCCGGCGCCGTCGCCCATGATGCCGATGAAGTGCACGCCGTCGGCCGGCTGCGCCTGGCCGTTCTTGACGCCGCGGGCCAGGGCGGTCAGCTGCGCCATCAGCTGGGTGTTGTCGTCCTGCCGGTCGATGCGGACCTTGACCCCCTGCTTCTCCATCAGCGAGCCCTGGGTGGTCACGGGGCCGCCGTTGGCGTAGAGGCAGCCCATCTGGCTGTTCCACGCCCAGAAGTTGATCCGCACCTCGGGGGCGCCGGGAAGGTCGGCCGGGCGGTCGCTGGGGAGGCCGGCGAACGCCACGTTGCCGGTGCCCGGCGTGAAGCCGTTGGCCACGTCGGTGCCCTTGTCGAGCCCGGTCACCTTCTCGGGGACGATCGCCTTCATGATCTGCCGGCCGTATCCGTGGCTGGCAGCGTACTTGAGGCCCAGGCCCAGCGCGCCGATGACGGCGATGCCGCCCAGGATGCGCACCGTCTTCTGGCCCGTCGAGGTCAGTTTCATGGGAGGGGTTGGGGGTTCAGGTTCAAACGTCCAGCCGCGCGGCCTACTGCTTCCGGAGCCGGTCGCGCCAGCGGTTGCCCGTGGGCGCCTGGACGGCGGCCGTGCCGCCGCCCGCGCTCAGGGCCCCGGCCGGCGCGGCGGACGGGATCGCCGCCGCGGAGCGCACGGGGCTGTCCGACATCTCGGCCGCGGTCACCTTCTTCTCGGCCTCCACCAGCTGGGCCAGGCCCTCCTGGCGGAACGCCATCTGGTTCAGGTCCACCGCGTGGTCGAAGTCGGTCAGGTCGATCAGGGTCTGCAGCTCGCCCAGCCGCGCCTCGTAGTCCTCGCGGATGCGGTCGGCGGCCATGTCGCGCACCTCGGCCAGGTCGCTGTCGCCGAAGATCCCCTGCGCGGCCGCCGTGGCGCTCGCGACCGCGCCGGTGATGGTGTGCTTGTCGGCCAGCTGGTTGGCCTCGTCGCGCGCGGTCTGGATGTGGTAGTCCGCCCGGCGCATCACCCGCTGCAGCAGCTTCTCGATGTTCTGCATCTGCCCCAGCATCGAGCGGTACTCCTCGATGTCGCGGGCGCGGCGCGCGGCGATCTCGGCGTGCGCGTTCAGGCCGTCCTCGTCGTGCGTGGCCTGCGCGGCCTTGGCCAGGCGCAAGGCGTCCTGCCGCTCCTTCTCGCTCTTGGCCACCTTGGCCTCCACCATCCGGCGCACGCCCACGATGCGGGCCAGGCGGTCCTGGATCACCTCGCGGCGCTTCTCCATCTGGCTGACGAACGCCTTGAGGATCGCAACCGGGTCCATCTCCACGAAGTTGGAGGTGACCCAGCGGCTGACCATCTGGAGCATGTAGAAGAGGAGGGTGCGCGGCCGGTCCCACACGAACACCATGCAGTACAGCAGCACCAGCATCCCGATCAGGAACGCCAGGTAGAGCGTGTTCTGGGCGATCTGGATCAGCATGGGCAGGGCCTTCACGAAGCCCACGGCCAGGGCCACGCCCAGCGCGGCCATGATCCCGGCGCCCACCTTCCCCTCGGGCTTCTGCCAGAAGGTGCGCCTGGGCTTGGCGGCGCCGACGGTTGCGGAGGTCTCCATCTGCGTCTCTCTCGGCTACTTCGCGGCGGGGGTGAGGAACGGTGCGATGCGGGCGCGCTCGGCGGCCAGGTCGGCCTGGACCGCGGCGTAGCTGGCGGCGAAGCGGGCGCTGTTGGCGTCGATGGTGGCGCGGGCGTCGCGGACGCTGGCGTCCAGCTCGGCGGCCTTCGCCTCCAGCGCCTTGATCTCTTCGATCTTCTTCGCGATCTCGGCGCGGGTCTTTTCGATCTGCGCCTGCATCCCGCCCACCGACTGATCGAGCTCGTCCTTGACGGCGCTCTCGAAGCCGGCCTTCTCGCCTTCCAGGATCTTCAGGCGGTCTTCGATCGCCTCGGCCACCTGCGCGGCGCCGAAGCCGTGGCTGGCCTGCGCGGCGCTGATCGCCAGCTGCGTGCGCGTGCCCTCGTCGGCGACGGCGGAGAGGGCGGCGAAGAGCGCCTTGAACTGCGGGTAGGCGGCCTTCTTGCTCCCGTCGACCGAGGCCTGCAGCTGCTGCACGAACTCGGGGTCGGGCGCGGCGGCCACGGCGGGCACGGCCACGCTCTGCGGCGCGGCGGCGGGCGCTCCGGCGGCGGCGCCACGGGCTGCCTGCGGCTGGGGCTGCGTGCGGTCGGCAGCGTCGGCGGGCTGCTCGTTGCCGTCTTCGTCGAGGACGACGAAGGTGCCGAGCGCGTCCTTTCCGACGTCCTTCAGCTTGTCGAAGATTCCGCTCATGGCCTGAGTCCGCGGCCCTGCCGGCGTGGGGATGTGCCGGCGCGGCGGGCCGCCGCTGGGGGTGGTAGGGTGCTGGGGATCACGGGAGATCTTCGGCTCTCTGGGCTCGTGCGACGCCGCCCGGCCCGTCCGAAGCGGCGTAAATATATGTCTCCGTTGCCGATCCGTCCATCCCTGCGGACGGACTTCGGGTCGCGGGCACCCGCGCGCTCCGTCCACACCGGTGGGCGGGCGTCGGGGGTCGTGGGGGACTACGGATGGCGGGGGAGGTTGGTTGCGAGTAGTTGCTGCGCTCGATCGCGTGCACTTCGATCAACAACAGCCGGTGCCACTCTAGTGCGTCCAGATTGTTTTGTTGCCAGAGTGCCGGGACAACTCGATAACGCTCGTTGTTACCCATCGGACGTGGCTGACGAGTTGATCTGGATTGTATGCAATAAGCGCTCTATGAGGTCTTCCAGCAAAGCGCTCCAAACAAACCATGTCGGCATCCTCACCAATCGCGAGACCAACGCGTGCCGATTTCTTTCCCCAAGCACTTTCATTGAGCAACTGTAGCGCAGTGTCGAAGTCATCCGTCGGATGCCCGTCCAGCAGCAGGACGAGAACAGGCGGGAGGGCTTGCACATTCATCGACGTGTATTGCAGTTGCTCAGCAACAAGCTTCAGAGCGGCACCAGCATCGGTCTGGCCGCTCGCCACCATATCATTCCAATGGAAATCAATGATCGGAGTGGGATCCTGCACATGCCAGCGAGCTCCGCTGGAAAAAATGACAACACGCACCAGAAGATCGATTTGCGGATTCTCTTGTGCAACTTCGCGGAAATCGGGAAGCGTTTCCCGGATGGCTCTATTCACCGTTTCGATTTTGCTTCCCGTCATTGAGCCGGAGCAATCCACGATCCAGATCAAGTGGAGCGGTTGACGCGAAACTAGGTCGCTCACGGTGAATGTATGGATGCGAATGCTCCTCGTCACCGGATCTGGAGCATCCTCGATCCAGCGTTTAACAGGTGCGGTCAACTGACGCATCACATCGAAGTCTCGATACCGTTGGTTCAGCGTATGAGTACTCGCCATGTAAGCGTCCCACACCCTTAGCCATTTCCGCTCCTTCACATCTGCCGAAATCTCCAACAACAGATCAGCAAAAGACCTCACTTCCGCCGGGTTCAAATTGCACAATCTGGCAATTAGCTCCGCGCGCGTCCTGATCGTGAGAAACTCCGGGCTCTCAGCGATCTCCTCATTCAGCAACGCGATAACGGTCCGTGTAGCCCCCCGTTGCGCGGAACGCACCAGCCGGTCGATCCATGTACGGACCTCTTCGCGAGACGCCCTGCCGCGGTCCAGCAAGGAGAACTGTAGTCCCCCATTTGGGGTCTCGTGCGGAAACTCAGTGCTGTTCTGACTCGTGGATGTTGTCCTTGGCGGCTCTTCTGTCGGAATGGGAGAAAGCCGGGGAACCAACCCCGAGATCGTTGCTAGTTCGCCAAAAATCGAATGACAGTCGATACCACAATAGGTGAGGAATCGGCCCCTGGTAACAGCGCGCTCCACGCGTTGCAATAATGTGCTGTATTTTGTCTCGATGCTAGTGACGTCCCGTTCGTGGAAGCACCACAGGACGTTGAACACAGCATCGTCGCTGTCTAAGATCTCGGCCAACGCAGTCGTGAAGACGTCATCCCAACCACTATAGGCCGAAACGAGAACCGTACGTTGTCTCAATATGTTGTTAAGCGAAGCTTTGAGCCGAGGACGGGAATTTGTGAGTTGCCTCGCAGTGTGGAGCGTGTCAGCATCGCGCCAATAGCCATGCAAGTAGACAATTTCAACAACATCGGGCGATGTTTCGACCCGCCGTCCGACATATCCGTCTGAGTCGACTACCCGCAGACTCACTCGTCCACCGGCATCTCGAACAGCGAGGGGCAGAAGGGGATCAAAATTGGTCGTGAGAATCGGTCCCGCGAAGTGCTCTCCTCCATGTGTAATGAGATGTGCGAGTTCCTTTGTTCCTTTGGGAATATACCAATCGGCTGCATCTCCGTCCTCCCGGAATACCACGGGTGCACCGGGCTTCCGGGTCAGCTTGACCGCTCGTCCAACAACGTGGTTGACAGCATCTTGGGTGAGGTTAGCCTGAAGCCACTTCATTGCACGTTGGTAGGCTTCTGCGCCAGACGCACCTCTTATGTCCTCTTCAAAACGAGCGACTTCCGAAGAGGCTCTGGACATCACCTCATCGCGAATGATGGCGAGCATTTCCGGTACACCCGGAACTCCGCCGCCGGAGTCTTGGGAGAGGGGTGAGCCCACAAGGAACGCCAACGGCAACTCTGCGGCCCGTGCAGCGGAAAGAAGTGCAGCTTTGGGATGGAGTTCTAAGCGCATCGTTACATCCTAAGGGTCGGAAGATTCATCTGATCTACCCCCTGTCTCCAACGCCTTCTGAAGTTCCTGCAGTTCTCCCACGCGTTTCCGAGCTAACGCGGAGAGCACCGACCGCCAACCTGCAGGGGCTGGGCGATAATTCCGCGTGGACGGGTCAGCCCGCGTCCGCCGAATTGTATTGGTGGATACACCCGTGGCCGCCGCGATCTCGTCGTCAGTCACCGCGCGTTTAAGACGCTCCACTGCTTCTACGAAGTCCATCTACCAGGGTATTGTTGAAGTTGACAAATCAATATGGTCAATCATACTAATACCCAGCAGGCCAAAACGAAAGGCTGGCCGCTCTTCCGCCAAGAAGACACGGCCAGCCTCGCCACGGAACGACCCGCAGGCCGCCCGCTTTCCCAAGCTACCCCTGCCGCGCGGCCAGGGTCAAGAGGATTGGAGATCGCCATGCGCGCACGCCCGCACGCCCGCAGGCTCCGCTCCCACCCTCCGCGCGCGGAAGGAGGGTCGTGCATGATGCCGACGAGCCAATCCGGCGCCCCCAACTCGCCCATGCGGCTGCTGGAGATGCTGGCGGACCGCTTCGGCGTGTTCGAGGCGCTGGCCTACTCCACCATCAAGCTCAACCGCTGCACCAGCGAGGACGAGCTCTCGATGGACCCGCCGGTCGCCGAAACCGTACTGGAGTGCGGTGACGACCTGCGCACCTCCCTCGCCGCCTCGAACGCCTGGGCCGAGAGCAAGCGCTTGATGGACCGCCGCGAGCCCGCGGCGGTCGAGGCGGACGCCTGAATCCACGCGGGAGCGCGACGACGCAAGCAGCCGCGGGGGAGCGATCCCGCGGCGGCTCGGTATCTTGACGAGCGTGGGTGCGCTCAGCCGATGATTTCGGTGAGTCCGTCCACCACGCGGGCCAGTTCCTCGGGAGATGCGGAGCCGAGAAGATCGCCGACGCGCTCCACGGCAAGCGTGCGGATCTGACTGATCTTGGCCCAGGACGTTTTTGGCAGACCGGCGGACCGAAGCTCCAGCGAGAGCGGAAATCCGGCCCGCTGCGGCTGGCTGGTGATCGCGACGGCGATCACGGTGCCGGAGCGCTCGTTGAACACGTCGGCGCTCAGGATCAGGACGGGACGGCGGCCGGCTTGCCCGCGTCCACGCACCGGATCCAGGTCGGCCCACCGGATCCCCCCCCGCCGGATCTTCACCGATCAGTACTCCGGCCACCCGTCGAGATCGGTTGCCAAGCCTTCCTCCGCCAGGGCACGTTCTTCGGCAGGATCGAGCAAGGCACATGCTTCCGCCAGGCGAGTGCGGCGCATCCGGACGAGCTGTTCCGAAACCGCGGTGGGAGGCACGCGATCCCGCACGAGGTTGGTGCGCCGGCTGGACGGCGGCGAGCGGATGGCGGCGTGACAACGAGCAGCAGCCGCGGGGAGTGGATCCCTCGCGGCTGCTTCAGTCTCTCAGTCTGCCGCCGGGGCGATTTCTCCTGGCGGCGCGGGTGTTTCCGCCGGGGCCGCACGGTGCATCCAGGCGCGGACGGCCGCATGGATCGCGACCACGAGCGCGATGGCGAACAGGGCCAGGGCGCCGTAGAGCAACGGGAGCGTTTCGGGCCGGAAGAACGCGACGATCTCTTTCCCGCCGATCACGACTGGCGTCGTTCCGACCGCCCAGGCTGCCGCGGCAACCACGAGGAGCGCGGCGGCAAGGAGAAACATGAGCGCTTTGCGCATGGGGTGGTTCCAGGGAGCAGGGGTCCTCGCGGGAAACGCCGGAAGCATGGTACGAGGCGGACACTCGCCGGGTCAACGATGGGCGCGGACGGCGGCGTGGCATCGACGACGGAGGCGAGGCGGTGCATCGTGTGCGCCGCCCGCCCCGTGGTCTGCCAGGAACCGTACGATCAATCCGGCTGATCGGCTCTTCGCGCCGCGAAGCGACGCATCCCGGAGGAGGATCTCCGGCTTCGCCCGGCACCCTCAGCCTCAGCAGTAGATCTCACAGGTGTGGCACAACGAGTGTATTTCCGAGGGCGGCGGACAGGTGGTGGTCGCCGCGCAGCCGGCGACGGTGCCCCGCGGCGCGGGGACGGCGGCCACTGTGAGGAAGGTCTCGACGCGCAGCTCGCCCGCGTCCAGCTTCAGCTTTTTCATCGTGCACTCCTCCTCGGCGTGGGGGATGTGGGCCATCCCGCGGGGCTGCAGGTGCCGTGCCTTCGGGGACGGCGCAGGACACCGCGTGCTCGGCTCCGCATTCCTTCCCCGCGGCCGCCGCCGCTCTGCCGGCACCGGGCCGGGAGGCGCCGTAAACTGAACGCGGAACGATACATGCGCATCGTGGGGAGGATCGAGCGATCTCGATGACCCTCTCAGGAGACAGTTCCATGATATCAAGACGAACATCGTCCGTGGCGCGAGGCGTGGGCCCGCTGCTGCTGGCCGTGCTATCCGCCACCGCCGCCGGCGCGCAGGGGCGCACCGTGCTCCCCGAGGGGAGCGTGATCATCGTGCGGACCACCACGCCCCTGGAATCGAACACCGCGCGGGTAGGGCAGACCTTCGAGACCACCGTGGCCGAAACGGTCAATGCCGACGAGTACACGGTGATCCCGGCCGGAAGCCGGATCCGTGGCGTGGTGACCTTCGCCCAGCCCGCGGACCGCCAGCGCTCGGGCGTGATCGAGGTCAGCTTCGACCGGCTGACCCTTCCGGGGGGCGCGGTGCAGACCCTGACCGGAAAGCTGACCAGCACGGACGCGGCGGAGCGGCGCCAGATCGAATCGAATCCCGACACCCGCGTGGTGCTGGTGGGCGGGCGCGGCGGGGTGGGGGCGGCGATCGCCGGGGCCGGGTCGGAGAACAGCCCCACGTCGGGGATCTTGGCGGCCTTGGGCTCGCTGCTTTCGCAGGCCCGCGACGTCCGCGTGCCGGCGGGCACCCCGCTGGCCGTCCAGCTCGAGCAGCCGCTGGTGCTTAGCCGCCGCGGCACCCGGCAGTCGCCCGGTGGGTTCACCCTCTATACCGCGGCGGACCGGATCAGCGCGGCGCAGCAGGCGCTGGCGCGCCAGAACTACTATCGCGGCCCGGTCAGCGGCCAGCTCGACGACGCCACGCAGCGGGCGCTGTTCGAGTTCCAGGTGGACAGGGGGATCACGGCCACCGGGAACCTGGACTGGCGGACCGCGCAGGCGCTCGGCATCACGGGCAACGCGTCCGGCGGCACGGGGGCGATGGGGGGCGCAGTGCTCACGGCCGACGAAGCGTCGCAGCTGCGCCGCGCGGCCCAGGCGCTGACCGGCCGCTACCGGCAGGAGATGGCGCTCTCCACCACGGGGCGGCTGGATTCCCGCCGCGGCAACGACGAGGGCTCGATGGAGCTGTGGTTCGCGCTCTCGGCCTTCGCGGACAACGCCTCGCTCTACGAGCAGCTGGTCCGCGCCTCGGGGAACGAGGCGGGCTCGGGGGCGGCCGGGAAAGCGCTGGTCGGCGCGGCCCGGCGGGTGGACGCCGCGTTCCAGGGTGCGCGCGCCTCGCAATCGGTCCAGAGCGCCTGGCTGTCGATGCGTGCGCAGCTCGCCGAGCTGGACCCCGCGTACCGGTAGTCCCGCCGAAGCGGCAGGCCCTCGGCCGTAGCCCGCTGGACGGCGGGGAGCCGATGGCGGGATGACGAACGAAGCAGCCGCGGGAGAGCGATCTCTCGCGGCTGCTTCTTACAAGTCATCAGGTTTGAGCCCGGTCCGCTTCGCGATGCGCGCGAGCATTCGGCCGCCAATTTCTTCCGAGTTGTGGAACGCGAACACGTAATCGGGCCATCCGGCACGAGCCGGCGTGCGATGTGACGTGCCGTCCTGACGCTTCACCGTCCAGCCCATCCGCAGAAGTGCCGCCAGAACGCGCCGCGCCTTCATGGTGGGCCAGGTGCTCACGCCGCAAGAAACGACACGCTGAGGGGCTCGGAAACTTCTTCGCCATGCTCCAGGCACTCCGCGATCACCCGAAGCGCGAGTGCCTGAACCTTCGCGACGGCAGTGGCACGGTCAGGACCGTAAACCATCACCCCAGGACGTTCGGGCACTTCGGCAATCCACCGGCCATCGTCCTCACGCTCGAGTTCGATCTGGAAGCGCATTAGCCATGTCCATCCAAGGATTTTCAGGGAGCGTTGTACCTCGAACGCCGGAAGAAACATCGGCAGAAATGTCGATGTGAGCAAGCACATCGGAGTAGAGACATGCGTGATCCCGCAGGGCGAGATGCTGTGCCTCACCGGCCAACCCACTAACGGCAGCAGCCGGCGGAGAGCGATCTCTCGCGGCTGCCCTTCCGTGCCGGATGGATCAGGCTTGCGCCGGGCGGACGGATCTGCATCTGTTCACGCGGGCGGCGGAGGCGGGCCGCGCTTGTGGACCCGGCCAGCGAGGTGCCGATGCCCATTCAGTTTCCCAACGAGTCCGAGGAGTACCGAAGCGCCCGCAACGCGCTGGCCGGCGCGGAGATCGAGCTGCGGCGGGCGATGGAGAGGGTGGCGCAGGCGCGGCGAGAGCTGCCGCCCGGCGGGCTCGTCCCCGAGGATTACGTCTTCCAGGGGCTGCGGGAAGATGGATCCAAGGGGGACGTGAGGCTGTCGGAGCTCTTCGCGCCCGGGCACCGCTCGCTGGTCATCTACAACATGATGTTCCCGCGCTCGCGCGACGACCAGCGGCCGGGGCCGGACGGCGGCTCCTCGGCGCGCCTGCCGCTGGGCGAGGGGCCGTGCCCGTCGTGCACGGCGCTGCTGGACCAGCTGGACGCGGCCGCGCGCCACTTCACGGAGCGCGTGAGCTTCGCGGTGGTGGCCAAGACGTCGCTGCGGCGCCTGCTCGCGTTCGGCAAGGAGCGGGGCTGGCGGCACGTTCGCCTGCTCTCGTCCGCCGGCAACTCGTACAACCGCGACTACCTGGGCGAGACGGCCGACGGCTCGCAGATGCCGATGCTGAACGTGTTCCAGCGCGAGAACGGCGTGATCCGCCACTTCTGGGGCGCCGAGCTGCTGTACGCGCCGATGGACCCCGGCCAGGACACGCGCCACGTGGGCACCATCGAGCCGCTCTGGAACATGCTCGATCTCACCCCCGAGGGCCGGGGCAGCGGGTGGGACGAACAGCTGCAGTACCCCTGCTGCGCGTCGGGCTCCGCCGGCTGACGGCTCCGGTCCGCGCGCCCTGCTCTCAAACCAGCCATCTCACCACCTCGATGAATCCCGACACCGACGTCATTCTGAAGCGCTTCGAGCACCCGGACGAGGTGCGCACGATGGTCAAGGGCCGCTTCGAGCTGGTGCGCCTGGGCGGGATGACCATCGGCCGGGCGACGTACGAGCCGGGGTGGCGCTGGTCCCAGCACGTGGGCCCCGGCGTGGGCCAGACGCGCTGCCACGTGGAGCACGTCGGCCTGGTGGTCAGCGGCACGGCGACGGCCGCGTTCGACGACGGTCGCGTGGTGGAGATGCACGCGGGCGAGCTCTTTTACATCCCGCCGGTGCCGCACGACAGCTGGGTGGTCGGCGACGAGCCGTACGTGTCGCTGCACTTCCTGGGCGCCGACCACTATGCGGCGCGGGATCAGACCCCCACCGGCGGCTGAAGCCGCAGCAACCACGACGGAAAGCCTCGCAAACCGCGCGAGGCTCCAACAGCCTGCGACCCCGGCGGACGGCTACCGCACCGTCACCGCGGTATCCAGCACCATCTCGCGCTGGCCGGGGCGGCCGCGCCATGCGTGGAAGACGCGCACGGTGAAGGTGCCCGCCGGCAGATCGTGCAGCGTGACCGCGTACGTGGACGCGCGGAAGGCGACGGAGCAGCGGGAACCCGCGCCACGCGCCTCCACCACCAGCGTCACCACCGGGCCGGTGCGGTCCCCGGCGGCGCCCAGCTCCTGGCAGAGGCCGGGGTTGGCGAAGGTGCCATGCACCGCGATCGCGCGCGGCCGCCCGTCCGCACGCGCCACCGCCGAGCCGGCGGAGCGGATCGGGCGGAAGCGGCCCGACAGCCGCAGCTGTTTCCGTGCGGTCACGTCCAGGGGGCGAAGCGCGACCGGTGCCGCGGAGTCACGCCCCGCCGCCACCTGCGCCCCGGCCGCGGCCGGCAGGGCGGCGGCCAGCAGCGCGGCCAGGGCGGCGGATCGCGCCGCAGTCGTGCGTCGCATCGCTCGCGTCAGCGCGCCGCGGGCTCGACGCGCATGATGGCGACCGTGTCTCCCTCCAGGATCCCGTCCACCACGCCGATCCCGTCCGTCACCTCGGCGAAGACGGTGTAGTCGCGGATCAGGCGGGGGTTGTCCTTCAGGTTGATGAACCACTGGGCGTCGCCGGTGTCGTGGGCGCGCGTGCTCATCCCCACGGTGCCGCGGGGGTGCGCGATCGTGCCCAGCTCGTCGCGCAGGTAGTGGGCGTAGCCGACGTATTCGTTGGTGCCCGGACCGCCGCCCTGGATCACGAAGTCGGGCTCCACGCGGTGCCAGTTGCCGCCGTCGTAGTAGCCGGCGCGCACGAGCCCGAGCACGCGCGCCGCCATCATCGGCGCCAGGTCGCCGCGCATCCGCACCGCGAACGATCCTCCGCCGGCCGCGGGCGCCATGGTGACGCGGACGCGCACCTCCTTGCCCAGCGCCAGCGCCACCGCGTCGGGCGGCAGGTCGTGCACGGCGGGCGGCGGGCGGTCGTCGCTGGCCGGGCGGCCGGCGGCCTGGAGCAGGGCCACCCGCACGTCACGCTCCGAGTCGTTCGCGCGGCGCACCCACTGCTCGAACGCGGCGTTCGCCGCCACGCGCGCCGTGGGCGACGGAGACTTCTTCAGTGTGGAATCCGTCAACGCGATGGCGGCGGCGCGGACGGCCTGCGCCTGATCGCCGCGGAGCGCGGCCAGGTACACGTCGTCGGCACCGTGCCCCACGAGCTTCGCGAGGGCGTCGATCGCCGCCTCCTGCACGTTGCCGTCGCGGTCGCGCGCCAGGGTGCGCAGGCGCGGCGTGTCCGCGAGCACGGCGGCGGCGCGGGCGGCGTACAGGCGCACGTGCCAGTCTGCGTGCGTGGCGAGCCGCGGGAGCCGAGCGCGCGCCACGGTGGGCGCGATCCGCGCCAGCGCGACCTCGGCGTGGGCGGCGGCGTGCCACGACACCCCGCCCGCGGCGCGGCGGCGCGTGTCGCGCGGCAGCGCATCGACCCATCTCGTCAACACACCCACGAACGCCGCATCCGCCCCGCAGGGCGCCTGGGCCAGGTCGGCCGCGCGGAGCCGCACGTGCCACACGCTGTCCGCCAGCGCGGCGCGCAGCGCTGCGCAGTCCGCGCGACGGTCGGCCAGCGCGCGGTAGCGGAGCCGCCACGCCGGCTCGGGCCACGCGGGGGGCGGGGGCACCGGCGGCAGCGAGTCGCGCGCGGCAAAGCGCGGATCGCGGATGCGCCCCACGGCCCGGCGCGCGATCAGCCGGATCCGCGGATCTTCGTGCCGCAGCCCCGCGGCGATGGACGCGTCGGTGCTGTCGCGCCGGTCTTCGGCCACCAGGATGCGGCCGACCAGGGCCGAGTCGGCGGGGCTCTGCGCCCGGGCGGGGAGCGGCGCAAGGAGCAGGAGAAGGATCCAGAGCTTCTTCATCGGGTCCGCGGATGTGGACGTCCCCGCCTGGACGAGCCGGCCGGTGACGCGGGTGGGACTGCCGTGCCGTCGACCGACCAGGAGAACGGGCGATGCGTACAGTGTCGTGCCTCGTCTTCCGCTCCGCCACCTTTCTGCCCGGGAAAGGGATGAGTCTCCCGATCGCGGGGATGGGCCGAGATGGCGGTGTGCTCACCACACTTTCACGCCGGCCGAATCGATCGCCACGCCGGGTTTGAACGCGTCGCCGCGGTAGGTGTGGAGAACCCGGACGGTGTAGGTGCCGGGCGGAATGCCGCGGATCGAGACCTTGTAGGTGGAGGCGCCGGGCGCGTCGGACGGGCAGAACTCGTCCACGAAGTGCGCCTGGACGTTGAGGGTGATGAGCGGCCCCACGCGGTCGGCGCCGCCCGACAGGCGCCAGCAGGGGGTGGGCGTGCGCATCACGCCGCGGATCACCACACGGCCCGGCTGGCCTTCCACGCGCGTGCGCTCGGCGGCGAAGAGCGAGTCGGTGGGGTACTCGGGCGTGAACCGGCCGCTCATCGGCAGGCGCCGCGGACGGGTGGAGGCGCCGAGGCCGGCGAGCGGGCGCGGCGCGGGCGTCATCCGCAGCACCACGCGCGAGGTGTCGCCCGGCGCGACCGTCACCGCGGCGGAGGTCGCGGCGTGGTAGCCGGTGCGCGTCGCCCGCACCTGGTACTCCCCGCCGCGCACCTCGAGGGT
>Ga0207706_10001326_pt1 | contig 24809 bp, 20 predicted proteins | sample KBSC53metaG_FD_184318 | JGI IMG/M metagenome (GOLD analysis project Ga0207706, IMG submission 184318) | Corn rhizosphere microbial communities from Kellogg Biological Station, Michigan, USA - KBS C5-3 metaG (SPAdes) (version 2) | ecosystem: Host-associated > Plants > Roots > Rhizosphere > Soil ... | reverse complement strand
AGGCCACCTCGCTGCGTGCCGTGGCGCGGCAGGTGGGGATGAGCCCCAGCGGCCTGGAGAAGTTCCTCTCCGGCGGCACCCCGTACTCGCGCAGCCGGCAGAAGCTGCAGGACTGGTGGGAGCGCGAGGGCTCGCGCCCGCGCTCGGAGGTTTCGACGGAGGGGATCGAGGTGGCCGTGGGCGCCCTGGTGCGCGACCTCCCCGTCGAGTTCCGGGCCGAGGCGGTGCAGCGGCTGATCCGGGCGCTGCGCGACGTGTACCACGAGCAGGACGCCGCCTTCCCCCCCTGGCTCGAGGCGCTGACCGCCACCTGGATCTCGGGCGAGCCCGGCGCCGCGCCCGAACGCCCCAGCCGCCCCGGCGACGACGACGACCGCTGATCCGGCCGCGTCCCGGCCGCGCCGTTCCCGCGGCGTGCGAAGCGTAGGAATGGCGTTCGCCCGCGCCCCGCCTGGCTGGTGCACCCGGCGTGGTTCCGGCCGCCGGGGTGACGAGAAAAAGGACGGAGACGCGGAGGATATCCTCGCGTCTCCGGGATCCGGGCGGCACCGGCCGACGGAGACGCCGCCGCATCGTTCGCGGCGGCGTCTCTGCATCGGCCCACCAGCCGTTCGCCGGTCAAGGGCGCAGCGGCTTGATCTCCTTGATGTCCGTCTCGCCGCGGTCGTCGGCCGGCTGCGAGTCGTCCGGCGGCTGGGCGTCGTCGCCGGGCTGGCTCTCGTCGCCCGGGACCGTGTCGGTGGTCTGCCCGGCGGACTCGTCGGTGGCGCCGGGCTTCGCGTCGGTGGTGTTGGCCGGCTCGCCCAGGTTGCCGCCCGAGGTGGTGTCTCCCCCCACCACGGCGGTGCTGTCCGCGACCCCCCTGCGGGCCTCCTCGGACTTGCTCCCCAGGTAGCCGAGGGCCATCAGCGCGACGAAGCCGATCACCACCAGCGCCAGGCACCCGCCGCACCCCAGGATCCACGGCATGGCGCCGCTCTTCCTGGGCGGCGGGCCCGGGGGCGCGGCGCCGCCGCCGGGATAGCCCTGGTACGGCCCGCCCTGGTAGCCGCCCGGAGGAGGATATCCGCCGCCCGGCGGGGGGCCACCCTGGTACGGCCCGCCCTGCTGGTATCCGCCCTGGTACCCACCGCCGCCCGGCGGAGGCGGAGGGGGAGGCGGCGGTCCGCCCGAGCCGTAGGGCGGCGGCGGGGGAGGCGGAGGCGTGTAGTCGCTCATCGGAACGTCTTGGAGATGGTGGGAACGGTGTGCGTGCGCGGGGGGATGCGCGTGCGGCACCGGAAGATGGCGCTCCGCTCGGCTTTCCCGCAAGCAGATTCAGGAACGTTCCAGCTTTCTCCGGACACGCCGCCTTCGCGAGATCGATCCGCAGGCCCGACCGGCGGATCGGCAGTGCCGCTCGGCCTGCCGCACGACGTGAACGCGCGGCCGGCCGGCGGGGATGCGGCGGGGCCCTATCTCACCTTGCGGCCGGGCGACTCGCGGTCGCCGAAGCGCACCACCACCCCGGTGACCGCACCGGCCGCGTCACGGGTGAAGGTGAAGCCCGCGTCCGCGCCTTCCATGAAGAAGCGGTTTTCGGCCTCGGGAACGATGCGAGTCTCCTCCGGATCGCTCTTCCAGTGGACCAGCAGCTCGCCGCCCTCCCGGGTGACGAAGAGGGAATCATCCGCCGGGAGCGAGTACTCGCCCACGAAGTCACCCAGGGCCGACGCGGGGAGCTGGATCCGCACGGGAATGGGACGGGGCGCTCCCAGCGGAAGGCTCGGGTCGATCAGGTGAAACCCGATGTCGTCCACCTCGATGTTGGTGTTGGAGAGCACCACCGCGCCGACGCGCCTCACCGGATCGAATCCGATGAAGGTCTGGAACCCGGCGGTACCGCCGTCCTTCCACAGGATCCGGGAGCCGCCGGCCGTCCGCACCTGCCAGGCCATCCCCGTCTCGTCGATCTGGCGCACGTCCTCCGCATCGGCGACCGCGCCCCGGGACCGCTGCGCCTCGTGAACCGAGCGCTCCACGCCGCCGCGGGGCGGCCGGAGGTTCGCGGCGAGGAAGCGCATCATGTCGCGCAGGTCGCTCTCCAGCTCCCCGGCCCCGGAAAGGGTGGGCAGGTCCCAGTAGGGGACCACGGCTCCACCGCGGTTGTGGCCGCGCGCCATGCGCCGGCCGCGATCGCCCGGCAGCTGGATGCCGGTGTCGCGCATGCCCAGCGGGGCCAGCACGCGTTCACGGACGAGCTCCCCGTAAGGCTTGCCGGCCGCGCGCGCGAGCGCGTGGCCGAGCAGCCCGAACCCGTAGTTGGAGTAGCGATAGGCGCTCCCCGGATCGCTCAGGAGGCGCGCGCGGGAGAGGAACTCGTACATCTGCGCGACGGAGTAGTCGGCCAGGTAGTTGGCGCGGTCGGCCGGGTGGATGTTGTCCGGCATCGGCGGCAGCCCCGAGCGATGGGTCGCCAGGTCCAGCAAGGTGATCTGCCGGCCGTTGCGTGTCGGCACGCGGACGCTGTCAGGGAGGTAGCGCGAGACGGGATCGTCGTAGCGCACCTCGCCCGTGCGCACCATCTCCGCGAGCAGGATCGCCGTGAAGACCTTCGTGATCGAACCGATCTCGAACCCGGAGCGGGCGCCGAGGGGCCGCGCTCCAGGCCCCGCCTCTCCCGCGAACGCGATCGCGGTGGACCCGTCCGCCCGCATCACGCCCACCGCGAGACCCACCGCCCGGCGCTGCTGAACGCGCTCCTGCACCAGGCCGTTCAGCTCCGCCTGGGACGGGGAGCGGCGGAGGGGCGGAGCGCACGCGCCGAGCAGCCCGGCGACGAGGACGGGCGCACAAATCCGAATCGTGGGCATCTGCATGGGGGCGTTCGGAACCAGACGGTGAGGCGGGGATGGTGTGTGCGGCACGTCACGATGAAGCGCCGCCGAGCTTTCCGCAAACGAATCCCGGCCCCCCGGTCCGAGGATGCAGACGATGATCGGCTGCTCGGCGTTGCCATCGGGCCATCAGGCGAGTGGGTTCCCATCGGCCGTCCCGAGAGCATGGGCGCGCGGCATCGCAGAGACAGGGCGGAAGCACCGGCCCGAGGGTCGCCGGCGCAGGTTGTATCACTCGCTGCGAGGCGGTATTCTCCCGCACACGCACGGATCAGCACACCCTTGAGCAACTCATGCCGATGACCCCGCGCAGGAGCCTGGGGGCGGCGCTCGCGGCGCTCGCCCTGGCCGGTGGCGCGCGCGCGCAGGCCGCCCGGCAGCCCGCCCGCGCCACGCCGCCGTTCGAGCTGACCGTGGCCAGCATCATGCGCGGCCCCCTGCTGGTGGGCCGCTCGCCCGACGAGGTGCGCTGGTCGGCCGACTCGCGCTTCGTGTGGTACCGCTGGCGCCACCCCGAGGCGCGCGACACCTCCACGCACCTGTACCGCGTGCCCGCGGCAGGCGGCGCGCCGGTGCTGGTGCCCGACTCGGTGGCGTACTGGGCCGCGCCGGCGCAGAACGGCGACTGGACGCTGGACCACACCCGCCGCGCCGAGGAGCGCAACGGCGACATCTTCGTGGTGGACGCCACCACCGGCCGCGAGCACCGCATCACCCAGACGCCCACCACCGAGCGCAATCCGCACCTTTCGCCCGACGGGCGCACGGTCTACTTCACCTCGGGCGGAAACGTCTGGGCCGTGGGAGTGGACGGCGGCACGCTGCGGCAGCTCACCGACCTGCGTACCGAGGACGCGCCGCGGCCCGACAGCGCGAAGGGGCAGCGCGGCGCGCTCGAGGCGCAGCAGCGCGAGCTCTTCGGCGTGATCCGCGACCGGCGCGCCGAGCGCGAGCGCGGCGAGCAGCTCGATTCGCTGCACCGCCAGGTGCGCCCCGTCTACCTGGGCAAGAACACGACGCTGAACGGCGCCGAGGTGTCGCCGTCCGGCCGCTACGCGCTGATCACGGTGGGCCAGCGCGCCGAGGGGCAGAAGCAGCCGATCGTGGCCAACTTCGTCACCGAGAGCGGCTACACCGAGCCGATCAACGTGCGCACGAAAGTCGGCGACGTGCAGGCGTTCCAGCGCACCGCCATCGTGGAGCTGGCCACCGGCGCGGTGAAGTGGATCGAGCCCGAGGCGAAGGAGCGCAAGGTGACGCTCACCGCCGTGGGCTGGGCGCCGCGCACGGACCGCGCGCTGCTGGTGGGGATCCCCTACAACTACAAGGACCGCTGGATCTACGTCGCCACGCCCGACGGGAAGACGGCGGCGGTGGACCACCTGCACGACGACGCCTGGGTGGGCGGGCCGGGGCTCTTCTCGGCGGGGTGGCTCCCGGACGAGCGGATCTGGTTCATCAGCGAGCGCACCGGCTGGGCACACCTCTACACGGCCGCGGCGACGGGCGGCGACGCGCGCGCGCTCACCGGCGGGCGCTGGGAAGTGCGCGACGTGCAGCTTTCGCGCGACGGGCGCACCTTCTACCTGGCCACCAGCGAGACGCACCCCGGCGAGCAGCACCTGTACGCGGTGGGCGCGGACGGGGGGACGCGCACCCGGCTCACGGCGCTGGAGGGGTGGACGGAGGGGCAGGTGTCGCCGGACGGGCGCTGGATCGCGCTGCTGCGCTCCACCGCCAGCACGCCGCCGGAACTGTACGTGGTCCCCAACCGCGCCGGCGCGCAGCCGCGGCAGGTGACCGAGTCGACCACGGCCGAGTTCCGCGCCGGGCCGTGGATCAAGCCGCAGGTGGTGGAGATCCCCACGCGCGACGGACAGACGGTGTACGCGCGCATCTTCCGCCCGCGCGAGGTGGGGGCGCAGGCGCACGGGGGCGCCGTCCTGTTCGTGCACGGCGCGGGGTACCTGCAGGACGCGCATCGCGGCTGGTCGACCTATTTCCGTGAGTACATGTTCAACCACCTGCTGGCCTCGCGCGGGTACACGGTGCTGGACGTGGACTACCGCGGGTCGGCGGGGTACGGGGCGGCGTGGCGCACCGGCATCTACCGGCACATGGGCGGCAAGGACCTGGACGACCAGGTGGACGCCGTCCGCTGGCTGGTGGCCAACGAGGGGGTGGACGCGAAGCGCGTGGGGCTGTACGGCGGCAGCTACGGCGGCTTCATCACCCTGATGGCGCTGTTCACGCAGCCCGAGGTGTTCCGCTCGGGGGCCGCCCTGCGCAGCGTGACCGACTGGGCGCACTACAACCACTGGTACACCAGCCGCATCTTGAACCTGCCGCAGGAAGACACGCTCGCCTACCGCCAGAGCTCGCCGATCTACTTCGCGGAAGGATTGAAGGGCGACCTGCTGATGGCGCACGGGATGGTGGACACCAACGTGAACTACCAGGACATCGTGCGGCTGGAAGAGCGGCTGATCGAGCTGGGGAAGACCAACTGGACGCTGGCCAGCTACCCGGTGGAGGACCACGGCTTCACCCGCCCCGAGAGCTGGACCGACGAGTACCGCCGCATCCTGGAGCTGTTCGAGCGCACCCTGCGCCCCGGCTCGCCACCGGCGGGCGCGGCCTCCGTCCGCTGACGGTCGCGGGGGGAGCACGTCCCGGGCGAGCGAGGAGCCGGCCGGCAACCTGATCGTGCCACATCCGAAATACGGTGGTTGCGTCTGCACCGCTGAAGGCGTCACACGGAGCAGCGGAGTGCACCGGAGCAGCGGAGAACCGCGATCAAGTTCTCCGCTGCTCCGTCCTTCTCCGTTTCTCCGTGTGACGCCTTTGACAGAGCCGTAAGAGAGGCACTGATTCGCGGATCCGGCGTGAGACAAATCTTCGGCCGGATTGGGTATCCATCACCCGGGCACGGAGGCGTGGAGATCCACGCGGTTTCTCCGTGTCTCCGCGCCGGTTCGCGAGGCAACTGTTTCTTCCCGGCGTCGCAGAGCCGCCGGTTTTGGCACCGTTTTCGCAAGCAGCGCGGGGCAAATCCGACAATCAGGGGAACCAGGGCTGCACGGGGGCGGGCGGGAGGCCGGGCGGGTGACCGCCATCTGTTCAACTAAACAGTTGGCCTGCAACCACTTACGGGTTCGGAATCTGGCACGGGTCCTGCTTGAGTGTACGCCACGACACGCGGGAAAAGGACCCGGAGTCGGAAGACCCAACCTGAAGGAGGGAAGGACCGATGACCAACCGCGTCGCCAGGCAACTCGCCGAGTCGCTGCCGCAGCCCAAGGGGCCGTTCACGGACGCGGAGGCCCTGGAGCTGCTGATGGCCTATCGCAAGGACCCGTCGGACGTGCCGTGCCCGCTGTGCGGCCCCGACACCGTGGAGGTGCTGGCCTTCATCGAGCCCCAGATCGACCCGAACGGCTTCGCGAGCGTCACCGAGCCCGAGGGCGAGTACGCGGCCGCGCTCTACTGCCACAAGTGTTACCGGGCGGTGGGGATCCTGGCCGGCGCGATCCGCGAGGCCTGACGGGCAATACACCGGGTCCGAGAAAACAACCGAAAGTCCTCCCCGACGAAGGGGATCACGGCGGCGCCCGCACCGGGCGCCGCCGCTCCTTTTTTGAGTGCCAGGGCTCCGTTCTTCTCCGCTGCTCCGTGCGGCCACTGTCGAGAGAGCGCCGGATTGGAAAAGCCCGGAGACGCGGAGGGATCTCGCGCGTCTCCGGGCTTTTCGCACTCGGCACCCCCACCCGGCGCCGCGGTTTCATTGGGCCAGGCGCAGGGTGCGGATGGCGGCCTTGCGGCGGGTTTCCATGTTGGCGGTGTCCAGCGCCTGGATCGCGTCCTCGGTCAATCCCTCGCCGGGGTCGAAGCCCAGCGACGCCATCAGCTCGCGAATGTAGTCTTCCTCCAGCCCACGGCCCTTGAGCTGCTCGGCGATCTCGTCGTCCGTCATGGGGGTACCCCTGTGATCTATTCGTCGGAACAAGCATCGGGCCGCATCACACGTTCTGGCAGGCTTCGATGCGGAATGCGTGCCGGAGACGGAACACGGGGCGCGCCGCGTGGGCGCGCCCCGTGTGGGCCGGTTCCGGCGGAACGGTCAGTGCGCCGAGGTTTCGCCCGCGCCGCGGGGCACGCCCTGCATCATCCGGCGGATGGGGATGATCATCAGCCCCAGCACCACGGTGGCGATCAGCAGCGAGATGGTGGTCTGCTGGAAGACCGTCGGCATCTGGTCCAGCTTCTCGGGGTCGACCTTTCCGCCCACGATGCCGGCGATCAGGTTGCCCAGCGCGGCGGCCATGAACCACACGCCCATCATCTGCCCCTTGAACTTGGCGGGCGCCAGCTTGGTCATGGAGCTCAGCCCCACCGGGCTCAGGCACAGCTCGCCGATGGTCTGCAGGAAGTAGCTCACCACCAGCCACATGATCGACACCCGCGTGCCGTTGCCCCCCGCGATCACCATCCGGGCCGCGTAGATCATGATGCCGAAGCCCAGCGCGGCGAAGAACAGGCCCAGCGCGAACTTGGCCGGGCTGGACAGGTCGCGGTTGCGCCTGCCGAGCGTCACCCAGATCGCCGCGAACACCGGCGCCAGCGTGATCACGAAGAACGAGTTGGCGGCCTGCACCCAGGTCACCGGCATCTCCCACCCGAAGATCACGCGGTCGGTGTAGTCCTTGGCGAACAGGTTGAGCGAGGTGGGCGCCTGCTCGAACGCGCTCCAGAAGATGGTGGCGAAGATGAACAGCACGATGATCACCGCCGTGCGCTTCATCTCGTCGCCCGTGAGCCCCCCGGCCGCGAACAGGTAGAGGAAGTAGATGCCGGCCATGGCGAGCATCACGTAGCTCATCCCGTCGGCCAGCGCCTTGGGGTTGATGTGCAGCACCCCGGCCATCCCCAGCACCACCAGCAGCAGCACGACGCCGACGAACCCGGCCAGCCCCAGCTTCATCTGGCGCTCCTGCCGCTCGGCCACCACCGGGTCCGGGTGGCGCGAGGGGTACTCGCCCAGCCCGCCCAGCGTGCGCTCGGAGCTGAGCCGGAACTGCACCAGCCCCAGGATCATCCCCAGCCCCGCCGCGCCGAAGCCGTAGTGCCACCCCACCTTCTCGCCCAGGTACCCGGTGATCAGCGGGGCGATCAGCGCGCCCACGTTGATCCCCATGTAGAAGATGGAGAAGCCCGCGTCGCGCCGGGACCCGCCCTCGGGGTACAGCTCGCCCACGATGGCCGAGATGTTGGGCTTGAGCAGCCCGGTGCCCAGCACGATCAGCATCAACCCGGCGAAGAACGCCGGCTTGGAGAGCACCGCCGAGAGGCCGATGGCGATGTGCCCCGCCGCGATCAGGCAGCCGCCGTACCAGATGGAGCGGCGCAGCCCCAGCAGCCGGTCGGCCACCCACCCGCCCGGGAGCGAGGCCAGGTACACGCACGCCGCGTAGATCCCCACGATCGCCGAGGCCTGCTCGCGCGAGAAGCCGAAGCCGCCGCTGATCAGCGCCGCCGTCATGAACAGCACCAGGAGCGGGCGGATCCCGTAGTACGAGAAGCGCTCCCACATCTCGGTGAAGAACAGCGTGCGCAGCCCGCGCGGGTGCCCGAAGAAGCCGCGGTCTTCGTCCGGTCGCGGAGCGTTCGTTCCGTACGGCCGTTCGGCTACGGCGGGTCCGGCGGCGAACTCCGGGGGGGCGTTTCTGGCCATGGGGCGCTTCGGGGTGAAGGTGTGGCCCGGCGCCGCGGTGGGGCGGCCGGACCGCTGGATTTCCGGGCGCGGCGCGAGTGCCGGAGGAGCCGGCCGCGGGCGCGCGGATGGGTGGGCGTTGCCGAGGAAACGCGCCAATCTAACGTTCGTCCGGCACGTTCCGCCATATTGCGCGCGCCGGGCGGGGAGCGCATCGTCCCCGCCCCCGTGGCGCCCGCCGCGGCACGCGCGCGGACGCACGAACCAGGACACGGCTACCTCGCATGGCGCCCGAAAGTTCCTCCCCCACAGCAAGTTCCGTGACCACGCCGCCACCTTTCGGCGCCGAGCTGGCCTTCGCGCTCGCCGTGGCGGCCGACGCGGCCCGGCTGGTGGCCGGGGGGAGCGGCACCGCCGACGTGCGCGAGAAGGAGCGCGCCGACCTGGTCACCGACGTGGACGAGGCGTCCGAACGGCTGATCGTGGGCCGCATCCGCGAGCGCTTCCCCCGGGACGGGGTCGTGGCCGAGGAGTCCGCCGCCGCCGCCGTCCTCTCGGGGCGACGCTGGATCGTGGACCCGGTGGACGGGACGGCGAACTTCGTCCACACGCACCCGTTCGTGGCCGTCTCCATCGCGCTGCACGACGACCAGGGGCCGGCGGTGGGCGTGGTCCACGCGCCGTTCCTGGGCGAGGTGTACCACGCCGTGCGCGGCGGCGGCGCGTATCTCAATGGGAAGCCGATCCGCGTCAGCCGCACGGACGCGTTCGCCCGCTCGCTGCTGGCCACGGGCTTCCCCTTCAAACAGGGGAAAGGAAACCTGGACGAGTACATGCGGCTGGTGGCCGACGCCATCCGCAGCACCCACGACGTCCGCCGCGCGGGGAGCGCCGCGCTGGACCTGGCGTTCACGGCCGCCGGGCGGGTGGACGGCTACTTCGAGATCGGCCTCGCCCCGTGGGACCTGGCCGCCGGCGTCCTGCTCGTCACCGAGGCCGGCGGGACGGTCAGCGGCTGGACGGGAGACGGGCAGCCGCCGGTCGCTACCGGACGCATCCTGGCCAGCAACGGGTTGATCCACGGCGAGTTGGCGGCGCTGACGGAGCGGTGGGTGGGGAGGCTCTAGGGTTGCGGTTCGGGGGAGGGACAGGCGCTCTCAGGCGCCAGGGAAAGGGCCCCGCGGCGCGGCCCGGAGCGCGCCGAAGCCCATCGAGAATCTCCCCACGCCGTCGTCCGCCACCCGCTATTGACCGGCGCCGCACAGCTCCTTCGATTTCACGTCGTACCGTTCAACCGAACCAGGGGAGGCGCGAAATGCCCGAGGGCGTGCCGGTGGAATATCCGATCGAGGTGGTGTGGGAGGGCGAGCGGCGCTATCGCGGCGGGCCGGCGGGCGGTCCTACGCTGGTGGTGGACGGCAACCGGCGGGTGGCCCCCAGCCCCGTGGACGCGCTGGTGATCGCGATGGCCAGTTGCTCGGCGGTCGACGTGGTGGACTACCTGGAGAAGCGCCGCACGCCGGCGTCGTCGCTCTCCGTGAGCGTGCGCTTCAGCCGCGCGCCCTCGCCGCCCCGGCGGATGACGGACGCGCACCTCACCTTCCGCGTCGCGGCGGATTCACCCCGCGAGCACGTGGAGCGCGCGGTGCAGCTCTCGTTCGAGAAGTACTGCTCCGTCTCCAACTCGCTGGCAAAAGACACGCGGCTGGACTACAGCGTGGAGTTGGAGCCCGCCGCCGCCGCCGGTTGAAGCGCCGAGCCGCCGCGAAGGGTTGTTCAGGCATGGCGCGTGGACGTGGTGACCGAACGTGGGATGGCGCCCCAGTTCCGCGAGCGGGTCCTGCGTGAAGCGGTACCGGTGTGATCCAACGCCCACCGAGGCCCCCGCCCCCGGCTCGCCAAGGCTCGCCACCCCCTCCCCCAAAACTGCCTGGGGGAGGGGGTTGGATTTACCCCACCGTCAACTCTCTTGGGGACTTAAGGTTATGAAACGGCGGATACGCGGGACCACCCCTCCGGTGGAGATGAAGGCCAGGCAGATGCGGGAGTGGCCCACGGAGGCCGAGGACATCCTGTGGAAGGAGTTGCGCGGAGAGAAGATCCGCGGCTTCCAGTTCCGCCGCCAGCATCCGGTCGGCCGCTTCATCTTCGATTTCTGCTGCACGAAGGCGAAGCTGATCATCGAAGTGGATGGTTCCGTTCACAACGACGAAGATCAGAAGGCGCGTGACGCCGCGCGCGATGAGTTCCTCGCGCGCGGTGGGTATACGACGCTGCGGTTCACGAACGCGGAAGTGTTCGGCAATCTCGCGTCGGTCCTCGCCCGAATCGACGCAGCCCTTCCGGCGACAGAATCCAGGGCTTGAGCACGAGCCGACGCAGCACCCTCTCCCCCAGGCTGTTTTTGGGGGAGGGGGTGGCGAGCCTAGGCGAGCCGGGGGTGGGGGCCCAGCACCACCGCGCCCGCCGTGGCGCCGGCGCCGAACGACATCAGCAGCGCCGGCCTGGCCGCGTCCAGAGCGCCGGAGCGGAGGGCTTCGTCCAGGGCGATGGGGAGGGTGGCTGCGCCGGTGTTGCCGTAGCGGTCCACGTTCACGTAGACGCGTTCCATCGGCACGGCCAGCTCGCGGGCGGCGGCTTCGATGATGCGCAGGTTGGCCTGGTGCGGGACGACGAGGCCGACGTCGCCGATGGACAATCCCGCGTGCCGCAGCGCCGTGCGCGCCTGCGCGGCCATCGTACGCACCGCGGCGCGAAAGAGCTTCGTCCCTTCCATCCGCAGCAGATGCGAGCGCTCCTCCAGCACCGTGCGGTCGAAGGGCCGCGCGGAGCCGCCGGAGGGGCGCTTCAGCGCGTCCGCCAACCTCCCGTCCGCCCACCACGACCGGGCGCGCACCGCCAGCGGACCCTCGCCGCGCACCAGCACCGCCGCGCCCGCGCCGTCGCCGAAGAGCGGGCCCGTCTGCGCGTCCGTCCGGTCGGTGACGGTGGAGAGCTTCTCGACGCCGATCACCAGCGCGGCGTCCGCCGCGGCGGTGCGGAGGAGGGACTCGGCGGTGATCAGCGCGTAGATCCAGCCCGCGAAGCCGGCCTCCACGTCGAACGCGGCGGCGGCGTGCGCGCCGATGGCCGCCTGCACCAGGCAGGCGGTGGGCGGCGTGAGGTGGTCGGGGGTGCTGGTGGCGACGACGATCAGGCCGATCGCGGCGGCCGGGAGGGATGCGGCAGCCAGCGCTTCGCGGGCCGCGGCCAGGGCCATCGCCGCGGTGCCCACGTCGTCCCCGGCCACGCGGCGCTCGCGGATGCCGGTGCGGCGGACGATCCACTCCTCGTCCACGCCGGCCAGCGCGGCGGCTTCGGGGTTGGCGAGCACCCGCGGCGGCAGCCACCGCCCGGTGCCCGCGATGCGGACGGTCAAACCGGCTGCCGCATCGCCTGCTCCAGCAGCCCTTCGTACGCCATTTTCGGGAGGGCGCCGATCTGCTTGGCCGCCACCTTCCCGTTGCGGAACACGATCACGGTGGGGATGGAGGCGATCTCGAAGCGCCGCGCCACCTGCTGGTTGCGGTCGGTGTCGAGCTTGGCCACCAGCACGCTGCCCATCCGCGAGCGCGCCAGCTCGTCCATGATCGGCGCCACCATCTTGCAGGGGCCGCACCAGTCGGCGTAGAAGTCGACCAGCACCGGCACCTGCGCGTCGGCGATCACGCGGTCGAAACTGGCATCGGAGAGCGCCAGCGGCCGGTCGAGCAGGATCGGCCGCCCGCACTCGCCGCACCTGGGGCGGTCGGCGGCGCGCGCCAGGTCCACGCGGTTGAGCCGCCCGCAGAACTGGCAGGCGACGGTCGCCTTCCTCTGGGTCGTGGTCGTATCCATCCCTGGAATCTCCCTCGTTCGGTCCGCGCGTCCGTTCGGCCGATCCGTCCGCAGCAACAACGGCACCAGCGCGGAATCTATCGATCACCCGGGCATTCGGCACCCGGCAACCGCGAAACTCTCACGGAGGGACGGAGACACGGAAACGGCGGAAGAGCCGCGGTTCTTCCGCCGTTTCCGCAGCCCGGTCGATGCGCGGAATGCTACCGGGCGGCTGAAGAACCCGCGGTCTGCGACCACAGGAAGCCTCGGAAACCGCGCGAGGCTAGCTGTTCGGGATTCGGATTGAAACACCCCCTCTCCCGGATGAGCGGAAGAGGGGGTGTGATGTTTCATCCGGCACTCGATTGCTACTGGCCGCCGGCCGTGCGCTCCACCGGGAAGTCGGCGCCGCGGCGGCTCCAGTCCAGGTAGCTGGCGTCGTACATCCGCGTCTGGTACCCCAGGTAGCGGGCCACGAAGTAGTCCCAGCTGGCCTGCACGCCGGTGCGGCAGTAGGTGACCACCGTGCTGCCCACCGGGCGCGGCGTGGGCCCGCGGTTCTGGCGCTCGGGCTGGCGGCCGCGGCGCGCGCGGCGGGCGGCGGCGCTGGTGTCGGCGTAGTCGGGGCGTTCGCGGCGGGGGATGATCTCCACGTCGCTGGCGAAGCGCGCGCCACCCAGGCGGTAGAGCGCGCGGAGCACCTCGGGGCTGCGCAGCACCGGGTTGGCCTCGCTCACCAGCGTGTTGCGCCAGAACAGGTTCCTGGCTCCGGTGACGTGCCCGGGGCGGGTGACGCCCTCGCCGGCCTCGGCGCCGGAGTACTGCTCGGGCGGCCGCGCGTCGATCAGCGCCACCGTGCTGTCGCGCAGGTGGTCGCGCACCCAGGCGGCGTCCACCACGATCTCGGGGCGCGGGCGCGGGGTGAAGGTGCCGCGGCGGGCCGCGGGCTCGGCGGTGGACACCTGCTTGCCGGCGGCGCGCCACGCCTCCAGGCCGCCGTTCAGCACCGCGGGCGGGTGGCCCAGGTAGTCGAGCGTGAAGAAGGCGCGCCCGGCGCTCAGGCCGCCCAGGTCGCCGTACACCACCACGCGGCTGTCGTCCGAAACGCCCACGCCCTCGAACGCGGCGTCCAGCGCTTCGACGGACGGCAGCTCGTTGGGCACGCCCTCGCGCTCGGTGACGATGGACGACAGCGGCAGCCAGCGCGCGCCGGGGATGTGACCCGCGTCGTAGTCCGCCCGGTTGCGGCCCACGTGCAGGATCACGGTGCTGGCGTCGTTCAGCCGGCCCTGCAGCTGGTTGACGCTCACCAGCAGGTCGCCGTTCACGGGCGGCGCCGGCACCTCGCGCAGCTCCCGCGGAATCGGGCAGGCCGTCAGCAGCAGCAGCGCCGCGGCACCCGCGGCCTTCCTCATCCTCGTCATCCTCCCCCTCCGTCAGGTTCGCGTGTGTTCACGCCAGAATGGAGTTGCGATCGGCCCCGCGCAACGGTAGAACGCCCCACACGCCGCCGGGAGCACACGAAACCCTGCTGGTGCCGGGTGCGAAGTGCTCGGTCCCCCCGGTTCCCGGTGCGCGGGTGGAGATCTGCGTACCTCGTAGACACGCACTACCCCGCACGACCCTTGCGGGCATCGTACCACCGCGGCCCGTAGAATCTCACCAGCGCACCACGCGTACTTCGTACCCCGTACCCCCGTACCCTCTTGTTTCGGCTTTGCTTCGGGGGCTATTGTACCGTGATGGTGCCGTCCACGCCGTGCCCCCGTAGCCGCAGCCCGTGACCGCCGCCACGCCGCCCTTCCCCGAAGCCGCATTGCGCGCCGTACTGGCGGGCACGGTCGCGGCGTGGGCCGGCACGCGCCCGGGCTCGCCTTCCGCAGGAGACGAGCCGCGCCGGTTGTACCTCGACGCCTTCGCCGGCGCCGAGTTCCAGTTCGGCACCGGCGTGGCTCGTTCGGGGGATGAGGAGACCCGCGCGGCGGCCGCCTTCCGCGCGCTGGAGGAGGCGGGCGCCCAACCGCCGCCGAACGCGGTGTTCACCGAGGAAGATCCGGCGCACCAGGGCCGCATCTACGCCGAGCTGGAAGATTCCGCGGGGGGCGAGCGGCTGCGCGCCACCCGCGACCTGGCCTCGCTGCAGCCGGGCGAGATCTCGCTGCTGGAGGCGCCGTTCGCGTCCGTCGCCGCCGAGGTGGCGCGCCACGCCGCGGGCGCGCGGACCTTCGCGCTGCTGGCGCCCCCCGCCGCGCGCAACCTGCCGTGGGACGCGCTCCGGCAGATCGCGGCTTTGCCCGGCGCGACGCTGCTGATCCGCCTGCCGCACGCGGACTTCGAGAAGCAGTCGCGCCACATCAGCCCCCTGGCGGACCTCCCCGCCTTCGCCCGGCGCATCGTGGAAGGCTGCTCCGCGCTGCTGGACGATCCGAAGCACGCCTGGCTCCCCGCCTGGCGCGCGGATGCCGCGTCGAAGGGCGAACCCGCGGCGCTGGCCGGCGTGCTGGAACGGCTCCGTGCGCTCATCGACCGCGTCGCCGCCGGCCGAATCCTGAAGCCGATGGAGCTGGAGGCCGCGGACGGCGCGCGCACCTGGCTCTTCCTGCTCACCCCCGACCCCGCCGTCGCCCTCGCCGCCAACGCCGCCGTCCGCGCCGCCGGGCTCGTGGACCGCGCCGCCGCCGCGAGTCCGGTCGCGCCCCCGCCGTCCGACGCGGCCACATCCCCGTTGCCCGAAATCGCCTCACCGCCCACGGAGCCGGGCGGCGAAACGTCGGGTGAAGCCACCGCCGCCGCCACTCCGCCGCGCAGAAAAGGCCGCCGGACCGCCGCGTCTTCTCGGGGCGGATCGACCGCCGACGCCGCACCGTCATCCGAGCCCGATCGCCCCGCCGCTGAGCAGGCCCCAACGGACGACGGCTCACCCGCAGTCCGCGAAGGCGGACTTCCCGCAGTTCCAGCGGCGGGTTTCAACCCGCCGAGCGAGGCGATCGTATCCCCCGCACTCACCAGCGACGCCGCTGCACCTGCCGCTCCACAGGCTCCGGCGGGCCGCGCGCGCCCGCCGATCCCGCCCCCCGCGCGACCCGAGCCGGTGGCGGAGTTCCTCGACCTGTTCCCGGAGCAGATCGCGGAACCCGAATACGTGCTTGCCGTGCGGCCCGGCCGGGCGGCACTCGCCGCCGCGCTGGAGGCCCGGTTCGCGGGCACCACCGTCACCTGGCGCGACCTTCTTGGCGCCTGCGCCGCCACCGACGCCACGCCGGCGGAGTTGAAGGCCGCGCTCGCCGTGCTTCGACGTTCCGGCCGCGCGGCGTACAGGGCGCTGAAGAAGGATGACGACGCGATCGAGTTCCCCGCCGAACCCGTCGTGCGCGAGAAGCCGAAGCGCCGGTCGAAGGCTTCGGATGACGGCGGTTTGTTCGGCGCCAACGAGGAAGACACGGATCCCGCCGGGGAAACGAGCGAATAAATGCATTCGCCCGTCCTCAAAAACCAGCCCCTCCCCCGGCGCTCCGGGAGAGGGGCTGGCCCTTTCGGCGATCGGCCGTTGATCCGCGCCGCCGCTCAGTCCGTGGGCACCAGCGGCAGGCCGGCGCCGCGGCGGCACTCGGCCACGTAGCCGTGCGCGGCGCTTCCGCAGGCGTGCTCGCGGCCCTCGCGGGTGTCGTCGAGGATGGCGATCTGCTGGCCCACCGCGTGGTAGCACGCCGGCTTGCTGTTGTCGGGCACCAGCCGGCAGAAGCGGAGCCCGTCGCGGTAGTCGGCCGTCACGTCCACCACGTTCTTCACGATCCCCACCACGCAGTACGGCTGCCCCTCGGGCGGCGCCTGCAGACAGTACTGCACCGCCCGCTGCTGGCTACCGCGCCCCCAGCTGTTGGCGTCGCGCCCCAGGCTCACGAAGCAGGTCTGCCGCATGTCGGCCGGGGCCAGCTGGCACTTGGCCGCCGCGTCGCGGAAATCGCCGTTGTTGCGGAACAGGATCGCCGACGTCTGCATCAGGTAGCAGGCGTGCCGGTGGTGCTCCTTCACGATGTCGCACGGGTACAGCGGGTCGTGGTCGTCCAGCGCCTTGAACGTTTCGCCACCGTCGTGCCCCATCCCGTGGTGGTCCATCCCCGCCATCGGGTGACCGTCATCCCCGCCCGCGGCCGGCTGAGCGGCGGGGGCGGCCTTCGCGGACGGGTCGTGCGCCATGACGGGCATGTCGTGGCCGGCCATCCCCGCCATGTCGTGCCCCGCGTGCTCGCCGGCCTCGCCCACGTCGGCCACGCGCGTGACGGCCATGTGATGCGGCGCGGTGGCGTTCACCACGTTCTCCATGAAGGCGCCGCCCCAGCACGACTGCTTCTCGAAGTCGTCGCCCAGCAGGTCGCACGAGTCCAGCGAGCGCAGCAGGTCGTGGCTCTCCACCGCCATCAGCCCGTGCCCGATGCCGTGGGCGCACTGGAACTGCAGCCACCGCTTGTCGGCGCTGCGGTAGGGGGCGCACAGCCCGTCGAGCCTGGCCTTGCTGACGCCCGCGTCGCCGCCGCGCGTGTCGGCGAAGTAGCCCTGGATCACGCCGTGGTAGCAGCCGGACTGGAAGTCGGTGGTGCACTTGCCGAACTGCACCCCCACCGTCTCGGGATCCCTGTAGGCGGCGATGCCGATGCCGTGCGCGTACACGTGCCCCTCGCGGGCCACCGCGGGGTCGCGCTCGGCCAGGATCTTGAGCGCGGCCATCGCCTTGTCCACCCCCGCGGGGTCGATCACGCTGATCAGCGCCCGCTCCAGGCACTCCTCCCGGCCGCGGCACCGGTGCTGCGCCCAGGCGGCGATGTCGGCGGGGCGCGACTGCGGCGTCCATACGGTGTCGATGGCCAGCGGCGCCGCGTCGGCGGCGTGCTCGCCGTTGCGCGACGACGTGCACCGCGAGGCGGCCAGGGTGGTGGCCGCGCAGGCGGCCACCCGCGCGAGGCCCTTCAGCTTGGAGCGCATCTGCGGATCGTTGGCGTGGTGCGGTGTTGCGGTTTCCGGGCCGGCGGCCGTGCCCCGGCCATGGCGCGCAAAACTCGCGCAAGCGGCGCCGGGATGCAACGGCGGCGCGGGAGAGGTACCCCCGCGCCGCCGCCGTGGTCCGTCGTGCCGGCTCCCTCAGCGCGTCCGCTGCCGCGCCTGCGTGATCCGCGCGGTGCGGCGGCAGGTGTCCTGCCAGGCCGCGTCCCAGGCGGCGCAGGCGGCCTCGCGCTGGGCCGGATCGGGGGTGTTGATCAGCAGCGTGCTGGCCACCCCCTCGTAGCATGCGGCCCGGGCGGCCTCGGAGGTGAGCCGGCAGAGCGCCAGGCCGTCGTCGGTTTTCTGGTTCACCTCCACCAGCGCCACCGCGGCGCCGCGCACGCACGCCGGCTCGGCCGCGGCGCCGGCGCGCTCGCACAGCTCCTGCGCGCGGCGCGGGTCGCGCCCGGCGTAGGCGCTGATGTCGCGCCCCAGGCTGGCGTAGCACACGTGCACCATGCTCTCCGGCGCGCGCGAGCAGGCCTGCGCGGTCTGCGCGATGTCGCCCGCCACCGTGGGAAGGATGGCCGCGGTCTGGATCAGGTAGCACTGGTACCAGTACTTCTGGGCCACGGCGGTGCAGGGGTAGAGCGGGTCGCCGCGGTCCAGCGCCTTCCACGGCGCGGCCGCGGCGCCGCCATGCCCCATCGCCGCGTGGTCCATCCCCGAATGATCCATCCCCGCGTGGTCCATCCCCTCGTGCCCGGCGTGCTGCGCGGCGCCGTGGGCCGCGTGCTCGCCGCCCTGCGCCGCGCCGCCGCCGTGCGAGAGGGCGTGGTGCGACTCGGCGGTGGCCTCGGGGTGCGTGACGGCCACGATGTTCTCCATGAACACGCCGCCGTAGCACCCCTCGCGCGCGCCGGCGTCGGTGAGCAGGTCGCAGCGCTCCAGCGCGGTGGGAAGCTGGTTCCCCAGCAGCGCCATCAGACCGTGGCCCAGGCCGTGGTTGCACTGGCCCCACAGCAGCCCGTTGCGCAGGTGCGGCGCGCAGACGGCGTTCAGCTGCTCGGCCGTGAGCGGGGCACCGCCGCGCGACACGTCCAGGAAATAGCCCTGGATCACGCCGTGGTAGCACCCGGAGATCTGCGTGTTGGGGCAGGCCGCGAAGATGGCCGCCACCGTCTGCGGGTCCTTGTACGCGGCGATCCCCAGCCCGTGCGCCAGCGGGTGCGCGTTGTCGCGGACGACCGGGTCGGTCTCGGCCAGCACGTCGAGCGTGGCCATGGCGCGCGCGATCCCCGAGCGATCCAGCACGCCGTACAGCGCCCGCTCCACGCACACGCTCTGCACGCCGCGCAGGCCGCCGCACCCGCGCTTCACCCACACGGCCAGCGAGTCAGGCCCCGCCGCGCTGTCGGCCGCCAGGCGCGCCAGCCAGCGGTTGGATTGGTCGTTGCGGGGCGACGGCCCGCCCGCGGGCGGGTTGCAGGCGGCCAGCAGCAGGCCGCACAGGGCGAGCGGGGCAAGGCGTGCCATCAGCTTCATCGACGGTGGGGGGATGCGGGTTGGCGTGCATGCGCGGGCGTCCGGACGCGAGCCGTTCCATCGTCGGGTGGAAGACTCGCCGGCCGCGTCGGACGCAACTTCGCATCCACGCGCCCGGATGGAAAGCCATCCGTTCCCGCGAAATCGCGATCGCCAGCTCGCTGCACCGTTGCGGCGGGCGGTCGCGCGGTTTCCATCCTCCGGAACAGCAACGGCAGTCTCTCACGGAGGAACGGAGGGACGGAAACAGCGGAGGAACCGCTGTTCTCCGCCGTTTCCGTGTTTCCGTTCCTCCGTGAGAGTTTTGCAGTTCGAGGGATTTCGGAATGAGCGGGCCGTCCCCGGCCGCGGGTGACAGAACCGCCGCCGCTCGCGCGTTCCCCAAACCGGCGGGCTTGTGGCGGCCGCGTCTCGCGAGCATCCATTCAACACCGGCGTCGAACCCCTTTCACCCGCGGGTCCTTCCGATGTCGATGCGATCCACCTCCCCCGCGCTGGCGGCGTGCGCGCTCGCGGCGGCGTGCGCCAGCGGCGGGCTGCGGCTGGTGCACGCGCCGCCCGAGGCCAACCTCACCTACCGCTTCTACGACGTGTCGGGCTCCAGCACGGGCGAGCTGGTGGCGGCGCTGCAGTCCGCCGCGCCCCAGGCCACGCAGACCGGCACCTACTTCGCCCGCACCACCTGGACCGTCACCTGGGACGGCAACTGGGAGGTGGAGGGCGCGGCGTGCCGGGTGATCCGCTCCACGACCACGCTCGAGTCGCAGATGGCGCTCCCCCGCTGGCGCGTCACCGGCGCCTCGGCCGACCTGACCTCGGACTGGAACAACTTCGTACGCAACCTGGCGCTGCACGAGCGGGGGCACGTGGTGAACGCGGTGGCCGCCTCGCGCGAGGTGGATTCGCGGCTGCGCACCCTGGAGCGCCCCAGCTGCGACGGGATGGAGGCCGCCGCGCGCGCCACCATCGACAGCGTGGTGGCCGTCTTCCGCGCGCAGGACGAGGCCTACGACGAGCGCACCCGCCACGGCGCCGCCCAGGGCGCCGTCTGGCCGCCGCGGGCCGCGCGCAACATGCGCCAGCCCGGCCCCGGCGAGGTCTTCCACGACCCGCCGATCCGGCCCAGCCTTCCCTGATCTCGCGACCGAAAAAGACGAACAACCAATCCGCAGTTTTCAGGATCTACAGCAGCGTTCCCCCCAGGATGAGCCGCGCGAAGGAGAAGTAGAGGATGAGCCCGGTCACGTCCACCAGCGTGGCCACGAAGGGGGCCGACGAGTTGGCCGGGTCGAGCCCCACGCGGCTCAGGAACAGCGGCAGCGCCGAGCCGGTGAGCGTGCCCCACAGCACGATCCCCACCAGGCTGAAGGCCACGGTGAACGCCACCCCCAGGTAGTGCTCGCCGTACATGTGGCCCACCGACTGCCACACCAGGATCCGCACGAAGCCGATCACCGCCAGGATCAGCCCCAGCAGCAGCCCCGTCCAGAATTCGCGCCGCACCACGCGCCACCAGTCGCGCAGCCGCACCTCGCCCAGCGCCATCGCCCGGATCACCAGCGTCGAAGCCTGGGAGCCCGAGTTGCCGCCCGAGCTGATCATGAGCGGAACGAAGGTGGCCAGCACCACGGCGCGGGCGATCTCGTCCTGGAAGTACGCCATCGCCGTGGCGGTCAGCATCTCGCTCAGGAAGAGGACGACCAGCCACACGCCGCGCTTGCGCACCATCGACACGATCCCCACGTCGAAGTAGGGCGCGTCGAGCGCCTCCATCCCGCCGGCCTTCTGGATGTCCTCGGTGGCTTCTTCCTGGACCACGTCCACGATGTCGTCCACCGTCACGATCCCCTTCATCCGCCCCGCGGCGTCGGTCACCGGCACGGCCAGCAGGTCGCTCTCGGCCAGCAGCAGCGACACCGACTCCTGGTCCATGTGCTCGGGAACGGTCACCAGCTCCGTCTCCATCACCTCGTCCATCCGCCGGTCGCCCGGGGTGGCGAAGAGCTCGCGGAAGGAGACCACCCCCTGCAGCCGCTGCTCGGCGTCCAGGACGTAGACGTAGTAGATGGTCTCCAGCCGCCGCCGCGCCTGCCGCCGCAGGTAGGCGATCGCCTCGTCCACCGTCATCTCGGGGCGCACGCGGGCGAAACGGGGGCTCATCAGGCCGCCCGCCTCGTCCTCCTCGTACGCCAGCAGCGCGCTCACCTCGCGCCGGGTGACGGGGTCCAGGAAGTCGACCACGTGCACCCGGTCTTCGGCGTCCAGCTCCTGCACCAGGTCGGCGGCGTCGTCGGGCGGCAGCAGGCGCACCCAGCGGCGGCGGGCGGGCTCGTGCAGCTCCATCAGCAGCTCGGCCTGGTCGCGCGTGCTGAGCGCCAGGAAGAAGTCGTCGGCGTCGTCGGCCGGCAGCAGCTGGAACCCCTCGGCGCGCTCGTCGCGCGAGAGGATCGGCCACACGTCCTGCAGCTCGTCGGCGCTCAGCGCTTCGGGAGGCGGGGCTGCCGTCATCGGCACCGGCGGTGGTGAAGGGGTCAGATCCAGCCCCTGCGGCGGAAGTAGGCGACCAGCACCACCCCGATCGCCACCATCAGCCCCAGCGCCCAGGCGTAGCCGTAGCGCCAGGTCAGCTCGGGCATGAGGTGGAAGTTCATCCCGTAGATCCCCGCCACCAGGGTGATGGCCATCAGGATGATGGACCACGCGGCCATCACCCGCATGGTGATGTTGAGCTGGTTGCTGGCGGCCGAGAGCTGCGCCTCCATGGCGCCGGTCAGCAGGTCGCGCAGGGTGTCGAGCTCTTCCACCACGCGCAGCAGGTGGTCGTGCACGTCCTGGAAGTACAGGAGCAGGTCGGCCGACAGGAACGGCAGGTCGCGCCGCAGCAGCGTGCTCATCACGTCGCGCTGCGGCCCCAGCACCTTGCGGAAGATGGTGAGCTCGCGGCGGACGGCCAGCAGCCGCTCGAGCCCGGCCTGCGTCTCCATCGGCCGCTCGAAGGCGTTGGCCTCGAGCTCTTCCACGCGGTCGGCGAAGTGGTCGGCAACGGGAAAGTAGTGGTCCACGATCAGGTCCATGATGGCGTGGGCCAGGGTCCCCACGGTGCGGAAGCTCTCGGGGTTGGCGCGCCAGCGCACCAGCACCTCGTCGAACTCCTGCACCTTGTGGTCGTGCACGGTCACGATGTAGCGCCGGCCCAGGAAGATGTGCACCTCGTGCAGCGCCATCCGCTCGCGCTGGGGGTTCACGGCCGCGGCGTACATCACCAGGAAGAAGTACCCCGGGTAGCGGTCCAGCTTTGGCCGCTGGCGGCCGCGGACGCAGTCTTCCACCGCCAGCGGGTGGAAGCGGAGCCGGTCGCGCAGGAACTCCTCCTCGGCGGGGCCGGGGCAGGCCACGTCGATCCACACCAGCGGCGCCGAGCGGTCGTCGGCGCTCTGGGCGTGCTGGCAGCGGTCGAACAGCGCCAGCCCCTCGTCCAGGGGGATGGCGTGGATGCCGGTGTCGGTCTCGGCGTAGCAGGTGGTGCGCGAGCGTTCGGGCGCGTCGGCCTCGGTGAGCTCCGACGCGGGGAACATGTCGTCGCGCGGCGCCGGGGCCGCTGTCTTCTTCTCCCTATCCCGCGCGGCGGCGCTCATATCCGGGAACGGTGTCGGTGATCACGGCCGCGGCGATCTCGAGGGCGCCCAGCAGCACGTGGGGGATCCACACTTCGTTGTCGAAGCCGAACAGCCAGGGCGAGACGGCCAGCAGCACGCCGAAGATCCCGTCCAGCCACAGGTGCACGGGCATCTGCAGGCGCTTGACCACCCCCAGCTCGTAGTCGGTGAAGGCGCTGTAGGCCAGCGCGGCGGCGCCGGCGGCCACGAATACCCAGGTCTGCGCTCCGCCGCCCAGCCGCAGGATGAACGGAAGCGCGATCAGCAGCGCACCCACCGTGTAGTCCAGCACGCCGTGGGTGCGGGTCGGAAGTCGCATGCGGGTTCGCTCCTGGTTGCGCGGTGCGGTCGTGGGCCGGTGTGTTGCCCCCGCGCGGCTTGCAAGGGCCGAACCGCGGTGCGGGGGTGCGGAGGTGCGGAGGTACGCACGTCCGGCGCAGTCCCGGGCACGGGCGAACGAATTCGCTGCAACAACCACACGAAGTCCGCCTGCGCGGCCTACCGGGTCCGGCGCGGACGCGGCGGATGCGCACGGCCCGGCGCCGCCGAAGCTCGCACACCGGTCTCGGCGCGCGCCGACCAGCCTCGCGCGTTTGCGAGGCTTCCCGCGGCCGTAGCTCGCGGCTTCAGCCGCCCGGGGAAACCTCCGTCGAAACGCCGCGATCTACGCCCACCCCTCGATCACCCCGTCCAGCTCCGCGCCGGGGAACGCATCGGGATGCAGCCACGCGGCCAGCGCCTCGATCCCCGCCACCACGCGCGGGCCCGAGCGGCTGAAGTATGCGCTGTGGCCGATCGCCGCGCCGCCGGCCGCGATGGCGCGCGGGGCGATCGCGCGCAGCCGCTGGCGGGCGCGCTCCGCGTCCTGACGCGCCTGCTCCAGGCCGTAGCCGCAGGGAACCAGCAGGAGTCGATCCGGATCGAGCGATTCGACCCGTGCCCACGGGATCTCCACCGAGTGCCCGCCGACGGTGCCGACCAGGCTCTCGCCGCCCGCGATCTCGATCATCTCCGGGATCCAGTGCCCCGGCGCGAACGGCGGGTCCAGCCACTCCAGCGCCAGCACGCGCGGGCGCGGCCGCCCCGCCACGGCGGTGCGGACGCGGTCGACGCGTCCGCGCAGCGCCGCCGCGGTCTCGTCCCCGCGCGCGGGCTCGCCGGCCGCGTCCGCCACCTCCTCGACGGACGCGATGATCTCGTCCAGCGTGTGCGCGTCGAGCGAGAGCACGCGCGGGGCGTCGGGGAGCGCGCGGACGGCCTCGTGCACCGAGGGGGTGGGGACGGCGCACACCTCGCACACGGCCTGGGTCAGGATCAGGTCCGGGCGCGAGCCGGCCAGGGCGAGCGCGTCGATCTCGTACACGCTGCCGAATTCGAGCATGCAGCGGCGCACCTCGGCGTCGATCTCGCCGCTGGTGAGCCCGGCCGGGTCGAAGCGCACGCGGCTGAGCCGGGGAAGCGCAAGGGCCTGGGGCGGCCAGTCGCACTCGTGCGAGATGGCCACCAGCCGGTCCTGCAGCCCCAGCTCGTACACGATCTCGGTTGCGCTCGACAGCAGCGACGCGATCCGCAATTCCCCCATCTCCCCTGAAGCGCGTGGTTTTCGCCGCGCCAATGTGCGCCCGGGCAGTCGGCGCGCGCAACCACGCCGTGCGCGGCGGCGGTCCAGGCGCATCGGCCCCGGCGGACCGGTTGCCGAGGGTGGGGCGGCCGTCTACGTTTTCGGCCCTCGCACCCACGCCACCCCCGGAGCCGTCGCATGTACATCTTCCATCAGCCGCGCGTCACGCTCGTCGCCCGCCAGCAGTTCATGGTGCCGCCGCACATCAACTGGAAGAGCGACAGCGAGGTGGCGGGCGAGGCGCTGGCCGAGTTCGCGGGGCGGTTGTGTTATCTGTCCTTCGGAGAAGACGCGGGGCTGGAGGGCGGCCACAAGACGATCCCCGGCCGCACCACGAACGAAGCGTACCTCGCCAACATCCTCAACACCAAGCACGGCTCCGTGCTCGAGCACGCGGTGTGGAGCCTGTTGCTGGAGGGGATCAGCCGCACGCTCACCCACGAGTTGGTGCGGCACCGGGCCGGGTTCGGCTTCTCACAGCTCTCGCAACGCTACGTCGACGAGTCGAATATCGGCTTCGTACTGCCTCCCGAAATCGAGGAGGGCACGCGCGCGTTCGAGATCTG
>Ga0207706_10001325_pt1 | contig 24814 bp, 20 predicted proteins | sample KBSC53metaG_FD_184318 | JGI IMG/M metagenome (GOLD analysis project Ga0207706, IMG submission 184318) | Corn rhizosphere microbial communities from Kellogg Biological Station, Michigan, USA - KBS C5-3 metaG (SPAdes) (version 2) | ecosystem: Host-associated > Plants > Roots > Rhizosphere > Soil ... | reverse complement strand
GGCTCAAACTCTTCCCAACATCCGGCACTGTTTCGCCAGATCTCAAAACCGCGCGGGTCCCAGTCGTCACCCAGCAGGTTCGCTGTCCCTTCAGTTCCGTAGAACTCGAGAGCCGGTCGTCGGTAGCGCTGTATGCAATGACTGGAGACGAGCGATGACAGAGCACCATCCTTGTGCTTCAAAAGAACGTGAGAAACGTCCGACCCCGCAGTTCGCACCACTTGGCCACTAATTTCCCGCTTCGCCACAACAAGGCTTTCTGCGCTTTGCACTTCAACCACAGGTCCAAGTGCGGCCGTCAGAGTCTTGAGGTTATAAATTCCAACTTCAGCGAGTGGACCTACACTTCCATCGTGATACCACTCGGCCCAAGTGGACCCGGCGTTGCCATAGAGCGCACGTGCGGAGTGCACAGTACCAATTGCCCCCTCCTGAATTCTTCCCCAAAGGGCGCGAAATGTGGGCGCCAGTTGAACAAAAGGCGCGCACATCAAATGCAGCCCACGCTCTTGCGCAAGCTCAGAAAGTTGCTGAGCTTCGCAATGAGTTGTCGCCGCGGGCTTCTCAACCACAACCTGCTTGCCATGCTCTAGCGCCGTCCGTACCAGCAATGAATGACTTTCGGGCGGAGTAATAATGAGCACCACGTCCACATCCGATCGTAAGACCTCAACTGCGTCCGCCACCAGGTTGATGCCCGGGCGGCGCGTTTGAAGGGCCTGCCACGTTTCCTTGCGCCGGGCACACACCGGACCCATTCGCGCGAGGCCACGCGGAATTAGTCGATCCAATACTTGAAGGTATGCCCAGATGACGTTGCCAGCGCCAATGATTCCAACCGTCACTGGACTCATGGCACTCGCTCCTCTGGTGCTGTAACCGGTGGCGGCTCATAAGACAACATTGCGCCTGCTGCCACCGCGAGCGCGATCCCGAGCCATTGGAGCGCGCTCGGTCGTTCTTTAAGAAAGATCGTCGCTAGAATTACCGTACAGAGTGGATACAAGGCAGTAAGTGGAATCGCAACGCTAGCCTTCGCGCCTCTCTCGAGGCATGCAAACACTGCCCAGTTTCCTAAGCCATTCACCATCCCGGCTATCAGCCCGACTGAGATCACACTCGTACTCAGTCCGGCCAGCGTCGATTCCTTCCACAGCAACGGAAGCAAGACGAGAAATCCAGCCGTAACCCAGATCACCATAGAACGCGCTGAGACTCGGTTCGTTCCGAGCTTCATGAACAGACCATTCACTCCCCAGAGCACAATGGCGACTGCTGCGTATAGCATCCAATGGTTCACGAGTTCCTCAAATCGAAAGAATCACGATGGAAATTAGTGCTAAAAGCATTCCACCCATTTGCACTTTATTCAGCCGCTCCCGCAAAACCACGAACGCTAGCCCCACTGTGAGCACGGGAAACAGTCCGGTCACTGGCGCGACTACGGACGCATCCTGGTCGTGAAGCGCTGCATAGTATCCGAGAGTTCCGAGCCCTGTCACAACGCCGCTTGAAATGCCGTACGCGATCCCGCCACGGTTTCGGTCCACCTTCCACCGCATCTGCAAAAGCATTCCAACTGCGACGGGCAGCATGCCCAGGGTAAACAAGATCTGCATCTGCAACGGGCTCGCACTTACCGACCCGACTTTCGACAAGAAACCCCACAGGCCCCACCAAAACATACCCAGAATTGCAAACCAGAGCCACGCTGGGAAATGCCAGTTTTCAGTCTGCATTGTGCGATGTCTCTGCTTTCTTTCCCAATAGGCCGTGTTCATCTTCAACTACGTAGGAGCAGATCCGAAATGAGTCGCAGTCCACTCCTGCTAGTCTCGACAATTTTTCGGCCGCAAGCTGAATGGGTAGCACATCAATCGCAAACTGCCAGTGCCTAGGAGAAGCCGGCAATTGACACACGAGATCTGCCGCATCCTGCCGAAGGTTCTCTCCAATCAGCATTACCGAAGCACCCAGTTTCCTAAGATCGCGAGCCACAGCTAAATCTTGATCACGCATGACTACTTGATCAATCCAAAGGCAAAATCGCATTCCTTCCCGCACAATCTCCTGGGGCCCGTGGCGAAAACTGTTCGTGCTCATCGCAGTGGCGGGCATTTTTACTCCTTCCTCCCACAGCAATCGTGCTTCTTGGCAGGTTCCCAAGCTGCCACCACGTGCAAGAAAGTAGTACGGAGCTGCAGTTGAAAACCAACTTGACTCCTTCATCTGCTCCCGCCAGGGTTCCAGGAATTGTCCGGCTTCCTTCGTCGCACGAAGTAAGGAGTCGACCAAAGTCGCAAACCCGGTTGTAGCTGAACTAGCCAGCGCGCCAGCCGCGATCAAGAGAGTGGAGTAAGTATTGACGGAAATGGCGTGGTCCAGCATCGCCGGCACTACCAGGGCGACCGCCGCTTGTCGAGCGAGCGGACTGTCAGCTGAATTGGTAATGCCAATAATCGTCCCGCCGCTGGACGCCGCTTTGGCTAGCAGCTGAACAATCTCAATGCTCCGCCCCGTCCGGGAAATCACGACGATAACGGAACTCGCGGGAATGGCCGAGAAATGCAACAACTCGCCCGCTTCCCGCATATACACCGGCCGTCCACCTACATCAAATAACGCTCCCGCTGAAAGGGCGGCGTTCCAGCTCGCGCCGATGCCAGTCATAAAGACATCGCGCGCCGATCGGATCAAACTGCTGGCCTGCTCCAGAGCGTTGTGCCCCGGTCCCCGCAAATATTCGATGGTCCGCTGCATCTCCACGCGCTGGCGGATTATGTCTTCCATGAAACGGGTAGTCACGCTCGCCCTTCTTTCGGAATGACGCATCGGGACGCTCGCCCAAGATGGAACACAACAAGAAACGGAGAGAATCGGCGGGGAGGCCCAGCTAAGAAACGAGTCACAAACATCGTCAAAGACTGTATGAACAGGCCGTTTGTGAAACCGATTTTCTGAAACGCGGTCTACGCTATCCGAGGGCTTGGAGCGTGTCAAGGCACATGGCCGAACCGGAAACGCCCTCGGATTCGCCACCTAATACTTGGTTGATAAGACTGATTAAGCGTTTACTGCTTGACACTCCATTTCCGGCGGTGCTAAAACGCACCCCATGAAAGCGCGATCAGAAACTGCTTTCAAGAACTGAGGCGCACTTGGGTGGGCAAGGAGTAGAACGCCGCGAAATTCTCCGCTATATCGGCATGGCGGCGGTCGCAGGTTCGTTCCCCGGGTTCAGCCAATGGGTGTTCGCCTGCCCGCAGGGCCATCCCCAGTCATCTCCTCATGTTCCCGCCACTTCCTACAAGCCTCTATTTTTTTCTCCCCAACAGTACAAGATGGTTGAGCATCTCGCCGAGATGATCATTCCCGAAGATGAAACTCCCGGAGCCAAACAGGCTGGCGTGGCCGAGTTTATCGACTTCATGGTTGCAAACCGCGTTGCGGTGAGCACATCTCGCGAAATTCGTTCGACCGACGACGCAATTGCCGCAGGAAACGAAGCCCAAACCAGGTTCCTCGCCGGACTTGAGTGGATGAACGCGCGGAGCCGCTGGGAGTTTAAACAAGACTTCATGGATCTAACGCGGGAGCAACAAAACAGCCTGCTAGAGGAACTGGCCTACAAAGCCAAATTCACGCCCACCACGGAAAGTGGTCGGGCTTTTTTCCAGATGATCCGCGATTACACCGTTGTCGGTTACTACACGACAAAAATTGGATTGGAGAGCCTGGGCTATCCCGGACTACGCGCAGTCTGGCCGAGCATGCCCGGCTGTCCTCATCCTGATGATCCCGAGCATGCGCACCTTCGCGAGCCAGCACCCTCGGGCATTTCTACTCAGAACAGCAACACCTAGCGAGGACCTTTCTTGGCCACCAAAGTTTACGACGTGATTGTGGTCGGAACCGGCGCAGGCGGCGGCACCGCAATGAAGATTCTATGCGAGGCCGGCCTCCAGGTTTGCGCCCTCAACTCAGGTCCGCGTACAGATCCCGAGAAGGACTATCGTGGCCACAGGCAAGTTTACGATTTGAAATATCGCGGCTACGGCAATCCCCTGCGCCTTAAAGGCAAGGCTCATCAGGAGCCTTACTCGGTAGAAGAGTCGGAATACAGCGAAGGTAGAAATCTCTTCGAACACGATGTCGCTTATTCCAACGCGCCCGGTACCGACTGGTACTGGAAGCGATGCAAAGCCACGGGGGGCAAAGCGAATTTTTGGGGCCGATCCTCCGCACGCTTCGGCGATATCGATTTCAAGGCCGCCGATCTTGACGGCTTCGGCGAAAACTGGCCGGTTGATTACGCTGAGATTTCGCCTTGGTTTTCAAAAGCCGAAAAGTACATGGGAGTGGCCAGCACGATCCAGAATCGCCCGAGCAATCCCGACGGTGAATATCTGCCGCCAATACCTTTTCGCTGTATCGACTACATCATGCAGAAGGGAGCCGAAAAAATCGGCATCCCCTATTTGCCCGATCGCTGCGCGCAATTGACCGTTCCCCACAACGGTCATCCGCATTGTCATTACTGTGGGAATTGCAGTCGGGGCTGCGACGTCGGAGCCTTCTTCTCCCCAACGTGGTTTACGATCCCTGACGCGGAAGCTACCAAGAATCTCACTCTTCTCACGAATGCACTCGTGCGCGGTGTGATCGTTGACGAAAACGGCAGGGCGAAAGGTGTCGCCTATGTCGACCGCGCTACGAAAAAAGAAGTGGAAGTGTATGCCAAGGCCGTTGTTTTAGCTGCATCCTGTGTCGAGACTGCGCACATCATGTTGAATTCGAAGTCGCGCCATTGGCCCACAGGAATCGCAAATTCCAGCGGGCAACTCGGGCGCAATCTTTGTGAGCATCTTTACGGCAGCCCAGGTTATGGATATCTTCCCCAACTTCTAGGACACGCCGCAACTCCGGACAACATTGCCGATTCCACCGTTTCCTGGATGCCGCGTTGGCAGAATTTGAAGAACCCGCGGGAAGAGAAATTTATCAGGGGCTACTCGGTATACATGGGTGGCGGTTGCGGTGACTTTCCCGGATATTACGGTCAGCTCGAAGGTTTCGGCTCTCAATTCAAACGCGACATCAAACGCTACTATCCAACACCCGTTGGTGCCCTCATCCAGGCGCCGACTCTCCCCAGTCCCAACAACTTTGTCGATATCGATCCCGACAAGAAAGATATCTTCGGCATCCCCCAGCTTCGCTTTCATTTTCAGTGGGGACCAAATGAACTGATGATGTGGGAACACTCAAAGCAAGTGATGATTGATTTGTTCAAAGCAATGGGCGGAGAACTGTGGGGCGCCGGCACCGAACCCGATCGTCCTGGAACCAGCCTGCACGAAACCGGAGTGTGCCGGTTCGGAAATGATCCTAAGAAGTACGTCACCAACAAGTGGGCACAGACTCACGATGTTCCGAATCTTTACATCTGTGACGCAAGCATTTTTCCGAATCCTACCGACAAGACCACGACCATGCCCATCATCGCGTTTGCCATGCGCACATGTGATTACATGTTGCAGAACTTCAAGAAAAACGTTCACAAGCGCGCGTGATCGATAGGAACGCGATTGTCATGCGATAGAAAACCTACGTGGCTCCCCCGGGGTGAATGAAGAAGAGCAACCCCGTCACTAGACACTCACTTCAATGGTTATCGATTGTCAGTTCCTAGCGGGCGGCTGGAGCTTTTGAGTAGCGCTCGCTAATTTCGGTTACCACTACCACCACTTCATCTTTGGAATTTGCGAAACTGCCCTGAGTTCCATCAAGACCTCTAGTTCGTGCTGAATCTGGTAGAAGCGGACGAGTCGTCGCGGTGAAAGCGCGGTAGCAAATTGTGGGCGATACTTCTCATCTAGTTTGTCTCTGAGCTTTAACTGCTCGAACCTTCGGTTCAGCAGCTCTTGTGCCTTCGCGTCCGTCATCTTGTCATAGTCATCGGCGTAGGCCTTGATCAAAGCGACCCGGGCTTCGAGAAACTTGCCGCGTTCCGCCATATAAGAGTCGTAAATTGGCCAGAACCGTTTGGCTTCTTCATCCGTGAATGTTTGCATTCCTTTGGTGACGATCTCTTTTGCCTGCGCATTGAGGTCGGTCTTCAGAAGCTTCACATACTCTTCCAGGTCATCCGCAAATGCGGGCATGGTTAACAAGAAGGTAAGCACAATCAAAAGTTTCTTCATTCTTTTCAGCCTCAGATCGGTGGTTGCAGTGCGGACTGTCGTCCAAAACAGGATTGCCTCGTGACTCTCGCAGCGATCCGACATTGCATGAGAAGTCTCGTGCAGAAAACCTCTTCAAGGTCCGCAACCCTAGGTCAACCATCAGGCCGCGACTACTGTCAGAATTGCCAGCCTTGGAAACGCGCGGAATGCGCAGCGCAGTGCCCCTCGACCTTGGTCTCAGGGAACCCGCTGGTCAGAAAATCGATTGAAAGTCGACCCGCACCGGAATTGCCTCGCAGACGCCGACGCGGTTTTTGTCAGATTAAGCGGTCAGCTGCGTTCAAGCCGAAGAGACAATGTATCCCCTGCTGCGCTCAGTGTAGAGGCCTTGCTACCGTCGCCCTCCGCCGCGCATTCTGCCGCCCATCGAGCCACTGAAATTCTGCGCTCGCTGCTGCCCCACTGCACGTGCCTGCTGTTGCTGTTGCATGCTGAGTTGGGGTTTGGACGTAGACTTCCATCCACTGCCGGTGTTCTGGGACCAATTGCCACTCTGCCGGTCGTACCGATAGACGTCACCGTTCTTTCCTGCGTAAATATTGTTCGCACCCGCGGCGACACCTGCGCCGGTATTTGTGTTGTAGGCAAAACCGCCTCGTCCTGCTGCGCCTTGGCCGGTATACATATTGCCCGCGTATCCGGCGCCGCCCCCGGCGACAATGCCCGTGTTCGGGTTGTAGCCCACGGCCCCGCGCCCGGCGACGGTGTTGCCGGTGTAGATGTTGGTGTTCGCGCTGCGCCCAGCCACACCGACAGTACCGCGCTGGGTGTTCTGAAAAGTCCCTCGGGTAGCTCCACCGTAGTTACCGGTATAAGGATTGGCCCACGCAGCACCTGTACCCGCGTAAGCGGCGTTGCCCCATCGTCCGTACACATTCGCGCTGGCATAGCCGCCGTAACCGTATCCCCAAGCCGGGCCCCAGCAGCACGATCCGTAGTAACCCCAGGGCCCCCACGATGGATAGTAATAAGGATAGCCGTACGTATAACCGACACCAATCGTGATGCTCCAGCCTGTCCCCGAACTCCACGTAGTGGCGACGCCATATCCGTATGTGTACGGCGCTCCATACCAGACACTGCCGATATAAGGTGGATAGAAAAAACCAGTGCCGTACACCACGGTCGTAGTCGTCGAGGACACCACCGTGCCGTAGTAGCCGGGCGTATAGCCTACGTAAACGACCTCTGGCGTCGAGCGGTACACCTTCACATATGTCACGTAATGCAGAGAGGAACTCGGAGGAATCGAGTAGATCGCGGCCGGAACTGAAGCTGCCACCGCCCACGGCCCAACCGGCCCCGGGCCTACGAACCAGACTGCATTTTCGACAGCGTAGTAATTTTTGTCATCTACCCGAATGACAGGAGTAGCGGTGTTTACCCCGTATTGCAAGCTTGTGCCTTCGATGTTTTTGAACTGAGGTTCGCCATCGTATTTAATCTCCAGCTGCGCTTCGCTGCGAGTGATCGTGGCCGTTTGCGGTATGGCGTTCGCAATCAACGCTTCCTTGGCAGGCACCGTTCCCGGAACCGACGCCAATACTCCGGCCTTCGGACTATTTTCCGGAATCTCAGCGAATCCCTTCGGCAGACTCTTCCCATCGACAAATTCCCATGGACCACTTTCCAATGATTGCGATCTGAACCATCGCCCCGCTATCAGGATGTAATATTCGTGGCTCCCGGTGTGCCGAAAGATGTTGGCAGTTGTGTTCTTGACGTACTCCAGTTCGGTGTGCGGAATAGGCTCAAACTTCGGCGAGCCTTCGGTGACCAACAGCTCAGTTGGGTTCACACTCACATAAATCGCCGGAATCTTTCCATCCTTTTTCGCTTCTTTCAGCGATTGCACCGGAGTGCCTTCCGGAGTTTTTGATTGCTGCCGTTCCTGGATGCCCTTGGTGATTTCCTTCATGTCGTCTGGAATCTTCGAGACGTAGGACCATGGGCCCGCGACGAGGTCTGTCGCCTGCAACCATCCATCCATCACGTTCAGGTAGTACAGTTTCTTCTTGGTGTCGAGCAGAATCACGGCTCGGGTATTGAGCATGAGCTGCAAGTCGGTTGCGCCGACGTCTCTAAATCGTGGCGGGCCGTCGACGAGCACAAGTAAGGATGGTTTGGTAGTAAAGATGACCTTAGGGGGATCATTGTTGACAGGAAGGGCCTTGATATCGGCCTGCTCTGAATCAAGCGTAGCCATCGCCGCTTCCAGGCGATCAAGGGCTATGACCTTCGACTTCCCTGGTAACTTGGATTGCAAAAAAGTCTGATATTCAGCCTCTTTACTCTCCATCGCAGGAAACTTTACCTTTGTGATCTGCAGCTCCTCTAGTGTTACCTGGCGATTGACCTTGTCCACTTCCGTTCGCGCGGCATACCAGACCACTCCGTACTTGGTCGTCTTATTTGTTTTGCCAACTACCGCGAGCGCCGCGTAAGCACGCAATTCGTTGCCTTCCCACGATTCCATTTGTGGCTGGTACATGGTGATCGTTTCGTCTCCGCGGGTAGCTTTGCGAGGCCATGGCTCGTCGACAGGCTCTGCGGCTTTCGCCGCGCCGGCGGATGGTTGGGGTTTGGGATGCTCAGGCAACGGAAACTGGGGTTTAGGCGAGTCCGGCAGCGATTGTTGAGGCTGCGGATGATCCGGCAATGACGTCTGAGCATAGACCGAGAGAAGAATGAATCCAACACACAAAGGCAGCGTAATGACGACCATCGTTGTCCGGAACATGAATACCCCTTTAGGTCTCGTCTGCCAGATCACCGATTGCAAGCACGGCCGGCAGCGACGCCGGGTTGGGTTCCTACCGAAATAGTTGCTCAGTTGTGCGTAAGTACCCAATCCGTGACATCTTCGCCACGCGAGCCATACGTGAAGCGTAGCGCATCCAGATTGCTAGCACACAACGAGGTCCATTTAACCTGTCGCTATTTACAGCCGCACAAAGTGAGCTGTTCCTTTTAGATTTACTTAGCTCACACCAAACTCGGATCACCATACAGACGGCCGCTTTGGATGACAACTTTAAGTCCCTCGCATGCTGACAGTGTTGAGGTGTGGATGTACACTGAGCCCGTCAAAGACTAGCCCGCGCTCTCAGTGTTTCGCATCGCGGGTTCTGGAGATGTCATGCGAACGTCGTGGGCAGTTGCTCTATCTTGCATATGGGTTGCAAGCGCTCTGGGCCAATCAGCGCCAGCCACCTACCAAACGGGCTCGATCACTATGGTGAAGCCTCATGAGTCGGCTTCGGCCAAGGCTGATGACACTGCCCGTTACGATGTGTCAGTGAAGGTTGGAAACACACTCTACGTCGTCTTGTATGCGCCCCCTCCCGGTATGGATATCACGCAATATGCGGTGGGGAAAGATTTGCTCGTTTCAATTGAGGGTGACACGCTCACTTTCAATGATGTTCACGGGCAAAAGACTCAAGTGCCGATATTGAGGCAGGAAACCTTGCCTGATCCCGGCCCGCCGGCGTGGTCTGACCTGGCCAAGATCGACTACTTCAGCACCAGACTCGACCGGCTCACAGAGATACTCGCCTTGTCGCCGGATCAGCAAGCCAAGGTGAAACCGATCCTCGAACAAGAATCGGGCGAATTGGCGCAGGTGCGCAATAACGCAGCGATTTCAAAAAAAGACAAGCTCGAACGATTGCAGAGTGTCGTGCTGAATTCAGACCAAAAGATGAAAACCATCCTCTCCACTGCCCAGTGGCAGAAACTCCAGGACGTCCGCAAAGAACAAAAGCAAGAACTGGAGAAATTTGCAAAACAGCAATAACAATGTTGCAGACGTAGCCAGATTGGGAATGAGATTTTCAAGCTCCGGAAACTCAAAATGGCCGAGTACCACTTGGCCGCATTCGGTCGGCCCTGTCACTTTTGCTAGTTCCTGCCGCACGTCCGGTCCTCCATTCTTTGGAGGCGCCAAATGATTCCAGCACCGACCAGGTGCGATCCAAGAGATAAAGAAAGTTGTCGGCAAGTAGGAATGATGGAATCGTGCGATGAATGCGGACCGCACTGAATCGCGTCTGCTGGGCTTGTCTTTTTCGGAGCGCGTGACGTCTCTGTCCGCCGGCTCCTCTCTGCTTTTTTTCGTCTTGCTACTTTGCATCCCTGCTTGGGCTCAGCCTGGCGTTCCTACCACAGCCCCAGCCTCATCGTCCGGAGCCCCCGAGGACGCTCTTGGCCGGAGCACCCCGCGTGGTTCGGTTCTAGGTTTCTTGACGGCCAATCGCAAAGGGGACAGCGAACTAGCTGCCCAGTACCTGAACACGCGACTTCGCGGCAAGGCCGCGGCAAATCTTGCTCAACAGCTCTTCGTCGTGCTCGACCGTCGCCTTCCCGCTCGGCTCAATGAGATTAGCGATCATCCTGAAGGCTCCCAGGCAGATCCTTTAAAGCCCGACCAAGAACTCGTAGGAACAATTGTCAGCGATGACCGCAGTGTGGAGATATTCGTTGAAAGAGTCGATCGCGGGAAGAGTGGACCCAAGTGGCTTTTCTCCAGCGAGACCCTGGACTCCATTCCGGAATTGTATGCACAGCTCGATCTCACATCCGTCGACAAAGTTCTTCCTGAATTTCTGGTGAAGACTCAAGTCGCCGAAATACCATTATTTCAATGGCTCGCTGTTTTTGTAGGCATGCCACTGTTTTATTTCTTTACTGCTCTGCTGAACCGTGTCCTCAGCCACCTCGTTGATCGATTGCGCCGTCGCTTTTCCGGAAAACCACATCTGGCCACTCCCGAAGTTCTACCCAAGCCCATACGCCTACTGCTTCTGGCCCTCCTCATTCGCTGGCTACTTGGCAAACTCAGTCTTCCGCTACTCCCTCGGCAGTTCTGGTTCAGCACTTCCACCCTTATTGCCATCGCAGGCTGCGCCTGGCTGCTGATCCTCTTGATCAACCGGGCTGAAGAATACATCGCGCAACGTCTCCAAAGACGCAACTATGCAGAATCAATGTTGATGCTGCGTCTTGCCGGCCGAGTTGTCGACGGGCTGATCATCTTCGCGGGCTTACTGGTTGCCCTTTACCATTTCGGGGTGAAACCAACTGCCGCCCTCGCTGGACTTGGCGTGGGTGGCATTGCGATTGCACTCGCCGCACAGAAGACACTGGAGAACGTGATCGCCGGTATATCTCTCATCTTCGACCGAACTGTGAGCGTAGGCGACACCTTAAAGGTAGGTGAGACTTTGGGGACAGTCGTTGACATAGGCCTCCGTTCGACCCGCATCCGCACGCTGGACCGATCCTTGGTTAGCGTTCCTAACGGGCAAATCGCAAACATGACCCTTGAGAACCTTTCCGCACGCGACAAATTCTTGTTCCACCCAATGCTGCGCCTGAACTACGGGACCACGTCATCGCAAATGCACACCGTCCTCGACCGCATCGGCAGCCTGCTGGAAGAAACTCAGCATCTCGAGCATGGCTCGGTGCGCGTGCGTTTTCTTCGCTTTGGCAGCTCGTCTCTCGACGTGGAGATAATTGCTTACATCGCGGCCCGCGACTGGAACCACTTCCTGGAGATCCAAGGGGCGTTGCTGCTCCGCATCATGGAATATACAGAGTCCATCGGCATTCAGATGGCGCTTCCATCGCAGGCCATTTTCGTGGCCGCTAATTCCACCTCGACAGACGCCGGAATAGAGGGGTTACTGGACAGGTCTAGACCGGATAACAAGACAGGTGACCAGGCAGCAGCGAGGTCCGCGTAGGAGCAAGCCCGATCGACAGACCCGGTATGGTCAGTGCAATAGCCTGATTACAACAATCATCTGGAACGTGGGACCTTCCCAAGCGGAAAGATAACGTTCTCCTTCGCTGATCTCACTGATGCTTCCAGTGCCCTCAGACCCTGTTTATTGATTTCGAACACTTCTGACGCCCGCTTACCGTTATCAGACTAATAACGTGACGAAGCTGTCAGAACTTACAGGCTTGTCTTGAGAGAGCTTGCAGTAGACTGGCCCACAGAGAGAGAACATTCCATGAAACAAGAAGCCTCTCAACCAGTAATGGGTATCTCTGCCACTATGCTTCCAAGGCTCGTGGCTATGCTTTGCGCAGCATTGCTGGTGCCTGGCGATGCTACTTTGCTCCGAAGTCAAACGAAGGACTCCACGCCTGATGCGCAAAAAGCTGCAAAAATTGCACCCGAGCAATTGGATTCACTAGTCGCGCCCATTGCGCTTTATCCCGATCCGATGCTTGCGCAAGTGTTGGCTGCCTCGACCTACCCTTTGGAGATCGTCCAACTCCAACAGTGGCTGGAGAAAAATAAGAACTTGAAGGACAAGGCGCTGGTAGATGCCGTTTCTAAACAACCTTGGGATCCAAGTGTGCAGGCGATGGCTGCTCTTCCCGATGTCGTGGGCAGACTCGCTAAGGACATTCAGTGGACTACAGATCTTGGAAACGCATTCCTAACGCAGCAAAGCGATCTCATGGATGCGGTGCAACGAATGCGCAAGAAGGCGCAGAGTAACGGGAACCTAAAGTCCAGCGAGCAGCAGAAAGTCGAAACCAAGGTAGTCGAAAGCAAGCAGGTGATTGTGATCCAGCAGGCCAGTCCCGAAGTAGTCTACGTTCCTACTTACAACCCTGTCGTGGTATACGGTCCCCCAGTGTATCCCTACCCGCCTATCTACTATCCACCTGCTGGATATTACGCCGCAGGGATGGCGATCTCTTTCGGTATTGGTGTTGCTATGGGAGCGGCATGGGGTGGTGGCTGGGGCTGGGGTTGCGGCTGGGGAAACAACGACGTCGACATCAACGTCAACAACAACTTTAATCGCAACACCAACATTAATGGTGGCAATCGCGTGTCGAATCAACCAGCCCGCGGCGGAAATACAGGCAACAAGTGGCAGCACAATCCGGAACACCGCGGAGGAGCCCCGTATTCGGATCGCGCGACTGCAACGAAGTATGGCGGAACGGCCCGCGGCGATTCCATGTCTGCGCGACGGGAAAATGCGCGTGAAAGCCCGTCCCAAGGCGGAAACCGGCAACAGCCGGGAGTCAGTGACCGCAGTTCTCCGGGAGGGCGACAAGAACAAGCGGCTGCTCGCGACCGTAGTGCGTCCGGGGACCGGGCACAATCGGGAGTCAGTGACCGCAGCGCGAGTGGCAGAGATACCGGTAACCGGAGTGCCGGGACAACCGACAGAAGTTCGGATCGTGGTGGCAGTAGTGGAGATCGAGTCGGCAATCGTAGCGTTTCGAGCGGCGCCGGATCTCGCAACTCGAGTGCTTTTGGCGGAGGCTTTAGCGGAAGCAGTGCGCGCGCTAGCGGTAGCCGGGGCGCGTCCAGCATGGGCTCGCGCGGTGGCGGCGGTGGACGAAGGAGGTAGTCACCATGAAGAGAAGACGTTCAACATCGTATGAAACGACTACCTGCAACCTTATCCTTTATTTGGTGGCCGTCCTAGCGTGTGGCCTTGCCGTTCCCTTCAATGGGCAGACCCAGGCGACGCATCAAGCGCCTGCTTCTTCTGCGCAGACGCAGCGGTCATTTGATACCCCTCAGAAGGCAGCAGAGGCATTGATCCAGGCAGCGGGAAACTATGACGTTCCTGCTTTGCTGGAGATTTTCGGTCCGGATGGCAAAGACTTCGTTTCCTCGGCGGACGCGGTGCAAGACAAGAAATATGCAAGCGCCTTTGCCGAGAAGGCGCGCACAAAGAATGTTGTTACCGCCGACCCAAAGAATAAAGCACGCGCCACTCTGATGGTAGGTGACGATGACTGGCCATTCCCGGTTCCCATCGTCCAGCAAAAGGGTAAGTGGCATTTTGATGACAAGGAAGGTCACAAGGAAATCCTCTACCGCAGAATTGGGGCCAATGAACTCGACGCAATCCAAGTCTGCCGCGGATTCGTCGAGGCACAGGCAGAATATGCATCTACGGTGCACGACAATTCCGGCGTCAACCAGTACGCGCAAACAATCTTCAGCACACCCGGGAAGCATGATGGCCTCTATTGGCAAAACGAGGATGGTTCCCCAGGAGGCCCTATCAGCGAGCCGGTGGCCCGCGCAATTGCAGAGGGTTACTCCGCCCGCGAACGCTCTGGATATCACGGCTACTATTTCAAGGTTTTGAAGGGACAGGGGCCTGCAGCCCCGCTAGGCAAACTCGACTATGTGATCAAAGGAATCATGATTGGCGGGTTCGCTCTTGTTGCCGTTCCAGCCGAATACCGCGTCACCGGAGTACGTACTTTCATGGTGAGCTACGACGGGATCGTCTACCAAAAAGACTTCGGTCCTGACTCGCTGAACATCGTCAAAGAAATGAACCGTTATAACCCGGACACGACTTGGCAGCGCACGGATGATCAATGGCCTCCCGAAGTTGCGAACACCAGCACGACGGCAGCCGTTGAATAAATAGGTACTGCGCCAAGATCGGCGATAGACGCGTGAGGCACCAGTGTCATAGCGTCTCTATTTTCGGTTTGCCCAGGAAACATCCCACGTTGCGCTTCCTACCGATCGAGCCTTCATCAGTGCTTATGACGTCTTGGGTCACACTCACTTAGCCGCAATATCAGACAGGTTTTGCCGCGCAATGGACGCATCTTTTGGTCGAAAGTAAGAAGACTGGTAATTCTTGCAGTCGACTTAATCGGCCTTTGGTGAGATAACTCCATCAATGAGGAGGCGAGAATCCTCACCAACTGCACACTACGCGTTAAAACTGATTACCAACATTCGGAGGACAATAACCCCACGCTTCGTTTCCATCCATGTTTCCCCACGACCCCACAGTCACCCTCTCGCCTCCTTTTATTGGTTTCGTGGTGCTAACATTCAGGCGCTCTTTGTCGAAAGACATTTTGTATGTTTTAGTGTTAAGCACTTAGCTTGCGACCAATTAAGCAGGAGTCGTTGGGGTCGCTATCTCAGTCCAGGAGCGAACCGACCGGCAGAGTTGCAACGGGACATTGCGCCTTCCGTAACACGAGTTCAGAAGTCGTGCCGCGTAGGCCATCTAGAAATCCGTCAGGGCCATCGGTTGTCATAACAATTAAATCGGAATGGAGATTCGTTGCAGTTTGCAGGATGATACGTGCGGGGTCGCCGGCCTTCGCCAGTCTCTTCCATGTCCATCGACTATCGGTCGGAATTCTTATCGAAGGCATTTCTGCGGCGGGCCCGACATGGAGAACTGTGACCGCGCCAGGAGCCAGACGTAAATTGCGAATCAGTCGAGCGGTGGCTTCAACACCTGGCTGTGGACGCGGCTTACTCGTGACCGGGAGCAGGATGTTCCTGAGCGACATTGACCCATCTTTGCGCGAGACAAAACCCTCCATCCCATGAGGAACAAAGAGAGTCATTTGTCCCGCCACGCGCGCGATTCGCTTGCCAACGGACTTCTCCAGCCACCGCATGCGACCATTATCTTGACGAACCGCGAGGACAATTAAATCAGTAGGATTTTTTTGCAGGAAATTAACACAGGCGTTAACTGCATTTTTGCTCGGCGAGATAACTTTATTCACGTCTATGCCAAGCTTGGCGACGGCACTCCTTAAACTGCCTCTAGGGATCGCACCCCACCTCTCCAGCATCATGCGAACGCCGGGGAAGTCCTGCCATCGAAGTGTGGAACCAGCGTCAACGTGGAGAATCGTGAGTTCGGCCTTGGCCTGCAGCGTGATTTTCAAGGCATGAGCGAAAGCAATTTCGCTTGCCTCGGAGAAATCTGTTGGGTGAAAAACTGAGCGAACTCTTACGTTCTCCACTTCGCTTCGCCCGTGCACGATCTGAGCCCCGGTCGACTCTTGAGCTCTCGATCTCCCCGACGTGGAATTAGTGCTGGGCATGAAACAATTGTGTTTCCATTCGCCGCGTACACCTAGTGTTGCCGCGTGTCGTTACTTGCTGAGGCTTCCCTGCTTCCGTCGCCGTCATGCAACCGCGCTGGCGCCGTGCTCGACTGTGTGTGGTTAGAATCGAAAAGTGATTCCGCCAGTAATATCGAACTCGTGCAGGTAGTGATCGTTTCCGACCACCCAGCACCCGCCCCAAAACGGATCACACCAATATCCCCCATCGGTTGTTGTGATGTAGGTTGGCGACCATTTGGCCTGCCCGCGCAAGGCGAAGTGTTTGCTGATGTTGTATTTTGCGCCGCCACCCAGAGAAAATGCGAAACGTGTCGTCGAATCGACGCCGCTCCGGTCCGGCGAGAGGTGGCTAGCCCCCAAGCCAAAGAATGCGAATGGCCGCAGCTTCGCTTCTCGGTCGGTGAAGTGGAAAAGGAAGTTACCCATGTATTGGTCTTGGTTTAATGCGAACACCTTGATGTCTGAACCGCCTCCGGCCGGCTGAGCAAGAGTGTCAGCCTTGCTGTGATTCCACTGAAATTCGACTCCGTAATGCTCACCCACCAGATATCCAGCAGAGAGACCGTAATTCATGCTGTTTTCGACTTCAATGCGACGAAATAGCGAAGTTGAGAGGTCAAGCCCGCCATTAAGCTGGCCACCTACATAACCCGTTAACTCAACGTTTTGACTGAACGCTGATGTAAGCAAAAAGAAGACGATTAGTGCAGAGAGGACAACTTTTTTCGCATCCATAGTCGAACATTCCTCGCTATCGAATTACCAGCATCGATTGCTGACGGAAGTGGAGTTTACTTAACAAGCGCGACCGTGGAACCTGTCAATTCTGTCAGATCGAAGCGGTGGTCTCCCCTCCAATGAAAGAGTCTGTGAATGTCCAAATGTGACAATTATGTATCTGAGACGATACGAGCTGAGTGGAGGGCCCAGTTGTTGCTGGTCAAAAGAGATCAGAAGCGAAAGATGGGACCAATCGCAACTTCTCCTTGAGAACTAAGGCCCGCATTCAAGTGAACGACACAACCTCCGCCGCATACAAAGGAAACCACTTCGGGATCGACAAATAGCGGCAGCCACTGAGCCTGAACGCGTACCCCAAAATGCCGATTTAGAAAAAACTTAATACCCCCTCCAAGACCCATGGAAAATCGCACAAAACTTCCATTCGAAGCATTCGAGATCCGGCTTGCACCAACGCTCCCCATCACAAACGGCCGCGCTCCTACCGGCCAACCTTCGATCGCATATTCATGCGTGAAGTCGAGATGAAATTGATCAAGCATTGCTGCTTCAGAAAACGGGATAGAGACTGTGCTGCCCGTGTGCAGATGAGTTTTTTGTCGTGCCCAGCGAAATTCAACCAGGTTGTCCTCGTCAATTCGCGCACCAAATGCGATTCCATAGCTGAGGCTCGGGTCTAGCAAAAGGTTCGATGAGACTTCGCTGGAACTGGGCTGGCTGCTGAAACTGATGCTGGTTCGATATCCAACCAAGGCGGATACATCAAACCGGAGAAGCTTAGCGCTATCGACTGTCTGGGCGCCGAGCAGCGAAGGAAATATCAACATCGCGAGCGCAGTCCCGCACAAACTCAGGCGACGCGTCAATGGTCGGCGCGTCACCGCTCGTAAACTCAGCGTGGAACGGATGGTTTCAAGCATCGCAATATTTGCTCGCTGTTGATTCTCCACTCACTTCCACTTGCCATCGCGCCGGTCCACAACTACCCGATTCCTAGATCTACTGGTTCTTTGACGCCGACGGCAGTGCGGGTTCTTGAAACGGAAGGTCCACGGTCATGGGACTGTGATCAGAGATCGGTTCAGGCAGGCAATTGTTCAAGTCGCTAAGGGTTCGCGCAAAATGCGGCGCGAAAAGGTAGGAACCCGTTGAATCCCGTGGATTCGTAATGTTGGACTTCACAAAGATCCAATCAAGTTTGAATTTTGCCACCCGAACTCGTCCCCATATAAGCTCCGTTACGAACGATGGCACAAAGCCTCGCCGTGCACGCTCATTGGAATTGGCAAACGTGCCAGCAGTTCCATTGGCGGTTCGCTCGGAAACACCACGAAAGTCGAAGGCCCTGCCATCTGCGAAGCGGTACTTTTCCAGCGCCTTGAAGAATCCGCGCTCTTGGTTCTCCGATAGACCGGGTAGATTTGCGGATGTTGGATCGACTCGGATTTGTATACCTGAAAGCTTCCGAAACATTCTTGCTCCGCTATACACAACCCCAGCGCCAGTCGCCCATTGAACGCCTTGCGTTGTCCAAAAATCCAGGCTGCCATAGCGCTTATACAGCGCGCGTTCAAGGCTCGTCGGTGTTGAGTCCGAACCCGAGGTGTTCAAGTCACCGGCCACGATCACAGGATTGCTCGCCTGATGAACTTTGCTCAAGAGTTGGTTCATTTGCTGCCTGCGAATCTTTGGTTTTGCCCGATTTTCCAAATGAGTCGCAGCGATGGTTACGAGTTGGCCGGGGGCTTCTGGAACGTCAAGATCCACAAACAGCGTGGTTCTCTGGCCTCTTCGCATCTCTCGCATAAGATCTTCACCAATCAGCAGAGCCGCTTTGCGTTTTCCTTTTTCGAGGGGGCGAAGCTTGTTCTCTTTATACCAATCGTATCCAACCGTGAACGGAACTAGGCGGGCCGCGCGAATGGGATAGCGTGATAAGACTGCATTGCCGTGAAGCGCCCTCACCCGTGTCTTATCAACTTTGAGCTCTTCGAGCAACTTCTGGCGCGTTTGTTCATCTTCTCCGTCGTCCAAGGTCGCGGTCCCAAGCTGTTTTGGATCGATTTCAAGGAACTCCACTCCGTAGGCCCAATTCATGTTCAGGGTCTCCGCGAGTTCACGGACCACTTCGCGGTACTCAGTTCGTTTCACACCCCAATCCAATTCGTTCAGAATCCAGACATCTGCAGATCTCAGGATTTCGATCGCGCTGGGAACCTTTTCCATGTCGACGTTGCGGATTCTCTTGCCCGCCGCTTGGGCATTTTTGCGATCAGCCGTTGCCTTAGCAACAAAGGTTCCTTTGTCTGCGATGAGTAGTTGAATTTCGTCAAGCCGGAGTCCTCGTTCGATATTCCAAAACGCCACACGCAGTGACGGGCCGAGTCCTTCAATCCTGAGAGGCCTTGGGCGCGCTCCCCGAAAATAAGCATCATTGTTTACAAAGGGTGTGGTGGTAATGGCATTGAGCTTTCGGGCTAATTCCGGGCTCATCTGCTCATCGAGACTGAGCTGAACAAGTTCATCGTAAGAGAAAAGTTCAGGCCGTGAGTCCCTGACATATTCCTGAGCCCATAAGAAACTTGACGCCCCTCTCACACTCAACGCCATGAGAAGAAGAATCACTATCCTGGTTGGGAAGATGTTCCCGGATCGGCGTTTCCTTGGCTCGCTCTCCGCGACCCCCGACGACGAATCGATGACGACAACCTCAAATTCTGGTTTGAGTGTTTTCATCATCTGGTGTAAGGCACAGGCATTGTCGATCACCGAGACTGATTGTCGCATTCGCCCCGAGTTCTCCGATCTGATAACGCACCCGGTGATCACGCGCCGTTACGGCGACAGGCTCAAGGCACACGGACGCCACGGGGAGTTCAGCTTCGGTAGGTAACATGGGAGATACTTCCCTCGCTACTGTCAAATGTGACGGGTGTGCCTGCGATGTTCAGAGTTATTATCAGGCCGCGCTGATGTCAAATATCGGTCGAAGTAGCCTACTATGAAAAACCCAATCGTTTATGCCTGTTTAACCCTTGTGTGGATCACGGTAAGTGTTTCACCCATGGCCGCCAGAGAGTCCACTGATGTCGTCATTATGAAGAATGGCGACAAGATAACGGGTGAGATCAAGGGACTCCACGACGGCAGTTTGGCGATTAGCCTTGATTATGTCGACGGCACGGTATCGTTGCAGTGGTCCAAAGTGGCTCGCTTAGAAAGTACCCAACCGTTCATTGTTGAGACGCAAGCGGGTCCAGTCTACTCTGGAGTCCTCAGTACTGCCGAAGGCGATCCCACGCATCCGATTGAGGTTCAAATTACTGAAACAGTACAGAAACCCGTTGTCATCGAGGCGTTACAAATTGTCAGGATCGAACAGTCATCACCGCAATTCTGGCAACGCTTGAATGGCGCGATAAGCTTTGGAATCAACTATTCGAAGGGCAATCAAGCAACTCAATACAGCTTCGGCACGGAAGGCGATTATGTGCGGGAGCGATGGGCTCTACAAGGATCTTTTAATTCGAACCTCTCGTCTAATACTGGTGCGGATACATCCACGCGAAACCAGTTGACCGTGAGTGGCTATCATCTTCTTCGATGGAACAATTACTTTTACCAGGGTATTGGATCATTCCTTCAGAGTTCAACACAGGGCATCGACTCGCAGGCAACTTTGGGCGGTGGCATCGGACGATTTGTGAAGAAATCCGACCGTGTTAGCTTCGCCCTCGTCGGTGGCCTGGCGTGGCAAAATACTTTGTATCAACAGTCCGCAGGTTCCACGAGTCCACAGAACGCAACTGCCGCGCTGATCGCAGCGCAATTCAAATTCTTTCGATTCAAGAAGACAAACCTGTCAGCCACCGCTCTGGCTCTCCCCGTGCTCTCCGAAATGGGTCGGTTCCGATTTCAGGCGAATGCTTCCTACTATCTCAAACTCTTCAGCAATCTCTCGTGGGACATGTCGTTTTATGGCAACTGGGACAACCGTCCGCCACCGACTTTCTCCGGAAGCGACTATGGAACTAGCTCCGGCCTTCGCTGGACCTTTGGCAATAAGTAACATCGGCGTGCATAGCTATAGTTCACGCTCTTTGTAGAGCAACGCGCCCTCGCGCGCGTTTCGTCCTGCGTTCTGCGTTTGCCAAAAACTGTAAATATTGTCAGTTGTGAACGCGACGCATCGCATCTAGCTTGTGCATCGGCGGTCCGTTCCCTGTTAAGACCCCGGCAACATTAGAAGAAGTTAGGCGAGCATTAAGCCAAGGCGACAAAGGGGAATGATGGCCGGTAGCCGCGGGCCGCTTCGCTGATTGAGCGTCGCACACCGCGATAGCTAAGAGGGCAACGTCCATGACACCTGAACGCGTAGGTCTGTTCCGGCATTCCACACTTTTGCTCTTATGGTTAATTGCCGGCGGCACTCAGTCTGTTTGGCCGCAATCCGATAACGCTGCGAAGCCGGAGATACAGCAACTGCAAGGCAAGCTCGAACTGATGCAGACGCAGATGCAGCAATTGAAAGACGAAATCGTTGCGCTACAGCATGCGGAACAACAACCATCTGCAACCGAAGTCGCGTTGCAGGCTCCGGCAGCGGGAACACCGGTAACCGAAGTTGCAACGCAGACTCAGGAACCTGCGGCAAAACCCGCCGCTGAGGCGACGCCACCAGAGAAGGGAACAATCGAGATTTATGGCTTTGCAATGTTGGACTCTGGATATGAGTGGGGACAGACAGATCCAAACTGGTTTGATGTTGTGCGGCCAACCAAGTTGGACTCGTTTCCTGATGAGTTTGCTCCGGATGGAAAAGTTTATTTTAGTGTTCGCCAGAGTCGATTCGGCGTAAAGACTTCCAATCCAACCAAGTTTGGCGATCTGAAAACTATCTTCGAGTTTGAACTGTTCGGGACGGGAGTCGATGCCGGCCAGACTACCTTTCGCCTTCGTCACGCTTACGGCGAACTGGGGCACTTTGGTGGCGGTCAATACTGGAGCCCGTTCATGGATATCGACGTATTCCCAAACTCGGTCGAGTATTGGGGACCTACCGGCATGGTCTTCTTCCGCAACGTGCAATTTCGCTGGATGCCGATTAAGGGCAAAAGTCGCGTGACAATCGCGCTCGAGCGCCCCGGTGCCAGCGCCGATCAAGGGGTTTACGCTAATCGTATTGAACTTCAGGGCGTGAAGCCTAAGTTTGATATGCCTGATATCTCGTTCGACGCAAGGTTAGGCAGATCATGGGGATACTTCCAAGTAGCAGGAATACTTCGCAAGATCAGCTGGGTTGACCTTAATCGAACAGCAGAGCGTGATCTAAGTGACACCGTCTGGGGCTGGGGAATCAACCTAAGCTCGAATGTCAAGTTAGGCAAAAGTAACACTGGACGCTTTCAGGTAGTGGGAGGGGAAGGTATACAGAACTACATGAACGATGCTCCTACTGATGTTGGCATCGAAAATAACTTTTCCGATCCAAGAAAGCCCATAAAAGGTGTTCCGCTCCCCCTCGTCGGGGTAGTCGCGTTCGTCGATCATAGCTGGAATGAAAAGTTCACCTCGTCCGTCGGCTACTCGTTGGAAAATATCTGGAATTCAGACGCACAGGCCGCAAATGCATTTCACCAGGGACATTACGCCTTGACGAACCTGCTTTACTCGCCAATCAAGAATGTCATGCTGGGAGGGGAATTCCAGTGGGGTCGTCGGGTTAATTTCGCCGATGGATTTAACGTTAATGACTACCGCGTGCAGTTTTCATTCAAAGTAAATTTCTCCAAGACATTTGAGTATTGATGCACGCCGCGAAATGTTCGCGGCGATGCAATCTCTCGGGATGCCACTACTCTTGCGTCCTCAGAGCCTCTAGCTGAACCTCGAAGAAGTACTAACGCGCGGTAGCCGCCGGAAACTGTAAGTATTGTCAGTTGTGCTCGCTGCATACACCTCCTATGTTGGCTCCATAGACGACGGGAGTAGAGGTGATACCGCTTTTTCAGAAGGGGATTCCGACATGTCAAACAAGAAGCGTGAAAAGATCCAGCAGCCCACCGAGATGAAAGAAAAAGCTGCGCTGCGTGCCTCTGACGCGATGCAGCCACAGATCCCCAAAGGTGTAGATCGCCGGGCGTTCATGATGCGTAGCGCAATGATTGGGGCGATGAGTGTAATGACGGGTAGCCCCATTTCTGCCCAAGAAAAGACAGAGAAGGCGGCGAGCACTACTGCAAAGACAGGTACGGCACCAACACCACCGCTTTCTCCGAGCCTGGATGTCGTCAAGAAGGGCAAGGGCCCAGTCTTGACGGTCATAGATGAGTTCTACAAGGTTGGGCCGGGCCCATCGAGCTCGCACACGATTGGCCCGATGCGCATTACCTACGATTTTTATCAAAGGGCAACGAAACTGCCCGCCGACAAGCTGGAAAAGGCAACGGCCTTCAAAGTGAACCTTTTCGGAAGCCTCAGCGCTACCGGTAAGGGCCACGGCACAGAACGGGCAGCGTTAGCGGGCCTCGTGGGAAAAGAGCCGGCAACCGTAGACCCGTTGTTTCTCGACAGCTTGCGAGACAAGCCCGACCAGGTGTTCCCGGTAAAGCTCGGCAGCAAATCTATCAACGTGAGCTTGAAGGACATCATTTACGATGCCACGAAGGGCGACTTCAAGCACCCGAATACGATGACCGCAAAGCTTTTAGCCGGAAACGATGTGCTGCTCGAACAGGAATACTATTCAATAGGCGGCGGATTCATTGAGTGGAAAGGTTATGTCCCACCGAAGAAGAATCCCCCGAAGTACCCTTTCTCGACGATGAAAGAGCTTCGCGCTCATGCAGACAATAACAAGATCACGATCGCAAAGGTAATGCTTGCCAACGAGATGTCGATCGCGGGCAGGTCGGAAGAGGAGGTTTATGCCTTCGTCGACAAGATCACTAACGCAATGGTCGCGACGGTAAAGTCGGGGCTGTCAATGCCGGAGGATGACGTGCTGCCCGGTCCGATCAAACTGCATAGCAAGGCAGCGACAGTTTACAAGCGCGCCATGGATGAGTCGTATCAATCCGATAGAGGCATAGGAGTACTTTCAGCATATGCTCTGGCGGCTTCCGAAGAGAACGCACGCGGCCACCTCGTTATTACTGCGCCGACCGGCGGCTCCGCCGGCGTTATGCCGTCTCTGGTCTATGGTCTCGGTGAAGGTGGGCGGAAGCTTGCGCCAGAGAAAATCCGTGACGGTATGCTCGCGGCCGCGGCGGTCGGCTATCTCTGTAAACATCACGCGACTTTGTCGGCAGCCGAGGGCGGTTGCCAGGCGGAGATTGGCGTGGCGTCCTCAATGGCTGCCGCACTGATCGCTACCGCGAACGATGCGGAATCGCGGGTAGTCGAGAATGCCGCGGAATCAGCGTTAGAACATCACCTGGGCATGACATGTGACCCAGTCGCCGGGTACGTGCAGGTTCCTTGCATTGAGCGCTGTGCATTCGGTGCTGTAAAAGCTTGGACAGCCTATGCAATCGCCAGCAATGAGATCGCGTCTAGACACCGCATCGATTTCGACGCAACCGTGCTGGCGCTGGCTCAGACCGCCAAGGACATGAACAGCAAGTACAAGGAAACCAGCGAAGCTGGTTTGGCTCTTTCCGTGGTCCTTTGCTGAGTGATCGAGAGGAGTTCCCTCTGGATCGGTGCGCGCCGAAGGCCTGTTTGTGCGAATCATTCTGATCTAGGAGGCCCCACGCCGACACTAAGTCACAGTCGTGGGGCGATTCCTACGATTGTTTAGGAGAACTCTCAACACTTAGTCAACTACAGCTTGAAAGTGTTCAAGGTGGTAGACGCGAACATCTATGCCAGCTATGACGATTCGCTCTTCTATCTACGGGTGTTCAGCAGTATTGGCATTATCAGCGTTT
>Ga0207706_10001324_pt1 | contig 24818 bp, 30 predicted proteins | sample KBSC53metaG_FD_184318 | JGI IMG/M metagenome (GOLD analysis project Ga0207706, IMG submission 184318) | Corn rhizosphere microbial communities from Kellogg Biological Station, Michigan, USA - KBS C5-3 metaG (SPAdes) (version 2) | ecosystem: Host-associated > Plants > Roots > Rhizosphere > Soil ... | reverse complement strand
AAGATCAACTTTTCATTGTCAAAGACTGCGGCGCGTGCGCGGCGGTGGTTGAAGCGTCAGCAGCGACGGCATTGTTTAAGAATTCTCCGGCACCCGGGGATCTGAAGAACCTGATCATTGTTCGCCGCAGCGACGACGAGGAGGAGCCGTCGATCACCCGGCTCGCCCTCCCCTACGCGCCCCTGATCGTGGCCGCCGTCACCGGGGTGGGCATCCAGATCACCACCGGCGAGTTCGAGCCGTTCCTGGTCTTCACCGGCACCGTGATCGGGCTGCTGGTCATCTCCCGCCAGATCGTCGCCCTGATCGAGAACCGCCAGCTCAACGCCCGCCTCCGTGCCACCGTGATGCAGCTGTCCGAGCGCGAGCAGGAGCTCAAGGACGGCCTGCGCCGCGAGCTGGCCGCCGCCGACCGGCTGCGAGCCATGGACGACCTGAAGGACACCTTCCTGCGGGCCGTCTCCCACGACCTGCGCACCCCGCTCACGGCCATGCTCGGGGTGGCCGTCACCCTGGAGCGGACCCGGCTCAACCTGCCCCGCGAGCAGGCCCTTGACCTGGTCGGGATGCTGGTCGAGAAGACCCGCAAGCTGGAGCGGCTGCTCAAGGACCTGCTCGACCTGAACCGGCTCGAGGAGGGCGTGCTGGAGCCCAACCGGTCGCTGACCGACGTCCGCGAGCTCGTCCACCGTGTGGTCACCGAGGTCGACCAGCTCGCCGGCTGGCCGATCGACATCGAGGCCGAGCCCATCCAGGCGTTCATCGACGGCCCCAAGGTCGAGCGGATCGTGGAGAACCTCCTGCTCAACACGACCCGGCACACGCCCCCGGGGACCAGGGTGTGGGTCAAGGCGCTGGCCAGGGGCGCCGACCTGGAGCTGATCGTCGAGGACGCCGGGCCGGGCGTGCCCGCCGAGCTGGCCGGCACCATCTTCGAGGCCTTCCGGCGGGCCGGCGGGCCCGGGCCGGCCCCGACCATGGCCCACCAGCGGGGCGTCGGCATCGGCCTGTCCCTGGTCGCCCGGTTCGCCCAGCTCCACGGCGGCCACGCCTGGGTCGACGAGCGCTGGGGCGGCGGGGCCGCCTTCCATGTCCTCCTGCCCGACGTGGTCAGCTACGACCGCGGCTACGCCCAGGTGCTCGACCGGCTCTAGCCGGACCGGCTCTCGAGCACGCTCGGGATGCGCGCCCGCCCACCCCCGCTATCGTGGGACGCATGACCGTCGACCCCGGGCTGTTCGGCCCCGACTCGGTCTCCTGGCGGGTCCAGCGGGAGGCGACCGTGATGCTGGGCGGGGCGAGGGCGCTGCTGATGCACTCGGCCCACCCGCTGGTGGTGGCCGGGGCCCGCCAGACCGGCATGTACGCCAACCAGCCGTGGCGGCGCCTGGAGCGGACTCTGCGCCAGACCTACACGGTGGTGTTCGGGACCAGGGAGGAGGCGCTGGCCGCCTCCAGGCGGATCGACGACGTCCACCGGGGCATCAAGGGGGTCGACCCGGTCACCGGGCTGCGCTATGACGCCCGCGACCCGGAGCTGCTGCTGTGGGTGCACGCCTGCCTGGTCGACAGCTTCCTTGTGTTCGAGCGCCTGACCGTCGGCCGGCTCGACGACGCCGGGCGCCAGGCCTTCCACGAGGAGTCGATGGTGGGCGCCGAGCTGCTGCGGCTGCCCCGGGAGCGGATCCCGCCGACCGTGCCGGCGCTGCGGGCCTACCTGGACGAGGTGATGGGCTCGGGCATCCTGCGCATGACCGACGGCGCCCACCGGGTGGCCGACCTGATCGGCGACCCGCCGAAGGACGTGCCCCGGCGGCCGCTCTGGGGGCTGATCTCGTTCCTGGCCTTCCAGACCCTGCCCGACCCGCTCAAGCGGCTCTACGGCGTCGGTGGCGGGCCGGCCCGCCGGGCGCTGCTGCGGGCCAGCCTGCTCGGGCTGCGGGCCGGGCGGCCCCTGGCCCCGCCGCGGATCCGCTTCGTCGCCCCGGCGGTGATGGCCGGCTGGCGCCTGGAGGGCCGCTACGGGTCGCTGGCCGAGGCGGCCGCCCACTGGCCGGGCGGCTAGTGCAAACGGGTGTTTCTGCGCGCCTGAGGCGTCTGCTATCGTGGCTGGCGCGCCCCACAGCGGGCCCAGGTTGCGAAGGACCCTGCCGGTAGGCCGAGCAGGCACCTGCGGACGCAAAGGCAGCACCGATGGCGCCGACCACTAATCCCGGTCCCTTCTTCTCCCGTGTCCCGAGGGCGCACGCCGCCTCCCAGCCGTTCACCTACCCGCTGCAGCGGGAGTGGGCCGAGCCCGACTGGACCCGGCTGCCCGGCTTCCGCGACGTCACCCGCACCGAGTGGGAGACGGCCCAGTGGCAGCGGGCCCATACGGTCAAGAACCTGGGCCAGCTGATGGCCGTCTTCGGCGACCTGTTCCCGGCCGACCTGCTCGACTCGGTCGAGAAGGACCAGGCCGAGCGGGCCACCATGTCGATGCTGCTCCCGCCCCAGATGCTCAACACCATGGACGAGCGGGACCTCTGGGCCGACCCGGTGCGCCGCTACATGCTGCCCGCCTTCGACGACCGCGACCCCGAGTGGCCCAGCCACCCGCTGTCGACCCGCGACAGCCTGCACGAGGCCGACATGTGGGCGGTCGAAGGCCTGACCCACCGCTACCCGACCAAGGTCCTGGCCGAGCTGCTGCCCACCTGCCCTCAGTACTGCGGCCACTGCACCCGCATGGACCTGGTCGGCAACTCCACCCCCCAGGTGGCCAAGTACAAGTTCGCGGTCAAGCAGCCCACCCGCCACGAGCAGATCCTCGACTACCTGCGCCGCACCCCGAGCGTGCGCGACGTGGTCGTGTCCGGGGGGGACGTGGCCAACCTGCCCATCCGGGTGCTGGAGCAGTTCGTCTCGGCCCTGCTCGACATCGACAACATCCGCGACATCCGCCTGGCCTCCAAGGGCCTGATGGGCCTGCCCCAGCACTTCCTCCAGCCCGAGGTCCTCGCCGGCCTGGAGCGCCTGGCCGCCAAGGCGAACGCGCGCGGAGTCGACCTGGCCCTGCACACCCACGTCAACCACGCCAACCAGCTCACCCCGCTGGTCGCCAAGGCCACCGGGGCCCTGCACGACATGGGCTTCCGCGACGTCCGCAACCAGGGGGTGCTGCTCCGGGGGGTCAACGCCACCCCCAAGGACCTGCTTGAGCTCTGCTTCACCCTGCTCGACCGGGCCAAGATCATGCCGTACTACTTCTACACCTGCGACATGATCCCCAACTCCGAGCACTGGCGGACCTCGATCGCCGAGGCCCAGGAGCTGCAGCACGCGATCATGGGCTACCTGCCCGGCTTCGCCACCCCCCGGGTGGTGGCCGACATCCCCTTCGTCGGCAAGCGCTGGGTCCACCAGGTCGAGGCCTACGACCGCGAGAAGGGCATCTCCTACTGGACCAAGAACTACCGCACCGGGATCGAGTTCGACGACCCCGACGCCCTCAGCCGCCGCTACGAGTACTACGACCCGATCCGGACCCTGCCCGATACCGGCAAGCAGTACTGGCGCAAGTTCGGCGTCCCCGACACCGTCCCGGTCACCTGACCACGCCGGGCGCCGTCGCCTCCGGAGCGAAGCGGGTGACGGCGGCGAGGTCGCTGGTCGCGGCCTGGCCGGCGTCGGTGGTGCGGCGCAGGAAGCTGGCCAGGACGTCGAGCTCGTCGGCGGTGTAGCCGGCCAGGATCTGGTCCATGGACGCGTTCATACCCGCGTAGAGGCGGAACACCTCGGTGCTGCGGTCGCGCAGGGCGCGGACGAGGACGGCGCGGCGGTCCGAGGGGTCACGCTCACGGGCGACCCAGCCGCCCCGCTCCAGGCGGTCGAGGATGCCGGTGACCGTGGCCGGGTGGAGGCCGGCGCTCCGGGCCAGGGCGCTCGGGCTGAGCGGACCGTGGCGGGCGATGGTGTCGAGACAGCTCAGGTCGATGTCCCTGAGCTCGAGGTGGGCGCCGACCTGATGGTTGAGCAGCGAGAGCTGGATGCTCAGCTCGCGCATCGACTCCTTGATCGCGTTGGCCGCGCGCCGCCGGCCCCGGGCGTCGCCCCTACCGCTTGTTGGTCTGGAACGCATATAGTATGGTCTCCATACATTCTGACTTGCAGGCAATAGTGTACCCGGGAGCGGCAGATGAAGCTCACCATCTTCGCGGCCACCGGCGGGATCGGCCGGCAGCTGCTCACCCAGGCCCTGGCCGCCGGCCACGACGTCACCGCGGTCGTCCGGAACCCGGCGACCCTGCCCGCGGAGGTCCGGGCGGTGACCGCCGACCTGACGACCGCCGGGCCGGCCGCCCTCGAACCGGCGGTCGCGGGGGCCGACGCGGTGCTGTCCGGGCTCGGCCCACGGTCCCGGGCCGATGCCGGGGTGGCCTCCCGGGGCACGCTGGCCATCGTCGAGGCGATGCGGGCGACCGGCGTCCGGCGGGTCGTGCTCGTCAGCGCCGCCCCGGTCGCCACCCTGGCCTCCCCCGGCCGGCCCGACCCGCCCCGGCACGACCCCGGCGACGGGCTCGTCACCCGCCACCTGTTGATGCCGCTGCTCCGGTCCACGCTCCGCGAGGTCTACGCCGACCTCGCCCTGATGGAGGACGCCGTCGGTGACAGCGCCCTTGACTGGACGGTGGTGCGGCCGCCGCGCCTGACCGACCGGCCGCTGAGCGGCACCTACCGGACGGCCCTCGGCCGCAACCTGCGGGGCGGGCTCCTGGTCTCGCGCGCCGACGTCGCCCACCTCATGCTCGCCACCCTGGACCGGCCGGAGACGATCGGGCAGACCATCGGCATCGCCAGCGGACGCCGGTATCGGAGCACCCCATGAGCACCGCGTCGGCACGGCGCTGGTCAGCGGCGGTAGGCGAGGGAGCGGAACAGGCCGCCGTAGTCGAGCACGAGGCCGTCCGGGTCGACCAGCAGCTCGGCGTGGAAGTCGCCGGTGGAGAAGTGCCAGCGGTCGGCGGTCAGGCGCTGGTAGTGCTGGGCCGACGCGAGCACCTCCAGGCCGGGGAACTGGACCCAGGCCATCTGGAGGCCGGCCGCCTGGCCGGCCTCGAGCGCGGCCAGGCGGCGGATGGGGAGGGTGTTGGTGGCCGGGGTGACCGTGAGGTCGACGTCCAGGGACCCGGCGACCTCGGGCAGCTCGGGGCCGCCCTCCCAGCGCCAGCGCCCGGCCCCGTCGGCCAGCAGCACCCGGCGGGTGGACCCGCCGTCCAGCTCCAGCTCGACCCGGCGGGTGAGCCCGTCCGGGCCCGCCTCGACCAGGTAGCGGACGTCCAGCGGGGTGCCGTAGGCGGGCGTGAGCACGGTGCCCGACAGGCGCAGCCCGTCGGGCACCGCCTCCATCCGGCAGCGGTCCAGGGCGCCGGTCTCGACGTCCTGCCAGAGGATCGTGGCCACGGCCGCCTCAGCCGCGGAGCAGCTCGGTGACCTGGAAGGCCAGCTCCAGGGCCTGGCTGGCGTTCAGGCGCGGGTCGCAGGCGGTCTCGTAGCGGCGGTGCAGGTGGCCGTCGGTGATCTCGTCGGCCCCGCCGAGGCACTCGGTGACGTCCTCGCCGGTCAGCTCGACGTGGATGCCGCCCGGGTGGGTGCCCTCGGAGCGGTGGACGGCGAAGAACCCGGCCAGCTCGGCCATGACGTCGTCGAAGCGGCGGGTCTTGTGGCCCGACGGCCCGACGAAGGTGTTCCCGTGCATGGGGTCGCAGGCCCACACCACCGGGTGGCCGGCGTCGCGGACGGCCCGGACCAGCGGCGCCAGCCGCTCGGAGACCCTTGAGGCGCCCATGCGGGCGACCAGGGTGAGGCGGCCGGGGACGCGCCCCGGGTCGAGCACGTCGCAGAGGGCGACGACGTCGGCGGGAGTGGTCGCCGGGCCGAGCTTGGCCCCCACCGGGTTGCCGATGCCGCGCAGGAACTCGAGGTGGGCGCCGTCCAGCTGCCGGGTCCGCTCCCCCACCCAGAGCAGGTGGGCCGAGCAGTCGTACCAGCACCCGGTGAGGCTGTCGCTCCTGGTCATGGCCTCTTCGTAGCCGAGCAGCAGGGCCTCGTGGGAGGTGTAGAAGTCGACCTGGTGGATGACCGAGGAGGCGGTCAGGTCGATGCCGCAGGCGGCCATGAAGCGCAGCGCCCGGTCGATGCCGTCGGCGACCGCGTCGTAGCGCCGTCCGGACGGGCTCCGGGCCACGAACTCCTGGTTCCAGCTGTGGACCTGGTTGAGGTCGGCGAAGCCGCCCTTGGTGAAGGCCCGCAGCAGGTTGAGGGTGGCCGAGGACTGGTGGTAGGCGCGCAGCATCCGGGTCGGGTCGGGCTGGCGCCGCTGCCGGTCGAAGCCCAGCTCGTTGACCATGTCGCCGCGGTACACGGGCAGGTCGACCCCGTCCACGAGCTCGCTGGGCAGGCTGCGGGGCTTGGCGAACTGGCCGGCGATGCGGCCCACCTTGACCACCGGCAGCCCGGCCCCGTAGGTCAGGATCACCGCCATCTGGAGGATGACCTTGAGCTTGTCGCGGATGGTGTCGGCCGAGAAGGCGTCGAAGGTCTCCGCGCAGTCGCCCGCCTGGAGCAGGAAGCCGTGCCCGTCCGCGACCGTGGCCAGGGTCGACTGGAGGGTCCGGGCCTCGCCGGCGAACACCAGCGGCGGCTGGGAGGCCAGCTCCTGGAGCACCCGGTCGAGCACGGCCGGGTCGGGCCAGTCGGGCTGCTGAGCGGCCGGCAGCGCCCGCCAGGAGTCCGGCGCCCAGGGCTTGGACGGGGTACGAACGGTGGGGTTCATCGGTATATCGTCGCAGAAGGGCGCCGTGGCGCGCATGCTCTAAGGCAAGGAGGCGGCCATGGACGTGGCCAGCGAGCCCTCGTACGTGCACGGGGCCAGCCCCGTGCCGCTGCTGGGCGAGACCATCGGGCAGAACCTGGACAGGACGGCGGCCCGGGTGCCGGACAACGACGCCCTGGTCAGCGTGCACCAGGGCGTGCGCCTGACCTACGCCCAGTTCTCGGCCGCGGTCGAGGAGGTGGCTCGCGGGCTGCTGGCCCTCGGGGTCGAGCCGGGCGAGCGGGTCGGCATCTGGTCGCCCAACAACGCCGAGTGGGTGACCCTCCAGTACGCCACCGCCAAGGCCGGGGCCATCCTGGTCAACATCAACCCGGCCTACCGGACCTCGGAGCTGGCCTATGCCCTCGGCCAGTCCGGGGTCTCGACCCTGGTCCTCGCCCCCCGCTTCCGCCAGGCCGACTACCTGGACATGCTCGACCAGGTGGCCGGCGACCTGCCGGCGCTGGAGCGGCGGGTGGTGCTGGGGCCGGACACGCCGGCCGGGGCGATGGGCTGGGACGAGCTGCGCGAGGGGGCCGGCCGGGTGCCGGTGGAGCGGCTGCGCGAGCGCGAGGCCCTGCTCCAGTTCGACGACCCCATCAACATCCAGTACACCTCGGGCACCACCGGCTTTCCCAAGGGCGCCACCCTGTCGCACCACAACATCCTCAACAACGGCTTCTTCATCGGCGAGGGCTGCGGCTACAGCGAGGCCGACCGGGTCTGCATCCCGGTGCCGCTGTACCACTGCTTCGGCATGGTCCTGGGCAACCTGGCCTGCACCACCCATGGGGCGGCGATGGTCTACCCGGCCGAGGCGTTCGAGCCCGAGGCCACCCTGGCCGCGGTCCAGGCCGAGCGCTGCACCTCGCTGTACGGGGTGCCGACGATGTTCATCGCCGAGCTGGAGCACCCCCGCTTCGGCGGCTACGACCTGACCAGCCTGCGCACCGGGATCATGGCCGGCTCCCCCTGCCCGGTCGAGGTGATGAAGAAGGTGCAGGCCGACATGCACATGGACGAGGTCACCATCTGCTACGGGATGACCGAGACCAGCCCGGTGTCGTTCCAGACCGGCACCGACGACCCGGTCGACAAGCGGGTCGCCACCGTCGGCAGGATTCACCCTCACGTCGAGGTCAAGGTGGTCGACCCCGACAACGGCCGGGTCGTGCCCCGCGGCACCACGGGTGAGCTGTGCACCCGCGGGTACGTGGTCATGCTCGGCTACTGGGAGAACCCGGAGGCCACCGGGGAGGCGATCGACCAGGCGGGATGGATGCACACCGGCGACCTGGCCACCCTGGACGCCGACGGCTACGCCAACATCGTCGGCCGCATCAAGGACATGGTCATCCGTGGTGGCGAGAACGTCTATCCGCGTGAGGTCGAGGAGTTCCTCTACCAGCACCCGGCGGTCGGTGACGTGCAGGTGGTGGGCGTGCCCGACGCCCGCTACGGCGAGGAGCTGTGCGCCTGGGTGCGGCTTCGGGAGGGTAGGGAGGCCACCGGCGACGAGCTGCGCGACTGGTGCCGGGGCCGGATCGCCTCCTTCAAGATCCCCCGCTACTGGCGGTTCGTGGACGAGTTCCCGATGACCGTCACCGGCAAGGTGCAGAAGTTCAAGATGCGCGAGACGTCGGTGACCGAGCTGGGTCTGGAAGAGGTCGCCAGGACGCCGACGGCCTGAGCGACCCGGCGCGGAGCAGGCGGCCCAGACCCCCGACGACGGAGGGCCCGCGCTGGGGACCGTCCCAGCGCGGGCCCTTCCGCCCCCCCGGGCTTAGGAAAGGTGGTGGAGCTGGCCGCGGATCGCCCCGGGCACGAACTCGAGGGTGTGGATGTTGGCGTAGTAGTCGGCGGGATGGCGGCGGATGTTGCGGAGCAGGGCCGGGTCCTGGTCGCCGACACAGCCGGCGGCCGCGGCCACGGTCGCCGGGAGGGTGGCCGTCGGCGCGCCGGCGAGCTCGGGCACGTCGAAGAACAGCACCACCACCGGTCCGGCGACCCCGGCGGCACCGACGTGGATGTGGGCGAAGATGGGCGGGGCGATGCCGCTCCAGCCGAGGGCGAAGCAGACCCGCGACCGGCCCGTCCGGACCAGGGCCAGGCCGCGGCCGTCGGGGTCGCCGGGACCCGGGACCTCGTTGGCGCCGTTCAGCCCGGCGGCGAGCTGGCGGGGCAGGTCGAGGTCGAGGTGGCTCGAGCGGTGCAGCTGGCCACGGATGGCCCCGGCCGCGAAGTCGGCCGTGTGGATGTTGACGTACCAGTCGCGAGGGCTGGCCGCGATCCTGCCGGCCAGCGCGGGGTCGACGTCGACGCAGCCGGCGACCGAGCTGAGCGTTCCAGGAAGCGAGGCCGCGTTGGTGCCCGGCTGGAAGAACAGCACCACCACCGGGCCGGCCACGCCGGCGCCGCCCTGGTGGATGTGGGCGGCCGTCGGGGCGCCGATGCCCGACCACTTGAGCGCGTAGCAGGCCGTGGTGCCGGACAGCCGGACGAAGGCCGTTCCGCGGCCGTCCGGGTCGCCGGGGCCGGGGACCTCGTTGGCCCCGGACAGGGCGGCGGCCAGCCGGGTGACCTTGCCGGCGGTGCCGGCGGTGGACGCGCCGGCGGCGGCCGCCGGGGCGGCGAGCAGTGCCAGCCCGGACACCAGGGCGACGGCCAGGACGACAGCGCGGCGGCGATTCCGCATTCGCCTGCTCCTCGGGTCTTCGGGGACAGGGGGACATGAGGACAACCACCGGGGAGCCTGTCCGCTTCCCGTGCTAAGGTCGAAAGATCGTGGAGACGAAGATCGGGATCCACCTGGGGCGCGACGACCCGCTCGGGCAGGGGGCGGCCAGAGGGGCCGATTGCGTGCAGTTCTTCCTCGGCGACCCCCAGGGCTGGAAGGTCCCGCCACCCGGGCCGGACGCGGCCGAGCTGGCCGCCGCCGACATGGTCGTGTACGTCCACGCCCCCTACGGGATCAACCTGGCCTCGCCCAACAACCGCATCCGCATCCCCTCCCGCAAGCTCCTGGCCGAGACCTGCCGGGGCGCGGCCGCGGTGGGCGCGGCCGCGGTGATCGTCCACGGCGGCCACGTCACCGACGGCGGCGACGAGGACGAAGGCATCGTCCGCTGGCGCAAGGCACTCGACCAGCTCGAGTCCGAGGTCCCGGTGCTGCTCGAGAACACCGCCGGCGGCAACCACGCCATGGCCCGCCGGTTCGGCACCCTGGCCCGGTTGTGGGACCGGATCGGCGACACCGGGCTCGGGTTCTGCCTCGACACCTGCCACGCCCACGCCGGCGGCGAGGAGCTGGACGGCATTGTCGACCGGGTCAAGGCGATCACCGGCCGGATCGACCTGGTCCACGCCAACGACTCCAAGGACCGGGCCGACTCGGGCCGTGACCGCCACGAGAACCTGGGCAAGGGCCAGATCGACCTCGACACCCTGGTCGGGATCGTCCAGGCCGCCGGGGCACCGGTCATCTGCGAGACCCCCGGTCCCGCGGACGCCCAGCGCGCCGACATCGACCTGCTCCGCACCCGCCTGGGCGGCGGCCGCTAAGCTTCCCGCAACGTCCACCCGAGCCCGGAGGCCGACCCGATGCCAGCCACGCCGACCGTGAACCCGACCCGGGCCGCGCTCGAGGCCGCCGTCCTCGACCTGACCGACGAGCAGATCGCCAGCGCCCTCTGCAAGGTCGACCGGGTGGTGAAGGGGGCGTACGAGGAGCGCGCCGACTACGCCTGGCCGCGGGAGGCCCAGCTCAGCCTGCTGAACGCGCTGGCCACCCGGCTGGAACGCGGCCGGGTCCCCGCCAGGGGCTGAGCCGCCTCAGGCCGACGGCCGGGCGGCGGCCGGGCGGCCGTCGTCGTACGGGTGCTCGACGATGGCGACCACCCGTGAGGAGAGGAACCGGGCGGTCCGCACCGGCTGCCCGGTCCGGGTGACCTCGGCCACCTCGACCATGGTCCGCGAGGTGGTCACCTCGACCCGCCGCCCGGAACGGGTGGCCACGATCTCGAACCCCCGCACACTCCCGTTGCCGGTGTCGACCAGCACCTCGACCTTGTCCCCACGCATACCGGGCAGCCTAGCCGCTCCACGCCGAGCTGGATAGCCCAGCACGCCTTCACCCGCCAGCCGGCCCCAGCTCGACCCCGAGCACGGCCGCGGTGGCCGCGACCCCGGGCCCGTCCCCCCGCTCGGCCAGCCCGTCCCCGACGGCCAGCGCCGCCGGCGTGTCCAGGTCGTTCGCCAGTGCCGCGTCAACCACCGCGGGCAGCCGCGCGCCAGCCCCAGCCCCCCGCTGCTGGGGCCCCCGAACGGGAGGGTAGCCGACCGGGACGTCGGGGGTGCGGGGCTGTCCACAGGCCTGGCGCCAGGTGGAGAGGCGTTCGGCGGCCTCCTTGAGCTCGGCCGGGTCCCATTCCCAGGCGGAGCGCCAGTGGTGGGCGAGCAGGGCCAGGCGGATGGCGGCCGGTTCGTGGTCGCGGAGCAGGTCGCGGGGGAAGACCAGGTTGCCGAGCGACTTGGACATCTTCTCGCCCTGGTAGCGGACCATGCCGGTGTGGAGCCAGCGGCGCGCGAACGGCGCCTTGTTGGCCGACTCCGACTGGGCCCGCTCCGACTCGTGGTGGGGGTACAGGAGATCGGCCCCGCCGCCGTGCAGGTCGATCGTGACCCCGAGGTAGCGCCGGCTCATGGCCGAGCACTCCAGGTGCCAGCCCGGGCGGCCTCTCCCCCACGGGCTGTCCCACCACGGCTCGCCCGGCGCGCTGGCCTGCCAGACAACGAAGTCCAGCGGGTGGCGCTTGCGCGGGTCGCCGGGGTCGCCGCCCCGCTCGGCCAGCAGGTCGCGCTGCTCGCCAGGGCTGAGCCCCGACAGCTCCCCGAACCCCGGGTAGCTGGTCACGTCGAAGAACACGGTGCCGTCGACCACATACGCGTTGCCGCCGGAGACCAGCTGGCCGGCCAGCTCGACCATGGCCGGGATCTCCTCGGTGGCCCTGGGGAAGAAGGTCGGGCGGGCCACGTTGAGGGCGTCCATGTCCTGGAGGTAGGCGGCTGTCTCACGCCGTCCCAGCTCGAGGTAGTCCTGGCCGTCCCTGGCCGCCCGGCGGAGCACGTCGTCGTCGACGTCGGTGACGTTCTGGCAGTAGACGACCTCGTGCCCGCGGCCGCGCAGGAACCGGGTCAGGGTGTCGAAGGCGACGTAGGTGAAGGCGTGCCCGATATGGGCGGCGTCGTACGGGGTGATGCCGCAGACGTACAGGCTGACCCGCCGGCCCAGCGGCAGCGGGGCGTCACCGTCGGGCGGCCCGTGCAGCACAATCGGGGGGGCGCCGGGCAGCTGGTTCATGGCCAGGATGGTACCGGTGTACCTTCCGTGGGTGCCCTCCACCTCTCCAGCCCTCGCCGTCGTCGGGGTCGCGGTGCTCGACGGGGACGGCGGCCCGGCGCTGCCCGGCCGGACGGTGGTCGCCGCCGGCGGGGTCATCGAGCGGGTCGGGCCGGCGGGCGATGTCGCCCCACCCGCCGGGGCCGTGGTGGTCGACGGGTCGGGCGCCACCCTGCTCCCAGGGTTCATCGACGCCCACGTCCACCTCGGCTTCTACCCGCCGGCCGAGGTCCTGGCCGGCGGGGTGACGACCGTGCGCGACCTGGGCTGGCCGCCCGACCGGCTGGCCGCCCTGGCCGAGGGCGCGGCCGCCCCGGGGTCGGCGTCGCCGCGGCTGCTGGCCGCCGGGCAGATCGTGACCGTGGCCGGCGGCTACCCGACCCGGGCGCCGTGGGCGCCGCCGGGCACGGCCCGGCCGGTGGACGGCCCCGCCGGGGCGGTGCGGGCGGTGGCCGAGCTGGCCGCGGCCGGGGCGGCCGTGATCAAGGTCGCCCTCGACGACCGGGTCGGCCCGACCCTGCCCGCCGCCGTCCTTGCCGCTCTGGTCACCGCGGCGGCCGAGCGTGGCCTGGGGGTGACCGCCCATGTCGGCACCGCCGCCGAGGCGGCCAAGGCCCTGGCCGCCGGCGTCGGCGAGCTGGCCCACTGGCCCTTCGACCCCCGGCCGCTGCCCGACCCTCTGGTCGACGCGCTCGCCGAGTCGGTGGTGGCCGTGCCCACTCTCCACATCGACCCCAGCCCGGCCCGGCGGGCCGGTGTGCGCCGGTTCGTGGCCCGAGGCGGGCGGGTCGTCTACGGGACCGACCTCGGCAACCAGGGACCGCCGCCGGGGGTGGACACCGAGGAGCTGGCGCTGCTGGTCGAGGCCGGCCTGGAACCCGGGCGGGCTCTGGCCGCCGCCACCTCGCTGGCCGCGGCCCACCTGGGGCTGACCGACACCGGCCGGATCGTGCCTGGCGCGCGCGCCGACCTGCTGCTGGTCGAGGGCGACCCGCTGGACAACCTGGCCGCCCTTGAGCGCGTGCTGCTGGTGACCCGCGACGGCCGGGTGCGTGGCTAATTCCCGACGCCAGAGCCGGGGGTACCGTGTCGCCTGCTTGGTGGCCATTTGCCACACGATCAAGGCATTCAAGCCTGACCCACAGGCTGGGACAGATCCGCGCCCGCCATTTCCCAAGGCTGTTTGACCTATGATTTCCAAACAAGTTGTTGCGAACCGCCGATCGGTATGGTTATCCTTCGGGAAATCAGCGCGGTGGGGCACCTGATTGCGCTGATAGGCAATGAAAGGAGTCTGCATGGGCACCAAGACGATCACCATGTACGTCTCGGACATCGACAGGGGCGAGATTCCCGAGGGCGAGGCCTACCAGCTGTCGATCCGTCACCCCGACGGCTCGACCCAGCAACTCGACATCTCGGCCAAGAACTACCGCGACCTCAAGCTCGAAGGCCTTGGCAAGACGCTCAAGAAGCGCGGCCGCAAGCCCGGTTCCACCTCGAGGGCGACGGTGGCAACCCGCCGCCGCGGCAACTCCCGCGCCAACAGCAAAGCCGAGTCCGCCTGACGCGCCTGACGCGGCCCAGCCGATGCCCGTGCCAATTGGCACGGGCATCGGTGTTTCAGGGGCCGGTCTGGCAGGCGGTGCACACCCCGAAAACATCCGCCTGGTGGTCGGTGACGGTGAATCCGTAGCGGTGCGCCACCCGGGACGCCCACAGGTCCACCCCGCAGGCGTCGATCTCGACGACCCGGCCACAGCGCTGGCAAACCAGATGGTGATGGTGCACGGGATTGCAGAGGCGGAACAACGCCTCGCCGGATTCGCGCCGGAACACGTCCACCCGGCCCGCATCGACCAGTCCCTGCAGCGCGCGGTAGACGGTGGCCAGCCCGACGGAACGGCCGAGGCCGGCGTGGAGGTCCTTGGCCGAAAGGGGCTCGGGGGCCTTGCGGAGAGCGTCCAGCACGGCCGTGCGCTGCCTGGTGATGCGCGCCGGCTCGGGAATTCGGACGTCGGTCATGGCCCGCAAGTCTAGCGCGCCTGTCATCTGCCAGAATCGCGCCGTGTCTCCTGTCGCTCCCGGCGCCTACCGGCGCTACGCCCTCGTCTACGACCTCGTCTGGGGGGCGGCCCCCTACGACCGGTTCGTGGACCTCTGCCTGGAGGCGGCCGCCGCCCAGGGGACCAGCGTCCGCCGGGTGCTGGTGGCCGCCTGCGGCACCGGCAGCGCCGCGGTCGAGCTGGCCGGGCGCGGCTACGAGGTCACCGCCTTCGACCTGTCCCTGGAGATGCTGGCCGTGGCCGCGGCCAAGCGCTGGCCCGGCGGCCCGGAGGGGCCCGGTGGGTCGCCGCCCCGGCTGGTCGCCGGCGACCTCCGGGCCGTGCCCCTCGGCGACGGCTGGGCCGACCTGGTCCTGGTCCTCAACGCCAGCATCAACTACCTGCTCGAGCCGGCCGAGGTGGTGGCCGCCCTGGCCCATCTGGGCCGCACGGCCGCCCCAGGGGGCACGGTGGTGGTCGAGCCGCTGTCGCCCCGGTTCGTGCACGAGGGCTGGGAGCCCGGCCGCCACGTCGAGCGCGACGGCCTGCGCCTGGACGCCAGCTACGAGCTCGAGGGCGACCTGGTGGTCGAGCGGCTGCGCTGGTCGCTCGGGGGCGTCGAGGAGGCCGAGACCTACCGCCAGCGCCTGTACACCGACGCTCAGCTCACCGAGCTGCTGGAGGCGGCCGGGCTGGAGCTGGCCGAGCGGCGGCCAATGTGGCCGGCCATCCCGGACCAGCCGGCCCGGGGCCGTACCCTGTGGGTCGCCAGGCCACCTGGCTGAGGCGCCTTGCGCGATACGCTGGGCCGGAGTTGGATTGAGCCGCAACCGAAGCGGTAGGAGAGCCCACCGTATGACGTCCACCGTGCACCTCGAGATCCCCGCGTCCGGCGCCTACCTGGCGGTGGCCCGAGCCGCCGCCACCGGCCTGGCGGCCCAGCTCCAGTTCACCTACGAGGAGATCGACGACCTCCGGATCGCGGTCGACGAGGCGTGCACCCAGGTGCTGGCCAGGCGGGGCAGCGCGACCACCCTGAACGTCGCCTACCACCTGGCCGAGGCCGAGCTGCGGGTCGACGTCTCGATCGAGGCCGCCGACCGCGGCGACCCGCTGGAGCGGGACACCTTCGCCTGGCAGATCCTCTCGGCCATGACCGACGAGGTCCGCGAGCAGTCCGAGGACGGCCGGCTGTGGGTCAGCTTCCGCAAGGCGGGCGGCCGCGGGTGAGCGAGCTGGCCAACAGCAACGGCGTCGCCCCCCTCAACGGGCGCTCGGTCGACCGCAGCCACGCCAAGGACCTGTTCCGGCGCTTTGTCGAGACCCGCAGCCCGGCCCTGCGCGAGGAGCTGGTCGGGCTGCATCTGCCGCTGGTCGAGTACCTGGCCCGGCGCTTCCGCAACCGCGGCGAGCCGCTGGAGGACCTGGTCCAGGTGGGCACCATCGGGCTGCTCAAGGCCATCGACCGCTTCGACCTGGGGCGGGAGGTGGAGTTCTCGACCTACGCCACCCCGACCATCGTCGGCGAGCTCAAGCGCCATTTCCGCGACAAGGGCTGGGCGGTCCGGGTCCCCCGGCGCCTCCAGGAGCTGAACCTGTCGCTCAACAAGGTGGTGGCCGAGCTGTCCCAGGAGATCGGGCGCTCCCCCACCGTCGCCGAGATCGCCACCAAGGCCCGCCTGCCCGAGGAGGAGGTGCTGGAGGGCCTTGACACCTCCAACGCCTACGCGGTCGTGTCCCTTGACGCCCCCGCCGGCGGGGAGGACGCCCCGGCGGTCAGCGAGCACATCGGCGCCGAGGACGAGAGCCTGGAGGCGCTCGAGTACCGGGCCGCGCTCGGCCCCCTGATCGCCGGCCTGCCCGAGCGCGAGCGCCGCATCCTCTACCTCCGCTTCTTCGGCGGCATGACCCAGTCCCAGATCGCCGCCCGTCTCGGCATCTCCCAGATGCACGTCAGCCGCCTCCTGAACCGCACCCTGGCCGTGCTCCGCGCGGGACTGCTGGAAGACGAAGAGACCGGCTAGGGCCCTTGCGCATTGCCCTGATCGCCAACCCGCATGCCAGCCGGGTCAGCGCCCGCCAGCGCGACCGGGTGGTGGCCACGCTGGCGGCCAGGCACAAGCTGGAGCTGCTCCAGACCAGTCACCCCGGGCACGCGACCGAGCTGGCCGCCCGGGCGGTGGCCGACGGGGCCGAGGTGGTGGCCGTGCTCGGCGGCGACGGCACCGTCAACGAGGTGGTCAACGGGCTGCGCGACGCCGACGCGGCCCTGGCCCTGCTCGGCGGGGGCAGGGTGAACGTGCTCGCCCGTGGTCTGGGCCTGCCCGCCAGCCCCGACCGGGCCACCACCCGCCTGCTCGAGCTGCTGGCCGCCGGGACCCGTCGCCGCGTGAGCCTCGGGGTGGCGGGCGAGCGCTGCTTCGCCCTCAACGCCGGCCTGGGCCTCGGCGGGGCGATCGTCCGCGAGGTCGAGCGGCGCCAGCGGGCCAAGCAGCTCTACGGCGACCGGGCGTACCTGGCCGCCGGCCTCAAGGCCCTGCTGGTCGACTACGACCGCGACCCGCACCTGACCGTCCACCTGCCCGACGGCCGGCCGCCCCTGCGGGGCTTCTTCACCCTGGTCGGCAACGGCGACCCGTTCACCTACCTCGGCCGGCGGCCGTTCCGGCCGACGCCCCGGGCCACCTGGGACGGCGGGCTCGACCTGCTGGTCGGGCAGACGATGGCCGCCAGGTCGCTGGCCCGGGCCGTCACCGGGATGCTCTCCCCCAACCCGCGGACCGGCTACCCCGGCCTGCCGGTGCTGCACGACGTCGACGGCTTCTCCCTGTCGGCCGACATTCCCCTGCCATTCCAGCTCGACGGCGAATATGTCGGCGACCGGACCAGCGTGACATTCGGATGCCGTCGGTCCGCCCTCGCCGTGGTCGCGCCGCCGGCGCGTGCGTAATTCTCCCGAGAGATATCGGCCATTCTCATTACAGCATTGGCACCAGATGCGCGGTGACCATAGCTTCAGGGCGTTTCATGGTGCTGAGACCGGGTACGGAGGCGATGCAACCAACCTTGGGCGTGTGCGGCAAATGATGAAGTTTCAACCGCTCGAGCGAGAATTTGGTCCTTCCCAAGGCCGGATTACTGTCCTAGACTCACGCCGCTCTTGCCCTTCCCCCAGGGCTTGCACCGGAAAGTGAGGATGTCAATGGATTGGCGCCATCGTGCCCGCTGCCGCGATGTCGACCCCGAGCTGTTCTTCCCGGTCGGCACCACCGGTCCGGCCGAGGCCCAGGTGCAGTCGGCCAAGGCTATCTGCGCGCTCTGCCCCGTCCGCGATGAGTGCCTCCAGTGGGCACTCGACACGGCCCAGGATGCGGGCGTCTGGGGTGGTCTGTCGGAGGAGGAGCGGCGCGCGCTGCGTCGCGGACAGCGCCGCAGGGTGCGCATCGCCTAGCGCACCGGTCCCGAGCCGCCCGCGCTCCGCGCGACGTGGACACGGTCCTGTCCAGATCGACGGGTTCATTCATCTCGCCTGAAGCGGTACGATCGAGGTGAACAGATCGTCCGGCGAAGGGGGCGGGATGGGGGAAGTCGTTCGCATCCTCGTGGCTGATGACCATCCGCTGACGCGAGACGGCATCAAGGCCGCGCTGGCCCTGGACGCCGAGTTCGAGGTGGTGGCCGAGGCCAGGGACGGCCAGGAGGCGGTGAGCCTGGCCGAGGAGGTCAAGCCCGACGTGGTCCTCATGGACGTGCGCATGCCCGTCCTCGGGGGCATCCGGGCCACCCAGGCCATCTCCCGGACCGTGCCCAACGCGCGGGTGGTCATGCTGACGGTCGAGGAGACCCAGGCCAGGGTGGGCGAGGCCATCCAGGCCGGCGCCGCCGGCTACCTGCTCAAGGACATCGACGCCCACGAGCTGGCCAGGGCCGTGCACCTGGCCGCCGAGGGCTCGGCGGTCATCCACCCCAACCTGACCCGCCAGTTCATCGAGGAGATCCGCCAGCTGACCAGGGGTGAGCAGAGCGTCTCGACCCTCTCGGCCCGTGAGGTCGAGGTGCTGCAGATGATCGCCTACGGCTCCACCAACCGCGAGGTCGCCGAGGCCCTCCACATCTCGCCCCAGACGGTGAAGACCTATCTGGAGCGGATCTTCACCAAGCTCGGCGTCTCGGACCGCACCCGGGCCGTTGCCGTGGCGCTCAAGCACGGCATCGTGGAGTAGGCTCCCGCCATGGGCGAGCCGCTGCTGTTCCTGCTGGTGGCCGCCGCCGCGGTGGCCGTCGGCCTCGCCAGGGGCGGGACGCTTGGGCATTTGCGCGACCACGGGGTCAAGGCGGTCTGGCTGGCCGTGGGCTGCCTGGCCGTCCAGGCGTCGGTGGTGGTGCTGCCGGTGCCCGGCCTCGGCGGGGTCGTGCTGCTGGTGGCCGCCCTGGCCACGCTGCTGGGGATCGCCAGGACCAACGCCCGCCTGGCCGGGGTGCCCCTGCTCGCCCTCGGCCTGATCCTCAACCTGATCGTGGTGCTGGCCAACGTCGGCATGCCGGTGCGCGCCGAGACCCTTGAGCGGGCCGGGATCGGGGTCGAGCAGCCGGTCCCCGACCGCCCCGACGCCAAGCACGTGCTGGAGCGCGGCGGCACCCGCCTCGGGCTGCTCGGGGACCGGCTGGCCGTCCGGCCGCTGCGCACCGTCACCAGCTACGGGACCGTGATCGAGCTGGCCGGCCTGTTCCTGCTGCTCCAGTATCTGGTCCGCGGCCCTGGCCCGTTCCGGCGCGAGGACGAGAGTGCGACCGCCCACGGCGCCCACGAGGCCAGAACGGTCCCGTGGACGACGTGGGCGGAGTGACCCCCCCGGGTCGGTTCCCTAGCCGGTCGGCTCCTCCCGCAGGTCGTTGGCGAGCTCGCGGATCTTGGCCTCGGGGTAGCGGCGGTGCCCGCCGAGGGTCTTGAGGAAGGGCAGCTTGCCCTCCTTTGCCCAGCGGGAGACCGTCTTGGGCGAGACATGGAGGATGTCGGCCACCTCGGCGGTGCGGAGGTAGCTCGGTGCCTCGATCCTGGTGCTGGTCTTGCGTTGTGCCACCGGTTCGTCCCTTTCTCGAGTCCGAACCCCGACAGGCGAGCCGAGCAGAAGGACGTGCGGCGGAGAACGGGTCTGTCGGTCACCCTGCTGGGAGCAGTGCGAACAGGGCGATTATTAGGACTGGCCCGACCGCCCACCATAGCCCGGTTGGGCGGTTTCAGCTCGAAACTTCCACCTACGTCTCGATCACTAGGGAAGGTCGAGTCAACGCCCTATGTGGCGATGATGACCGGGGAGCCGGGCCTTGAGCCAGTCGACGGTCAGCCCAAGGCCCTCCTCCAGGCGGGTCCAGGGTTGCCAGTTCAGGGCCTTGCCGGCGGCGGCCGGGTCGAGGGCCGAGCGCCGCGGGTCGCCCGGCCGGGCCGGGGCCCACTGGGGCTCGCCGGTCCAGCCGATCCGGGCCGCCAGCTGCTCGACCACCTCGAGGACGCCGGTGGCCGTGCCCGTGCCGACCAGCACCCGGCCGGAGGCCGGGCTGGCGTGGACGGCCCGGGCGACGGCGTCGACGGCGTCGTCCACGAACAGGAAGTCGCGCTCCTGGCGGCCGTCGCCGTCCACCCGGGGCGGCTGGTTCTGGAGCATCGTCCAGGCCGCCCTGGCCACCAGGCCGGGGCCGAGAGGGTCCTGCCGCGGCCCGTAGACCGTGCCAAGGACGAGCGTGGCCACCTCAAGGCCGCGGGCACCGAACGCGCTGGCGTAGGCGTCCATCGCCAGGCGGGCCGCGCCCAGCGGATGCACCGGCCGGGGCACGTCGCCGGCCCTGGTGGTCCCGGTGAGCTGCGCCGGGTAGAGGTACGCGCCCGAGGAGGCGAGCACCGCCCTGGCCCCGGTGGCGGCCGCCGCCCGCAGGATCTCGATCGCGCCGGGGATCACCGCCCTGGCCTCCCCCGTCGGGTCCTCCCAGGCCCGGACCGGGTCGATCGCGGTGGCCAGGTGGACCCAGGCGTCGGCCCGGACCCGGTCGGCCAGGGTGGCCAGGCCCCCCTGGGCGACGTCCATGCGGTGGAAGCGGACCCCGCCTCGGCGCCTGGCCTCGGCCAGGTTGGCCAGGTGCCCGTGGGAGAGGTCGTCGACCACCACCACCTCGTCGCCCTCGGCCTGGAGCCGGTCGACCAGGCTCGCCCCAAGGAACCCGGCCCCGCCGGCCACCACGACGAGCATCTTTCCTCCCGAATCGTGCCCCTCGGCGCAGTCTAACCCCGACGGCGCAGGCGCCGGGGAGGCCAGTAGGCGAAGCGGACCAGGCCGAGGAGAGCGTCGGCGCCGACGGGGCCGAACTCGCGGCCGTCGGTGCTGGCCGCCCGGTGGTCGCCGAGGACCAGGTACTGGGCCGGGCCGAGCTCCAGATCCAGCTCGCCGGCCCCTGGGCCGCCGGCGAGGTACGGCTCGGCGAGCTCGAGGCCGTCGACCTCGAGCCGGCCGGCGGCCAGCCGCACCCGCTCCCCCGGCAGGCCGACCACCCGCTTGACCACCTCCAGGTCGCCTGTGGGTCGGGGGCGGGCGACCACGACCAGGTCGCCGCGGGCGGGCGGGCGGACCAGGGGGGCGACGGCGATCCGCTGGCCGGGGTCGAGGGTGGGCCGCATGCTGCCGCCCTCTACGAGCATCGGCTCCAGCCGGGCCCGGCGCACGGCCAGGCCGGCTGCCGCCAGGACGCCGACGGCCAGCGCACCCGCCCCCAGGACGGTTGTCCTCCGCATGGCCGGATCATCGCGCGTGACGGTGTGCGGCGAAAGCTGCGGTGGTAGTAACGTCGGGCGAAGACATCGATCGGAAGGGGACGATGCGCATGATCGCCGAGCGCCTGGCCGCATGGATCCGGCCCACCCGGGTCGTCCACGCCCACTGCGACCTGCCCTGTGGCGTGTACGACCCTGCCCAGGCCCGGATCGAGGCCGAGTCGATGGCCAAGATCGTGGAGAAGTACCACGCCAGCGACGACGAGGTGTTCCGGGACCGCGCCATCCTCATCAAGGAACAGCGCGCCGAGCTGGTCAAGCATCACCTGTGGGTGCTCTGGACCGACTACTTCAAGCCCCAGCACCTCGAGCAGTTCCCGAACCTGCACGACCTGTTCTGGCAGGCGACCAAGGCGGCCGGCCAGGCCAAGCACTCGGTCGACCCGGCGGACCAGCAGAAGGTGCTGGACCTGATCGGCGAGATCGACGACGTCTTCCAGAAGTCAAAGAGCGGCTGAGGAAACGCGAACGGCCGGCCCGAGAGGGCCGGCCGAGTCGTGTCGGTGGGATCAGGGGTTGGCCAGCCGCTTGCCCCGGTAGTTGGGGAAGATCAGGGGCTGGTGCTGCCAGCACATGCCGGTCTTGTTGTAGATCGACAGGCGCGTTTCACATTCCTGCTCCCGGCAGATGCGGCCGACCCGCTCAACCTTGGAAGGCGGGGGGTCGCTGCCGGGCCGGTGGCCCTTCACGTTGTCGGAGCGCATCGTGTTCACCGTCCTTCCGCCACCATCTATACGCCGGTGGACATAAAGACGGTTTCACGACGGCGAGGTGTTCCCCCGCAGGATCGTCCGCTCGACCCGGATCCGCAGCGACTCGACCACGGTGGTGGGCACGGGCTCGGGGGAGTCGGCGCAGCGGCGGACCAGCTGCTTGAAGCGCCGGTCGAAGCGGACCGCCCGCTGGCAGTGCTCGCACTCGAGCAGGTGGGCCTCCAGCTCCTCGCAGGTGGTCGGCGGGGCCTCGTGGTCAAGGTAGAGCCAGACGAACCCGAGCACGTCGTTGCAGTCTCGGCACTCGCCGCCACCGCCTACTTCGGCCGAACCCATTCCTGTCCCTCCTCGAGCAGCCCACGGTCGGCCGCGAACTCCCACAACCGCCGCTGGAGCTGACGCCGGCCGCGGTGCAGCCGGGACATCACGGTCCCGATCGAGGTGCCCATGATGTCGGCGATCTCCTTGTAGGAGAAGCCCTCCACGTCGGCCAGCAGCACCGCCATGCGGAACTGCTCGGGCAACGTGTCGAGTGCCTCGCGGACCTCCTCCTCGGGGATCTGGTCGAGCAGCAGGTCCTCGGGCGTCTCGGCGCCCGAGGGGTTGGCGTTGGCGATCCGCTGGTACAGCGAGAAGTCGTCGACGTCCTCGGTCGGGACCGACTGCGGGTTGCGCTGCTGCTTGCGGTAGGCGTTGATGTAGGCGTTGGTGAGGATCCGGTACAGCCAGGCCTTGAGGTTGGTGCCCGGCTCGAACTGGTGGAAGGCGTTGTAGGCGCGCAGGAAGGTCTCCTGGACCAGGTCCTCGGCGTCGGCCGGGTTCCGGGTCAGGCGCAGGGCGCCGGCGTAGATGGTGTCCAGCAGCGGGATGGCCGAGTCGGTGAAGCGCTGACGCCGCTCCTCCTCGGTCTCGCTGGCCGGCACGCGGCCCCCGTCGGGGTCCGCCGGGATGATCTCGCCGCCCAGGTCAGAGGTCGAGCTTGGCTGTACCAGGAGGTCCTCCGCTCCGAGGAACTGTGGCAACGGGACAAGGGTCGCCACCGGGGCAGGATAGCGCACCCTCACACCTCCGTCGCTCGATCGGTTCCGTCGCCTCCGGAGGGTGCAACCAAGGTGCCGCGGCGGGCATTCCCGCTCAGCTGGATACCACGTCGACCTGATCGTAGCCGGTCGCCCCGGACGGATGTGGCGGGGCCTGGCGGGCTGTCTGGAGGTCGCCACGGCCGTCGACGGCCCGCACCTTGAGCAGGTGACGTCCCGAGATGCCGGGAGGCAGGGGCAGGCGCCACTGGCGCCAGGCGGCCCTGGCCAGCTCGCGCCGGAGGGTGGCCGGGACCCAGGTGGCACCGCCGTCGAGCGACACCTCGACCCGCCGGATGCCACGGTCCCCCGCCCAGGCCAGGCCGGCCACCACCTCCGCCGGCTCGACCGAGGTCAGCTCCTGGGGGACGTCGATGCGGCTGGCCGTCTTGATCTCGGCGATGTTGTCCCAGCCGTCGGAGCGCTGCCAGTAGCCGCGGTAGTCGTAGTCGACCACCTCGATGCGCTCCAGCCACTTCACGTTCTTCATGCCGTAGATGCCGGGGGCGATGATCCGGGCCGGGAACCCGTGGGCCCGGGGCAGGCTGCGGTCGTTCATGCCGTAGGCGACCACCGTGGCCGGGTCAAGCGCCTTGGCCACGGGCAGCGAGTCCGTGTAGCCACCGACGGCGTGGAACACCACCCGGACCGCCCCCGGCCCGGCCCCGCCGGCCCGCTCCAGCACCCGGGCCAGCGGCACCCCGGTCCACTTGGCCGTGCCCACCAGGTCGCCGCCGATCAGGTTGGAGATGCACTGGAGGGTCACGTACTGCTCGGTCGACGGCATCGCCAGCAGCTCGTCGTAGCCGAGGGTGACCGGCCGGCCGACCAGGCCGTCGACCCGCAGCCGCCAGGACCGGCTGTCGACGTTGGGGTCGATGATCGACTCGTCGACCGTGTAGTGGAGCCGGTTGGCGGTCACCTCGGGGGTGAGGCCGGCGATGTCCCAGGTGGCCGGGTTGTTCCCGGGGGCCGCCGCCGGTGCCGGTGGCGGGCGGACCGGGGCGGCCCCGGCCGGCCGGACCAGGGGCTGCCCGCCGGCGTCGCCGCTCCCGCCGGTGAGCCGGCGGATGGCGAACCCGGTGGCCAGCAGCCCGGCCGCCCCCACGGCGGCCCTGAGCAGCTCGCGCCTGGTCCGGCCGAGCCCGCTGGCCGGGGCCGGGACCGGGTCGCGCTCCAGCCGGCCCATGGCGCCAACCAGCACGCTGACGTACACGGCGGCCGCGGCGGCCACCACCGCCCCGTACACCAGCAGCGACGGCGCGCCCGGCTGAGCCCGGTAGCCGCCGAGGGCGGCCAGGCCGAGCAGGCCCGCGGCCAGCCAGGCGGCCCGGGTCCGGCGGTCCGGGCCGGCCCTGGCCACCAGGACGGCCGCGGCCCCGCCGGCCAGGATGCTGCCGAGGGTGAAGCCGACCGCGAACAGCCGCAGGGCCCAGTGGCCGAGCAGGTCGATGAAGAACACCGCCGCCGGGCCCGGGACCAGCCGCAGCAGCCGCTGGGCGAGGCCGAGGGGAGGGAACGGGAAGCTGGCCTGGACCAGGTGGACGAGCCCGAAGATGGCCGTGGCCACCAGTGTGGCCGCGGTGCCCAGCACAAAGGAGGTCCGCGCTCTCACACCTCCACGGTAACCGCCCGTCAGCGACGGCGCTCGTGGCGGCCAGCGCGACTCGGGACGACCCGGCGGGCGTGGCGGCCGCCGCTGCCGTTCCTGGACACCGCGGCCGGGTCGTCGCCGTTGGTGTGCCCCTCGGGGGCAGCCAACGGGGCCGGGGTCTGAGGAGCGGCCAACGGGGCCGGAGTCTGAGGAGCCGGGGTCTCGGGGGCCGGGGCCTGAGAGGCCGGGCGGCCGGTGGCCGACCAGTACTGCGCGACCACGTGGGCCGTCTCCTCCAGCACCATGGCCTCGACCG
>Ga0207706_10001322_pt1 | contig 24837 bp, 22 predicted proteins | sample KBSC53metaG_FD_184318 | JGI IMG/M metagenome (GOLD analysis project Ga0207706, IMG submission 184318) | Corn rhizosphere microbial communities from Kellogg Biological Station, Michigan, USA - KBS C5-3 metaG (SPAdes) (version 2) | ecosystem: Host-associated > Plants > Roots > Rhizosphere > Soil ... | reverse complement strand
CGGATGGCAATCACTGTTGCCAGCATGCTGGACTGGAGCGGTACATCAGCCAGATAGCGCGCATGAACCGAGGGCAGGTGACAGCTGGGACACTGCGGCCACCGATGATGCGCCGAGTGATAGTTGAAATGCAGGTCATAGAGCAGGACGCGCTCGAGGATGCGTGCCGCGTGAGAACGAACCAGTCCGGCCTGATTGCCCGCGCGAGGTGAGCCGTGTTCCGCCAGGCCGCGAATCTGACTGAGAAACAGGCCGAAGGTTGCCGCCGAGACGAATGGCAGGAACGCGAGAGACAGGTACCGTCCGCCGCCAGTGACGACTAAGAACATCAGAACCTGGACGGCTGCGAAGAGTAGTGCATCGCCGCGGCGCGTGGCTCGCCACAAGTTTCCAGGATGAAGCAGGGTTTCTCGCGCCACGTAACGCAAGTTCGCGCCGCACAGGGGCTTCAGCAAATGCCAGGCGAACTGCGCACGACTCATGCGTTGAACCTCGAGATAGTGAAATCCCTGCGGATCCTCGCTGCGGCCATACGTCCGATGATGTTTCCAATGCAGCGCTCTGAAGCGCCCGACATCGATGCCGGTCAGGGCTCCCAGCAACCGGGCGCTGCAATCGTTGACTCGCCGACTGCGGAACAACGATCGATGCACGCAGTCGTGCATCACGAGCGTGATCCTGTAGAGAAACAGGCCGACGAGGGGTGCGAGCGACCATGCGGCCGAAATCGTGCGAGCAGCCAGCAATGGCGCGAGCGCGATGAGTGCGAACAAGGGCAGCGCATTGCGGATGACAGCGTATGCGCCGTACCGATTCGATGGCTGAAGATGGTTCAGGTCGAGTCGCCGCGGGATGAATGCGTGCTGCGTCATCTGCAGCAAGCTTCTTCCTGTGCAGGAGAGTTCTCAACTCGCAGAATTCAGTGAACCGCGGGAATCCTGCGAAGTCCTTGGGGGCTCAGCGCGCCGGCTGGTACCACTCGACATTGTTGAACGGCTGTCCGATCTCGACGACTTCGCCGACGCGCGGCGTAACCAGCTGCACGTGTTGATCGGCTGCCGCGCGCACGGCACGCAGGATCGGCTCGTCCCAGGCGTGATACGACAGGTTGAACGTGGCCCAGTGCACGGGCAGAAGGATGCCGCCGCCGAGATCCTGATTCGCACGCACCGCCGACTCCGGATCCATGTGAATGTCCAGCCAGCTCGGCGGCGTTCCATAGGCGCCGATCTTGATCAGGTTGAGATCGGTGTCGCCGTAACGCGCGTGGATGGCGCGAAAGTGATCGGCATAGCCGGTGTCGCCGCTGAAGTAGAACGAATGCTGCGCACCTTTGACGACCCAGGACGCCCACAGCGTCGAGTTGTCTTGTCGTTTGCGTCCGGAATAGTGTCGCGCCGGCGTGCAATTGATCTGCACGCTCTTCAGCTCGACGGACTCCCACCAATCCATCTCATGGATCTGCGCGGGCGGAACCTTCCAGCGTTCGAGATGTGCGCCGACGCCGAGCCCCACGTAGAACTGCGTGCCCTGCTGCGCCAGGTGCTGAATCGTCGCCATGTCCAGGTGATCGTAGTGATCGTGCGAGATCAACACGGCATCGATGCCCGAGAGGTCCGCGAGCTTGATCGGCGGCGGGTGCATGCGCTTCGGCCCGATCGGTAGCGGCGAGACGACGTCGGATAGCACGGGATCCGCCATCAGCCTCACGCCATCGATCTCGAGTAGTACGCTCGAGTGACCGAACCAGATCGCGCGCAGGCCGGCGGCTGGCGGCGCGCCGAGCGTCGACGGCGACAGCGCGATGACCGGAATCTCGAACCGCGGCTCGCGGATCTGACCCTGTCGGTACAGGCGGATTGTTTCCCAGAACGAATCGCCGGTTTTCTGCGGCGGCCTGTTCTGGAATCGCCCATCGATGAACTCCGGCGAGCGCTCCATGCGTTCGAGTCGCGCGCCCTCGAAGCGACCGCCGAAGGCGGGCAGCTGGAAGACGGCGTAGCCCGCGAGCACGAGGAAGGCGACGATGCCGAGCAGGATTTTGGCGAATTTTTTCACGCCTCGAGCCTAGCATCGCTATGGCTGTCCTCCGACGTGCAAAGGTTTGGCGCCTGCGCCGGGGTCGTCCACAACAGGGACAGCACCAGCGCGGCCAGCAGGTCGCGCAAGCCCTTGTAGGTCCTCATAGTTCAGCCTCGCCGCGTGCCCGTACGCGGGCTCCCTGTCTGTTAGCGCGCAGGAATCGAGGCAAGTGGCTCAAAGAAAGGGGTGGGCCGGCGCTATCATCGAACCGCCCCATGAACAACAAGCCGGCTGGCGAAGTCACCCAACTGCTGTTGCGTTGGCGCGCAGGAGACGAAGCGGCGCTGGCGGCGCTGTTGCCGCTCGTTTACGAAGAACTACGCTCGCTGGCGCGCCGCCATCTGCGTCACGAGCGCGGCTCGCACACTCTGCAACGCACGGCACTGGTCCATGAAGCATTCCTGCGCATCGTCGACCAGAAGCAGGTGGATTGGGAAAGTCGCACGCAGTTCTATGGCATCGCCTCGCAGATGATGCGCCGGGTTCTGGTCGATCACGCCCGGCGGCGCTCGGCAGCCAAGCGCGGCGACGGCGCGCCGCATGTCGACCTCGACGTCGTTCTGCAGGACGAAGGTGCGGGCCTGCCGCCGGGTCGGCAAGCAGAGATCGACTTCGCGGCGATCGACGACGCGCTCAAGCGGCTCGAAGCACTGGACCCGCAGCAGGGCAAGCTGGTCGAGCTGCGTTTCTTCGGCGGCCTCAGCATCAAGGAGACCGCAGACGTCATCGGCGTCTCGCCCGCAACGGTGAAGCGCGAATGGGCGATCGCGCGAGCGTGGCTGCAGCGCGAGATCATGGCCGGAGCAAGCGCGTGACCCCCGACCGCTGGCAGCGCGTGAAGGATGTCTTCTCGGCCGCCTGCGTGCTCGGCGAGCCCGAGCGAACCCGGTATCTGGACCAAGCGTGCGCGGACGATACGCAACTGCGCGCAGAGGTCGATTCGCTGCTCGATGCACACAACCAGGCCGACGCTGTGCTCGATCGGCCCGCCGCCGCCTACGTTCGCGGCGGCGAGGTGTTCGCGGGCAGCGATCGCCGGATCGGGCAGCGCATCGGTGCGTACGAGATCGTCGCTCTCATCGGTCATGGTGGAATGGGCGAGGTCTATCGCGCGCGCCGTGTCGATGCTCACTACGACAAGGAAGTGGCGATCAAGCTGGTACCCGCCGGCTATCACCGTGACTTCGTTTTGCAGCGCCTGCGCGCCGAGCGGCAGATTCTCGCCAACCTCGAGCATCCCGATATCGCCCGGCTGATCGACGGTGGCGCGACGGATGATGGCCTGCCTTACCTCGTGATGGAACTGGTAGCCGGCGAGCCGCTCGATCGCTATTGCGAACAGCGCAAGCTCGCGGTCCGCGAGCGGCTGCAGCTGTTTCGCGATGTCTGCGCGGCGGTGAGCTATGCGCATCAGCGGCTCGTGGTCCACCGCGACCTGAAGCCCAGCAACATCCTCGTGACAGCCGAGGGCCGCGTGAAACTACTGGACTTCGGCATCGCCAAGCTACTGCAGCCCGCGGCGAGCGAGCCGGGTCCGGCGCCGACGATTACTCTCATGCAGGCGCTCACGCCGGGGTTCGCGAGCCCCGAACAGATCCTCGGTGACACGATCACGACCGCGAGCGACGTCTATTCGCTGGGCGTCGTGCTCTATCTCCTGCTCACCGGTCGCAGCCCTTACCGGACGGCGCTCGATTCTGCGCACGATGCCATCCGCGAAGTCTGCGAGACCGATCCAGCACCGCCCAGCTCGCACATCTCATTGGATCGCGATCTCGACGCGATCACGTTGCGGGCGCTGCGCAAGGAGCCCGACAAGCGCTATCGCTCGGTCGATCTGCTTGCCGAAGACATCCGGCGCCACCTCGACGGTCTGCCGGTCCTGGCGCGCGGCGACCAATTCAGCTATCGCGCCGGCAAGTTCGTGCGACGTCACAAGATCGAGATCGTCGCCGCCGGTATTCTCGTCGTGACCCTGCTGGGCGGAGTATTCGCATCGCTGCGCGAAGCGCGCATCGCCGAACAGCAGCGAGTGCTCGCCGAGCAGCAGAGCCAGCGCGCCGAACGGCATTTTTCCAGCGTGCGCAAGCTGGCCGACACTTTCGTGTTCCAGGTGCACGAGGCTATCAAGGATCTGCCGGGCGCGACGGCCGCACGCGAGCTGCTGGTCACGACTGCGCTCGAATATCTGAACACGCTTGCCGCCGAAGCAGGCAACGATCGCGAGCTGCAGCAGGACCTGGCGGCTGCGTACGAAAAGGTCGGCGACATCCAGGGCCAGGCATATGGGCAGGCCAACGTGGGTGAGCCGCGCCTGGCGCTCGACAGCTACGCGAAGGCGATCGCACTGCTCGAACCGATCGCCGCGGCCGATCCGGGTAACACCGTCGTGCGCAGCTCGCTGGCACGAGGCTACTTGCGGCGCAGCCGCTTGTTATTCGTGCTCGGTGAATCGGCACAGGCAGTCGTCGCGTCGCAGAGTGCCGTCGCCGCATTCGAAGCGCTCGCGCAGGCACAACCGGACACTGCCACGCGCGCGGCTTTGGCCGATGCTTATTCATCGCACGCCTATACGATGGACGAAGCCGGCACGATCCCGGGCGGACAGAACGACGCTGGTGTCATCTACGCGAGGAAAGCCGTGGCGATCCTAGAGGACCTCACTCGCGAGCGGCCGGACGACGTCGACCTGGCCTACAAACTCGCCAAGGCGTACAGCTCCCTTGCAATCACTGTGCTGGGCGATGTCCCACGTCCCGAGACGATGCAGGAGTCGCTGCAATTTCACCGCAAGGCGCTCGAGGTCGATGCGCGACTCGTTGCTGCCACCGCGGGCGCCAACTCGAAGTTTGCGCGCGGACTGCTGCTCGACAGGATGAACGTTGCGCTGATCTTGAATGAAATGGCCGACTACCGCGGCGCAGTCGAGAATGCACGGGCGGCGGGGCCGCTACTGGCCAGCCTGCAAACCGACGCGAACAACACCCAGGTGCGGGTCGACAGCGCGAACCTTGCATGGCCGTTGGGCCGCGCGCTGCTGGCGCTTGGCGAAGTGAACGAAGCTCGCAAAGTATTCGAAGAGCACGCGGCCGTGCTCGCCGAGTTGGCTGCCGAGAGCGACACGCTGAAGGTGCAGTATCTGCGAGGAACGATGGCCTATGGGCTCGCCGAGGTTCATTCGCAGCTTGCCTCGGACACTGCAGCCGACCCTGCTTCACGGCTGAAGCAACTGCGTCTGGCGAGCGTTTTGTACGAGCAGGCGATCGCGCACTTCGACCGAGTGACTGCGAGCGTGACGCTCGATCACATGGACCGCCGTCCGGTCGAGGGAGCGAGCGCAGGGCTCGCGCGCAGCAAGGCCGATATTGCCAAGTTGCAGCAACGAACCTAGCCGGCGTCGCGTGCGCTGCTTATCAGGGCAGCGGGTGCTGAGCGGCTTCGCTACTCGAGATACGTCAGCGTCGCGCGATAGTCATCGAGCTCGCGCTGCTGTAACGCGAGCTCGCTCTCGAGCTGCGGGATACGCGCCTTGATCTCGCCCTTGCGCTCGGCCATGTGCTTGGTGTCGAGCACCAGTTGGGCACGCTGCTCGTTCGTGGTCGTCGCGTCCACCAGCTGCGCGCCGATGGTCACGAGATTCCTCTCGATCTGTTCCATCTCGGAACGCATCGCGTTGATCTCGTCCTGCGTCGAGCCGACGCGCGAGCGAAGAACGTAGAGCTGACGTCCCGAGTGGTAGGCATCGGCGAACGACTCGTCGAGATCGGCCGGGCAGACACCGTTGTAGCCGCCGCCGTGCGAGCCGACGCGAAAGCCGTTCGCCGGCTTGCAGAATTCACGCAGGCCCTGATCGCGACCCGCCTGGTATTGCTCGAGGTTCGGCGTGATGCCGTGCTCGCTGCACGCGTTGCGGTAGCGTCCGATGCGGTCGCCGGTGTAACCGTTGACGCCGTCTTCGTAGCCGACGGTCCGCCAGTCGGTGGCCTGGCATTCCTGTGCGCTCATCGAATTGCAGCCGCTGAGCGCCGCAGCGGCGGCGAGGATTCCCAGACTGAGCAACGACCTCGAATGACTGATGCGCATACGTGCCTGCGTGGCGAACCTGGTTGGCAGGAAACTTAAACTCGGACTGCTGTCGCGGACGTGAACGGCTTCACAGCTCGCAGGTAATTCTATGTGTTGCGCCGCCGTTCAGGTTGGCCTTCTACAGTTGGTCACGATTGCTCACCGTGGGGGCGCAACCCCGCGCCTAACCTCCTGCTCGAAAACGGGCTTTCGGGGGGCGGGCATGAGTGCAGTCATCAAGTCCACTTTACAGCGAGCCGCAGCGCTGTGGTTCATCACGGCGGTCGCCGGGCAATGGCTGTTCGTCTACTACATCGCTGCTTTCTACGGGCCTGCCACGGCAGCCGGCGATTGGGCGGCGTGGGATCGGAACAAGAACATGACGGACGGGTATCTCGCGGGCGACGGCGTTGGCAACACTCTGTTCGCGGCGCACGTCATGGCAGCAGCGGCAGTGACATTCGCAGGCACTCTGCAGCTCGTGCCCTGGATACGAGAGCGCGCCATCGCCTTTCATCGGTGGAACGGACGCGTGTTCATGATCGCAGCGCTCACCGGTGCTCTGGGCGGCCTGTATCTCGAGTGGGTACGCGGCACTGGGCTGCGTGCGCCGACGGGTTTGGCCTCTGCGTTCGGCGTCACGCTCAACGCCGTGCTCATTCTCGCGTTCATCGCTTGCGCGTGGCTTGCTGCCCGTAATCGCAACATCGCCGCACATCGCGTCTGGGCGACGCGCCTGTTCCTGGTCGTGAACGGCACGTGGTTCATGCGCGTGGGCGTCCGCGCGTGGTACGGGCTGACCGGCGATGCGTTCGACGAATTCCCCTTCTTCAGTTATTGGTCCTTCGCCGCCTATCTTCTGCCGCTCGCCATCTACGAGCTGTACCTGCGCGCGAAGACCTCGAGTCCGGCCGCACAGCACGCAATGGCCGCTGCCCTGGTCGTGCTGACGGTGGTGATGGGAGTTGGCGAGGTCTTGACGTTCCTGCGGAACTGGCGCCCGCTTCTGGCGCTGTGATTACAATCCCGCCCAGATGAGTCAGCCCGCCCACATCCTCGTCGTGGACGACGACCACGAGATCCGCACGCTGCTCGCGGAGTATCTCGAGAAGAACGGGCTGCGCGTCAGCGTGGCACGCGACGGCAAGGAGATGTATCGCGTTCTGGATCGCGTGCGTGTCGACCTCGTCGTGCTGGACATTCTGCTGCCCGGCGACGACGGGCTGACGCTGTGCCGGGCGCTGCGGGCGAGCTCGCAGCTGCCGATCATCATGCTCACCGCACGCGGCGATGACGTCGACCGCATTCTCGGCCTCGAGCTCGGTGCCGACGACTATCTGCCCAAGCCGTTCAAGCCGCGTGAGCTGCTCGCGCGCATCACAGCGGTCTTGCGTCGAACGACCCATGTGCTGCGAGAGCCGCTGCCGGGCGACGTGCGTTGTTATCGTTTCGCGGGTTGGCGCCTCGACACGACGGCGCGTTCGCTCACGGACCAGGGCGGCAATACCGTGGCGCTTTCCGGCGCGGAGTTTCGCTTGCTCGCCGTTCTGCTGGCGCACGCGGGGCAGGTGCTCTCGCGCTTGCAATTGATGGAGCTGCTGCGCGGGCGAGACCTCGATCCGTTCGATCGCAGCATCGATCAGCGCGTCAGCCGCCTGCGGCAGATCCTTGGGGACGACGCGCGCTCGCCGCTCATCATCAAGACGGTGTACGGCGAAGGCTACGTGATCGGCGTACCGGTCGCGACCGAATGAACGCCACGTCGCTGCCGCTGAAGCGCTTGTTGCCGTCCACGATGTTCGGGCGTCTCGCGTCAGCGCTCGTGCTCGTGGTAGGGATCACGCTTGCCGTCATCGTCGCGCTGATCCTGCAGGATCGAAACGAGCTCAGTATGCGGGTCGGCGGCGTCGGCGACAGCTCGCATCGGATCGAATACCTCACTCGCCGCCTCGCTGCACTGGATGGCAGTGCACGCGCAGTGGAGCGTGAACGCTTGAGCGCCGATCTCGAGCTACGGATGGAGCCGGAACGTTATCCTGGCAGGACGCTGAACCGGCATGAGGTCGCTGCAATCGGGCGCGCATTCATCGCTGAGCTTCGCGACCGGCTGGGCGACAGCTACACGGTTACTGTGAATCGCATCGACCGGCACCTCCGGAACAAGGACCTCATTCTCCTGGTTCCGGACAAACGCCGCGCGGATGGTACGACTGCGCTGGATATCACGCTGGGTTTGCCCGACGGCGACAAGGTGATCTTCCGGGTCGCCGCACCCATGCCCGACCCGCCGCTGCCGTGGCAGCTGATCGTTCAGCTCGGTGTCTTGACGCTCGTGCTTGGCGTCGTGTTGTTCCTCGTGACGCGAGGCATCACGCGGCCGTTGTCGAAACTGGCAATCGCGGCCGACGCGGTCGGTCAGAGCGTCCGGCATCCGCCGCTCGCAGAGGAGGGCGTGCGCGAGATCCGCGATGCGACGCGTGCCTTCAACACGATGCAGGATCGACTGCTGCGCTACCTCGACAGCCGGACGAACGTGCTGGCGGCGATGTCGCACGACCTGCGCACGCCGCTCACACGGATGCGACTGCGTGTCGAGGCCGTGTCCGAGGAGCGTCTGCGCACGCGTTTCTCAGCGGACCTCGACGAGATGGAAGCTCTGGTCCACGGCGCGCTCGCGCTGTTCAAGGGCCTCGACGACGACGAACGATTCGAGCCGGTCGACGTCAATGATCTCCTCGGCACGATCGTCGCGGAGTATGCAGAAATCGGCTCGACGATCGGATTGGCAGGAAAGGCTCAGGATGCACTGCAGGCCAAGCCGCGCGCGCTCAAGCGCTGCTTGCGCAATCTGATCGACAACGCTCTGAAGTTCGGAGAGCGCGCGGCGATCAGCGTGGAGGACGGCGACGCGCTGGTGCTCCGGGTCACGGACGAAGGGCCCGGCATTCCGGAAGAGATGCTCGAACGTGTGTTCGAGCCGTTCTATCGGCTCGAATCCTCACGCAACCGCGACACGGGCGGCACTGGCCTCGGCCTGTCGATCGCGCGCGATGTCGTGCAGACGCACGGTGGCAGCATCACGTTGCGAAATCGTCCCGAAGGCGGCTTGATCGCCGAACTGCGCTTGCCGCGGCGGCGGTGAACGCTCCACCGCGAACGCATCAGCGACGCGGCGTCAGAAAATCGCAGGTTGGACCTGAGGCTTTTGCGAGTCGTGCGTCGAGCGTTGCCAGCGGCAACCCGAGCGCCTCGGCGACAGCAACGTACCACGCGTCGCAGCTCGTAAGGGTGTGGCGCAACTCCCAGATGCGTTCCGCGAAGGGCTCGAAGGGAGAAATAGCGTGATCCCTACTGCGATTGCTGCGGCGGCGACTGCTGCTCTTGCTGAGCCGGCTGTTCCTGCTGCTCCGGCGGCGGCTCCGGATCCTTCTGCGCCGGCTTCTTCTGCTTATCCGATCCCGGCATGATGTAGCCGACCGGCAGCAGTGCTTCGATCACGGCGTTCGGCGGGATGTTCGAGCGTTGATGCGTATCGCAGGACAAGCTCTTGCGCACCGTCTTCAGATCGTAATCGCGAAACACGTGCGTGATCATCTGGTCGAGCAGCTCGCAGTGCTCGGGGCCGAGCTTGATCGTCTCGTGGGACAGCGTCACCTGCTGCCGGGTCGCGGCGAACAGGATTGGATCGTTCAGCGCTACGTTCATGTTGCCCGTGACTTTCGAGATGAGCTCGCGACGCGATTTGTCCTTGTCGATTTCCTTCATCACTTTCGAGTCCGCCGGGACCGGCATCATGGCGTAGATGTGCACGGGCGTGCTTTGCGTCGGAGTGTCGTTGCGCATGCGCTCCATCGGGCTCTGTTGCCGCGTCGAACGGTCCCAGGTGTTGTTCCACGACCCTGACCCCTGCGACTGCGGCAAGCCGCTGCTGCTACCGCCGCCCGCTACCACGAGGTCCGGAACCCCATTCATGTTGCAGTTCGACAACCGCACCTGCACGTCGTCGCGTGCACCCAAGGCACGCAGGATCACCGCCACGCCGTTGCGCAGCTCATCGCAGGTCATGTAGTTGAGCGAGCTGCGATAGACGAAATCCGATTCGCGCATCTTCAGAACCGCCGTGACCGGTTCCTGCTGCGCGGGCGTTTGTTCCCCCATCGCGTCGCATGCGATCGCCAGCGACGCCATCGCGACCAGGCTTGCCGATCCGTTGCGAATCGAGCGATGGGATAGGGTGGTCATGGCATTACTCCGGTTACGGCAGTCAGTCGCCTCAATTCGAATTCGCGTCGATGAACGCCTTGGTGGTCTCGCCGAACTTGCGCATCGAGTCCGGGTGCACGTACATCATGTGCCCCGCTTCGTAGAACTCCATGTGCACGTTCTTGCGCAGCTCGGGCGTGATGTTGAGATGGTCGATGGCGGCCTTCACCGTGCCGAACGGGCAGGCGAGATCGAAGTAGCCCTGCTGCACCAGGATCTTCATCTTCGGATTCATCGCCATCGCATACGAGATGTCCGGCAGGACGTTCGCATACGGCACCTTCTGGCCGTTCGAGTCCGGCTGCACGTGGCCCAGGTCCCAGTCCTTGTAGAGCTGCGCGGAGAGCTCGTACTTCGTCTCCGAGATCACGCCCAGCTCGCGGCGCGCGTAGTCGTTGAAGGTCGCGACGATCGCCGGCGCGACGGAGCTCGAGTACGGATCGAATGCGGTCGTTTCGCCGATGCGGCTCGGCATGCCCGCCGTGTAGCGCGAGTCGACGCGCCCGACGGTCACGCCCTGGGCGCGCATCAGCTCTTGCAGGAAGTGGTTCTCGTCCATGCGCAGGTTCGCCGCATCCCAATAGGCCGCGCTCACACCTGTATAACGTGCAAGGCCGTCGAGCGCGGCTTGGCGCTCCTCGGGTGTAGCCCGTGCACCTTTGTACAGCACCGGCTGATAAACCGTATCCACGAACTGCTCCACCTCGCGCAGGAACGGCTGCAGCTCTGGCGGCCGCGGATTGAGCGCCTTGTGATACCACGCCGTCGAGGCATACGTGGAGAGGAAATTTGCGTCGCCCGCGTCGGAGTTCAGCCCGGCGGAGCCGGTCACGAAGTCCAGGTAGGGCGAAACCAGGATGATGCCGTTGAGCGCCACGTTGTGCCGCGTCAGCAGATCGAAAGTCACGCCGCCGGTGCGGATGCCGCCGTAGCTCTCGCCGAGGATGAACTTCGGGCTCGCCCAGCGCTGGAAGTCGCCGAGATAGCGCACGATGAAGTCGGAGACGGACTTGATGTCGTTGTCCACGCCCCAGAACTCTTTGCCTTCCGCCTTGCCGACCGGGCGCGAGAAGCCGGTGCCGACCGGGTCGATCATCACCAGGTCGGCGCGATCGAGGAAGCTGAATTCGTTGTCCACCAGCCTGAACGGGCCGCGGGTGTTGGCGGTGAGATCTTCGAGCTGCGCGCGGCGCGGGCCAAGGATGCCCATGTGCAGCCAGGCTGAGGCCGAGCCCGGACCGCCGTTGTATGCGAACACGATCGGCCGCGTGCGGGCATCCTGGCCCTGCCGGACATAAGCAGTGAAGCCGAACAGCGCGATCGGCTCGTCCTTGTCGTTCTTCATCAGCAGCGTGCCGGCGGTCGCCTCGTAGTCGACGGCCTTGCCGCCGATTTTGATCTGGTGGCGCGAGGTAAAGACCTTCGGCTCGGGGATCGGCTTTTCCTCTTTCTTATCCTGCTTATCCTGTTTGTCCTGCTCGGCCGGCGGTTTGGGCTCATCGGCAGCGTGAGTCGCAATAGGTGCTGCGAGCCAGAGGAGCGCAGCGAGGGCGGCAACCGGGCCGGAATTCTTCATGTTCGGTCCACCAGTCGTGATCGGAGGGCGGACAGTATATGCAACCCCGCACAATTTTCCGGCATCGAACCTGAACGCGTAATGACGGAGGTTGCGAGTGAGGTTCGTTCCGCTGTTCGTGCTCTGGTGGGCATCGTGTGCGACCGCGCAGACCTTCCATGTCGAGCCGGCCAATCCGATCCTCGTCGGCGAGCCGTTGTCGATCAAGGTCGACGGACTGCCGGCGGATCAGAACGTGACATTGACCGCGGAGCGCTCCATGGCAGCCTCGAGCCCAGAGGGTTCGCCCGTGCTGTATCGCTCGCAGGTCGTCTTCCCGGCGCCGCAGGGCACGCTCGACCTCGCGACGGCGAAGCCAGTGTCCGGTACCTATACCGATGCGGACATTCACGGCCTGTTCTGGTCGATGGCGCCGGTCGCCGGCGGCGAGCTCGGCGGATTGCAGCCGCTGCAGGTCAAGCTCACTGCGACAGTCGAAGGCCGCGTGTTGGCGTCCGCGACGATCGAGTTCATCGACGCGCTGCCCGAAGTCGAAGTCGAGCAGGTCAAGCAATTCCCTGGCGCCGTATTCGCAACATTGCCGGGCAACGTGCGGCGGCCCGCGCTGATCGTGCTCGGCGGTTCCGAAGGCGGTGGCTGGGTCGCGCGCGATCGGTCGCCGCGCTTCGCGTCGCGCGGATTTGCCGTGCTCGGGCTTCCTTATTACTCCCCCGGCGCGAAGGATCGCGAGATACCCGAGCTGCCCGCCGCGTTCGCGGACATTCCTGTCGAGCGGCTCGACGCTGCGTTCGCGTGGCTCAAGGCCCGTCCCGAAGTCGATGCTTCCAGAGTCGCGCTGGTCGGAGTTTCGAAGGGCGCGGAGTTCGTGCTCATCGCGGCGAGCCGGTTCAAGTGGATCACGTCGGTCGTCGCCATCGCGCCCACCGATGTCGTCTGGGAAGGCTGGGGTCCAGGGGTCGAGCCGGGCAAGCGCTCGTCGTTCGCGTTCGACGGCAAGCCGCTGCCGTTCGTGCCTTACCGCGAATTCGCCGAAGAGCTGGCGGGCTTTCGGACCGGGCGCGAGGTGAGGATGCGGCGCTTCCAAGACAAGGGCCGCGCTGCCGATCCGGCGGCTGCCGTGAAGGCGCGCATCGCGGTGGAGAAATTCCGCGGCCCGCTGCTGGTCATCGGCGGCCACGACGACCAGGTGTGGGCCTCCGGCATGATGGCGCAGAACATCAGTGAGCGTCGCGCCGCAGCCGGATTGGCAACGACCGCGCTGATCTTTCCCGAAGCGGGCCACTCGCTTTCCGGCAACGGCTGGATGCCGACGACGCAGTACAACGCCGGTCCGAGCAAGAGCGGTGGCACGCCGCAAGCGAACGCTGACGCACAAGCACGCGCATTTCCGGAGACGATCGCTTTTCTGAAGCGAACGCTGCGCGTCGACAGTGACGCGCAGCGCTGAGCTCTTCGATCGACCACTCTCCTACTTATAGAAGACGTAGTCAGCGGTGTACGGCACGAACTTCGTCTTGCCGACGTCGCCGGTCGCCGTGCATTCGCTCGCCGGCGCGACGCCGCCCGAGGTGTTCACGCGCTGAATCACGGTGGCTTGCGTCAGACGATCGTGCGGTCGCGAACCTTCTTCGGCGCCCATGACCTTCAGCAGGAACCATTTGATCGCGCCCGGCTCGACGTAGCGCGCGTCGTCCGACTCGGCGACCTTCATGGCCCACACCGCGCTGGTGCGGTCCGAGTGCTGCCACGTCGCGCGCGGCGTGCCGCTTTCCGCGGGGTTCGGGCTGAGGAAGTGCGTCATGATCTGCTTGCCGGCATCGTCGAACACCGTCGCCTGCGGGCCGAACAGCACCCACTTCGCGCCCGCTCCATCCGGCAGACAAATGTAGTTCTGCGTGCCGACAGCGTGGCCGATCAGGAACGCCTTGCTTCCCGCCGGCACTGCGAGAGTGTCCGGCACCTTGGGTGGATCGATGTGCGTAGCCATGGCGGCGAACGGCGCCGCGAGGGCAATTGCAGCAGCGATGAACGAACTCGAACGCATTGGAAACATCTCCCCGTATGAAAAAATCAGGCTGACTTCGTGAACGGCACGAGCATCGGCACGCGCTTGCGGTACTGCGCGTACTCGGGATGCTCGGCGATGAGGTCACGCTCTTCCAGCTGGATCGCGATCAGGATGTAGGCCGTCGTGGCGAGGGCGAACACCAGGTGCGCAACCGTCATGGTCGGCGTGGCCCAGAACGCGAAGAACCAACCGACGTACAGCGGGTGACGCACGTAGCGGTACAGCACCGGCGTCTTGAACTGCAGCGCCGTGTACGGCCGGCCGCGCAGTTGCAGCCACACCTGGCGCAAACCAAACAGATCGAAGTGATTGATGAGGAACGTCGACACCAGCACGAGCACCCAGCCGAACGCGTACGCGCCGTAGATCAGCGCTTGCGCGACGGGCGCTTCGACATTCCACACGATCCCGCCCATCGGCGCCCAGAACGCGAACAGTGCGATCAGGGCGAGGCTCGACAACAGCGTGTACGTGCTGCGCTCCGCTTCCTGCGGAATGATGCGCGTCCACCAGCGCTTGAACGCCGGGCGCGCCATCACGCTGTGCTGGATCGCGAACACGCCGAGCAGGGCAGCATTGATCGCCAACGCAATGCCGAGCGAGGTCTCGCGCGCCGAGTCGATCGACTTCGGCACGCCGAAGTTGCCGATGAAGCCGATCGCGTAAAGGAAGGTGCCGAAGAAGATTGCGTAGCTTGCTACGCCATAGATGAATATGAGCCAGCGTTTCATGTGCGTATCCCGTTGAGAAAAGGCGGTATCGGGGTAAACGGGAAATGGCCGGCCGAACCCGCCAGGGAAACGCAGATTTTTTAATCTTGCAGTGCAGCCTGCAGCGCCGTGGCCTCCCGCGTGATGACGTGATCGCCCCCTAAGCCATTGGTGAGCGCTTCGATCGCCCGCTTGGTGTTGGTCCGTGCGGCCGCAGTGTCCGACTTGGCCCGTTGCAGGGCAGCGAGGACCAGCGCGGCCTCGCCCACGTCCGCGCTTTGCGCGGGGTCGCGGGCGACGCCTTCCGCGATTCGCAGTGCGGCGGATGCGAAGGACTCGGCCGGTGCCAGCTGGTTCTGCGCCAGATAGATTCTTGCGGCGGCGGTCAGTGCGGCTGTCAGGCCCAGCGCGCTGGTTGCGGACGGATAGCCGAACTGCGCGAGCGATCCGTCGATCAGCTTGCGGGCTTCGTCGACCCGTCGGCGTGCCAACTCGATCTCGGCGCGCGTGCGCGCGAGATCGGCGAGGCGATCCTTGTTCGCGGTCGCATTCGCGTTCCAGGCGCGCTCGACTTCTGCGAGCAGACTCAACGATTCGTCGTACCTGCCCGTCAGCATGAAAGCACGCGCCAATTGATAGTCCGCCTGGAGTGCGCGGGCCCCGCTACCGGATGCATGCAGCTCGCGGCTCGCCGCTGTAAGTCGCGGGATCGATTCTTCGGTGCGCCCGAGGCGATTCAGGATAGTGCCGTACGCCACGACTTGCTCCGGCTGCGTGGGCTTGTCCTCGTCCAGCCGCTGCGCACGGCGTATCGCGTCGCGGCTCGCCTCTTCGGCGCGTTGCACTTCGCCCAGCCGCATCAGGACCGACGCGCGATTTATCGCCACTCGCACCCGGCCGATCGTGCCGCCGCGGCCGTTCTCGTCCAGCGCTCGCGCCGTTCGCTCGTTGAGCTCCAGCGATTCGCGGAAGCGGCTCTTGCGGTAGTAGATGCCGCCCAAGTCGGTGAGAACCGCGTGATACTGCAGGCCACGGGTGGTCTGCGTGTCTTCCAGCAGCTTCTGTGCCGATCGGAGTTGCACGATCGCTGCCTCGCTGTCCTGCCTCGCCTCCGCGACCTCGGCCTCGGCTCGCAAGCAATCCACCTTGGTGGCGACCTCGGCATTCGGCGCACGAGCCAGCGCGGCGCGCGCACTCTGCATGTGCTCTTCGGCCAGGTCGTACCGCTCTGCATCCATCTGCGTCCTGACGATCGTGCATTCGATGTCCGCGATCAGATCGGGGTCGTCCTGCTTCTCCGCGATGGCCAGCGCGCGCGCGAGCACGGTCCACTGCTTGTCGGTGTTGCCCAGATCCATGTAGCGCCTGGACATCTGCACCAGCATGCGCGCGGCGAACGGTTGATCGTCGCCATATCTGCGGTCGAGCAGCAGGACGCCACGGTCGACGAGCTCGATCGGCGTGAGCGGCTGGCCGCCCGGTCCGACCTCTTCGAGCATCAGGCTCATGAATTCGCTGGAAGCTTCGGCGCGCTGCGCCTCAAAGCGCGCGGCGTCGCGCTGACGAGCACTCTCGAGTGCCTGCCACGTCGTGCCGGCGATGCCTGCGATGAGCACGAGGACGATCGTCGCGACGAACCCGACTGCGAGCCGGTGCCGCCGCACGAATTTGCGCATTCGATAGGCGCGTGACTCGGGCCGGGCAGTGACCGGCTCGTGATCGAGATAACGCTGCAGGTCGCTGGCGAACGCGTCGGCGGTTGCGTAGCGGTCGGTGGGTACCTTCTGCAGCGCTTTCGCGATGATGTTGTCGAGGTCGCCGCGCAGCTCACGTCCGAGCTGAGCGGCAGACAGGCCGTACATCTTCAACATTTGCGTGTCGGCCTGCAGCGCTGCATCGCTGAGACGCGACGGCTCTGCATCGACCAGCGCCTGCATCTGCTCGACCGGCGTCACAGCGTCGTTCGCTGTCGGATGCCTGCCAACCAGCAGCACATAGAGCAGCACGCCCAGCGCGTACACATCGGTGGCGGTCGTGACTTCCGCGCGCTGCAGTTGTTCCGGCGCGGCGTATTCCGGAGTCATGGCAGCGCCAGCGAGACGCGTCATCTCGCTCGGCGCAGTGGTGCGCCCGTCGCCTTCGAGCAGCTTGGCGATGCCGAAGTCCAGGAGCTTTACGCTGCCGTCTTTCGTCACCAGGATGTTCGAAGGCTTCAAGTCACGGTGCAGGATGAGCCGGCCATGTGCATGCGACACGGCCCGGAGCACTTGCAGGAACAGTTGCACGCGAGCCTCGACACCGAGACCCTGCGCGTCGCACCAGACGTCGATCGGCTCGCCTTCGACATACTCGAGCACCAGATACGGCTGTCCTGCCGCGACTCCCGCGTCGATCAGGTGAGTGATGTTTCGATGCGAAAGTTTCGCGAGCGCGTTGGCTTCGTGCCGCAGGCGCTCGGCGCCGCCGTGGCCCAGCGCGCCGAGATTGAGCAGTTTGACCGCAGCTTGTCCTTCGTAGCTGCCGTCGCTGCGCCGAGCCAGCCAGACACTGCCCATGCCGCCCTGGCCGAGCGGTCGATCGAGCGTGAAGCCGCCGAAGCTGCGGCCCGCGAGCTCGCTCAGCCCCAAAGGATCGATCGCGCTGTCTTCGAGAAAGCCCTCGCTGCGGACCGAAGCGTGGTGCGACAGCAGGCCTGCGATGTGATCGCCGAGCGCGGCATTCTGCGAACGAATCTCGGCGAGCCGCACGGCCCGCGGGCCTTCGGCGAGGTCGAGCAATTCATCGAGCAGCGCGCTGACGGCCTCCCAGCCTGCGCCTGTTCTGTCGGACATGGGTTCCCCGGCCAGGTCTTCTCGAGCCCGATGATAGCCGCGCGCTCACGCGAGAGCACGATCGGCCCGGTTCGAGAACGTTCGCGCGGCGGCTGTGAGCCTCGTTCCGGGACAATTGCGACGTCCGACATGTTTTTGCCGGCCGCGCAGGTCTAGGTTGCACGTCATTCGGAAGTCATCCGGGAGACGCTCATGTCGAATCGATACTGGTCAGTCCTGCCGCTGCTTGCCGTCCTCGCGGGCTGCAACACGATGGGCCGCATCACCGTCAAGGACTACACGGCCGCTTCCGGCCAACGCGTGATGGTCGGACAGGCGGAGCCGAAGTCGGAGTACCAGTGCCGCAAGCTCCTCGAGGAAGAGCACGACTGGGGCATGAAGGAAAGCGTCGACAAGGCGGGCGCGATCGAGCGCTTGACGCAGTCGGCGGTGCAGGCAGCACCGGGGAAGGGCGCGAACTATGCCTACTTGCACCTGCCTGGGGAAGCGACCGTCGGCATCGTGAACGTCAACGCGTTCAACGATCCGGAAGTCGTTTACTACCAGTGCAGCAGTCTGCCCGCGCCGAAATAATCGCCAAGCGTCTCCCGTCAACCTGGCGCAGGCGCGTGCGCGTGGCGCGCAGGGTCATGATCGGCGATTGCTGAAGCATCGGGACCTTCTGTCGAAGGTCGCGCATTAGGCTGCGAACAGGCATGCTTCCACCATGCAACACGTACGCAGCGCAATCATTTTGGTGCTGATCTCGGCAGTCGCCGCGGGCTGCGAGCAGCGCTCGCCGATGGTGTACGTGCTCGACGGTCCGCAGGACGTCACGCTGACCGTTTCGGCATCGGCGACGGAAGTGAAGGCAGGCGAGACCGTCGTGCTGCACGCCAAGCGCCGCTCGGTGGGCAAGTGGCAGCAGATCCCGCGCGATCAGCTCACTCAGGGACAATGCTGGCTGTACACGCCGCCGCCGGAAGTAGAGGAAGAGGTGGCAGACAACCTCGAGTGGGAAGTGCATCCGGAAAACGCGGTGCGTTTCGACACTACGTTCCGCATGGACCACACGCGCATCGCGACCATGGTGCAAAAGGGCCGCATCACTCTGCGGCCCCTTACTGCAGTCCGTTGCGAGAAGGATCGGGTCGAAGAGGGTCGCCCGATCCACATCGAAGTGACTTGAGCTCAGGCCGCCGCGGCACTGCGATTGCCGACCGGACCCTCGACCAGGTCCTTGAGACTCGCGAGTCCCTTGGCGAATTCGCCGCCGACCATCTTGTCGCTGTTGAAGACCAGCCCGCACAGCTTGTGGACGAAGCCGCAGGTGCCGGTCATTGCCCAGGTGATGTTGGTCACGGGGCCTTCGCTCACCAGCGAAAACTCAGCCGTATTGGTCGCCGTAAACGGCTTGAGGAACTCCAGCCGCATGACGACTTTGCGCGCCGTCTGCGATTCCACGACCGTCATGCGGCCTTTGCCGCCCCGGCCGGTGCTGTCCCATTCGTACGCAGCGCCGGTCCCGCGGCTCGGGCCGGAATAAACGATCCGGGTGCTCGGGTCCGCGACGGCGAATGGATTCCAGGCGTTGAACTCGCGCAGGTCGTCGATGCGGGCGAACACTGTATCGGCATTGGCGCGAATCTGCTGCGAGCGCTCGATGCGGAACGCATCCGGGAGCGTCGCAACGTATGCGACCAGAGCGCCGATCACAACGACGAGGCCGAGCAGGACGAGGGTCAGGGTGGTCATAGCTGTCTCCGTGTATCTCCATTGGGGTGTTGCAAGGTGTCTACGCCCCAAGGACGACACGCCTCCCGCGCAGCCGACAGCGATTTCGCTATTTCTTTTCGCCGGGGAGGGGCGCGCCGGTCGGCCACAGCACTTCGACGGTGACCTTCGGCGGGAATTCCGCGCGGCCGTACCGGTCGCACGACAGCTGTTTGCTGATCACTTTGAAATTGAGCTGCCCGGCGAGGCTCCGCATCATCTGCTCGAGCAGTTCGCAATGCTCCGGCCGCAGGCGCAACGTACTGCGCGACAGCGTCACCTGGCGGTGCTCGGCCGGGAACACGATCGGGTCATTCAGCCCGGCAGACGGATCGCCGGTCACGCGTGAGATGAGGTCGCGCCGCGACTTGTCCTTCTCGATCTCCTTCATCACTTCCGGCGTCGCTTCGATGGGAAACATCACCTTGACGAACACGGTCGAGAACTGCCGGTGCTCCTCGTCGAAGGTGCGAAAGGGATCCGCGGGATGCTCCGGATGGAAGCGATCGAAGGTGGACGATCTTTCATCCGGCATCAGCACCAGCTCGCAATCGTTGACGCGTACTTGTACGTCGTCGCGTGCGCCCATCGCGCGCAGGATGACTGCAACGTCACGGCGCAGCTCGTCGCACGCGAAGAAGTTGGCGACGCTGCGATAGACGAACTGGGCTTCGCGCAGCTTGAGGACTGCGGGGATCTGCTCTGCCGCGGTCGCTGCGCCATTCATCATGAGCGAGCTGGCCGCGAGCAGCACGAACGCGAACTGCCGGACGTGCGGCAACCTGTGCGGCATGGCTGACGAAGTTGTATTGATGTGCGTCCGACTGTACTCCGATGCGGTCGGTTCTTCTACGCGCGCGTCCATGGCGACATACAGCCCGCGCGCACACTCGAAAATTTTGCACGTTTGTCCGCGTTCGACGACGCCGCAGCGCCTTCTCATCGCCTGCGCGTGCGCTCAGACTTTTGCGCGTACGACAACTATTCGACAGCGGGGAGGTGAACCACTCCAGCAGAAAAATTGCGGGCCCAGCCCGCGTGACCCTCGAACGGTCTGAAATTTTCTTTAGCGGGGATATGACATGACTACTCCTGTTACTCAATCAGGCGAGGAATTCTCTGCGCCTGCCGGATGCCCTATGCACGGCAGAAAGGCGGCTGAGGGAGTGAGCCGCCGCGGTTTTCTCGGCGCGCTCGGCGCAGCCGGCGCGCTGGCACCGGGCGTGTGCATGATGGGCGTCGGCGCAGCAGCGCACGCGCAAACTGTGACGACGACGCTGCGCGAGGATCGCTTCGGCCGCATCTTCCAACTGCCGCCGTTTGCGACACCGAGCACGCAGCTCACGGCGGCGCTCACCGAGCTCGGCAAGCCGGGCGGCATCATGGATGCCAAGGATCCGCTGGAGCGCGGCCCGATCCTGCTGATCACGGACCCGGCGCTCAGCGCCAACAATCCGGACAATCCAACGCACACGGCCGGCACCACGTTCTTCGGCCAGTTCGTCGATCACGACGTCACGTTCGACCTGGGCTCGCGCCTCGGTGAGCCGACGCGGCCGGAGGACTCGACCAACTCGCGCTCGCCCGCGCTGGATCTCGACTCGGTGTACGGCGGCGGACCTGTGCGCAGCCCGCAGCTGTACGGCCGGCGCAGCTCACGCGAACCGCTCGCCGGAATCAAGCTGCGCGTCGAGCACGGCGGACTGTTCGAAGACTTGCCGCGCACTGCCAGCGGCACGGCGATCCTCGGCGATCCGCGCAACGACGAGCACGTGATCCTTGCCGGCCTGCACGCGGCGTTCCTGATGTTCCACAACGAGGCGGTCGACTACGTCGCGGCCCGCAATCGGCGGTCCAGCACGGATGAGATCTTCCGCGAGGCGCAGCGCCTGGTGCGCTGGCACTACCAATGGATCATCGTGCACGAGTTCCTGCCGCAGATCATCGGGCAGCCGCTGGTGAGCGATATCCTGGCGCGCGGCCGGCGCTTCTATCGTCCCTCGGTCGGCTTCATGCCCGTGGAGTTCCAGGGCGCCTGCTATCGCATGGGCCACAGCATGGTGCGTCCCTCGTATCGCGCCAACCTCGCCGGCGACAACGGCGGGCCGTTCTTCGGCTTCATCTTCGATCCATCGCAGGAAGGCGCGACCGATCCGAGCGATCTGCGCGGCGGCGTGCGAACGCCGCGGCGCTTCGTCGGCTGGCAGACGTTCTTCGACTTCGGCGACGGCAACGTGCGGCCGAACAAGCGGCTCGACACCACGTTATCGACGCCGTTGTTCCAGCTGCCGCTGCAGACGATTGCCAGCGGCGATGGACCCACTTCGCTCGCGACGCGCAATCTCCTGCGCCAGGTCACGTGGTCGCTGCCGTCGGGTCAAGCCATCGCGCGCGCGATGCGCTTGCCGGTGTTGTCGAGCGGCGATCTCGCGGATGTGCGTGCGCTCGGCGCGAACCTGGATCGTTCGACGCCGCTGTGGTTCTACATCCTGCGTGAGGCGCAGGTGCTGGCGCAGGGTCGCACGCTCGGCCCGGTCGGCGGCCGGATCGTCGGCGAAGTACTGATCGGACTGATGCAGCTGAATCGCAACGCGTATCTGAGCGCGAATCCGCGCTGGCGTCCGACGCTGCTCGATCGCTTCGGCCAGCAGTCCAACAACTTCAAGATGGTCGACCTGTTGACGTTTGCGGGAGTCGCACCGGCGCAAAGAGGTCAGTGACGGCACCGGGAGGGACACGGACGGCAGGTCGATGACGACCTGGAGTCGCAGCGCCCGGCGTCAGGCCAAGGCATGGCTCAGACGCCGGGCGACAGTGCGCAATTGCGGGAGCAGCTCCCTCGCGTCCAGCAATTCGAAGTCGACGCCCGCCATCAGCATGAAAGCGACCAGAGCCTCGGGCGACGGCGCGCCCACGCTCAGCACGCAGTGCTGGCTATCGAGCGGCTCGAGCACGCCGATCCAGCTTGGAATCCGCTTGGCGAGCTCGCCGCTCGCGCCCGCGAGTTTCAGTCGTGCGCGGCACGCATAAGGCTCATAGGAAATCGATTGCGATACGAACTTCACGACGTCGTGCGGCAGCTTGCGCGGCGTGAAGCGCGCGCCGGTCTCGGTGACGCGGCCGATGCGATCGGCGCGGAACGTGCGCCAGTCCTTGCGCTCCAGATCCCACGCCACGAGGTACCAGCGTCGGCCGGTATGTGCGAGGCGCACCGGCTCGATCTGGCGAGCCGTCTGTCGTCCGGCGCGATCCGCATAATCGATGGTCAGCTTCTTCTGGTCGCGGCACGCTCCCGCGATCTGCATCAGCGCGTCGGCCGCGGGCACATCCTGTGCGCCGGGCAGCGAGACGGTGACGGAATGCAGCGAGCTCGCGCGTTTGCGCAGCCGTGCGGGCATGACCTGGTCGATCTTCGCCAACACGCCCATCGCGGCCTCGTCCATGTGCGCGATGCTGCCAGCAGCCGCACGCAGGGCGACGGCAACGGCCACTGCTTCATCGTCCTCCAGCAACACCGGCGGCATCGCAGAACCTGGACGCATGCTGTAGCCGCCGCCGAGTCCCGGCGATGCATGGATCGGATAACCGAGCTCGCGCAAGCGCTCGACGTCGCGACGGACGGTTCGGCCGCTGACCTGCAATCGGTCATACAGATCGCGCGCGGTCCAGTGACGCCGTGATTGCAGCAAGGAGAGCAACCGCAAGAGGCGGGCAGAAGTGGTAATCATGGCGGCGAGTCTATCGACACTTGCGGCCAGAATCTGGCCGCAATGGTGGGTACGATATCTGCCAGCCAACCGCCAAGGAGACCTTCATGGCCCAGCAAACGATCACCGGCGCCTGCCACTGCGGCAAGGTGCGAATCGAAGCCGATCTGGACCTCGCCGCCGGCACCGGCCGCTGCAATTGTTCGATCTGCAGCAAGCTGCGTGCGTGGACCGCCATCGTGAAGCCGCAAGCCGTGCGGCTACTCGCAGGCCAGGGCGATCTCAGCAGTTACGAATGGGGCGCCAAGATCTCGACGCGCATGTTCTGCAAGCACTGCGGCGTCCACGTGTTCAGCCGCGGCCACCTCGAAGAGGTCGGCGGCGACTACTGCAGCGTCAATATCGCGGTGCTGGACCTGGAACCCGCCACGCTGGACACGCTGCCGATACGTTACTTCGACGGCCTCCACAACGAGTGGATGTCGACGCCGCAGCACACGGGATATCTGTAGAACGAGGCCCTGCAGTCATTCGGGCAATTGCCGGAGCTGACCGACGGCAAAGATGATGCGCGCACGCGCTCGTGCACGGACGATGCGCGCGGCCTCGCAGCTCATGAAAACTCTAATGACTCTCAGCGTGCTGCAGACGATCGGCATTGGCCTGCTCGTCGTGCACGCATTTCGCGAAGAGCATCGCCCGGCTCCGACCGCACCTGCCGCGCAGTCGCCCGCATCGGTGTCTTCAGCCGACGGCGCGTCGCAGGCGGACGCAGAACGTCTGCGCGCCATCCTCCGCGAGGAGCTGGCCCAAGAGCACATTCGGCCAGTCCAGGAGCCAATCCAGCCTGACCCGGTGCACTCGCGCACTCCTTCACCTGCTGAGCTTCAGCAGCGCGACGTCGTCGCGCAGCAGATCGAGGCCTATCGCGGGACGGGCACCATCACGGATGCACAGATGCAGGAGTTGCAAGCCGACATCGCACAGCTGGATGCGGCGAGTCGCCGCCAGATGCTGAGCAAATTGACGAGAGCGCTCAACACCGGGGAGATCAAAGGTCGTCTGTAACAGCTAAGGGAGTTAGATCATGCAAATGAAATTGAAACAGTTGCTCGCGGTCGGCGTGCTCGCGCTCGGGTCGTCGGTCGCGCTGGCGGGGTTGGTCATGGACCAGCCGGTGACGGTAACGTTGAACGTGTCGCTGGCGGTCAGCAGCGAATCGGAAACCGTGACGGTCACCGTCGCCGTGCCGGTAGCGCCCTGCGCGGGTGTGAAGGTCAGCGTGCGATTCGCGCCGCTGCCGCCGAAGACCAGGCCCGTCGCCGGGATCAGTCCCGTATTGCTCGACGTCGCGCTCAGCCCAAGGCTGGTCGCGGCCGACTCGGCGTCAGAAATCGCGATCGCGATCGGCAGCGATGCCGCCCCCGATTCGCCGGTCTGATTCGCGATGTCGCTGATCGTCGGCGCAGTATTGGCCGTCGCGCCGCCCGCGACCGCGGTGCCGACCGCGTTCTTCGCCAGGTTCACATCCGAGCCGCTGATGCTGCCGTTGAAATTGATGTCCGAGCGGAAGCTGAACGCATCGACGGCGAAGCCAACCTTCCCCTTGGCGACGCTGACATCCGACCCCGACACGCTGCTGTTGGAATTGACGTCGCCCAGCAACGTTCGGACATTGACCGCAGCGCTCCCCGCCGGGCTTGCGCCGGACCGCACGCCTGATGCGGTGATCGTCAGCTCCTGCGCGTTCGCGACGCCGCTCAAGTTGATGGTCATCGCGTTG
>Ga0207706_10001321_pt1 | contig 24837 bp, 21 predicted proteins | sample KBSC53metaG_FD_184318 | JGI IMG/M metagenome (GOLD analysis project Ga0207706, IMG submission 184318) | Corn rhizosphere microbial communities from Kellogg Biological Station, Michigan, USA - KBS C5-3 metaG (SPAdes) (version 2) | ecosystem: Host-associated > Plants > Roots > Rhizosphere > Soil ... | reverse complement strand
ACAATCTCCGCAGAAGCTGTGCCGTGCTTTAAATGTAGCCGCCCCACCGTCACCGGCAGCCGAAATCTCCTCGGCCCCGCGCTACCGGGATTGAAGTAGAGCACACCGTTCTTCATTTCCTGCTTGGCCACATGGCTGTGTCCGCAGACAACCACATCAAATCCCGCAGCTTCGGGCTTCAAATCCAATTCATTCAGGTTGTGGAGCACGTAAATAGAAATCGCGTCGACTTCCAGCACATTCGTGGACGGGATCTTCTTAGCCCACGCTTCCCGGTCCACATTGCCGCGGATCGCGGTTACGGGCGCAATCTCAGCCAGCGTTTTGAGGATCACAGGATCGCCGATGTCGCCGGCATGAATGATGTGGTCGGAGCCGTGCAGAGCGGCAAGGGCCTCGGGGCGAAGCAGGCCGTGTGTATCGGAAATAACGCCGATGATCCGCACTGCCCGCGTAGGGGCAGGTGTCCTCACCTGCCCAGCCGAGCGAAGCTCGGCTCCGGTCTTGGCTCCACCCACAAGGAGCGGTATTCGTTTGGAGAAGACGCCAATTCCTTCCTCACGGGGTGTCGAGAATATAAGCAATCTTCTCATCCACTTCTCAGAAACCCACAACACGCGATCAAAAGACTCCGCTTGCCAAACCCGTCCAGGCCGACCCAGTTGGCGGTTAATCAAGTGCGCCGCAGTTCCCTTGATGGCTTTGGTGATTCGCGCAAGGGAAAATATCTCCGCCCTCTCAAGGTCAACCAACGGCGTAAAGATCATGTGAACATGATCGGGCATGACCACGAGCGTCTGAAGATCGATTGTCCACTGGTTCGCGCGCAGGGAGGCGTCCATCACAATGGTCCGGGCCCAATCGGGAAGCGTCCATCGCTGGTGAGTGCAGAACGTCAGGAAGTGTGGTTTGCAGTCGCGTTGAAGATGCGGGAGGTTGCGACGGTAGAAGGCTTGCGGCACGACTAACAATTCTACCGCCCGACTTCGTCGGGCCGGGCAGGTGGGACATCCTTCGACTTCGCTCAGGACAGGCTCTGCCCCTACGTAAACCGTGCCAATTTGGAACTCACAGCCCCGGACTCTTCTGCTCAATCAGCCCCTTGATCCTCGCCACAAACTCCACCGCCGGCATGTCTTCGGTCTTCTCTTTGCCGCGAGTCCGGACGTTCACGTTGCCGGCCTCAGCTTCTTTGTCCCCGACTACCAGGAGGAATGGCACCTTCTGCATGGCATGCTCGCGGATCTTGGCGTTCATCTTTTCGTTGCGGGCATCCACGTGCACGCGAACGCCAACTGCCTTGAGCTGATCAGCGACTTTGTTCGCATACTCCGCGTGGCGCTCGCTGATGGGGATCATCACAGCCTGCACCGGTGACAGCCAGACCGGAAACGCGCCGGCATAATGCTCGATCAGCACGCCGAAGAAGCGTTCGACGGAACCATAGAGTGCCCGGTGCACCATCACCGGCTGCTTGCGGGATCCGTCTTCGGCGACGTACTCGAGGCCGAAGCGTTGCGGCAGATTAAAATCGAATTGCACGGTAGAGAGCTGCCACAGGCGCCCGATGGCGTCCACCAGCTTGATGTCAATCTTCGGCCCGTAGAACGCCGCCTCACCGGGAATGGTGGTGTATTCGATGTTCAGTTCCTTGAGGACTTTCTCCAGCGAATGCGTGGCCCCGTTCCACTGCTCGTCGCTACCCACGAAATTTCTGCGATCGGCAGGGTTCCAGGTGGAAAGCTCGGTCTGAAATTTGTCGAAGCCGAAATCCTTGAGCACATCACGGGCAAATTCGACGCAATCGGCGATCTCTTTTTCGATCTGTTCCGGCGTGCAGAAGATGTGAGCGTCATCCTGGGTGAAGCCGCGGACGCGTAACAGGCCGTGCATCACTCCCGAACGTTCGTAGCGATACACCGTTCCCAGTTCGCCCAGGCGCACTGGCAGGTCGCGATACGATTTCAGCGAGTCTTTGTAAATCAGGATGTGGAAGGGGCAGTTCATGGGCTTCATGCGGTATTCGGCGTCGTCGAGCTCCATGACGTCGAACATATTGGACGCGTAGTAGCCTTCGTGCCCCGAGGTCTGCCACAACTGCCGCCGCGCCACATGCGGCGTGTACACCAGTGAGTAGCCGCGCTTCAGATACTGGTCGCGCATCCAGTCTTCCATCTCTTTGCGGATGATTCCGCCCTTGGGATGCCAGAAAATCAGCCCCGGCCCCGCCAGTTCCTGAATGGAAAACAGATCGAGCTGCTGTCCCAGCACGCGGTGGTCGCGCTTCTTCGCCTCTTCCTGCTTGTTGATGAAATCGTCGAGGTCTTTCTTCGAGAAAAACGAGGTCCCGTAAATGCGCTGCAGCTGCGGATTTTTCTCATCCCCCAGCCAGTAGGCGCCCGCGATGTTTAGCAGCTTGAACGCCTTGATCTTCCCGGTCGATGGAATGTGCGGTCCGCGGCAGAAGTCGAGGAATTTGCCGGTCTTGTAGATCGAAATCTTTTCGTCGGGCTTGGTGAACTGTTCGATGAAGTGGCACTTCATGAAGTCGCCTTCGCCTTTGAACTTCTCCAGTCCTTCGTTGCGTGGCAGGAATTCGCGCGCGTAGGGGATGTCCTGTTGCACCAGTTCCTGCATCTTCTTCTCGATCTTCTGCAGGTCTTCCGGCGTGAACGGCGTAGGGCGATAGAAATCGTAAAAGAATCCGGTGTCGGTCGGCGGCCCGTGACCCAGCTTGGTCTCAGGAAACAATTCCAGCACGGCAGCCGCCAGCAGGTGCGCAGACGAATGCCGATAGACTTCAAGCGCTTCGGGATCGCGATCGGTCAGCAGCCGAAGGTCAGTGTCTTTTTCCAATGGCCTGGTAACGTCGATGAGGTCGCCATTAGTTTTGGCCACCAGCGTGGCATCGGCCAGACGCTGGCCAATAGATTTCGCGATATCGAGCGCGGTCGTCCCCTTGGGGACTTCTTTCACACTTCCGTCAGGAAGCTTGACATGAATGCTGTCTGCCATAGGTTAGGTTCGAAGTGGAATGTTTTCAGTTTATTGGAGGGTGCGGGGTGGGTCAAACCCCGTGAAGGGGAGAGCTATAGCCCCCGGGAAATTCCTACCCCCACACCGACCGGGGTTAATTCTTGGGCCGGAGCAGGGCGCAATTGAGTGTAGTCCCCTAGTCTGCGGCATTTTGAACCTAGAGAAAGACTTGCCTACGAGCCGTGCGAACAAGCGATATTTTTTTCTGTCAGGCGGTTCTTCAGCGTGCAGTGGCTCTGTCGCCGCCGCTGCTCAACTGCCTCCATCATTTCGTTCAAATCGCCAACTGGGATTGTTCATCCTAAAGCACGGGCCTCCGCTGGGCCGCGACGTGATTCCTGCTGTGATCCAAGTGGCCTCACAACGTCTCGGAAGTTTGCTCCAGAGCAACTTGCCGAGGGGCAATGATACCCTATATTGAATCATTGTTATGTTATGATGTATATTAAGGTATCAATTGTTGTCTTCCATATGATGTATTATATTGTATCAACAATGAATAATGACGTAACAAAAGGTATCAAACCCCTACGACTAAAGGCGCTGCCCGCCGAAATGCGCCGCGCCTTGATACAGGCGCGCGAGAAACACGGCTGGAGCCAGAGGGATCTGGCAAGCCGCCTCGGCGTCGGTCAGAGGCATATCTCCGGGATTGAGTCGGGCAAGATCGTACCGCGCTACGACACGCTTCTTGAGATTGTCCGCATGCTCGACCGCGACCTTATCATGGTCCCCCGCGCTCTCGTGCCCGTCGTGCAGTCGCTCATCCGCGACCATCTCAAGGACCAGCCGGGTGAAGGAGAGGAACGGCCCCTCTACGCCGCCGATCACGACGAAGACAGTTCTGAGGAGCCGCGCGATGAGGTTTGACCCGAAGAAACTCAACGCGCTTTCGGTGCGCCTGCACGGGAAGCACATCGGCATCATCACCCGCCTGGCAGGCGACCGGCAGCTTTTCGCATTCGAGCAGCATTATATCGACGATCCTCAGCGCTCCACATTGAGTCTATCCTTCAAGGGCAGCACAGGCGGACTCGTGACGAACTTCCGTCCCGTGGGGCGACGCGTTCCCGTTTTCTTTTCCAACCTTCTGCCCGAAGGCCCCCTGCGCGACTATCTCGCCAAGCGCGCCCAGGTTAATCCCGACCGCGAATTCTTCCTCCTCGCGGTCCTCGGCGCCGACCTGCCCGGCGCGCTCGTCGTCGCCCCACTTGAGGGCGACGAGCAATCATCCGAACCTCGCGACGCGCTTGACGATGAAACTCGCGACGCCAGCCATGGCGGCGAAGGGCCGCTGCGCTTTTCTCTCGCCGGCGTGCAGTTGAAATTTTCCGCCGTCATGGAAGCCTCCGGTGGCCTGACCATTCCCGCAGGCGGCCTGGGCGGATCGTGGATCGTCAAGCTCCCTTCCGCACGTTTCAAAGCAGTGCCCGAGAACGAATTCGTGATGCTGGAACTTGCCCGGCGCATCGGGATTTCCGTCCCGGAAAACAAGCTCATTGACATGGCCAGCATCAAAGGGCTGCCCGAACAAGCCCACACGGTGGAAAGCATGGCCCTCGCCGTGAAGCGGTTCGACCGTCTGCCGGATGGAGCGCCCGTCCACATGGAGGACTTCGCGCAAGTATTCGGGGAATTCCCCAGCAACAAGTACAAGTTTCACAGTTATGCGAACCTCGCCGCCGTGTTGTGGGCGGAAATCGGCGAGGACGCTGTGCGCGAATTCGTGAGACGTCTTGTATTTACCGTCGTGATCGGCAATGCCGACATGCACCTCAAGAATTGGTCCCTTCTCTATCCCGACCGGCGCACGCCCGCGCTCTCGCCGGGGTACGACTTCGTGGCCACGCTTCCTTACATTCCCAACGATACTCTAGCCTTGAGCTTCGGCGACAGCCGCAGCCTTTCTGAAATCACGCCCGAGCAGATGCGCCGCTTCGCCGATACGGCCCGCATTCCGGCAAGCCCGCTCTGGAAGATCGCGGTCGAAACAGCCGAGCGCATTGCCGAATCCTGGAAAACCCTTGAGCAGGCGGACGTCTTGCCTAAAGACCTGAGGGAGACCATCGGCAAGCAGATCCTGTCCGTCGCCGCTTCTATTCGTTGAGGCTGATTCAAGATGGAACGCTGGGCGCTGGGTATCAACGACGAGTTCCTTCTTCACCCCGCGTCGCAACCCAACATCATCATCGCGCCATGACGATTATCATGATCAACAGCACGATGACTGCTACAGCACGATGACTACTAACGACAGGCTGAATCAACTGCGCCAAAATCGCGAAACAGCCCTGCCGCGCTAGCTTCTTGCAAGAAACGCGAACAAACCGGGCACCCACTGTGTTGGGGGTGTCCACCTGTTTTCGATGAGCAGGCAATACCACTTGGAAGCAGGGATGCTGAGCCATCTCGCGGAATCCCTACGCCGGCTCATCAGGCCGACATCGCCGGCACTGTTGTCACCACCATTTTCCCCTTCTCATCCTTCATCACATGCGCCCAGGGCAATTTCGCGTCATGAGTGAACATGGTCAGCCACTTCCCCGGCACAGCCTCGGCGTAATAACGCTTGCGGCTTTCGATGGTTTCGAGTGGGTACAGGTCATAGGACATCACCCAGTTCAGATCAAGGTGCGCGCTGGTGGGAATCAGGTCGGAGATGTAGCACGCCGTCTTTCCGCCGCTTTGCACCAGAATGGCCTGCATGGCGCGGGTGTGGCCGGGATAGACACGGACCGATATGCCGGGAACGATTTGCGCGTCGCCGCGCAGCAGAGTCATTTGACCGCTTTCAACCAGGGGATCGTAATTCTCCGTGATGTAGCTGACGCCGTCGCGCTGGTTTTCGTGGGCGTGTTTCCACTCGCCTTCCTGCACGTAGTACTTCGCCTTGGGGAAAGTTGCGGCAATCTTCTCGCCATGGCGGATGGTGTTCCATCCGCAATGATCGAAGTGCAGGTGGCTGTTGATGACGATATCCACGTCTTCCGGCGCGACGCCGGCCTCGGCGAGTCTGTCGAGCAACTGGGCGGGCTGGCCGTAGATCTTCACCATTCTTTCCGAGAGCTTGTTGCCTACGCCGGTTTCGATCAGCACGGTTTGCGAACCGGTACGAACCACGACGGAATTCAGCCCCAGGGGAACGAGATTGTTGCCCTCGGGCTTTACTTTGCGCTCCCACAGGCTTCTGGGGACAACGCCGAACATGCCGCCGCCATCGAGGTGGTAGGTCCCGTCAGAGACGGCGGTAAGCTCGAAATCGCCCAAAGTCATACGCTGCATGGAATGACCCTCGCTAAAAGCCTATCACTGCCCGCGTAGGGGCAGAGCCTGTCCTGAGCTTGTCGAAGGATGTCCCACCTGCCCAGCCGAGCGAAGCTCGGCTTTTCCTTGAGAATGTGGATGACGCCCGCGAACCAAGTCCCTCCACTGCGCTTCGCTCCGGTGGGGATGACAGTGCGGATTTTGGGGGTTACGCCGGCGGTCTGCACAGGCTATAATGAAGCAGGAATGTTGACCGATGCGCCATCAGAAGCCCAATTCGCACCTGCCCGTCTGCTGGCTGCAATTTTTAGTGTGCCCGCGCCGGTATCTGGCAGTGTTGCCCTCGCAGGCGCGTCCCAGTCTGTTCGGTAGCGACTAGTTCTCCCATCCTCCCAAATGATGTGGCTAAAGGGCTGAATCCGCCTTTTTCGGCGCGACCGCCCGGCCGACGACTGATGAACGACGATTGATGACTGCTTTCCGGAGGATCCAATGACCACCAAGACTCTTACAGGACCCAGAATCAAGACTGCTCTGCCCGGCCCCAATGCCAAACGCGTTCTCGCGGGCGACGAGAAATATCTTTCGCCCTCCTACACCCGTTCCTACCCGCTGGTAGCCAAACAGGGCCGGGGCATCGTGGTGACAGACGTGGACGGCAACGAGTTTTTCGATTTCTCCGCCGGCATTGCCGTGACCTCGACCGGTCATTGCCATCCCGATGTGGTGGCCGCCATCCAGAAACAGGCGGGCGAACTGATCCACATGTCGGGCACGGACTTTTACTACGAGAGCATGATCACGCTGGCCGAGCGGCTGTCGAAAATCGCGCCGATGCCGGGACCGCACCGGATCTATTACGGCAATTCCGGAGCGGAGGCGGTGGAAGCCGCGCTCAAACTGGCCCGCTACCACACCAAGCGGCAGAATGTGATTGCCTTCTTCGGCGCCTTTCACGGACGCACCATGGGCGCGCTCTCGCTGACTGCGTCGAAGCCGCAGCAGAAGCGGCGTTTCGGTCCGGGAGTTCCGGGCGTGACGCATGTGCGCTATCCCGACGTTTACCGCGGCTGTGAAGGCGGCGCGCAGGACGCCGAAGCCTTCGCGCTCGGCTGTGCCCGCTTCATCGAAGACAAATTGTTCAAGACGACGCTGGCGCCGGAAGAAGTGGCGGCCATCTTTGTCGAGCCGGTGCAGGGCGAAGGCGGATACGTAATCGCGCCCACGGTCTTCATGAAGGAACTGCGGCGCATTTGCGACAAGTACGGCATTCTGCTGGTGGCGGATGAGGTCCAGAGCGGCGCCGGACGCACCGGCAAGTGGTGGGCAATCGAGCACACCGGGGTCCAGCCTGACATTATCTGCTCGGCGAAGGGAATCGCTTCGGGGATGCCGCTCGGCGTCATGATGAGCCGCGCCGACATCATGGACTGGGTGCCGGGTTCTCACGCATCAACTTTCGGCGGTAATCCCGTCTGCATCGCGGCTGCACTGGCCACGCTCGACGTCATCGAAAAAGAGGGATTGCTGGCGAACTCCGCCGAAGTGGGCGGCCAGATGCTGAAACGCATGGCGGACTGGCCGCGCAAGCATAAACTGGTGGGCGATGTACGGGGCCGCGGCTTGATGATCGGCGTCGAAATCGTCAAGGACAAGAAGACCAAGGAGTACGCTGCCGAAGCGCGCGACCGCATTATTGAACTGGCTTTCGAGCGCGGCTTGCTGTTCCTGGGCTGCGGTCCGAGCACGATCCGCATCGCGCCGCCGCTGGTGGTCAGTAAGGACGAAGCTGACGTCGCAGTCGATGTGCTCGACGAATGCATCGCCCTGGCCGGCAAATAAAGCATGTGTGGCGCGACCTGTCCTGAGCGAAGTCGAAGGAGCCCTCGCCCGCGGCCTTTGACGTTGGAGTTTGGGTGCTGGCCAATTGGCGTAAGCCTTGGACGGGAGCCAAACGCCTTTCGGGAAGCGTTTTGGGAAAAGCGAGCGCTTTACCGGCGCTGGACGCCGCCTCGCGGGCGAGTCGCCCGCGACCACACTCTTCTAGTGTCGAGGAATCTTCATGAACTCAGGAACCATCGAACTCATCTATATCGCCCCTGTCGCCACTGCGCCCACGCTGTCGGTGAAGCAGGCGGTTGCCATTCCGGGTTCTGGCCTGGAAGGCGACCGCTACGCTCTGGGGCAGGGAACATTTTCCAAGCCTGAGCCCGACTTCGAACTCACGTTGATCGAAGCCGAGGCGATTGAAGCCCTCAAACGCGATTACAACGTCGAGATTGCCCCGGGCGAGACCCGGCGCAACCTGGTGACACGTGGCATCGCGCTCAATCATCTGGTGGGACAGGATTTCCAGATTGGCGAAGTGAGGGCCCACGGCATTCGTCTGTGCGAGCCCTGTGATCATCTGCAACGGCTGGCGGCCCGGCCAGTGATCAAGGGCCTGCGCCATCGCGGCGGACTGCGGGCGCAAATCTTGACGCGCGGCGCGATTCGGGTCGGCGATTCAGTCAGCGCTCATAAGGACTAGCACTTGTGGGTTTGTCCTTGACACCACAACTTGGTGGAGCGAAACTCCGAATTAGAGAATCTCTCTAAATTTTTGCATGGATCATTACTCCATCCTGGACAATAACCAGGCGGGGCCGGAACCTGCTCCGCCGAACCTTGTCTCCGCTCATCTGGCTCCGGCAAGCATGCCCACAAAAGCACCGGGGCCGCCGCTCGGCCCCTCGGTGCGCGAGGCGTTACGCTTTCCCGGCGAGGACGGGGGCAAGTCGCTGAGTCAAATGGCGCAGCGCGATCTCGATGCCACGCTGCAGTTGCTGGCAGAGCGGGCGCAATACATAACGGGAGCGTCGGGAGCAGCGATCGCTCTGCGGCAGGGTGAAAACATGGTCTGCTGCGCCAGCGCCGGCCCTTCGGCGCCGGAAATGGGTGCGCATCTGCAGATCGATTCCGGGCTTTCAGCCGAGAGTGTGCGCACCCGGAAGATCCTGATTTGTGAAGACGCGGAAAACGATCCGCGGGTGAACCGCGACAGTTGCCGGGCCTTCGGCGTCGCGTCGGTGGTGGTGATGCCCCTGGTACGGGAAGAAGAAGTGTACGGGGTCTTCGAACTGCTCTCCGGCCGGCCGCGCGCCTTTGAAGAGCGGGACTACGTAGCCCTCAACCGTCTGGCGGAAATGATCCAGACCGCGGTGGAGCATGCCGAAGCAGCCCGGCGCGCCGAAACAGATCTGGGACAGGCAGGAAATGCGCAATCGGTGACTGCGGCTTCGATCAACACCGAGACCCGGGCGCCAGAGCTGGTGGCCGCATCGGGTAATGCTGTTCTCAAGACAAACTCTGAAGGGATGGAGTCTGAGACAGAGGTGAAGGCCGGGCCCGCGACGGCGTCACCGGGGGTTGATGCGGCCCCGGCGCTCGCGGTGAGTTCGACGGTGATCGAGATGCCTGCGCTGGTGACGAACTCTCATCCGCATCCGGTTGAGGCTGATCCGTCCACTCCGGGTACCACCATCGCCTTCGGGAATCTCCGCCGATGCGAGACTTGCGGCTTTCCTGTGTCCGAGGGCCGAAGGCTATGCCTCGATTGCGAAGCCGCCACCCCGGACGCGGCCGCGACTGCCGATACACAAGACATGTTTGGCGAACTTTCCGACTCCGACGCCAGTTGGGTGAGGTCGCATGCGTATCTGATCGCGACTGCCCTGGTGGCGATCGCCACGATCGCATTGCTAGCCTGGCGGCTCTAGAACGCGGGCCGTGTGGCGCGGGCGCCCTCGCCCGCGTTGGCAAGTCAAAGCTAAAGTCAAAAGCAAAGTCACAGTCAAATGCAAAAGCAAAGTCAAAGGCCACGGGCGGGGGCTCCCGCGCCACATAAACAAAAACTACCCCACTTCTACCAGGCCGTAGGTTTTCTGCCAGTGGATGCGCATGTGGCGGAGGGCGCGATCGATTTCTTCTTTTGAAACTTCTTCGTTGGGGCCCGCAAGAACGGCTGCGGCTTCGCGCTTGGCGGCTTCCAGCAGCTGGCGGTCGCGGACCAGGCTGGCGACCTGGAAGCTGGGCATGCCGGCCTGGCGGGTGCCGAAGAACTCGCCCGGGCCGCGCAGCTCCAGATCGAGTTCAGCAATCTTGAATCCGTCGGTGGTGCGGACCATGGCGTCGAGGCGGCGGCCACCATCTTCCGAGACCCTTCCCCCTGTCATGAGAATGCAGAACGATTTCGCGGCCCCGCGGCCGATTCGTCCGCGCAACTGGTGCAGCTGGGAGAGGCCGAAGCGCTCGGCGTGCTCGATCACCATCACGGTGGCGTTGGCCACGTCCACGCCGACTTCGATCACGGTGGTTGAAACCAGAATATCCACTTCTCCCGTTTGGAAGCGCCGCATGACGTCTTCTTTCTGGTCAGTGTGCAGGCGGCCATGCAAGAGTTCTACTCGCCGGTCGGGGAAAATCTTCCTGCTCAGCTCCTTGTGCATCTTGATCGCCGCTTTAAGTTCGCTCTCCTCGTTCTCTTCGATCACGGGATAGACCACATAGGCCTGGTGTCCGGCAGCAACCTGCTTGCCCACGAATTGCCAGACTTGGTCCGCCCGGTCGTCGGAGACGCGGCGGGTGACGATGGGCGTGCGTCCGGGCGGCATTTCATCCAGGATGCTGATATCGAGATCGCCGTAGAGGGTCAGGGCGAGGGTGCGCGGGATGGGCGTGGCGGTCATGACCAGGACGTCGGGCTCGCCTTGCATTGCCGAGTTTCGCTCGGCGGAGCGGACGGGACCTGTCCTGAGCGAAGTCGAAGGAGCGTCCGCCCCTGCGTGGGTGGTGACAGTGTCGGTCGCCGTTCGTGGGTGGCCGTTCCCGCGTCCTTCGTCGCCGGATTTCTTCATCAGCTTGAAGCGTTGCATCACTCCGAAGCGGTGTTGCTCGTCCACGATCACCAGCCCCAGTTTGCCGAACTCGACTTTTTGTTCAATCAGCGCATGAGTTCCGATGATCAGCTGGGCATTGCCCTGGGCGATGTGGCGGCGAATTTCCCGCTTGCGGTCTTCTTCCACCGAGCCGGTGAGGAGGACGATACGGTATCCGGCATTTTCCAGGATGCGCCGGGCGGAAAAATAATGCTGCTGGGCCAGGATTTCTGTGGGCGCCATGAGCGCGACCTGGTGTCCATTCTCCATCGCGATGATGGCCGCTTCGAAGGCCACGATGGTTTTGCCCGATCCGACGTCGCCCTGCAGCAGGCGCCGCATGGGGGCAGGCTTTTGCATGTCGGCAGCGATTTCCTTGAGCACGCGCTTCTGGGCCGCCGTGGGATGGAAGGGCAGCATCTTTTTGATGGCTTCGCGGGCGCGATCGTCCAGACTGAATGCGATTCCGGTCTGCGCCTTCTGCTGGCGCCGTTTGAGCTCGAGGCCCAGCTCAAGAAAAAAAAGTTCTTCAAAGATCAGCCGGATATGGGCAGGAGTGCGGAAGGCCTGCAAGTCCTGAAAGCTCTCGCCGGGATCGGGCCAGTGGACCTGGCGGAGCGCATCCTGTGGCGAGATCAGGCTCATGTGGCGGCGAACGGAGGCTGGGACCGGGTCCGCGAGTTGCGGCGGAAGATTTTCCAGGACGCCGTGAATGACGCGGCGGAACCAGCGCGGGGTCAGGCGCCCCTGACCGGCTGACTCGTAAATGGGGACGATGCGGCCGACTTCGAGCGACGAGGCAGGTGTCTGCTTAGTCGATTCAATTTCGTCAGAGGAGTCGCCGAGAATTTCAAACTGCGGCTGCACCAGCTGCAATTCTCCGCCGCCGTATTCTTCTTCCACTTTGCCGTACAGGGCCACCAACTGCCCGGGCTTGAAACGGTCGCGCAGGTAAGTAGCGTTGAACCAGATGCACTTCAGGCGGCTTCGTCCCTGCCCGGCAGTCATCTGAAAAATGGGCATGCGGCGGGTGTGGAACAATCCGGAGGTGCGAACTTCCGCGATGACCGTGGCCATCTCTCCCGCACGCAGTTCTGAAATTCCACGCGGGTTCACGCGGTCTTCGTAGCGAAAGGGCAGGTAGTGAAGAAGATCATCCACGGTATGAATGCCCTTGGCGCCCAGCACCTCGGCCAGGCGAGGGCCGATGCCCTTTACGTATTGCACCGAAGTGGAGAGTTCCAACATCTCCAGCGATGTTAGCAGGAGGCGGTGCAAGCCGCCGTTGGTCGTTGGTCGTCGGTCGTTGGCCAAGGCAAGGCAGGTTCGTTGGTCGCAGCCATTAAAAACGGTCGGTGCAGCTATGGGTTTCTGGCCAAAGACCGACCAATGGCCAACGACGAATTTCGAAATCGCCGGACCCTTCAGGTTACTTTCGGAACCTCAGCCCAGGGCCCGGCGCGGGTTACAATCCGGCTGGTCCCATGCAGAAAATCGCCATACTCTACGATGCCAGCCAGGCGGTGTTGTCCACCTTTGACCTGGACGAGGTGCTGCAACGCATCCTGGTCATCGCGCGGGACTATTTTCACCTGCAGAACGTCGCTATCTTATTGTTGGATAAGGAAACAAACCAGCTCTGCATCCGGTCCCAGATCGGCGGCGAGCCGGGATCTGACAGTGTCCGGGTGAGTATCGGGAAGGGTTTGATCGGTACCGCGGCTCAGAAGAAGCGCCCTCTGTACGTCCCCGACTTTGCCAAAGAAACGCGTTACCAGCCGTGGGGAAAAAAGACCCGTTCCGAACTGGCCATACCGCTCATGGTGCGGGACGAAATGGTGGGCGTGCTGGATTGTCAGAGCGAAAATCCGGACCACTTTGATTCGGAAACCGTGGACTTGCTGACCCTGTTCTCCACGCAGGCCTCGATGGCTTTGCAAAATGCAAAGTTGTATTCGCTGGAGCGCCGCCGGGCCTCGCAGCTGGAAGCGATCAACGCGGTCGCGCGGGAGACCACGGTCGTGCTGGACGTGAAGGAACTTCTGGCGAAAGCCTGCCGGAAAATCCGGGAGGCGTTCGATGTCTCTCAGGTCACGATGCTGGTCAAGGAAGACGAAGACCTGAAGTTGCAGGCCCACCATGGCAACCTGACATTGCGTATCCCGGAAGGCGGAAAAGTGCCGGCGGGAGCAGGTTTGTGGGGACGCGCTCTGCGCGAGAGCAAGACAGTGATCGAGAACGAGGGCGAGGCGGACCCGGATTGCGTTGGCATCTATCTCGAGTCGGTTGCCCGGATGTGCATTCCGCTGGTTTCCTTCGGGCAGACCCTGGGGGTCCTGGTCCTGGACAGCGCTCGGCCGGATTCCTTCCTGGCCAGCGATATCCAGTCGCTGGAGTCAGTCGCCGACATCTGCGCCACTGCCATCCAGAATGCTCACTACGTTGAGCGCGTCAAGCACCTGGCCTATCTGGACGGGCTGACCGGAATCTTCAACCGGCGTTATTTCGAATTGCGAATTCAGGAGGAACTGGAACGCGCCCGGCGGTTTGACAGCGCGATGGCAGTGATCATGGTGGATATCGACCAGTTCAAGAGCCTGAACGATGAATTTGGGCACCTGCTGGGTGATGAAGTGCTGCGCCAGGTTTCCTCGATCTTTTCGCAGCAGTTGCGCAAGATCGATGTGGTCTGCCGCTACGGAGGAGAAGAGTTCGCCATCCTGCTTTCGCAGACCAGCCAGCCACAGGCCCTGGCCGTGGCCGAAAAGCTGAGGCGGCTGGTCGATAGCTGGCAATTTCCCGGAGTATCGCGGCCGGTCACTATCAGCGCCGGAGTGGCCACTTGGCCCGATCACGGCAGCACACGCGAAGACCTGGTGAGAGCGGCCGACGCCGGACTGTACGCCGCCAAACAGGGAGGCAGGAACTGTGTGCGGGAAGCATCAGTGGCCCTGTGCGGGTCGGACACTCCTGTCCGACGCTTTTGACTTTTGTTGGATTGGGCAGTCCGAAGCAAGAACCGCAATAAAAATCAAAAGCGAAGGCAAATTCAAAGGCGTCGGACAAGAGTGTCCGACCCACACTTCTATTACCCACACTTCTGTTTCAGTGGGCTAGATATCGGCGCCGGGCTGCCAGGATTTACGGTTTTCCTGCATTTCGCGCTCCTGGTCTGTGAACTCGCGTTCCAGTTCGCGCATCTGCTGCTGCAGTTCTTGTTCATGCTCGCGCAATTCTTTCGCGGCTTCTTCCACGCTGGGCCTGATGAGACGGACGGCGCGTTCGATTTCGGGCTTCAGATGAGCGATCTCAGATTGGACCTCGCCCAGATCAATCACGGTTTCAGCGTCAGCGTCAGGAAGCTCAATATCTTCATCCGTGTCCAGAAGCTGCGACTGGTTGCGGTCGGGCACGGTCAAGGTGAGGTTCTGTTCCTTCCGTTCCCGAATGATGCTGACGGTGACCGAGTTGCCCTTGCGCCCGCGAACGGCATGAGTAAAGTCGCCGCTGTCACTGATCGATTCTCCGTTGACTTTCACAATGACGTCGCCGGCCCGGAACCCGGCTTGCTCGGCGCGGCTGCCCTTCTCCACCGAGCGCACCAGCACTCCCTTGCCATCTTTTGCGCCGAAGTAATCACCCAGCTGGGGAGTCAGGTTTTCCACCATCAATCCGCTGCGCGCCGAGGAGTGCACCACCACGATAGAGACCGGCATATCCATGTCCGGGACAAAAGGGGTGGCCGGGAAGGCGGGCATGGCGGGCACGGCCGGAATCGCGGGCATGGCGAAGGTGAGGGCCTTGCCCGGCCGGCCCAGGGCAAAAGTCTGCCGGCGGTCGGCCAACTGGGTCTTGAGAGTCATCAACTGGCCGGCGCGGCTGATTCCGAGGTTCACGATGCGTCCCGGAGGAATCTCGCGGATCATGCGTCGCAACTGCTCCACGCTTTCCACCTGGTTGCCGTTGAGGGTGAGAATTACGTCGTGCTCTTTGATTCCAGCCTTGCCGGCGGGAGCATCCTGATCGACCAGGGTGACTTCGACACCGTGTTCTTCCTTCAGCTTCAGATCGGCCAGGCGATCGGCGGTGACGTCACGCGTGTCAACTCCCAGATAGGATCCACCGCCGAAGTCTTCGCTCGAGTATCCAAAGGACTCGCTGAAGGGTTCCTGCGAGCATAACTGCCCGCCGCTCGCGACCGCAGCGAACATCGGAAGAATCATCAATGCAAGGATGGATCTACGCATATCGTCCCCCTCGTCTCTTTAGTGGAGGCCGGGCGTCCCGCCCGGCTGGCCGGGCGAGACGCCCGTCCTCCATCCTCCCTCACCGGCTGGCCAGGAAGGTGATGTCTCCGGTGGTGGTGCGCACTTTCAGGATTGGGCCGCCTCCGTTCAAACTACCCTCGGCAGTGGCGGTACCGGGACCCCACTCGCCGCCCTCGGTTGTAACTCGAATCTCGGAAAAATCGGAGCGGATGCGATGGCCGTTCGCCAGGTCGATGGACGCCCGGATGGTGATGCCCAGGTTAGGCGCCAGGTAAACCGTGATGTCCCCGGCGGAAGTTTCCAGCACCGAATCGGTGCGATCGGAGCCGGAGACGAACTTGGCTACGATGCCGCCTGCCCCAGTCTCAGCCTTGGCCGTGGGCACGCCGTTGAGGGTGATGCTGCCGCCTCCGGTTTCGGCGCGGACCGCGCCGGTGGCCGAGTTCAGGCGAATGCTTCCGCCTCCGGTTTCAATCTCCGCCGGACCCGCAATCTCGCCTAACTCGATGCTTCCGCCGCCAGTCGTGACTTTCAGAGGCCCGGAACAACGTTGTACCTCAATGCTGCCACCCCCGGTTTCCAGCACGGCACCCTGCATCCCGGAGATCACCACTACGCTGCCGCCGCCGGTCTCGGCGTTGATCTTGCCCTTGGCGGAAGACACCTTGATACTGCCGCCCCCGGTGTGCAGCGTCAGCTCACCGCCGACCGTGCCTACGTCGATGCTGCCGCCTCCGGTTTCGGCATTCACCGCGCCACCAATGTCATCGAGATGAATACTGCCGCCCCCGGTTTCACCCTCGACCCGCCCGCCGATGCCGGTGGCAGTGAGGTCGCCGCCGTCAGTTTCAACTTTCACCAGATCGATATTGCGCGGGACATTAATCACAAACTCGCTGGAAGACCGGTGTGGCTTGCTGCCTTGCCATTCGGCCACCACCCAGGCCGTGTCTCCACGGACATAAGCGTTGATCTTGTAGGACTCGAATTCGCGGCGAGCCTTCTCTTCCGACGAAGCGTAGGAGCGATTGTTGACCACGTAGTGGATGGTCTGCTGCGTGCCGCCCACAACTTTCACCACGCCTGAATCCACCTTCACGCGCAGGTTTTTGGCGGCGGCCAGGTTGCCGGTGATCTGGCGCGACCACTTGCCATTGTCCTGATAGACCCGCGTCTGTTCGTCAGGGCGCGCTTCCTGGGCCACGGCCACGGACACCAGCAGGAGAAACAGCGCTGCGATTTTGGGAAATTTATTCAACTGTCACCTTCCGATTTTCTATCTTCCCGCGTCCATCAGGGCTTGAACCGCGGGTGAAACCCCGTTCCTCAAAAGTCTCAATCGATCTCCGCTGTCTGGGCCAGCATATTGCGGGCCTGCGAGCGGATGTACAGGTTCTGATCGTTCTCCGCCAGCTTTTGCAGCACCACCCGCACGCTGCTGTCGGCGCGGCAGGGCTCGAGCAGATGCAGCGCCTGGGTCCGCAAGCCGGGATTGGAATCGTTCACCAGGGCCTCGAGCACCGCATTCCGCACCCTAACGTCATCCTTCACGTACGAGCCCAAACCCTCGATCGCCTTCAGCCGCACTCCCGGATTCGAGTCATAGCGCAAGGCATACAACAGCGCCTCGCGCACCCGGGTGTCGTTTGGAGTCTGGGTCAGCAGGTCCACGGAATCCATGCGCACGCCTGAGTTGTAATTGTTGCGGGTAGCGAACAGCAGCAGCTGCTGGATCCGCTGGTCGTTGAGCGTTCCCTGCGCTTCCTGGGTAGAAACTGTGTTGTAGCGAATGTTGATCTGAGAGGAGCCGGGCTGCTGCGAGATGGATTGAATGCCGGTGATGGATGATTCCGTGGGAGTTGCGCTGCCGCTGAGATCGACCGGGTTGCGTCCATTCATTACTTGATAGGTGGCCCCGATTCCGCCGGCGAAACCCACGATGAAGATGGCCGCGGCCAGCGCTGGAGCCAGCTTGATGGGGCGAAGCCAGGCCCCCGGGTCGAACACCAGTCGCTGCCAGAAGCCTCCCTGTTCGGTAGTTTCGAGCTCCTCCTGCAGACGCATGCGCGACGCGGTCACCAGATTCGGAGAGGGCTCCTCCACGGGGAACTGGGAGAGCGTGGCATGAAGCTGGCGGGCTGACTTCAGCTCAGCCGCGCAATCCGTGCAGCGCGCCACGTGCTGCTCCAGTTCGTAACGGGCGTCATCGGGCAGCTCGTTGTAGATATGCAGCAGAATATTTTCGTGGACCCATTCGCATTTCATAGTTTCACCCCCGCGTCGGGGAAGTGTGGGGCGGGCGCCCCCGCCCGCCGCTGTTGCTTTTGGTCCTGACGTTGCTCTTCGTATTCGCTTGCTTTCTCAGCCGCCCCGCGGGCGGCCTGGACGGGCGAGACGCCCGTCCCTCCACAAACTTTCTTCATCGCATGTCCGCCAGGGAGCCGCGCAGCTTCTGCGTAGCCCGGAATAAAGTATTCTTCGCTGTTTCTTCGGTGGTATTCAAAATCTCGCCTACCGTCCTCAATTTCAATCCCTGATAGTGCTTCAGTTCAAAGACCATGCGCTCGCGGGGCGTGAGCTTGTCCAGAGCGTGGTTGATCCTCGTCCCCAGTTCGCGGCGCATCAGATCGCGCTCGGGGTTGGCGCCAGCCCGTCCGTCGGGAACCTGGGCCAGAACGTCATAAGCCTCGCCCTGCGCATCCACCGCGACCGGCGCATCTTCCTTGCGCACCTGCTTCTTGCGCAGGTGGTCCAGGCAAAGATTGGTCACGATGCGGTAAATCCAGGTATAGAACGAGCACTCGAAGCGAAAATTGCCGACACTTTTGTACGCCTTCAAGAAGGCGTCCTGATAAATGTCCTGGGCTTCGTGCTCCGAGCCCGTCAAGTGCATGGCCAGCCGAAGGACAGCCTGGTCGTAGTGCCGCACCAGCTCCTCGAAGGCGGCGCGGTTGCCGCGCTGCGCCTCGCGGACCAGCAACGTGTCATCGATACGGCCTAAACTGTGCCCAGCCATTTGGCCCCGAGGGAGGGGGTCCTGGGAATCGTTGCTTCGTTCCACCCCGCGACTCGCGTCCGGATGCGAACACCCGCGAACCGCTAGTTGTACTGCCCATGCATCGGCCGGCATCTCTCGTTGTCCTCGACTAAGCCGGGTGCCCTGCCGTTCTTCCCGGTTGCATAGCTATGGACGTGGCAGCAAAAGAACCGTGAGCAGGAATTATAGGAGTTTGGCCCTGTCCGTGCATGGGGTTAAGACCGGGTGGGAGCTATCCTTGGAATAAACCACGTAGGCTCGGACGCCTCGTCCGGGCGGGCGAGCAAGGCTCGCCTGGGGTTTGGACGTTACTAATCAAAACCCTGCGGAGCTGCGCTCGGCTGGGCGGGTGAGGACACCCGCCCCTACGTGGATCGTGGCAATAAAAACCTATTCTGCTGCTTCCTTCTCGATGACGACTTTCAGGTGCGTGGTCACGTCCTTGTGCAGCTTGATGGGGACGGTGAATTCGCCCACGGTCTTGAGCGGCTCGTGGATCTGAATCTTGCGGCGGTCCACGTCAAAACCCTTTTTGGCCAGCGCGTCCGCGATGTCGCTGGAGGTGACTGAGCCAAAGAGCTGGTCATGCTCGCCGGAGCGCCGGGTGAATGAAACCGACACGCCTTCGAACTGCTTCGCCAGGGCCTCGGCGCTGGTCTTCTCTTTGGCGGAGCGCCGCACCGCCGCGGCCTTCATCTGCTCAATGACCGCCTTGTTGCCCTTCGAGGCTTCGATGGCGAGCTTATGCGGCAGCAGATAATTGCGTCCAAAACCCTCGGCGACTTTTACCACGTCGCCGCGCGAGCCCAGTTTGGGCACATCTTCTTTCAAGATGACTTCCATGGTGACTCCCTTAGAAATTCTTTTTGCCACGGATTCACGCGGATTTTCACGGATCAATCAAAGAATAGAAAAAATCCGTGAGGATCCGTGCGACTCCGTGGCCGATTCTTATTACGAGGCGCGCCCGGCAAACGGCAGCAGCGCGATGTTTCGCGCCTGCTTGATGGCCAGGGACAGACGCCGCTGGTGCGGCGTGCAGACGCCGGTCAGGCGCCGGGGCACGATCTTACCGCTCTCCGCCACGAATTGCGCCAGCAGCCGGACGTCTTTGTAGTTGATGGCCTCAATCTTCTCCACGCAGAATTTGCAAACCTTCTTGCGGCGAAAATATTTGCGCCCACCTTCGCGGCCACCACCCGGTCCGCCGGGACGGGGAGGACGGCGCTCGCGATCACCAAATGAGGGCCGGTCGCCGGAAGGGCGATCTCCACCCGCCGGACGCTCGGAACCTGCCACTGCTGTTGCTCTGGTTTCTTCAGCCATGATGCTCCTTAAAATCAGTCGTCGGTCGTCAGTCTTCAGTCGTCACGAAGCCGGTTCCCAGTCATCCTGCTGAAGACTGAAGACCGACGACTGACGAACAGCTACGCTGTGACTTCTGCCGCTTCTCCGCCGGTCTCCGCGACCGGGGCGGGTGGCGGCGTCTTGCGCTTGGCGTCGCGGATGGCCTTGATCTTGTCCAGGCGCTTTTGTTCTTCGTCGATGCGCACGGTGATGAACTTGATCACAGGTTCAGTGACGCGCAGGCGGCGTTCCAGTTCGTGAATCAGTCCGCCCCCGCCTTCCACCGTCAGCAGCACGTAGATGCCGTCGTGAAATCTGCGGACCATGTAGGCCAGGCGGCGCTTGCCCATTTTCTCCACGCTTTTTACGTTTCCGCCCGAAGAAGTGACGGCAGTCTCCAGCGTGGAAATCAGCTTGTCCTGCTCCTCTTCCACCATGTCGGGGCGGACGATAAACATCAATTCATAAGTGCGATTCATTTTCTCTCCACCTTCCCAGCCACCACGTTCGATTTTGAATGTAGGCGCGAGCGTCCTCGCTCGTGCAGGCCGCGGCACGAGCGAGGACGCTCGCGCCTACATGGCTTCAGCCTTCCGGTTGAAGCGGTTCATGGCCGCAGCCGGGCCTTCCTGCAAAATCACGCTTACCGCTTCGGCGGCGCTGTCCAGCACTTCGTCCACCTTCTTCAGCTGCGACTTGCGAAAGGGAGTCAGAACAAACTTGACGCCATCCGCAATCTTCCGCTCCGGCGAGACTCCCAGCCGGATGCGTAAAAACTCCTGCGTGCCCAGAGCCGCAATGATCGACTTCATGCCATTGTGGCCCGCCGAACTGCCCCGCTGCCGGATGCGAATCGCGCCCAGGGGCAGGTCCAGTTCGTCGTAAATCACGATCAGGTCCGTCTCCAGGGTGATCTCATGCTTCGCCACCAGTTCACGAACCGACATGCCGCTCAGGTTCATGAAGGTCTCTGGTTTCGCCAGCAGGACCTGCTCGTCGCCGATTTCTGTCCGCGCCGTGAGCGCATGACACTGGCGATTTCTTACTTCCACGCCGCGGTCGTTCGCGATGCGGTCAATGGTGAGAAAGCCCAGATTGTGCGGCGTGAACTGGTACGCAATGCCCGGATTGCCCAACCCGACAATCAGTTTCACGCCCGATCATTTCTCCCCACAGTGCCTGCGTGGGGACAGCCGCCCTCGGCTGTCCGGCCGAGCAACGCTCGGCAAATTCTCCGTCCGAACCGAAACCCAAAAACCAGTCGAGCTGCGCTCGACCTGGACGGGTCGGAGACCCCGTCCCCACACGGTCTGCGGCCGTCCCCACACGGCCCGCGCGGCTACTTCTTCTCCTTCTTTTCGGGCTTCTCCGGCTTTTCGGGAGCGGCTTCTGCACCCTCTTCGCCCTCGACTTCCTGCTTGCCCTTCTTGATCACTTCGGGCTCGGCCGGAGCGGCGCCCGCCTCCGCAGCAACTGCTTCCGGAGTGGCGGCCACTTCTTCCTTGACCGTGGTGATGTGGGCCACGGGCTGGTTGGCGTCGCTGATGAATTGGATCTTCTTCTCGTCGTGGGTCAGGTCGGAAACGCGCAGGACCTTGCCGAACACCAGTTCGCTGACGTCCGCTTCAATGGCGCTGGGAATGTCGCCGGGCAAGCACTCGACTTCCACTTCGCGCAGAATCTGCTCCAGGATGCCGCCCTGCTGCTTTACTCCGGCGGCCTCGCCCTTGAGCACGATGGGCACGCTGACCGTGAGCTTCTGGTCCATGGCAATGCGCTTGAGGTCGATGTGCAACAGGTGGCTCTTGATGGGCTCATATTGCCAGTCCACGATCATGGCCTTGGTGCGTTCGCCACCCTCGACCGCGAGATCGAAAATGGTGTTGTGGCCGGTGGCGGAATGGAGAATGCGCGTGACCTGGCGGGGATCGAGGGTAACGGTCAACGAGTCCTTGCCGGCTCCGTAGAGCACTCCAGGAATCTTGCCGCCCATACGCACCCGGCGGGCCACGTTCTTGTTGCCCGGGGTGCGGGGTTGCGCTTCTAAGACGTTGCTTTCAGTTGCGGTTGCCATAAATTTAGGTTCCTATAAAAACAATCTGCTGACCGACGTCTCTTCGTGAATCGACTGGATCGCACGTCCGATCAGGCCCGCGATGGTCAGTACTTTGATTTTCGGTTCCCGCCGAGCAGCTTCGCTCAACGGGATGGTGTTGGTCACAACCACTTCGCAAATGCAGGACTGCGAAAGATTCTGCACCGCCGGACCCGATAGAACCGGATGCGAGGCGCAGGCATAAACTTTGTTGGCCCCGTTCTCCACGAGCGCGGCAGCGGTCTTTACCAGCGTACCCGCGGTGTCGATCAAGTCGTCAATCACCAGGCAAGTGCGGCCGCTCACATCTCCAATCACGTTCATCACTTCCGCGACGTTCATCTCCACGCGGCGTTTATCCACGATGGCCAGCGGCGCATCGATCTTTTTGGCAAAGAACCGGGCGCGCTCCACCCCGCCCGCGTCCGGTGAAACCACAATCAGGTTCGGCAGACTTAGCCGCTTGAAATAATCCACCAGCACCGGCGACGCGAACAGGTGGTCCACCGGGATATTGAAAAATCCCTGGATCTGCGGGGCGTGCGGATCAATGATCAACGCCCGGTCCGCGCCCGCGGTGGTCAGCAGGTCGGCCACCAGCTTCGACGATATGGGAACGCGCGGCTTATCTTTGCGGTCCTGCCGGGCGTACCCAAAGTACGGAATCACCGCCGTGATGCGCCTGGCGGAGGCGCGCTTGAGCGCATCGATCATCAGCAGCAACTCCATCAGGTGCTCGTCCACCGGATGGCAGGTGGGCTGGAGCACGAAAACGTCCGCGCCCCGGACGTTCTCCTGAATCTGGACGTAAGCCTCGCCGTCACTGAAGCGCGTGACTTGCGCCTGGCCTCGCGTCAATCCAAGAAAGGCGCAGACTTCGTCGCACAGCGGTTCGTTGGCCGTGCCACAGAAGATTTTGAACTTATCGTCCACCCGGCCGCGCTGAGGCTTGCGCTCAGCTTTCTCGTCGGCGTTCATCTGGGCCTTCTTTTCGGTCGCTGTCGCAAGAGTTGCCATGTTTTAGCTCTCAGCTTTCAGCTGTCAGCTCTCAGCCCAAGCCACCCTGCTCCCTCGCAAAAAGCTGAGAGCTGAAGGCTGACAGCTGAAAGCTGGTTTCTGGCTGGGCCGCTAGGATTCGAACCTAGACAAAGTGCTCCAAAGGCACTTGACCTACCATTAGTCGACGGCCCAGTGTTGATTGCAGATTTGCGATTTCAGATTGTAGATTGAAATGCCCGGATTCAAACCACAAATCACCAATCTGCAATCTAAAATCTTCAATCTGAAATCTTCTTCCAGAACTGCCGTCGCGTCAGGGTAGTGGTGACCACTGCCGGTACGCCGTCCCGTTGCAACCTGGTCGCCGCCCTTTGAGCCGCGGCCCTTGAGGGAAACAGCCCATAAAGAGCCGAACCGGAGCCTGAGAGCGAGGCATAAAGCGCCCCAGCCCGTTCGAGCACACTCTTGACCTCGCGCAATTCGGGATATTCAGGAAAGACGACCTGTTCAAAGTCGTTTTCGATCCCGGTACGGACAAGGTCGAGAAGCGAGGTCTCGGCCCGGCCCCTGCCTTTTTTCACAGGGACACCGGATAAAGGTTGACCACTCAGCCACGCAGAAACCGCGCGACCGAACCCAATCATTCTATCGGAGGGGGGAGAAGGCGTCAATTTTGATGGTCGCGTGGGGACGGGTCTCCGACCCGTCCGGGCCGGGCGCAGTTCGGCAGCTCCCGCGGCGGCTAAAGCCGCCTCACCTTGCGGGACAGTGGCGGCACGACTGAAGTCGTGCCCTCCCGGGTTCCGCTGGCCACCGTCGTGGCGTTCCCTGGCGTGCCCTTCCCGTGCGTCTCTTTCATGAGAAAGACGCGACATCAGCGCATCCCAGTCCGCAAACGCCTTAGGGGTCGATACCCCAATTTCCGGCGTCGCCACCACGCAGCAGACGGACGGCAAATCCGGCAGGGGATAGACCTCTTCCCCGTGTCCCACCCCCAACACCGTCCCGCCCACCAGGAACAGGGGTAAATCCGAACCGACCTGCGCCGCAATGCGCAGCCTCTCCGCTGCCGGCAAATGCTTTTTCAGTGCCCGCTCAAGGGCCAGCAGCGCAGCCACTGCATTCCCGGAACCTGCGCCCAGGCCGCCCTGCACCGGCAATCGCTTGTCGATGGTGATGGTTACCCGCCCGCTGGCCTGGAGCGCGGCCATGGCGCGTTCCACGATGCGATAGCAAGTGTTCGCTTGGTCCCTGGGGACGCGCGGATCGTCACAGCAAATCTGAATGCCTGTGCCGCGCCCCACCTGCACCCGAATGACGTCGTGCAAGTCAATGGTCTGATACACGGTGAGCAGATCGTGAAAGCCGTCCGGCCGCGCCGCGCCAATGCACAGGCCGAGGTTGATTTTGGCGAAGGAGCGGACGGTGACCATGGAGTGATGATTGTAACCACAGAGGACACGGAGGACACAGAGGGTTGGCCGGAGTTCTATCCCCGTGGTCCGTGCAATCCGAGGCTACGTTCTTCTCTTATGGTAGATCGTGAACTCAAACCCGGGATTCGCCGGGAACAGCTCCGCGACTTTCTTCAACCGCTCTGCCATCTGGGACGGCGCCAGAAGGGGGTAATCGCGCTCGCGCAGGTCCTGGTAATCCACGTCGATAAACAGCGACAGGAGATAGATGGAGATGGCGTCGGAAAAGCTGGCGGCAAAATATTCGTTCTTGTATTTCTCCGCATCCGGCCCGGGCTCAGTCGCCAGCTTGCGCGATTCCCAGGCATCAAGCGAGGTCTCGCCACGGGCCTTGTTCTGAACCTGCTTCCACACCAGGTCGGCGAAAGCTTGCGACACGCCTACCCGCTCCACCACGGCG
>Ga0207706_10001319_pt1 | contig 24852 bp, 25 predicted proteins | sample KBSC53metaG_FD_184318 | JGI IMG/M metagenome (GOLD analysis project Ga0207706, IMG submission 184318) | Corn rhizosphere microbial communities from Kellogg Biological Station, Michigan, USA - KBS C5-3 metaG (SPAdes) (version 2) | ecosystem: Host-associated > Plants > Roots > Rhizosphere > Soil ... | reverse complement strand
TCTCTCGGCAGTTCGCCCGCTCTTCTTTAAATCAATTCAAATTTAGAACGATCGGATACTGACGTTGCATGACGGACACTGGCGAATTGCAATCGGGCGCCTCGCGCTGCTTGCGTATTGCTTTTGAACCGGCAACAGCGATTGATGTCGTCCGGGAACATTGACACCGGATTTGGCGTCAGCGGGGGGTACCATGAGCAAGCTTGTTGGAGTGATTGCGTCGTTGCTGCTGGCGGCCAACGTGCCGGCGGGCGCCGCGGACATGCCGGCGTTCAAGGCCGCGCCGCCGGTGCCGGTGTACGACTGGAACGGATTCTACGCCGGAGCCAGTTTCGCCTATCACTCCGGGCGGACCCACGACACCTTCACCCGCGGTCCCTTCGTTTATCCGATTAACCGGGATACGTTCCACGGTTCGTTCGGCAGCATCGAGGCCGGTTACTGCCGCATGGCGGCTTCGCCGGTCGTGCTGTGCGGCGAGGCGGGAATCAATCTGGGTCGCGCGCGCGGCACCAGCTACGCCTTCACCACCTCGGCGCAGAACACCTATATCCGCACCACCCAGACGATCGATTGGCTGGTCACCGCCGGCCCCAAGCTCGGGCTCGCAATCGATGCGAACCAGTTGTTCATCTATGCGTCCGGCGGCGGCGCGGTCGCACAGCTGGGAGCGGAATCCACCTCCACCATCGTCGGCGCAATCGGCTCCGGCAGCGCGTCGGGGACCAAGGCTGGCTGGTTCGTGGGCGCCGGCATGGAGCGGCTGCTTACCCCCAGTGTCGGCGTCAAGTTCGATTACAAGCGCGTCGATTTCCAAGGGCTCGACCACACTCTTACCGGTGGGGCCGCGGTGAGCACCAGCCGGGTCGTGGACAACGTGTTCAGTGCCGGCTTCAACTTCCACTTCAACAGCGGGCTGGTCTACGCGCGGTATTGATCTCGCATGGTCGGATCCGCGCAGGCGCGTGGAGCGGATCGGGCGTGAGGCATTGCGTCGGGCGGCGCGCCGCGGGACAAAGGGCACAGGGTCAACGTCTCGGATCGTCTGACACTATGCCCGCCTTCCTCTGTGAGACCTGCGGCAGCCAGTTCACGCCATCGCATGAGCCGCCGCCGGCATGTCCGATCTGTCAGGACGAGCGTCAGTTCGTCCCGCCCGGCGGGCAGAAGTGGACCACGCTCGATACCCTCGCGCGACGACATTTCAACAGCTACCGGCAGCACGAGCCCGGCCTGATCGGCATCGGTACGGTGCCGAAGTTCTCCATCGGGCAGCGCGCGCTGCTGCTGCGCGCGCCTGACGGCAACATCCTGTGGGACTGCATCCCGTTCATCGATGCCGCCACCGTCGAGATCGTGAAGGGTCTCGGCGGCGTTGCCGCCATCGCCATCTCCCATCCGCACTACTATTCCACGATGGTGGAGTGGAGCCATGCCTTCGGCGGGGTTCCCATTCACCTGCACGCCGCTGACCGGCAATGGATCATGCGGCCGGATCCATGCATCCGCTTGTGGGACGGCAATACCTTGCCGCTCGCGAGCGGCGTAACGCTGGTGCGTTGCGGCGGCCACTTCGCCGGCGGAACGGTGCTGCACTGGGCGGCGGGCGGGGAAGGGCGGGGCGCGTTGCTGTCCGGCGACGTCGTGCAGCTCATTCCCGACCGCACCCATGTCAGCTTCATGCGCAGCTATCCCAACATCATTCCGCTGTCGGCGCCGGCGGTGGCGCGCATCGGCGCGATGCTCGAGCCGTTCTCGTTCGACGTGATCTATGGCGCATTCTTCGACCGCGTCATCCCGCGCGCGGGCAAGGACGCGGTCAAGCGTTCGGTGGCGCGCTACATCGCAATCGTCAAGGGCGACGGCACGGCGGAGCAGCTGTGAGTGAAGCGCGATTGCGCCAGCAGCGGCGCTGTGGAACAGAGGCGCGAGCCCATGCCTCCTGCGCCCATGCCTTCTGCGCCCACCATCGACCCGCCGCAACGCTCGGCGACCGCCGCATTCCTCGCCGGTTTTGGCGCGGCGTGGCTGTCGGTGATGGCCTATGTCCTGATCGGAACCTATATCGGTCTCGCCGCGCTGGCGCATGACTTCGGCTTCAGCCTGTGGTGGCTCGCGGCCTCGACCGTGCTGGTATGGGCGGGGCCGGCGCAGGTGATCCTGGTGTCGGCGCTCGGCGCCGGCGCCGCGCCGGTCGAGGTCGCGATCGCCGTGAGCCTGAGCAGCGTGCGCCTGCTTCCCATGGTCATCTCGCTGCTGCCGCTGATCAAGCAGCCGCAGACGCGCAACCGCGACCTGCTGCTGCCCGCCCACCTCACCGCCGTCAGCATGTGGATCGAGGCGTTGCGCCTCCTGCCGCCATTGCCGCGCGAGCATCGTATCCCGTTCGTCAATGGCCTCGGGCTGAGCTTCATGCTGGCGGCGCAGATAGGCGGCGGGTTCGGCTATTATCTCGCGACGTCGTTGCCGCCGCTGTTGAGCGCGGCGCTGCTGTTCCTCACGCCGATGTCGTTCCTGATCTCGACGACGCGCAACTGCCGCCTGCTGTCGGATTGGCTCGCGCTCGTTTTCGGTCTCGTGCTCGGTCCGCTGCTCGCGTTCTGGCAGGTGGGGCTCGACCTGTTGTGGACAGGGATCGTGGGCGGATCACTGGCCTATGGCATCTATCGCCTGCGTGAGGCGCGCAGATGAGCGGCGAGCTTCATGCCTACGTGCTGCTGGTGCTGGTCGGCTTTCTGCCCAATGAAGTCTGGCGGATGCTCGGGCTCGTCGTCGCGCGCGGGATCGACGAGGAGTCCGAATTCTTCATGTGGGCGCGCGCGGTCGCCATCGCGGTGCTCGCCGGCGTCATCGCCAAGATCGTCATGCTTCCGCCCGGAACGCTCGCGGTCGTGCCGCTGGGCATCCGCCTCGGCGCCATCGCCTGCGGCTTCGTCGCATTCCTCGCCGTGCGCCGATCGGTGTTCGCGGGCGTGATCGCCGGGGAGGTCGTGCTCATCCTCGGCGCGCTTGCCTATGGCATCTGACCATCCGCGGCCGATTGGAACTCACCGCAACGCGGCAGCCAACTGTTTGGCCTGATCGGCGAGAACCTCAGGTGCGGCCTTCTCGCTCGCCGGCGGTTTCATCGCCACGCCGGTCTTGCGCGGAATGACATGCACGTGAAGGTGAAACACCACCTGGCCGCCGGCGCTTTCGTTGAACTGCTGGATGGTAATGCCGTCCGCCCCGAACGCCTCCACGCTCACCTTCGCGATCTTCTGGGCTATCTTGATCACATGCGCGAGGTCGTCGGGAGAGATGTCGAGAATGTTGCGCGCGGGCGCCTTCGGCAGCACCAAAACGTGACCGGGCGCGCGCGGCATGATGTCGAGGAAGGCCAGCGTCTTGTCGTCCTCGTAGACTTTGTAGCACGGCAGCTCGCCGCGCAGGATCTTGGCGAAGAGGTTATTGGCATCATAGGCGGGCATGGTGCGGCATCACCGGTTCGACAAAACAGAGCGGGATTAGATCATTGAACGCGTGGGGGATAAAGCCGCACCGTGCCGCCTCATCGCGGCGGCAGCACCGCCACGGCGTCGACCTCGTAGAGCGCGCCATCCCGCGTCAGCGCGCCGACCTGGATCATCGTGCTCGCCGGCGGCGGCAGATCCGGGTTGAAGAACTTGGCGCGAACCTCGCGTATCAGCGTCTGATGGGCGCGCAGGTGGATGAGGTACTGCGTCAGTTTCACGACGTGCTCGAAGCCGCCGCCGGCGGCGGCGAGCGCGGCGCGGATGTTCTCGTAGGCTTGCGTCGCCTGCGCCTTGAAATCCCCCGGAGGGCCGACGACGTTGCCACTGCTGTCGAGGCCCATCTGGCCGGCGATGAAGATGATGCGGCCGGGGACGGTCGCCTCGACCACATGTGAATACCCGGCCTGCTTGGAGCTGGTCGCGGGTTGCAGGAAGCGCAGATGTGGCGGCGTCTTGCCGTCGCCGAGCACGGCTTGCGCCAGCGCTGGCGAGCTCGCGCCCGCGGCCAGCACGGCGCCGCCCGTGGTGAGGATCGAGCGGCGCGACATGGCTTGGTGCATCTGGAGCGGCAACGCGAAACGCGGCGATGTCATGGTGCTTCTCCCTGTGATTGGATCGAAGCAACCGTAGCGCGGATGCAGCGGCGGCGTCATCATCCCGGACCGGGGCGAAACGCAATCGTCGAGACCATCGCGCAGCGCACGCGCCACGCGAAGACCGACGCCGCACCCGCAAGATGGGGCACGGAGGAGGTTGCTTCACTGCTTGCGAAACGGCGCCGTTTCCGCGAGCTCAGCGCCGGCTGCCGCCACATACGCACGCTCGTGTTTGAGAAAGTCCTCGATCGCGCGGCGCAGTCCGGGATCGACGATGTAATGCGCGGAATAGGTGGTGGTCGGCAGGTAGCCGCGTGAAATCTTGTGCTCACCCTGGGCGCCGGCCTCGACGCGCGCCAGCTTGTGCTCGATGGCGTACTGGATCGCCTGGTAGTAGCAGAGTTCGAAATGCAGGAACGGGTGATGTTCGACGGCGCCCCAGTGCCGCCCGAACAGCGTATGCGACCCGATGAAATTGATGGCGCCCGCGATCCAGCGCCCGTTGCGCTTGGCCATCACCAGCAGGATGCGGTCGCGCATCTTCTCGCCGACCATCGAATAGAACGGTCGCGTGAGATAGGGACGCCCCCACTTGCGCGAGCCGGTTTCCATGTAGAAGTCGAAGAACGCGTCCCACACGCTCTCGGTGAGGTCGACGCCGGTCAGCCAATGCACGCTGATGCCGGCGGAGAGGGCGTCCTCGCGCTCGCGTCGAATGGTCTTGCGCTTGCGCGAGGCGAGCGCCGCCAGGAAGGCGTCGAACGAACCGTAGCCGGCATTCTCCCAATGGAACTGCTGATGGGTCCGCTTGAGGAATCCGCGGCGGCCCAGCAGGTCCCACTCCGGCTGCGTCGGGAAGGTGACGTGCGCCGACGACGCGTTGGAGCGCCGGCAGATATCCATCAACGAGTCGGCCAATGCCCCACGCACGGCGTCGGCCTCTGGCCCCGGCCGCACCAGGAGCCGGCGCCCGGTGGCGGGCGTAAACGGAACCGACACCTGCAGCTTCGGGTAGTAGTTGCCGCCGGCGCGTTCATATGCTTCGGCCCAGCCGTGGTCGAAGACGTATTCGCCCTGCGAATGGGTTTTCGCATAGCAGGGGACGGCGCCGACGAGGGTGCCGTTGGAGTCTTCGGCCAGCAGATGCAGAGGTTGCCAGCCACCGCGCGTGCGGACCGATTGCGAAAGTTCGAGCGACGAAAGGAAATCGTATGAAATAAACGGGTTATATTGATCTTCTAATGTATTTTCTTGGGCGTTTCGAGGCGCCAGGTCGGCCCCATTGCCGTGGTCGCGACCCATCACCGGATTGGCGCAGGCGTCCCAGGCTTCGGCCGCTACCTCCTTGAGAGAATTAGCAACGCGCAGGGTCACTTCGATCATGGGCTCGGCGATCATGGTCGTACGTCGATCATGGTCGTAAGTAATGCAAGTTTATGGCCGAAATCCCTCAAAGATCATCTGGTCGGCGTAGCGCTCGGCGGTGCGGCGTTGATCGGCGGTGCGCACGGTCCAGGTCAGCAGCGGCAGGCCCAGACCCTTGCGCGTGACCGTCATGAGCGTCGCGGGCAGGTCGCTGACCGAATATGCGATGAATTGCGGACGCGCGTGAAGGGCCTGCACGAAGAACGCCACGGCGTCCCTCACCGCATCGAACGCCTGCACGCCGCCGCGAAGAAGGCGAGGACTTTCCGCCACCAGGCCGCGCGGCAGCTGCGGCGTGATCTCGCGCGCGGCCGCTATCTGGGCCGGGTCGAACGACATCAGCGCAACCGGTCCGCGATAGCCGGCGAGCACCTTGGCCGCGTGGCCGACGACACCGAGGTCGCCTCTGAACCGGCTTTTCAATTCGATGACCAGCGGCGTGCGGCCGGCGACGAGCTCGCACAATTCGGTGAGCGTGATCATGCGATCGCCGGTCGCGTTGAACGGGATCCGCTTGAGCTCGGCGGCCATCAGCGCGTCGAGCCGTCCGTCGCCGGCGGTCAGCCGCCCGAGCACGTCATCGTGATGCACCATGGCTTCGCCATCGGCGCTGATCTGCAGGTCGCATTCAATGCCGTAACCGCCGGCGATCGCGGCGGCGAACGCCGACGGCGTATTCTCGATGACACCTTTTTGAGCATCATGCAGGCCCCGGTGCGCCACCGGCCGGGCGATCAGCCAGTCGAGGCCTGCCATCGTGTCAGGCGATCTCGAAGATGCCTTCGACCTCAACCGCGGCATCCGCGGGCAGCACCGCCACGCCGACGGTCGTGCGTGCATGCCGGCCCTTGTCGCCCAGCACCGCCACCATGAGGTCGGAAGCGCCGTTCATGACTTTGGGACCATCCAGGAAAGAAGGCGAGGAATTGATGAAGCCGCCGAGGCGGGCGACCTGCTTGACCTTGTCGAGATCGCCGAGCGCCGCCTTGACCTGGGCCAGCACGTTGATCGCACAGGCCCGCGCCGCTTTTTGGCCGTCCTCGACTGATACCCCGTCGCCGAGCTTGCCCTTGGCGACGAGCTTGCCGCTCGCGTCGAGGCAGATCTGGCCCGACACGAACAGCAGCGCGCCGACCCGGACGAAAGGGATGTAATTGGCGACGGGCGTGGCCGGCGTGGGGAGAACGATCCCGAGTTCCGCGAGTTTCTTTTCGACCGTTCCGGCCATGATGTTCTCCTGGGCTGCTGAGGAGCAATTGGCGGCCTGTCTTCGCCGATCGGACGGGGCCGTGCAAGCCGCCTGGGAGCCTGGGCCAAGGTGCGCTTTTGGCTGCGTCTGGTTGCGCGCGGGGAGCGACCTACCTATGTTGCGCCGCAGCGGGCGGCGCGGAGGCAAATTGCGATGATGGTGTCGGGTAGATCGGTGCTCTGCGTGTCGGCGGCGGTTTCGGCGGTTGCGGTCGCGTTGGCCGGCGGTATCGGTTTGCGGCAGGCGACCGCGCTGACGCCGGCGGACGAGCTTGCGTCCCACCGTGCGGTCTACGAGCTCAAGCTGGCGCAGACCCGCGGCAATTCCCCCGCCATGTCGGCCCGCGGCCGCATCCTTTACGATTTCTCCGGCAGTGCCTGCGAAGGCTATGCCCTGCAGTTTCGCCAGGTTTCGGAACTCGACAACGGCGAGGGCAAGGTCACACTCAGCGATCTGCGCTCGACCTCGTGGGAAGACAGCGCAGCCAAGTCGTACGTCTTCAAGTCGCAGAACTATGTCAACGAGACCATGATCGACTCCGTCGACGGCAAGGCCGAAAGGCAGAACGACAAGGTCGTCGTTGCCTTGACCAAGCCGGTTGACAAGAAGTTCGATCTCGAAGCCACCATCGTGTTTCCGACCGAGCACGTGCGCCGGATCATCGCCGCCGCGCGCGAAGACAAGAGCATCATCGAGCTCCCGGTCTATGACGGCTCGGAGAAGGGCGAGAAGGTCTACAACACACTGACCGTCATCGGGCGCGTGATCGCGCCGGGCGAACGCGTCCCGACCGATGCCGCCGCCGGCAAGGAGGTGCTCGCCGGCCTCAAGCGCTGGCCTGTCACGGTGAGCTATTTCGACAAGGCATCCAAGAGCGGCGAGCAGGCGCCGGTCTATGCGATCAAGTTCGAGCTCTACGAGAACGGCATCTCGCGCGCGCTGGTGCTCGATTACAACGATTTCGCCATCAACGGCGACCTCACCTCGCTCGAGCTTCGCGACACCAAGCCCTGCAAGTAGGGAACGACGCAACGCAACCCCTATCCTAGCCGTCGTCGGTCGTCTGCGGCCCGTCATCCGGTTCGTCCAGCGCGAGGCCCTTGATGATGGCTTCGTCGCCGAACCGCTCCCGCAGCCGGTCGATCGCCTGTTCGGCGTCGGCGGTGCGCCGGTCGAGCAGGTCGGCGAAATCGGCCCCGTCGGCGGCATCGAGCGCGGAAACGCCGATGCCGAGCAGGCGGAACATGGTGCCGTCGATTTCCCGTCCGAGCAGATCGCGCCCGGTGGCGAAAATGCGGGCGGCGAGCTGCGTCGGCCGCGCGAGCGATTGTGCCCGCGTCCGGATGCGGAAGTCGGCGGTTTTCAGCTTCAGCGTCACGGTGCTGCCGGCGAGCGCATTACTCTTGAGGCGGGCGGAGACTTTTTCACAGAGGTGCCACAACCGGAGTTCCAGCCGTCGGAAGTCGGCGATGTCCTGATCGAATGTGGTTTCCGCTGAAATGCTCTTGGTCTCCCGGTCGGCGTTGACCTTGCGATCGTCGAGTCCGCGCGCAAGGCGCGCGAGCCTTGCGCCTTCGCTGCCGTACCGGCGCATCAGCTCGCGTTCGTCGGCGCGCTGCAGATCGCCGATGGTGCGCAAGCCGTCGCGTGCGAGCCGCTGCTGCGCCATCTTGCCGACCCCGAAGATCAGCGTCACCGGCTTCGGCGCCAGGAACGCGGCCGCCTCGCGGGCGCCGAGCACGGCAAAGCCGCGCGGCTTGTCCAGATCGGAGGCGATCTTGGCAAGGAACTTGTTGGAGGAGAGCCCGATCGACACCGTGATCCCGAGGCTGTTCTCGACGTCGGCGGCGAATTTGGCGAGCGCCTTGGCGGGCGACATTCCGTGCAGGCGCGCGGTCCCGGACAGGTCCATGAACGCCTCGTCGATCGAGACCGGTTCGACCAACGGCGTGAGCTTGAACATGAGCGCGCGCACCTCGCGTCCGACACGCGCGTACTTTTCCATGTCCGGCCGCACCACGCTGGCGTGCGGGCACAACCGCCGTGCCTCGAACATCGGCATCGCCGACCTCACGCCGAACGTGCGTGCCACGTAACACGCCGTGAGCACGACGCCGCGCTGGCGTCCGCCGACGATCACCGGTTTGTCCGCGAGCGTGGGATCGTCGCGCTTCTCGATCGTGGCATAGAACGCGTCGCAGTCGACGTGAGCGATGGCAAGCGCGTCGAGCTCGGGATGGCGCAACACCCGCGGCGAGCCGCACGCCGGGCAGCGCGATACGCCGTCCTGCGCGTCGCCGCGACAGTCGCGGCAAAAGCCGGGCAGGGACCGCCGCAGCGGTTCGTTAGTCGCCGTGACTCCGGCTGGCCCGGTCATGGCGTGTCACGTTCCCAAGGGCCGCCGGCGAGGACGTCGCGGGCGCGCATGACGGCGTCCGGATCGATCTCGTTGGCCGCGGCGAAAGCGAGCAGCAGCGCCTCGTCCGCCGTCACGTGATCGAGCACTCCGGCCAGAAATCGCGGCTCGCGCGCCGCGTCGCGCAGGGAGTCCGGTCCTATTCCGCTCATCGCCAGGAAGCGCCCGAGCTGTTCCGGCTCGCCGGCGATGAAGCCCAGCGCCGCAATGGCGAGCTGTTCGGCCGCGGCCTGCTGCTCCTTGCGGCTCGTCCCGCGGCGCTGCTTGGACATGGCGATCTCCGCGCTAGCGGGCGGATGCGAGTCATTCATACGAGCGCGTGCCGCAACGGCATACGACGTCGGAACTGGGACACTCGCCGTCGAATCGTGCGGTGCGGGCCCGCTAATCCTAATCGCGAAACGGGATCAAGTCCCTCGACGCCGGGACGAAATGTCGGGTAGGTGAGGGAGCGAATTCCAGAGGGAGCCGATTATGCGCAAGGGCCGTATATCCGTTGCCGGCGCCAGCATTCTGTTCGCGTTGGGCCTTGCGGCGTGGGAGGTCTATTTCTTCTGGTACGCCGGGTCATTCCCGGAACTCGCCGGACGAGTCGGACTGTTCACTCCGGATCGCCTGGGCTTCAACATGGCGTGGCTCGCCGCCCTCTATCTCACCTACCAGCTCATCTCGATTCCCTTCAGCCTGCCCTCGGCCGGCAATCGGTTCATCGGCGTGGTGGACGGCATGGCCTCGCTGGTTCCGCTCGCAGTCGTGCTGATCGTGGTGTTCGGCAAGCCGCAACTGGTGGGTACGACGGAGCGCTGGGAGGCGGCCTGCCTGCTGATCTTCATCACCATCGTCGACCTGTTCGGCGGCTATACTTTCAATCTCGCGCTCAGCCGCCGTACCATGGATGTATCGCCGGCCTCGCCGGGCTGATACTCGTCACACGATCGAAAAGCGATCAATCGCACGAAAAAATGTCCGCAAACCACTGAAGTTAGCTGGTTTTATCCCAAGTCGCGGTGCGCCCGGCGGTAAGAACAGAACGCCAAGATTTGCGTTTCCGTAACGTATTCGCACTAGTGTCCTGATTCCGCAGTTTGCACGCTCTTGCTACCGCACCAGGTGTCATGCCTGCGCGAAGCCCGGCCATGCAATATGGTCCCGCGGGGGCGCGGCGCGCACGGGGAACCGTCGAAAGGTCTGGAATGTCCAAGACAGTGATGATCGTGGAAGACAACGAGCTCAATATGAAGCTCTTCCACGATCTGTTGGAAGCTCACGGCTACCGGACCGTCGGCACGCGTAACGGCATCGAGGCGCTCGATCTCGCCCGCAAGCACCGCCCGGATTTGATCCTGATGGACATCCAGTTGCCCGAGGTCTCCGGCCTCGAGGTGACGAAATGGCTCAAGGAAGACCCGGAGCTCAAGGCGATTCCGGTGGTGGCCGTGACAGCCTTCGCCATGAAGGGCGACGAGGAGCGCATCCGCCAGGGCGGGTGCGAGGCCTATCTCTCGAAACCGATCTCGGTCGGCAAGTTCATCGAGACCATCCGCCACTTCCTCGGATCCGCCGAGGAAGTCGGCCGCTGACGGCTCGGTCGCCGGGCCACATGCGGGGCAAGTTTACGCTGACCGAAGTCTCTTCTTTGTCCACAACCTAAATTGTTGATTTCCGGACCCGTTGCGCTACGTTGCGCGAGGCGGTGGGAGAGGCTCTTGGCCCCTGGCAAAACGGGGCCACGGAGCATCGTGCCGTCGCCTATCATATTGATAACCCTACGGAATGCTCAGGTCCGCCGCATCTCCTGGGTCCGTGGGGTTCGGCCGGTTCGGGGGCGGTACGAGTGGCCTCCTCATGACGCCGCTCCCGACCGGCCACCTCTATCTCGACTGATCGCTGTTCCACAGCGCGTGCGGCGAAATGCAAAAGGCGCCCTCCATCCGGGGCGCCTTTATCCGTAATGCCAGCGCGTCGGCTACTTGATCTTGGTTTCCCTGAACTCGACGTGCTTCTTGGCGACGGGGTCGTACTTCTTCTTCACCAGCTTGTCGGTCATGGTGCGCGAGTTCTTGCGTGTCACGTAATAGAATCCGGTGTCGGCGCTGGAAACCAGCTTGACCTTGATGGTTGTGGCCTTGGCCATGGCAATCCTCGATGGCGTGAACTGGCGCGGAACCTAATGCCTTGTCTGCCAATGTCAATGTGCGCCAAGGGGCGCCGGATCACAGCAGCTCCCGTTTAAAGCGCCCCCGCGGCATGCTGTAGAACGGAACCGGGAGGTCGTGACCGAACCCGTCCGCGATGCGCGCGTCGAGTTCCTCCAGCATGACGCCGGTCACCGCCGGCATGTCGAGTTGCTTGGCGTCCGTCAGCGGCATCCACACCAGCTCGACGAGCTCGGCCTCGGGGCCGGTGACGCCCTCCACGCGATGGGCGATCGCGTTGGCGTCGAGGGTGAAGAAGCGCGCATCGAACCGCCGCACCCGGCCGGGGGGAGTGATGGCGCGACCGATGAAGCGCAGCGCGCTGAGGTCGGGAAGGATTTTCGCCTCGGCAAATCCGCTCCACGGCCCGGCGGGAACCTTGACCGTTTCGGTCGTCGGCACGCCGAGCACGAGCCCGGTCTCCTCGAAGGTCTCGCGGATGGCGGCGAGCGCAAATGCCCGTGCCTTGGCGGCGCTGGCGCGTTGCAGATGCTTCATCAGATTGGCTTCGGCATGCGGATCGAGCGGTTTTGCCACCGGCATGAGTTTGTCCGCCGGGTCCACGCGGCCGCCGGGAAAGACGAATTTGCCCGGCATGAATTTGTGTCGCTCGTGGCGCTTGCCGAGCAGGACTTTGGGAACCGGGCCCGAGCGGTCGACCAGGATCAAGGTCGCCGCATCCTTCGGCCGCACATAGGGCGCCGTGAGATCGCGCTCGACCTCGTTCATCCGGTTGACGAAGCGGTTCATCCGCTCGAGCCGGTCCGCTTGCACGTCGCTCATTACTGGGTGTCCTCGATTTCCCTTGAGGCCCTTCTCTGTCACTTGTTGCCCGGTCTCGCCAAGCACCAATGACGTGTTTTTGATGGGTGGGAACGGGAAGTGGCGTTCCGGAATTCCCGCACTCCGTTTCAGATCGCCGGCCTGCAACCGGCCCTGATCGTCGATTCAGTTTCACAAGCGGGCATGCCCGGCACATGGCAGCCTACACCACGCGGGTCACGGCCGCCGGCGACCGCAAGGCGCCAGCCAGGATCTCCAGGCCGCGCACCAGTTCGGCGCGGCTGCTCGCCGCGCCGAGCGAGACGCGGATCGCGTGCGGCGGCGCGTCCTCGACACTAAACGCTTCCGCCGTCACCACGCCCAGTCCCTGCCTTTGAACGTACGACGCGAATTCCGTCCTGTTCCAGCTCGGCGGCAACGGGACCCAGATGTGGTGACCGTTGGGGTGGCGCGAAAATGCATGTCGCGCCAGCACCTGGGAAGCAAGTTTCTGCCGCGCGGTGGCCTCGTCACGGATCGCCGCGATGATGGCGTCGGCGCTGCCGTCCTGCAGCCAGCGCGTCACCAGCGCGACCATCAGGAACGCGGGCATGTGCACGGTCGCACGCAGAGCGTTTGCCAGGAGGCTCGCAGCGTCCTGATCGGGTGTCAGCAGGAACGACACCCGCAGCCCGGGCGCGATGCACTTGGAAAACGTCGCGGCGAAATAGGTGCGCTCGGGAATGAGCGCGGCCAGCGGCACGGCCTTGGGCTCCAGCATGCCGTAGGCATCGTCTTCCAGCAGCAGCACGTTGCGCGCCCGCAGAATGTCGGCGATCTGCTCGCGACGCGACCGTGGCATCGTAGCGGTGGTGGGATTGTGGATCGTCGGGATCAGGTACACGGCCTTGGGCGAATGTTTCCGACACGCCGCATCGAGCGCGTCGGGAAGAATGCCGTGCTCATCCATCGGGACGCCGACGAGGCGCGCGCCCCTGCATGCGGCCGCAGCCTTGATGCCGGGATAGGTCAGCGCTTCGGTAAGCACGACGTCTCCCGGTGAGGTGAGCGCGATGAGCAGGTCGAAAAGCGCATTCTGGGTGCCGGGGCAGATCACGACCCGATCGCCACGTGCCTCGGCGATCCGCGAACGCAGCCATTCGGCTGCGATGTCGCGTTCGGCCCCGCTTCCGCCGGGGTCGCGATAACTGAGATGGGCGGAGAACCCGACCTCCCGTTGGATCGCTGCAATGCCCCGGGTGAGCCGGCCTTCCAGGTCGGCCTCCATCGGCTGCGGCGGGAGATTCATGGAAAGGTCGAGTTCCGGGCGCAGGGCAGGGGCATGGTGCGACATGCTCTCGGCGACAAACGTGCCTTGCCCCGTCCGCGCTTCAGTCAGGCCGCATCGGCGGGCCTCCGTATACGCCCGGGTGACGGTCGTGAGATCAACGCCGAGTGCCTTCGCCAGGGCGCGATGGGTCGGCAACTGCTGCCCTCGACGCAGACGCCCGCTGGCCACGTCTGCGGTCAAGGCATCGACGATGCGGCGGTAGAGCGGACCCTCGCGGTCATTGAGCGTAGGGCGCCAATCCATACATTCTCTCCGACATTGCGTTGAGTGTAAGGAGCGGAGAACTTATTGTATGGATGCATTTTACACAAGCAATTCGGGGAAGCACACCGTGTCCAATTCCTTTTCCGTGCGACTGCTGAGGCACGAGATCATGCGCGGCCTTCTCGGCCGGTGCCCGTGCTGCGGCAAGGGGCGGATGTTCGGCGCCTTTCTCAAGGTGAAGGATCATTGCGAGGTGTGCGGCGAGGAGTTGCACCATCATCGGGCCGATGATTTTCCCGCCTATGTCGTGATCCTCATCGTCGGCCATCTGCTGGTTCCGGCCGTACTGTCGGTGGAGACCAATTTTGCGCCGCCGTACTGGGTACACCTGGTGCTGTGGCTGCCGGCCACGCTCATTCTCACTCTCGGTCTGCTGCAGCCGGTCAAAGGCGCCATCGTTGCGCTGCAGTGGCACATGGGAATGCACGGCTTCGAGGAAGCCAAGCTGGCGCGGGCACGCGCCTCCCGCATCTGCGCCTAGCCCGCTGGCGGCCGCGGCCGCGGGACGCGCCGTTGTGATGTCGAGCCACCATTGGCGATGCTGGTGCCGAGCGAGGCCAGCAACACGCCTACGGCTGTTTCAAAGTCTCTTTGCCGGCGCCATCGACGACGACGAGTTTTGGATCGCCGCCGCGCGCCAGAATTTGCACATAGGCCAACCCCTCGGCCGCTGAGAGCGCCATGCCGGCCCCATCCTCTGATGAAGATATCATCACGACCGGCCGCCCTTCCGACGTGATCATCCGGAGCAGCACCGTTTCAGGGTAAGTTGAGCCATCTGGTTGCTTCACAGCTGGATTGATTGTGATGCTGGCTCGTACCTTGCCTTCGTCGTCGACGATCTGCAGGCCGCGGCCGCGCAGAATCCCGTCCGACGTGAGGGAAGGAGCAGCGACGGCCTGTTCACGCGCAATTGCCACGCCAAGGATGCCAAGATTGAGCAGGGTAAGGGCAATCAGCACGGGCTGAAGCCGCAGTGGGATTCTCATTTGGAGGTCCTCCTCTGGACAGTCGGCGGACAACGAATACCGGATCGCCTCGGTCATCATCGTGTGCGCTGGCGGTAACCACCATCCGATAGACCGCAGGCGGACCACGCCAAGCCAAGCGCAGATTTGAGGAGAGCGGCGGCGCTTCGGTGACGCTTCCGTTACCTTCCGCATTTCGGACCAGCCGCGACATTGATGCGGACTTCCGAACCGCCACACTAATCGTTCTACCGTCGCTTGCTTCGAGCGCGTCGCTTGCGGTTGCCCGTGCGCGTGGGAGCGCCGGCCTTGGGAGCGTCCCCGCTCGCGGCGGCGCTTTTGCGCGGCCCGTGACGCCGGGAGCCGCCGGTTACGCGGCCCTCTGAGAGCAGCTCGAACCGCAGCGCGCCGGCGACCGGTGCAGCCTCGACCAGGCGCACCGTCACGCGATCGCCCAGGCGGTGGCTCTCGCCGCTGCGATCGCCGATCAGCGCATGCCGGTCTTCGTGATAGCGGAAATACTCCTCGCCGATGGTACGCGCCGGAATGAAGCCGTCGGCGCCGGTGTCGTCGAGCTTGACGAACAGGCCGGCGCGGGTGGCGCCGGAGATATGGCCTTCGAAGGTCGCGCCGATGCGGTCGGCGAGGAAATGGGCGAGCAGCCGGTCGAATGTCTCGCGCTCCGCTTTCATGGCGCGGCGCTCGGCGGCTGAGATCTGTGCGCCGATCTCGCCCAGCGCGGCGGTGTCTTGCTGCTCGGGCAATGCGCCGTCGCCGAGGCCCAGCGCGCGGATCAAGCCGCGGTGAACGATCAGATCGGCATAGCGGCGGATAGGCGAGGTGAAATGGGCATAGCGCCGCAGGTTGAGGCCGAAATGCCCGTAGTTCTCGGCGGCGTATTCGGCCTGTGCCTGCGTGCGCAGCACCACCTCGTTGACCAGCTTTTCGACCTCTCGGCCTTTCACCCGGGCGAGGATGCGGTTGAACTGCTCGGCCCGCAGCGCGCCGGCCTTCGGCAGCGAGATGTCGAGGCTTTGCAGGAACTCGCGCAGTGCGTTTACCCGCTCGGGATCGGGCTCGTCGTGAACGCGGTAGATCAGCGGCACCCGGGCGCGCTCGAGCGTTTCCGCCGCCGCCACATTGGCGAGGATCATGAACTCCTCGATCAGCCGGTGCGCGTCGAGGCGTTCCGGCGTCATCACCCGATCGACGGTGTTGTGGGCGGTGAGGACGATCTTGCGTTCCGGAAGGTCGAGGTCGAGCGGGGCGCGTTCGTCCCGGGCGCGCTTGAGCGCGCGATAGGCGGAATAGAGCGGCTCGAGCATGGATGCCAACAGCGGCCCGGTGGTTTCATCGGGCCAGCCGTCGACCGCGGCCTGCGCCTGCACGTAGCTCAGCTTCGCGGCTGAGCGCATGAGCACGCGGTGGAAGCTGTGCGAGCGCTTGCGGCCATCGGCGCCGACCACGAGACGCACCGCGAGCGCGGCGCGATCCTCGCCCGGCCGGAGCGAGCAGAGATCGTTGGAGATGCGCTCCGGCAGCATCGGCACCACCTGGTCGGGGAAATAGACCGAATTCCCGCGCACCAGCGCTTCGCGGTCCAGCGCCGAGCCCGGCCGCACGTAATGGGCGACGTCCGCGATGGCGACGCTGATGACGAACCCGCCGAGATTTTTCGAGTCTTGATCGCGCATCGCATGCACGGCGTCGTCGTGATCCTTGGCGTCGGCGGGATCGATGGTGATGAGCGGCAGCTCGCGCCAGTCCTCGCGTCCGGCGAGCCGCGCCGGCTTGGCCGCCTCTGCTTCCGCCACCGCGGGGGAAGGAAATACATTCGGGATCGAGTGGGCGTGAATAGCGATCAGGCTGACGGCGCGCTCGGTCTTGAGCGAGCCCAGCCTCTCGGTCACGCGCGCGTTCGCGAGCCCGTAGCCGCTCCGGCGCGCCGCCACCTCGACCGCGACCAGATCGCCGTCGCGCGCGTCGGCGCCGGCGCCGGGTGGGATCGCGAGCTCGCGGCCGAGCTGCTTCTTGTCGATCGGCTCGAGCCGTCCGCCGCCGCCCGGCGCCGCGCGGAAAATGCCGAGCACGCGTTGCTTGCCGCGGTCGATGAGCTTGATGATGCGCCCGGTGTGATGGACTGCATCGTCCTTGTCGCCGCTATCCTCGACCCGCAGCAAGACGCGGTCGCCGATGCCGGCAACCTCGTTCGGCCGCGGGCGGCGTGGAATCCGGATGCGGATCTTGGGGGCGGGGCCGTGCTCGGCCTCATCCCATTCGGTCGGGACCGCGATCAGTTCGCCGTCGCGGTCGCGCGCCGTGACGTCGGCGACCACGACATGGGGCAGGGTTCCGGGATGGTGCAGCTTCTTGCGGCGCTGCTCGACGCGGCCCTCGTCCGCAAGCTCGCGCAGCATCGTCTTGAGGGCGGCGCGGTCGGCGTTCTTCAGGTCGAAGGCGCGCGCGATCTCGCGCGTGCCGACTTTTCCGGGTTGCTGGCCGATGAAGGCGACGAGGTCGTCTTTGGAGGGAAGAGGAGATTGGCTGTGAGGACGTTTCATAACAGCGACCGGAGTCATAAGTCCCTGATCACGAGGCTCCGTCCAGGCGCGCCCGTTTTCACGGAATGCCAGCCCTTGATGACTGACCTCTGATCACCGGCCCCTGGTCTTCTTGCGCGCCGGCTTTGCATCCGTGCTCGCCGGCGGCTTGGCCTTGGCAGCAGCTTTCGGTTTTGCCGGTGTCTTGCGCGCGGTGCTGCGCGCCTTCGCCGGCGGCTTCTTGCCGCCGCCGCGCGCGGCGCGTGCGTCCAGCAAGCCGACCGCCTGTTCGAGCGTGATCGCCTCCGGCGCCAGGTCGGACGACAGCGTGGCGTTGACGCCGTCATGGCTCACATAAGGACCGTAACGACCGTTCTTCACCACGATCGGACCACCCTTGTCCGGGTGGTCGCCCAGTGTGCGCCCGGGATCGGCGCCCAGGCGGCCTTTGCGCGGCCCCTTGGCGCGTTTCTCTTCGATCAATGTCACCGCACGGTTGAGTCCGACGCTGAGCACATCGTCGCCCGGCGTGAGGTTGGCGTACATCTTCCCATGCTGGATATAAGGGCCGAAGCGGCCGACGCCGGCCAGGATCGGCTCGCCGTCGTCGGGATGCTTGCCGATCTCGCGCGGAAGCGAGAGCAGTCCCAGCGCGCGCTCGAGATCGAGATCGTCGGACGACAGGCCTTTCGGCAGGCCGGCGCGCTTGGGCTTCTCGCCCTCGACCGCCTCGCCGAGCTGCACGTAGGGCCCGAACCGGCCCGAGCGCAGCGTCACCTCGAGGCCGCTCACGGGATCCTCGCCGAGCTTTTTCATGCCCCCGTCGGGGCCACCATTGGCGCCATTGCCCGGCGCGAACTGGCGGGTGTAGCGGCATTCGGGATAATTCGTACAGCCGATGAAGCCGCCGAACTTGCCGAGCTTGAGCGAGAGTTTTCCGGTCTCGCAATTCGGGCACTTGCGCGGATCGGTGCCGTCCGCGCGCGGCGGAAACAGATGCGGCGCCAACATCTCGTCGAGCGCGTCGATGACCTGCGCGACGCGCAGCTCCTTGATGTCGCCGACGGCGGCGGTGAAATCGCGCCAGAAGTCGCGCAACAGGTCGCGCCAGGCCATCTCGTTGTTGGAGATGCGGTCGAGCTGCTCCTCGAGGCCGGCGGTGAAATCGTATTCGACGTAGCGGGCAAAGAAGCTTTCGAGGAACGCCGTCAGCACGCGGCCCTTGTCCTCGGGGACAAGCCGCTTCTTGTCGATCCGCACATAACCGCGGTCCTTGAGCACCTGCAGGATCGAGGCATAGGTCGAAGGCCGGCCGATGCCGAGCTCCTCCATGCGCTTGACCAGCGAGGCTTCCGAATAGCGCGGCGGCGGCTCGGTGAAGTGCTGAGTGGAGTCGATCTTGCGCTTGGTCAGGTTCTCGCCTGCGTTCATTTCCGGCAGGCGTCGCGACTCCTCGTCATCGGCGGCATCGTCCTCGCCCTCTTGATAAAGCGTGAGGAAGCCGTCGAACTTGATCACGGTGCCGTTCGCACGCAGATCGATCGCGCGATAGGGGTGGCCGGGGTCGCCGACATTGGCGGTGATGTCCGCGGTGGTGCGCTCGAGCTCGGCGGATTCCATCTGGCTCGCCATCGTGCGCAGCCAGATCAGCTCGTAGAGCCTGGCCTGATCAGAATCGAGAAACGCTTTGGTGTCCTTCGGGCGGCGCGCCACCTCGGTCGGCCGGATCGCCTCGTGCGCCTCCTGCGCATTTTTCGCCTTGGTCTGGTACTGGCGCGGGGAGGGCGGGACGTAGCGGCTGCCGTAATCGGTCCCGATCAGGCTGCGGGCGGCGGCGATCGCCTCTTCCGCGATGTCCACGCCGTCGGTGCGCATATAGGTGATGAGGCCGACGGTCTCGCCTTCGATGTCGACGCCTTCATAGAGCCGCTGCGCGATGCGCATGGTGTGGGCCGGCGCAAAGCCGAGCTTGCGGCTCGCCTCCTGTTGCAGGGTCGACGTGGTGAACGGGGGCGGCGGATTGCGGCGGGCGGGCTTGGCCTCGATATTGGCGACCGTAAAGCGCGCGTTCTCCAGCGCCTGCTTGAAGGCTTCGGCCTCGGCGCCCGAACCGATATCGAGGCGCTGGATCTTCTTGCCGTCGGCGCCGACGAGACGCGCCTGGAACGTGTCGTCGCGCGGGGTGGCGAGCGTCGCCACCAGCGACCAATATTCCCGGGCGACGAACTTCTCGATTTCGAGCTCGCGGTCGCAGACGAGGCGCAGCGCCACCGACTGCACCCGGCCGGCGGAGCGCGCGCCCGGGAGCTTGCGCCACAGCACCGGCGAGAGGGTAAAGCCGACGAGGTAGTCGAGTGCCCGGCGGGCGAGATACGCGTCGACCAGGGCGCGGTCGATGCTGCGCGGGTGCTTCATCGCATCCAGCACCGCCTTCTTGGTGATGGCGTTGAACACCACCCGCTCGACCGCCTGCTTCCCGATGGCGTGCTGTTCTTTCAGCACCTCGAGCACGTGCCAGGAGATCGCCTCGCCCTCGCGGTCGGGGTCGGTGGCCAGGATCAGCTTGTCGGCGCCCTTCATGGCCCGGGCAATGTCGTTGAGGCGCTTGCGGGACTTGTCGTCGACCTCCCAGAGCATGCGGAAATCGTGCTCGGGATCGACCGATCCGTCCTTCGCCGGGAGGTCACGGACATGCCCGAACGACGCCAGCACCTCGTAGCCGGAGCCAAGGTATTTGTTGATCGTTTTTGCCTTGGCCGGCGACTCGACGACAACGATATCCATGAAAATCCAATAAGTTAGGGCGAGAGATCCGGGGCGCCCAAGGCGAAATTGGCCCGCGGTTGTCGCGGCCAAAGATGGTGATGTCAACCCTCGCTGTCAAACCGGGTCGGGGGCTTCGGGCCCGGCCAGCCATTCCGGGCCCTCATCGTGCCGGATCAAGATGCCCCGGATTCCCGAATAGTTTTTACGCGCAAGACCAGCGAGATGAATGCGATTGCAAATATTCTGGATCAGCAGTCGCCTGGCCCCCCGAGGAGACGGCCGGCCGCGGCATTAATATAAGCTAACGTAACGCAAACGGGAGGGATGGATATTGTCACCTCTCGCTTTCGATGCCGCCCGGCGGGAAAAAAGCGTGTTCGGCCGCGAAAGACAATCGGATCGCGCGCCACAGGGGTCGAGCTTCACCATCCGGTCTCGGCCGGCTCCGGGCGTCGCATCTCGGAAGGCGCCGGCCAGAAGGGCGCGCTCGCGGGTGAGCAATTTTGAACAGACTGGCGAGGCCGGGGCGGGTAACTGTCGGACCGACGGCAGGGTAGCTCAATCGGCAGAGCGCGTGCGTGAACAGCACGAGACGGTGGTTCGAAACCATTCCCCCGCCGCCATCCCCCTCGCAAGCGGACGGCGACGCACCCAGGCGCACGGCCGGAGCGGAAATGAACCAACCCGGCCGCTGCCGCGACTAATGGAGTGCGGCGGTCCTTGCGGGCCCAGGGGGAAGTGATGCTTATCCTGAAATACTTTGTCGTGATTGGCGGCCTGATGGTGGCCGGTCTCATGGCGCTGAATGCCCACATGGCGCCGTCAGGCTCGGTTGCAACTGGCGCTGTAACGCATGCCTCGTCGGCTGCTTCGCTTCCCATCGTCCCCCCCAAGCCGGCGGCCCTGGTCCAGCCGGCCGTCGAGGTTGCGCCTCCGGCGGTAGCGGTGCCGAAGCCGGCCAAGGGCGGGCGGCATGCCGGCCGCTCCTCGAACGCCCAACGTCGGGCGCATTGAGCCCGGCGCTTCTCCCTGGAGAGCCGGCCGTTAGCGTGGTCTGGAGTGCGGCCCCATGACGATCACTGGTCCGAACGATCCCCGATACCTGCGTCGTCGCGCGCGTAACCGCCAGGCCGGCTGTTCGGCGGTTGTCGCGTTGGATATAGTGCAACTGGCGACGGCGTCATCGGTCAACGGGAGATACGCCATGCGGGTGATCGTGCTTGCCGCGGCCGCGTGTGTTGCGTTCGCGTTTGCCAATACCCAGGCGCGCGCCGACGGCGCGTGGTGCGCGCGCGACTCCCTGGGCTGCACGAATTGCGGCTTCCACACCTTTGCGCAGTGTCAGGCCAATGTGTCGGGGACGGGCGGATCCTGCGAGCGCAATCCCAATCGCGTGGCGTCTGCCGACGCGCGCGGGCGCAAACAGCGCAACAACTGACCCCGGCTACCTGTCTTCTCGCCGACGCCAATCTGCGTGCTCCAGATCTGTAATCTCCAAAGCTCTGTGAATTCGCCGGTCGTGGCCCCGCCGCTGCTGCGGCGTTCCGGCCGCGATCGACAGGAGCGCAACCCACCGACCATCACGGTTCAACGGAATCGAAAGGACATCCCATGAAGGCCATTGTTGTCGCGGCGCTGATCGCCGGATTTTCCACGGTGCAGGGCATGGCGGCCCCCATCGACCTGTCCGCACAGACCTGCAAGCAGTTCCAGGCGAGTAGCCCGGACGAAATCAAGATCATCCTGGCCTGGCTCGACGGTTACTACAAAGACGAGAAGGATCCCCCGGTCATCGATACCGACAAATTCGTCGCCAACGCGAAGAAGCTCGGGGAATACTGCAGCGCGAATCCAACCATCGGTCTGATCACCGCCACCGACAAGTTATTCGGCGACGGCAAGTAACGGTTGGGCGCCCAGGCGGATGCCGAAAGGTCCCGGCAAGGTGAGTTGCCGGGACCTTGGCATTCCGATCGCTTTGGTCTGTCTCGATGGAACGGCTCAGCTCGTTCACTCGATCACACGTCGACTCAATAACCGCCGCCCCATTTGTAGTTGAGGCCGACTCGCACGATGTTGTCGGTGGTCCGGCGCGTCTCGGTCGCGAACGTCCCCAGTCCGGGGGTGGCGACAGTGAACTCGGTCTTGCCGAGGTCGACGTAGAGATATTCGAGCTTGGCGCTCCAGCCGCCGCCGAAGGCGCCCTCGATACCGGCGCCGGCGGTCCATCCGGCCTTCAGGTCCTTGAAAGTCGAGGTCGCAGACCCGACGCCGACGACGTTGACCGTCGCGCTGTCCTTGACTTCCCCGTAGGCAACACCGGCCGTGCCATAGAGCAGGACGTTCGGCGTCGCCAGGAAGCCCAGGCGCGACCGCGACGTGCCGAACCAATCAAGCTTGTGATCGGTGCTCACGGTCGTCAGCGGAAGGACGCCCGGGAAGGTCTCGCCGCCTTTTTGGCCCGAGGCCTGGATGTCGGTTTCGAAGCCCCACACCCATGCTCCGAACTGATAGTTGTAGCCGGCCTGGAAGCCGCCGATGACGCCGTCCATCTTCCGGGAGGAGGACGCGGTGCCAACGCCGAGCAAGGTCACGTCATTCTTCGCCTCGCCCCAGCTATAGCCGACGTTCACGCCCCAATAGATGCCGGTCCAGCTGTACACGGGCGGGGGCAGCGGCGCGGCCTTGTAGGCCGGCCGCAAGTCGGCCGCGAATGCCGACCCGCCAAACAATGCGGTTAGAGCGACGCTAGTGAGCAACAGCTTCTTCATCAACGGTACTCCCCTTGTTTCACAGCCCCGATGCCGGCCCCCGCGCTCGGGATGGCCGTACTACCCCGGCCCCAGACCCCGAGTGGTGGCATTTGGGCAACACATTGGGACGGAAGTCAGCCGGCTTCACGGCCGCCTCCCCCTGCGAGAATTGATCCTCTAGGGCGTAATATCCGACCCAAGACTCAAGATAATAATGCATAATTATCAATATATTGTGCTTGATTCATAATGTGTTACATGATTGGCGCGGCGCGCCCAGACAGGTCGCTTGCAACACCGTTAGGTCACACGCTTTTGTGACCTCTATGACCTAGGGGCTCCAAGCGCCGAATGGCATCCGGTCGACAAGTACCTGACGTTCGACCGGTCAAAGCGTGCGTATCCGCAGTCGCACTCACGACCGGAGCAGCCTGCCGGGCGGATGCCCCGTCAGCGACACTGTCGCCCCGGTGGAGTTCGAGCCGCGCACTGCAACGCTGGGCCGGCCGAACGGGCTAGCCCCGTGACTACCCCGGCAGGGCTCCCGATGCGTTCAATTCAAAACGATTCATCAGGAAACACCTTTTGAGTCTCAAGAGCGTCCTTGGCTTTGGCGTGGCAGTCCGCGCACAGGTTGTTAGCCTCCGTCGCCTCGCTCTGGCATTTCCCCGGCTCGTGGCCGTGATCCCCTACCGCGCACATGCACTGGTTCGCCATAGCAACCCCTTACTCCGCCGCGGCTGATACCGCCTGCACTTTGGATCACTGCCACGCTCGGCAACAGTCTCGCCCGATGTGAGATAGCCATATCGCCAGAATGAACAGGCGTGTCTCACTGGGCCCGAAAGGCCCGATCCGATGGGGAGCGCGAAATCGACAATCATGCGCGGGGCGGCGCAACGGTCTGAATTGCGGACAGCTGTGCACCAAGGTCCTTGATCACATTCAGCAGCGCATCCCTTGATTGATCGAGATCGGCCCCCGTCAAGATCGCCAGTCCCTGCGCCATGGCCTCGTAGCCCACCATCACCGGCGCGATATTCTTCGTAAGAGCGTCATCGATGCCGACCTTGATCGCGTCGTGAACGGTACGTTCAAGCTCAGTGCCGCGCAAGGATCTGAGGTCCGTGACGAGATCGTCGCTGATGATGGCCATTGGTGCTGCTTTTCCTCCGCTCGCCCGATTGTCCGTGCCGATTGCTGCCGATTGTCGGCTGCCGCCCAGGCCAATCTGAATATACCCGGATGTTCAACCGGGCGCCGCGGTCGCGGTCAGGACGACAACAGTCTCCCGGAGGTCCGATAAACGAGCGACACCAGCAGTGATGGTCAGGCTCAGCGTTTGTGGACGACACGTACAGCCCGTCGCAGGGTGATCTTCGCCTTCGGCCAGCGCAGGTGGACTCAGGTCTCTGCAGGGACGCGCCCTACGACCGCTGCGGCCAGGACGAACAACACCGCATAGATCACGATCCAGTCCGCAACCATGTCGCATCCTCCTTTGACTTGTAAGTGAGAGGCTAGATGCGGCCCTGGAAACCGGATGTGCTGGCCATCACACGAATGTCGATGGGCAGGAGGCCGGCTAGCTACCAAGTGCTTCCGTCGGCGATCACGACAGGAGCGGGCGTCCGGCCGGATGCACCGCCAGCGACACCAGCGCTCCGCCGTGGCGCTCGAGGCGTCCCGCCAGTTCGAGCTCGAGCAGAACCACATGCACGGCGGCCGGCGAACTGCCGGACAAGCGAATGAGATCATCGATCGGCACCGGGGTCGGCCCGAGCAATTCAACGATGCGCGCGCGTTCGCCGCCGCCAGGTTCGACCGCCGGCAGAGGCGGCGCGTCGGGCTCCGCAACCGCCGCTTCCACCGGCTCGCCCAGGATCGGGCGGACGACAGTGATCACGTCGGCAGCTTCCGTGACCAGGGTCGCGCCTTGCTTGAGCAAGTCGTTGGTGCCTTCGGCGCGCGGATCGAGCGGGGAGCCGGGCACGGCGAACACTTCGCGGCCCTGCTCGAGCGCGAAGCGCGCCGTGATCAGCGAGCCCGATC
>Ga0207706_10001317_pt1 | contig 24889 bp, 24 predicted proteins | sample KBSC53metaG_FD_184318 | JGI IMG/M metagenome (GOLD analysis project Ga0207706, IMG submission 184318) | Corn rhizosphere microbial communities from Kellogg Biological Station, Michigan, USA - KBS C5-3 metaG (SPAdes) (version 2) | ecosystem: Host-associated > Plants > Roots > Rhizosphere > Soil ... | reverse complement strand
GCCGATCAAGTTGCTTGGTTGCCGGGGGAGGATTTGAACCTCCGACCTTTGGGTTATGAGCCCAACGAGCTACCAGGCTGCTCCACCCCGCGGCAGAGGGCGGACCTTATCGGAAGGGGCATGGCAGGTCAAGAGTGGTCGGAGTACGGGCGAAGGCCCTTGTCGAGTCGGGGATCCTTCGTCGCTGACGCTCCTCAGGATGACGTGATGAGTCGCTCACGCTCCTCAGGATGACGGCTCGGCCTCCGGCGTAATCCGGAACTCCAGCCTCGCGTGCGCCGCGCGCAGGGCGGCTTCGGCCCTGGCCGGATCGGCGGCCCGCGAAAAGAGGAAGCCCAGGTAGCGCGAGCCCTCGGGCAGCGGCACGAGTCGCTGGCCCGGGTGGGCGGTGATCGCCACATCGGCGATCTCCGGAACCTCGCGCGCCGCTTCGAGCCCGCGGACTTCCTCGAACACGCCGGCCCTCGGGATCGGGATCATCATGACGCCCGCCGCCGCGACGCCGGTGCCAGGACCCGGGATCTCGCGTCCGAGCGCATGACGGAGAACCAGCTCCTCGAGAGACATCCCCGCGCCGAAGCTGAGCGTGCGGGCGCAGAGCCCGCCGATCGAGCGCGCGGCAATCTCGACGATCCACGGCCCGTCCGCGTTCCAGCGCAGTTCGGCATGGATGGGACCGTCGCGCAAACCCAGCGCCCGGGCGCCGAGGGCTGTCGCCTCGCGGAGGGCCGCCTGCGCCGGTTCCGGGAGACGAGAGGGAGTCACGTAGATGGTCTCCTCGAAGAAAGGGCCCTCGAGAGGATCGGGCTTGTCGAAGAGCGCCAGGGTTCGGAGCTCGCCGCGGGTCAGGAGCCCCTCGAGGGCCACCTCCGCTCCGGCCACGTAGTCCTCGACGAGAAGCTCGTCGGGCGCGGAGCCGCGCTTGAGGACATCCACCGATCCGAGGATCGCCTCGATGCGGCGCCACGCGGCTCGGAACTCCTCGGGGCCGTCGGCACGGATCACTCCCCGACTCCCGGAGAGAAAGGTCGGCTTGAGCACGCACGGATACCCGACCTCGCGCGCGGGGCCCTCCGGTCCGCCGGCGAGCGGGAAAACACGGTGAGAGGGCGAGGGCGCGCCGCCCCGCGCCAGGAGCTCCCGCATCCTCTTCTTGTCTCTGGCGGCCGAGACGGCTTCCAGGGGGTTGTGCGGCAGCCCGAGAGCCTCCGAGATCGCCGCCGCCGCGACGACCGTGTCCTCGTCGACGCCGACGGCCGCCGCGATCGGCGTCGCCTTCGCGAACTCGACGACGCGCCGCGCGCACCCTGCCGGATCGCGGAAGTCCAGCGTCAGCAGACCCTGCGGATCGAGGGCTTCCATGGTGCTTGGCTCCTCCGAGGCGACCGTCACCGCGACGCCGAGCTTCTCGGCGGCCCGCAGGAAGTCGCCCGTCCGGTAGCTCGTGGTCGGAAGCAGGAGCAGGACGCGTGTCACGGCCCGATGCTAGCCTCCTCGGACGCACGCCGGGTTACGATTCGCGAATGAAGAAGAAGGCCTCGAAGACCAGAAAGGCGAAGAAGAACGCGCGCCGTCCGGCCGGGCGCAAGGGGAAGTCGAGCTCCCGCCGGAAACCGATCATGCGCCACTCCAAGGAAGGATAGGCCCGGCCTCGACCGAAGCGGAGTCTCTAGGAGTGCAGCTCCTCGAAGTAGCCGTGGAGATCCCGCAGCGCCTGCCGGTTGATCTCCTGCCGGCGCGCCGACTCCCTCAGCAGCTGCAGGGCCGCCATGCCCTCGGGCGCCATCTTCAGCTCCGAGATCACCGGGAGCGCTGACGCGATCTCGCGCTGGGCGTCGCGTTCCCGTCCCGTTTCGAGCAGCAAGTCGGCGATGACGAGATTGAGCGCCGCGACGTCGGCGCGCATGCCGATCGCTTCGAATTCCGCCTGCGCGGTGCGGTAGGCCTCGATCGACGCGGCGACCTGGCCGGTCTCGCGGAGGAGCGTGGCCAGACCCCACTGCGTCTTGGCCAGGGCGACGCGGTCGTTGAGACGCCGCAGCACGGGGATCGCGCGCGCGGACGCCGCGACGGCCGCCTCCGCGTTGCCCATCATTCCGTAGATGTGCGTGAGGTTGGCGAACGCGGTGCCGAGGAGCCGGGAGTTGCCGAGCTTCTCGGCCTCGATCACGATCTCGTCGAAGACCTGGACGGCCGCCGTCAGCTCGTCCGACTCCATCAACGCGAGCCCTTCGAGGAACCGGCCCTTGAGCGCCTCATCGTGCATCTCGAGCGCACGGAAGCTCTCGAGGAGGGCCGGCAGCATCTCGAGCACGATGTCGAACTGGCGCTCTTCCAACCGTTCCGCGAGCCTCTGGTAAGCGAGGCGCGAGAGGTCCGCCGTCGCGTTGATCGTGTGGCGGAATCCGGCTTCGGCCCGGTCGAACCAGACGTGGGCTTCCTCGCGGCGGGAGAGCTGCCGGCAGGCGGTCCCCGCGAGCAGCGCGGTTTCTCCGAGGAAGTACTCCCGCTCGTCGAAGAGGCCGATCTCCCGCCGCGGCATCTCGATGAACCGGTAGAGGAACTCGGCCTCGTCGCGCACGAGCGCCGGCGAGGACTCGAGCTTCGGACGCAGCAGAAGGCAGAGCGACAGCAGCGTCTCGGGATCCTCGAGTTGGAGAGTCTCGGCGGACTCGTACCGACGCTCAAACGGCGTGGCGAGCACTTTCTCGGCGGCCTCCCGCCCGGCGTCCGAAGTCAGGGGCAGCCGCGGAAAGCGGATGACGCGGCCCGTCACGTCGTCTCCTCCGCGAATCGGCGTTCGAGATCCGTCGCGACCTCTTCGGGCTCGCGGGCGAGAAGCTCGTTGAGGCCGGCGTCGGCAGACGCGTCGCCGCCGAGCTTCCAGAGCTGGAACGAACGTCCGTACTGACAGGCCGCCGACAGCAGCGAAAGGCGCAGCATCTTCGCCGGCATGTGCCCCGAACCTCCCCTGCGGCCGAGCCTCTGGAACCACATCCGCAGGTCCTCTTCGGCTCCGCGCGCCTCGTCCTCGGACAATCGATAATACGAAACAAGCGCGGAGTGAATGACGTTCAACGCCCGTTCGTAGACGTCCTGAGCCTCGTCGGCCGGACGGGACGGCTGTTTTTCCGATCCCACGCTAAGGAGAGGGTACACCACCCCCGCGCCGGGATCGAGTCACGCCCGTCGGCGAAAGAAAGGATTCAGAAAGAAGCGTTTAGCAGGGAACGGCGCCGCCGAGCTTGATGACGAAGCGGGTGAGCTTCTTGTCCTGACGCCAAACCGCCGGGCGCGGCGACGAAGTCTCGATCGTCGTCGCGGGGCGCTCGGGAACACGAACGGGAACGTTGGAACTCGCCATAGGTCCTCAACTCCTTTCGCGAAGCTCGGCCGGGACCGAGCAAAAAGAATCGAGCCCATTCCACCACAAACGGACGGCGAGGGTACCTGTCCCGAGGGTCGGGAGATCAAAAACCGCCGGTCACGGGAGATGATCCCCCGGTGGCTTCAGACGCTCGGCCGCACGTCGTGATCGTGGGCGCCGGATTCGGAGGGCTCGAAGCGGCGCGCGGCCTCGCCCGCGCTCCGGTCCGGGTCACGCTGGTCGACCGGCGGAACCATTACCTCTTCCAGCCCCTCCTCTATCAGGTGGCGACGGCGACCCTCTCCCCGGCAGACATCGCGTACCCCATTCGGTCGATCCTGCGCCGCCAGAAGAACGCGGACGTCGTGCTGGCCGAGGTCGTTTCCATCGACCCCGACCGCCGCCAGGTCTCCCTCCGAGACGGCGGAATCCTCTCCTACGACACCCTGGTGGTCGCCTCGGGCGCGCGGCACGCGTATTTCGGCCACGAAGACTGGGAGCCCCGCGCTCCGGGCCTCAAGAATCTCGAAGACGCGCTCGAGATCCGCCGGCGGATCCTCCTCGCCTTCGAGGAGGCCGACCGCGAGACGGACGCGGGGCGCCGGCAAAGGCTCCTGACGTTCGCCATCGTCGGGGGCGGGCCGACCGGTGTCGAGCTCGCCGGAGCCATCGCCGAGATCGCCGATCACGTCCTCGTGGACGACTTCCGCCACATCGACCCCCGCGAGGCTCGTGTCGTCCTGATCGAAGCCGGCCCGCGCATCCTCCCGAGTTATTCGGAAAAGTCCTCGGAGAACGCGGCGGCGGAGCTCCGGCGGCTCCGCGTCGAAGTCCGCGCCGGCGAGCCGGTGACGGCGGTGGACGAGACCGGGCTCGTCGCCGGCGGCCGCCACATCGAGGCCGGGACGGTCCTCTGGGCTGCGGGCGTCGCGGCCTCCCGCGTCGGCAGCTGCCTCGGCGCTCCGGTCGACAAGAACGGCCGCGTCGTGGTCGAGCCGGACCTCACCGTTCCCGGACATCCCGAGATCTTCGTGATCGGGGACCTCGCCCTCTTCACGCACCAGGGCGGCAAGCCTCTGCCGGGCGTCAGCCCGGTCGCCATGCAGCAGGGGCGTCACGTCGCGCGTTCGATCCGTCACCGCCTCGCGGGCCGGGCGGCGTCGCCATTTCGCTACCTCGACAAGGGCAGCATGGCGGTGGTCGGCCGGTCCGCGGCGATCGCCGAGCTCCTCGGGCTGAAGCTGCGCGGCTTCCCCGCCTGGATCGCCTGGTCCATGCTTCACATCTTCTATCTGATCGGCTTCCGCAATCGTTTCATCGTGATGTTCGAGTGGGCCTGGGCCTACGTCACCTACCAGCGCGGCGCGCGGCTGATCACGGGCAACCTCGAAGCGCCCCGAAAGCGATAGGATCCCCCCACCGGCTCTCACGAAACATGCGCATCGATCGGAGAATGCTCCTGCGGGGACTCGGCGCCGGAACGGCCGCCGCGGCGGCCGCCGCGTTCCGGGCGGATGCGATGGCCCGCGTCCTGGACGCCGGCCGCAGCAACGCCGGAAAGACGCCCGCGAGCCTCGCCGCCGACGAGGACTACTGGGCCGAGATCGGCCGGGCCTTCGACGTCGATCGGACGCTCGTCAACCTCAACAACGGCGGCTGCAGCCCGGCGCCGGCGCACGTCCTCGACGCCATGATCCGCGACCTGCGCTTTTCGAACGAGATCCCGGTGCAGCACATGTGGGTCGTCCTCGAGCCGCGGATCGAGTCGGTCCGCCGGGACCTCGCCGCCGAGTTCGGCTGCGACCCCGAAGAGCTGGCCATCACCCGCAACGCCTCCGAGTCGCTCGAGACGATGATCTTCGGCCTCGACCTGAAGCCCGGTGACGAAGTCATCTACACGACCCAGAACTACCCCCGCATGATCACGTCGTGGGAGCAGCGGGCACGCCGCGACGGAGTCGTTCTGCGGCCGATCACGTTCCCCGTGCCTCCGCCCTCGGGCGCCGACGTCGTCGACCGCTTCCGGCGCGCGATCACGCCGAAGACCCGCGTCATCGAGGTCACGCACATCACGAACCTCACCGGCCAGATCCTTCCGGTGAAGGACATCGTGCGCCTCGGCCGCGAGCACGGAATCGAGGTCTTCGTCGACGGCGCGCACGCCTTCGCCCAGTTTCCCTGCAAGCGCGACGAGCTCGAGTGCGACTACTACGCCACGAGCCTGCACAAGTGGCTCTTCGCGCCGATCGGCACCGGATTCCTCTACGTCCGCCGGAACAAGATCAAGTCCCTGTGGCCCCTGATGGCCGCGCCCGCCAAGATGGACGAGGACATCCGCAAGTACGAGGAGATCGGAACGCACCCGGCCGCAAACCACAACGCGATCGCCGTCGCGCTGGCCTTTCACCGGGCGATCGGGGCGGACCGCAAGGCGGCCCGGCTGCGCTGGCTCCGCGACCGCTGGGCAAAGCGCCTCGCCGCCGCCGATCCCCGGGTGCGCATCCTCACGCCCCTCAATGACACCGATTCCTGCGGGATCGGCTTCATCTCCATCGAAGGATTCGATACGAACAAGCTCCAGGCCTACCTCTGGGACAAGCACCGCATCATGACGACGCCCATCGTTCACGAGGAGTTCCAGGGCCTGCGGATCACGCCGAACGTGTACACGACCCCGGACGAGATCGACGTCTTCTGCGCCCGCATGGAAACGACGCTGAAAACGGGCCTGCCCGCCTCCTGAGGGCCGGGAACCGCGGCCCGGGGGCCGGTGTCCCTCTCTTCCGGAGGGACAACCATGACCCGAATGGAACGGTCGATGCTCCTGTGCGCCGCTCTGGCTTCCGCCGCCGCCAGCCTGTCCGCCTCGGGGGGGCCCGCGTATTCGCTTTCGGTGCTCGTCGACGGCGCGGCCGTGCCCGAATACGCGGCGCGCAACCGCGTCTACGTCGAGGCTCTCAAGAACAAGGAATTCGTCCTGCGCATCACCAACCCGACCGGACGTCGGGTCGCCGTGGCCCTCTCCGTCGACGGACGCAACGTCATCGACGCGAAGCGCACGGGCTCGCAGGAAGCGGCCAAGTGGGTGCTCTCCCCGTGGGAGACGATCGACGTGCCGGGCTGGCAGGTGTCCGGCGCCACGGCGCGCCGTTTCTTCTTCACCGAGACGTCCAAGTCCTACGCGAAGTGGCTGGGCGACACCGCGAACGTCGGCACGATCGAGGCGGTCTTCTACCGAGAGCGGGAACGGCAGCCCGAAAGGCCGCAGCCGCTCACGCGCTACAAGGAGTCTCCGTCGGCACCCAAGTCCGAGGCCGGGGCCTCGGGACGGGACAACGCACTCGCCGACAAGGCCTCGCCTCCGTCCGCGCAATCGAGCCCGAGGCGCGCCGAGACCGAGGCCGACGCCTTCGCCGCGACCGGCATCGGCGACGCGACCGAGTTTCCCGTCCAGTGGGTCGCGTTCGAGGCCGAGTCCTCGCCGGCCGCCCGAATCGCGCTCCGCTACGAGTTCCGCACCGAGCTCGTTCGTCTCGGCGTGCTGCCGAGACCGGACGAGCTCTTTGCCCGCGACCGCGCGCGTGGCTTCGAGCACGAGTACGCACCCGATCCGTACCGGCGCTGAGCCGGGCGGGCGGCTTCGCCCCGGAGCGCGACCGCGCCGTGGAGAGGGTAAGATCGAGGCGCCGCTTCGGCGGCGCCAGTCGCCTTTGACCGAGCCTGAACGGACCGATGAAGAGCTCCTCCACTCGGCCCGCGAGGGCGACGAGGATGCGTTCGGCGCTTTCGTGCGGAGGCATACGGCGACCGTGCACCGCTGGATGGCCCGGGCCGTCGGCGAGTCCGACGCGGACGACATGACACAGGACGTCTTCCTGAAGGCTTACCGCGGACTGCCCCGTTTCCGTGGGGAGGCCCCGCCGCGGGCCTGGCTCGCCTCCATCGCCGACAACGCGGTCAAGAACCGGTACCGCTCGCGCAGCCGTTTTCGCCGGATCTTCGCTGGAAGCTCCGACGCCCGGCCCGATCTCGATCCGCCCGAAACCTCGGCCGGGCCCGAGGACGTCGCCCGCGCCGGCGAATCGCGCCGCGTCGTGGCCGAGGCGCTGCGCCGCCTCGCCCCCGAGTTCCGCATGCCGGTGGTCCTCCGCGACCTGGAGGAATGGAGCTACGAAGAGATCGCTCTTTCCCTCGAGTTGCCGATCGGCACCGTGAAGTCGCGGATCGCGCGCGGCCGCGGACAGCTCAAGGAGATACTCACTCCGCTTCTGGCTGGAAGGTGCCCATGATCGAGACCCGATCCCATCCCGCGCAGTCCGCCGAATTCCTTTCGAAGCGGCACGACGGAGAGCTCGCGGCCGACGAGGCCGCGGCGTTCGAGGCCCACCGCCTCGAGTGCGCCGAATGTCAGGCGTCCGTCGCGGAGTTCGAGAACGCCCTCGCCGCGTATCGGTCGGCGCCCGTCCCGCCTCATGCGTCCGATCTGTCGGCGCGCATTCTCCGGAAGATCCGGGCCACGTCGCCCTCCCGGCGGCCCTTCGGCGTCATGTTCGGTATCGACGTCCGCTGGGCGGGAGCCCTGGCCGCGGCGCTGCTCGTGGTGATCATCGGCGCGCCGGTGTTCTCGCGCCGGGAGGTGCGCGTCGGGCCGGCGACCGAAGCGGACCGGCTTTCCTCCCCGATTCCCGCCTACGTCCTCGACGCCGAGGAAGAGCGGCCGGCGGAGAAGAGCGCCGAGCTGAGGTCGGCTCCCGCGAAGCCGGCGGCGCCCGCCCCGAAGAGCGAGGCGGGTCGGCCGCCGACATCCGCCGGTGTCGCGACGTCGACCACCCGCGATCTCTACGACTCCCGGCCACCCACCGAAGACGCTCGCGAATCGGACGATGCCCGCCGCGACCAGATCGCCTCCGCGAACGCGGACAAAGCCGACCAGCCCGCGGCCGAAGGACGTGCCGTGCCGGAGCCTCCGGCGCCCTCCCTCTACGCGGCCGCCCCGGCCGAGACAAAGGAGGAGCTCTCGCGGAGCAATGGCGCCCGCAAGCGGAGCGCTTCCGCCCCCGTCGGCGGCGAAGCGGGAGCGGGCGCTTCGGCGGACGAAGCGCAGACCGTCGTGAGGCTCACGATCCATCCGGTCGACGGCGAGGGAGAACCGCCCGACGTCGTGCAGACGCCCTCGGACGAGCGGCTGGCCGTCTTCCGCGGGCGCAAGTACCTCCTCGTCGTCGAGAGCGGCGGCCGCGTCGTGGCGGTCGCGGAGCGGCCGACCGGTGGCAAGCTCGCCAAGGACAAGGCGCGCGAAGCCGACCCTCAGACCGCGGCGCGCATCCAGTCGCTGGCGGACACGGTTCTGCGGGAGCTGGCCTTCCAGCCCGGCGACCGCCCGCGCCGGCTCGTCGTCGACATCCAATAGCGGGCGAGGCCGCCGTCGCCGTCAGCGGATGGTTTCAACGGGTGTCGAGGACGGCCGCGCCCCGGATCTTCCCCCGTTTCACGCCGAGCAACGCCCGATTCGCGTCGGCGAGCGGGAGGCTTTCGATCTCGGCGCGCACGGGAATCCGCGCCGCGAGCTCCAGGAACTCCTCGGCGTCCTTCCGCGTGTAGTTCATGACGCTGCGGACGGAGCGCTCGCCGTAGAGCGTCTCGTACGGGAAGGTCGGGATCGGGCTCATGTGGATCGCGTTGATCGCCACAGTGCCGCCGCGCCCGATCCGCGCGAGCGCGACCGGCACCAGCTCGCCCACAGGCGCGAAAGTCACCGCCGCGTCGAGGTCGACGCCCGGGCGCTCGTCCGCCGAGCCCGCCCAAACCGCTCCCATCGTTCGCGCCAGGTCTCGATGGCGCTCCTCGCGCGTGAAGACGTACACCTCGCAGCCCCAGTGTCGCGCCACCTGGATCGCGAGGTGAGCCGAAGCCCCGAAACCGAACAGGCCGAGTCGTCCCCCCGGAGCGATTCCCGACAGCTTCAGGGATCGGTAGCCGATGATGCCCGCGCAGAGCAGAGGGGCCGCTTCCCGGGCCGTGAATCCGTCGGGCAGCGGATACACCCAGCGCGCATCCGCCGTGAGCCGCTCCGCATAGCCGCCGTCCCGGTCCCGCCCGGTGAACGTGGCCGCGAGGCAGAGGTTCTCGCGGCCGGAGACGCAGAACGCGCACCGTCCGCAGGTCGAGGCGATCCAGCCGATGCCGACGCGATCGCCGGCGCGGAGACCCGGGACTCCCGTCCCGACCGCCATGACGGTCCCCGCGGCCTGGTGCCCGGGAACGATCGGAAGCCGCGCGGGTACTTCTCCTTCGAGAATGTGGAGGTCCGTCCGACAGACGCCGCACGCTTCGACTCCGACCCGGACCTCTCCGGGCCCCGGGGCCGTCGACGCAATGTCGACCGGAAGAAGGGGCGCCTCCTCGGCCGGGGCCGTCCGCTCGAGCCGCATGGCGCGCATCGATGCGATCCTCTCGTCGGAAACTATAATTGCGAGCGATGCGCCGCATCGATGCGCTGTTCGCGGATTACGGCGCGAGCCACTCCGTGCGCGGGAATCTCCTCTGTCACGCGGCCGGGATCACTCTGATCGTTTTCGGCCTGCTCTCGTTTCTCGCGCGCGTTCCCATCGCCGGCGTCTGGACGGCGAGCGAGCTGCTGATCGTGCTGGCGTTCGGCTTCTACTCCGCCCTCGATTTCCCGCTCGCCCTCGCCGTCCTGGGCTATGCGAGCATTCTCGACGTCGCGGCGCGCGCGGCGGGGAGCTGGCCGCTGGGCCTCGCGGCCTTCGCCGCGGGTTGGGTCCTCCAGGGAATCGGGCATGCGGTGTACGAGAAGAATCGGCCCGCCTTCCTCCGCAACCTCGTGCATCTTCTGGTCGGGCCGGCGTACCTGGTCGCCGAGGCGCTCGGTATTCGGAGGGCGACCGCCGGCGTCAGCAGAAGGTCGTCATGACCGCGTCGGGATGGTCGAGGCGGTAACCGTCGCCCGCCGGATCCGGATCGACCTCGAGCACCGCCCCCCGGAGCTTTCGGAACGCGTGCTCGTCCATCACGACCGGAATGCCCGACGCTTCGAAACGATGGCCTTCATCCGGGGCGTTCTCCTCGACCGAGATGCGGAAACCCGTCCCGCCGCAGCCCAGGAGGTGCCTCACGGACAGGACCGCCGTCGTGAAGTCCGCCTCGCGACGCAGCCGGGCCGCGGCTTCCGGAGTGATGGTCAGCGGCGGCGAGTCTTCGGGAGTGGTCGGCGACGCGGGCTTGGCGGGCTTCGTCTGCGCGGACATAGGATCATTGTATGAGGATCCGCCCCCCCTCCGCCGTCTCGATCGCCACCTCGGACTCCGGCGGCGGCGCCGGTATCCAGGCGGACCTCCTGACGTTCGCCGCTCACGGCGTCTACGGAGCGACCGTGCTCGCGGCCGGCACCGCTCAGAACACCCGCGCCGTCACGGCCATCGAGACGTTCTCGGTCGGGTTTCTGACGAAGCAGATCGACGCGGTCTTCTCGGATTTGCGTCCCCGCGCGGTCAAGATCGGCATGCTGTTCGACGCGCCCCGCATCCAGGCGGTCGCTCGCGGCCTGCGCCGGCACCGGGCGCGGAACGTCATTCTGGATCCCGTCATGGTGGCGAAGTCGGGCGCCCGGCTCCTGCAGCGCGCCGCCGCCGCAAGCCTGGAGCGCGATCTTTTGCCGCTCTGCGACCTCGTGACTCCGAATCTTCCCGAGGCGGCGGCGCTCTCGCGCCTCCCGGTGGCCACCAACTCCGATCGTCGCGTCGCCGCGGGAGCGATCGCCGACCTGGGCGCCCGTGCCGTCCTCGTCAAGGGCGGACACGGCCGGGGCGGCGAGGTGCGGGACCTCTTCTTCGACGGCCGTTTCTTCACCGAGTTCGTGGCGCCGCGCATCCGGACGCGCGCCACGCACGGGACGGGGTGCACGCTCTCCTCGGCGATCGCGGCGAACCTCGCGCTCGGCAAAGGCCTCGACGACGCGATCCTGGCCGCGATCCAGTATCTCCGGGCCGGACTGGCCCGGGGCCTCTTTCCCGGTCGAGGCTTCGGCGTGCCGGATCACTTTCCCCCGAAGCCCTGGGCTACTTGATGAAGTAGCCGGAGACCTTCCAGCTGCCGTCCTTTTCCTGCGCGGGGGTGACCGTCTCGATCATCTTCCCGCCCGGATGACCCGAGAAGTCGGTCTCGTACTGGATCACGACGTACGCGCCGTCCGGAGCGCCCGGGAGAGTCTTCGTGAACGCGGCGCTCATGAGCTTGCGCGACAGCACGGCCGCGAGAGGAGCGCGCACCTTGGCGAGGGCGTCCTCCCACTGCGTCTTCGTCATCGACTTGCGGAACACCGAGGACGCGGCCTCCCAGCTCGCACCGTATTTCCCCGCATCCACCCCGGCCAGCCACGCGCGGGCGGCGGCCTCGGCGTCCTTCTCGGCCTGCGCGTCGGCCGCGAGCAACACCGCCGCCGGGACCAGGAAGAGGACCGCTGTCAGGATCCGGATGACTCGTCGCATGTCTACTCCCAAAGGGGAAAAGCGTATCCGAGAGACGAATACGCGGTCTCGGAGATCGCCGTCTGCTCGGCGTCGCGGTTCTTGTCCATCTCCTTGAGCTGGCCGACCATCCGGTACTTGGCGCCACGCACGAACGCCTTCGCGAGCCGGACCTCCTCGCCTGCCTTTTCCGCGCCCAACCGCGCGATCGCCGACGTGGCGCGCGAGAGCACCGCGAGCGAGCCGTAGAGGTCGATGACCACGTTCGCGAGGCGATCCTGGTGGTACTCCTTCTGGATGACGTCCTTGCCGTACTTCTTCAGCAGCGTCTCGACGGCGCCGGCGGTCGTCCGGGCGTAGCGGGAGACGATCTCGCCTTCGGGAACGAGCTCCGGAGCGATCCTCGTGAGCCGCCCCGGGACGACGCCGCGGATCTTGCGCACCGCATAGCCCGAGAGGATCCCGAGCGAGGACAGCGGGGCCTTCAGGGCCCGGCCGACCTCTTTCAGGTCCTCCCCGACCTCCTTCATGCCCGAGAGCGCCACGAGCACGCGGAGGATCTCGTTGGTGCCTTCGAAGATCATGTTGATGCGGGAGTCCCGGAGCGCCTTCTCGTACGGGTACTCCTCCATGAATCCGTTCCCGCCCGCGATCTGCAGAGCGTCGTTGATGTTGGACCAGACGGTCTCGGTGCCGTAGATCTTGCAGCAGGCGCCTTCGAGAGCGTAGTCCTCCAGCCCGCGGTCGATGAGCCCCGCCGTCAGGTACACCATCGACTCGAGCGCGTAGGTGGAGACGACCATGCGCGCGAACTTGGCCCGGATCATCTCGAAGTCCGCGATCCGGGTGCCGAACTGCTTGCGCTGGGTGGCGTGCCGGGCCGCTTCGCGGAGCATCGCCTTGCAGCCACCGATGCAGCCCGCGCCGAGGGAGGTCCGCCCGGTGTTCAGGATCTCCACGGCGATCTTGAATCCCTGGCCGCGGGCGCCCAGAACGTGGGAGGCGGGGACACGCACATTCTGGAGCTCGATGGGAACCGTGGAGGAGCCCTTGAGACCGAGCTTCCGCTCCTCCTTGCCGGGCACGACGCCGCCGAGATCCCGGGTGACCGCGAACGCGGTGATGCGGCGGTGCTCGTCCTTCTCGGGCAGGCCGACGTCTTTCGCGAAGACCGTGAAGAACTCGGCGAAGCCGCCGTTCGAGATCCAGTGCTTGCTGCCGTTGAGGACGAAGACGTCGGCCTTCTCGTCGTAGACGGCCGTCGTGCGGATGGAGGCGGCGTCGGAGCCCGCTTCCGGCTCGGTCAGCGCGAACGCCGCGATCATCTCGCCGGAGGCCAGCTTCGGCAGCCAGCGGCGCTTCTGCTCGTCGGTGCCGTAGAGCAGCAGGGCCTTCATGCCGATCGACTGATGCCCCCCGACGAGGATGCCGATGGATGCGTCGATCGTGCCGATCTCCTCGGTGACGCGGCAGTACTGCGACGCGGAGAACCCGTAGCCGCCGTATTCCTCGGGAATCGTCATGCCGAACGCGCCGAGCTCCGCCAGCCCCTGCATCACCTCGGACGGAATGCGGTGCTCCCGTTCGATGGCCGCCGAATCCACGCGGTCCTTCGCGAAGGCCCGGAGCGACTCGAGAAACGCCGTCACGGTTTCCTTCTGCGCCGGGTCGATCTCCGGGTAAGGAAAGATGGTCTCTTCGGGGATCTGTCCCCAGAACAGCGACTTCACGACGGGAGTGCGACGGGGATCGGTGGCGATCTGAACGGCTCCCGTGAGTCGTTCCGTCATGGCACCACCTCCGGCTCGGCGGGAGCGCCGGCATCGGGATAGAAACCCCGGCGCGCGTTGGCCAGCGCCCGCAGCGTCTCCGCCGGCGCGAAGCGGGGCCCGAGCCGCTCGGAGAGGTCGTCGAGCCGGGTGAAGACACGATCGGCGCCCAGAGAGTCCGCGTAGCGGAGGAGGCCCCCCCGGAACGGCGGAAAGCCCGTTCCGAAAATCATCGCGAGATCCAGCTTCGGGGCATCCCGGACGATGCCGTCCTCGAGGCAGAACGCGGCTTCGTTGATCATCGGAAGCACGAGGCGCGACTCGATGATTTCGGACGGCCACGGAGACCGATCCGGCGGAGACACCCGCAGGGCGGCGTAAGCCTCGTCGGCAGGCTTCCCGCGCTTGCCGCCCTGATATTCGTAGAAGCCCTTGCCATTCTTGCGGCCGAGACGGCCGGCCGCGACGAGCGCGTCCTCCCCGCCCATCCGCAGCCGTTCCGGAAACGCCGCCTGGAGAACCTCTCCGGCCTTTGCCGCGACGTCGAGGCCGACGTCGTCGAGGAGGGCGAGCGGCCCCACGGGCATTCCGAAGCGGGTCATCGCCGCATCCACGTCCTCGATGCGGCAGCCTTCCGCCACGAGGCGAACCGCCTCCGACAGGTACGGAGCGAGAATCCGGTTGACGAGGAAGCCCGGGGCGTCCTTGACGACCACGGGCGTCTTGCCGAGCGTCTTCGCGAGCGAGAAGACGGTGGCCACGGTCTCGTCGCTCGTGCGCTCGCCGCGGATGACCTCCACGAGAGGCATCCGATGCACCGGGTTGAAAAAGTGCATTCCGACGACGCGGCCGGGCTCGCGCGCGCCGGCGGAGATCTCGGTGATCGGCAGGGTCGACGTGTTGGAGGCGAAGATCGCGGTGGGCGGGACCACGGCTTCCCACTGCTCGAGGACCGTGCGCTTGACCGTGAGCTTCTCGACGACAGCCTCGATCGTGACCTCGCAGCGGGAGAAGCCGGAGTAGTCCAGGGTTCCCGAGAGCAGGTCGATCTTTCGCGTCATCTCCCGCTCGGACAGGCGGCGTTTCGCCAGCGCCTCGCGCCAGATCGACGCCGCGGCCTGGAAGCCGTGGGCCAGGCCTTTCGGGTCGACGTCCTTCATGCGGGACGGCAGTCCCTTGTCCGCGCCGAGCTGGGCGATTCCTCCGCCCATGACTCCGGCGCCCAGGACTCCGAGGCGCGTCACTTCGCGCGGGCGGACCGAGGGATCCGAGACTCCCGTCTCCTTCTTGACCTCCTCGGTCATGAAAAAGATGCGAAGCAGGTTCTTCTGGACCTCTCCCCCGAAGATGAGGCCGATGTGCCGGGCCTCGGACGCGAGGCCGACCGGGACCGGCTTCCCCCATCCTTCCTCCACGACTTCGAGCGCCTCGAGCGGGGCCGGGTAGTGGCCGCCCGTCTGCTTCATCACGCCTTCCCGGGCTTTGCCGAAGATCATCCGGCGCCCGAACGGCGTCGCCTCGAGCGCGCGGGAGGCGAGCTCCCTGGGCCCGCGCCGCGTCGGGGGCTTGGGCGTCCCGAGCTTCTCGCGGGCGAAACGGCGGGCCCAGTGGTCGAAGATCGCCGCCGGCACTGCCTCGTCGGCGAGGCCGATCTTGCGGGCGCGCCGGGCGTCCAGCGTCTTTCCGGTCAGGATCAGATCCAGGGCGGCGGCGAGGCCGACGATCTTCGGCAGCCGGGTGCACCCGCCCCACGCCGGAAAAATCCCGAGCCGCACTTCGGGCAGCCCGATCTGGGCCTTCTTCGAGTCCGACATCAGGCGGTAGTCGCAGGCGAGCGCCAGCTCGGTCCCTCCCCCGAGACAGGCGCCGTGGATCGCGGCGACGGTGGGGTACGGAAGATGCGCGAGCTGTTCGAAGAGCGATTGCACGCGTTCGACGCCGGGCCGCACGTCTTCGGAACGCACCTGCGTGAATTCCTTCACGTCCGCGCCCGCGATGAAGATGTCGGGCTTGCCGCTGCGGATCAGGAGACCCCGGATGCGGGCCTCTCGGGTCAGGCGCACGAGGACGTCGGCGAGCTCCTCGAGAACCGCGGTTGAGAACTTGTTGACCTTTTCCCCCGGCAGATCGAAGGTCAGAGTCGCGAGGCCGTCGTCCTCGACTTTGAGGTCGAACGCGCTCACATCTGCTCCACAACGACCGCCCCGCCCTGGCCGCCGCCGATGCACATCGTCGCCAGGCCGAACTGCGTGCCGCGGCGCTTCATCTCCTTCAGAAGCGTCGTCACGAGCCGGTTCGCGGAAGAGCCCACGGGATGACCGAGCGCGATCGCGCCGCCGTTCACGTTGGTCCTCTCCCAGTCGATTTCGCCGATCGGCCCGTCGGTGTGGTACTTCGCGTGCCAGGCGGCGGAGGGAAAGACGCGCGCGCAGGCCAGGACCTGGGCCGCGAAGGCCTCGTTGATCTCGACGAGACCGATGTCCTTCCACTCGAGACCCGCACGTTTCAGGGCCAGGGGCGTCGCGACGGCGGGCCCGAGCCCCATGCGCTCCGGCTCGAGCGCGCAGAACGCGAACCCGCGGATGCGTCCCAGCGGTTGATAGCCGCGAGCCCGCGCCGCCGATGCGCTCATGACCAGCGTCGCGGCGCCGCCGTCGGTGATCTGCGAGGAATTTCCGGCGGTCACGGTCCCGAACTTGCGGTCGAAGTAGGGCCGGAGCTTGGCCAGCGCTTCGAGAGTCTGGTTCTCGCGGACGCCGTTGTCCTGCGTGGCCACACCGTCGAACTTCGGGGGAATGGGGACCGGCACGATCTCCTCGGCGAGCTTCGCCCGGGCCATCGTGACGCGCTGATGCGAGCGGAGGGCGAAGGCGTCCTGCTCCTCGCGCGTGATCCCGTGCTCCTTGGCCAGGACCTCGGCCGTTTCGCCCATGTTCAGACCGCAGACGGGGTCGGTCAGGCCCTTGAGCAGGCCGATCTCCGGCTTGAAGTGCCGTGGGCGGAACTTCGCGGCGGCGCCGACGCGCGCACCCACGTCGCGTGCCGAGAAGACCTCCGTGAAGAGCTCCTGGCTCTCATGCGAGTAAAGCAGCGGGATGTTCGACATCGATTCCACGCCGCCGGCGAGGATCGCCTCGGCCTGGCCGGCGGCGATCCGGTAGTGGGCGTCGACGATCGACTGCAGCCCGGAACCGCAGAGCCGGTTGACCGTGAAGGCGGGAACGCGGTGGGGGACGCCGGCACGCAGCGCCGCCACACGAGCCACGTTCACGGCGTCGGGCGGCTGCGCGATGTTGCCGAAGATCACCTCATCGAGGCCCTCGGGGTCGAAGTCCGTCCGGGCGAGCAGCTCCACCGCGACGATCCGCCCGAGCTCGTCGGCGGGGACGTCCTTGAGCTCGGTGCCGGCGCGGGAGTACGGAGTTCGCAGGCCATCGACGACGACGACCTCACGCGACATGCGACTTTCCGGCCGCCTCGTACATGCCTTCGATCAACGAGTGATAACGGTTCTCCAGAATGCGCCGCTTCACCTTGAGTGTCGGCGTGATCGAGCCGTCCTCGATCGTCAGGTCCGAGGGCAGGATCGCGAACGCCCGGATCTGTTCGTGGTGCGGCCGATCGTGGTTGTACGCGTCGATCTCCCTCTGAAACAGGTTGCGGATCGCCGGGTGCGCGTCGATCGCCTCCCACCGGACGTCGGGCGCGTTCTCCGCCGCCCACTCCTTGAGCTTGTCGAAGTTGGGCACGATGAGAGCGGCCAGGAACTTCTGCCGGTCGCCAATGACGATCGGCAGGCCCACGTAGGGCGACTTCTTGAGCTCGTTCTCAATGGGCTGCGGCGCGGCCTTCTTGCCGCCGGCGAGGACGATGAGGTCCTTCTTCCGGTCGGTGATCGCGAGGAATCCGTCGGTGAGATTTCCGATGTCGCCGGTGTGGAACCACCCCTCGGCGTCGATCGCCTCGGCGGTCGCCTGCGGCTTGTTGAAATACCCCTTCATGACGTGCGGCCCGCGCGTCAGGATCTCGCCGTCGGGCGCGATCCTGACCTCGACGCCCCGCAGAGGCTTGCCCACCGTGCCGAGGCGCCAGCGCCCCGGCCCGTTGACACAGATGACCGGCGAGGTCTCCGTCAGGCCGTAGCCCTCGTAGATCGCAACGCCGGCGCCCACGAAGAACTCGGCGAGGTCCTTCGAGAGCGGCGCACCACCCGAGACCGCAAACACGAAGTTCGCGCCGAGGGCGTGGCGGATCTTCTTGAACACGAGGGCGTCGGCGATCTTCGCTTTCCGCGCGAGCGCCGGCGGCAGCGGTTGGCCGCTCGTGGTGTAGGGGACCCGTTCGCGCCCCACCCCGACGGCCCACGCGAAGATCTTCTTCTTGATGGGGCTGCCGGCGTCGGCCTTGGCCATGATCTTGGCCTGGACCTTCTCGTAGACGCGCGGCACCGCCCCGAAGCAGTAGGGGTTGACCTCGAGGAAGTTGGCGGCGAGCTTGTCGATCGATTCGGCGTAGGCGATCGACGCCGTCTTGTAGAGATACGCGTAATCGAGCATCCGCTCGAAGACGTGCGAGAGCGGGAGGAACGACAGCGCGACCAGCTCCGATGTGAACGGGATGACCTCGCAACCCGTCACGACGTTCGAAACGAGGTTCGCATGGGTCAGCATCGAGCCCTTGGGCTCTCCCGTCGTGCCCGATGTGTAGATGATCGTGGCCACATCCGAGGGCTTGACGCGCGCGGCGCGCTGCGCGAAGACGTCCGGGCTCATCTCCAGAGTCGGCCGGCCCCGGTCCACGACGGCGTGGAAGGTCGCATACCCCGGCTCTCCGGGCGGGTTCCCCTCGATCAGGATGACGTGATCGAGCGTGGGGACCTGGGCCTTGATGGTGAGGATCTTCCCCAGCTGCTCGAGGGTCGACACGAAAATCGCCTTCGCGCCGCAGTCGTTCAGGAGCGGGGCAATCTGGGCGGCCGGCAGCGTCGGATAGATCGGCACCGACCAGGCGCCCGCGCAGAGAATGGCGTAGTCCGCCATCGCCCACTCCGGACGATTCTCCGAGAGGATCGCGACGCGGTCTCCCGGCTGCACGCCCAGGCCGTTGAGGCCCAGAGACAGGGCCCGGACGTTGAATCCGAAGTCGGCCGCCGAGATCGATTTCCACACGCCGCCCACCTTCGAGATCAGGAGATTGGGCTTCCCGCTCGACGCCGCGATGGTGAAGATGTCGCACAGCGTGCGTGGCTCGGTGGCCATGGTGCGCCCTCCGCGACCGATTGTGTCGCGCCCCTCGGAGCCGGTCAAGGAACTCCCGCTCGCGCCGCCGGCCGCGGCCGCGCCACGTTATAGGCTCTGGCGCGCATGGCGATCGCGCTCCTGGCGGGGACGCTCCTCGCTCTCGCCGGATTCCTGCTGACATCCGTGCAGGGTTTCGCCCTGACCGCCCACCTCGCCGCGGCCCATCCGGAGGCGCGGATGCTCGTGACTCGCCACGTCGTCTATGCGATCCCGACCGTCCTTCTCTCCCTCTTTTCCCAGTCGATGGTGATCTTCTTCTTCATCGGCACCGGGCGTCTCATCAAGGACGAAGTGGCCGCCTTTCCGGAGGCCGAGCGGCGCAAGGTCCTCGCGGCATTGCGCGAGTTCAAGCGGAAGACCTCGCCGCCCGCGACCTTCGCCATTCTCTCGGCCATCGCGGTGTTCGTCCTCGGAGGGGCGGCGCACACGCGTGCGCTGCCTTCGGCGGTCCATCTCGCGGCCTCTCTCGTCGCCGTCGCAACGCATCTCTGGGCGCTTCTGGCGGAATGGCAGGCCTTCATCGCCAACGGCCGCCTCATGGCGAACCCGGCGCGCTTCGCGCGCACCGCGGCAGGCCCGGGATCGAGCTCGGTTCCATGACCGCCGGACTCCTCGAAGGGCGCAATGCGCTCGTGACCGGCGCCGGAGTTCGCGTCGGGCGCTCCATCGCGCTGGCCCTCGGCGGCGCGGGCGCCGACGTCGCCGTGCACTACAACGCATCCGCGGGCCCGGCCGGCGAGACGGCGTCGGCGCTGCGCGCTCTCGGACGGCGCGCCTCGACGCATGGCGCAGACCTCTCCGACCCCTCGGCCTGCTCCCGCCTCGTGCGCGAGGCGACCGCGAGCCTCGGGAGTCTCGATCTGCTGGTCCACTCGGCGGGGAACTTTCACCGCGCGGCTCTCTCCGACACCGACGCCGCGCTCTGGGACGACGCCGTGAACGTCAACGCCCGCGCCGCGATGCTGCTCGCACGGGAAGCTGCGCCCGTGCTGCGAGAACGGAAAGGGCGCATCGTTCTCGTCACCGACCTCATGGCGGTACAGCCGGTGCGGCACTACCTGGCGCACTGCGTCTCCAAGGCCGCGGAGGAGGGGCTCGTCCGCGCCCTCGCGGTGGAGCTCGCACCGGAGGTTTCGGTCAACGGAGTCGCTCCGGGAACCGTCCTTGTGCCCGAGGGCACAACTCGGGAGCAGGAAGAGCGGTGGGCACGCAAAACGCCGCTCCAGAGGAACGGCGATCCCTCCGACGTCGCGCAAGCAGTGCTGTTCCTCTGTACAGGTCCGGCGTTCGTCACCGGCCAGATCCTGCGCGTGGACGGAGGAAAGTCGCTGACATAGCGGGAGATCCGGCGTAAAATGGCGTGCGTCCCCGAACCTCAAACGCCATGGGAAAACCTCTGTGAAGGCGGCACGCCTGCGCCTCGGCGCGGCCCTGACCGCACTGGCCACCGCCGTGCTCGCGTCCGTCGCAGCGACGGCGCAGCCGATCGGCGTCCTGCCGGCCGGGCCTCCCGAGTGCGGGGCCCCGGTCACGGTCGTTCTTTCGAACCCGACGCCACTGCCGACCATCGACCTCGGCGTCGTCTCGACGCCGATCGTGGTCGCCGGGGCCGGCACATACCTCTGGGACGTCGGCGTGATCACGCATCTGACGCACTCGCGAAGCTCGGACCTGTCGGTCACGCTCACCTCCCCCGCCGGCACGGTCGTGACGCTGACGAGCGGCAACGGCGGCCCCAACGCCGACGTCTTCGACGGCACCGTCTGGGATGACCAGGCCAATCCCGCGGGCCAGGTGCCCTACTCCGAGAACGAGGGGCTCGTCACCGACCACACCTACCAGACCGGCGTGACCGCCACCCCGCTGGCGCCCGAGGAGGCCCTGGGCGCGTTCGTCGGCGAAGACCCGAACGGTATCTGGACGCTCCGCGTCGGCGACGTCGCCGCCGGCCACGGGGGAATCCTCGGTGGCTGGTCGCTTTCCCTCACCACCCTTCCGAACTCGCCGAGCGTCCTCGGGCACCTGAGCCTCTCGAGCGCGACGGTCGTACCGATCCTGGACAACGCGACGGCGGCTTCGACGATCGACGTCCCCGCGGGCATCGGTTCCCGCGTCTGCCGGCTTTCCCTCGCAGCCTCCATCGCCCATTCGAATTCGGCCGACCTCGATGTCACTCTCACCGCGCCCTCCGGCACGGTCGTCACGCTGACGACCGACAACGGCGGCGCCTTCGACGACGTCTTCGATGGAACGCTCTGGGACGACCGGTCGAATCCGGGAGGGCAGATCCCGTACCCCTCGAACGACGGGCTCGTCACGGACTGTGCCTACGCCAACGGGGTCTCCGAGGCGACGCTGGTCCCCGAGGAAGGCCTTTCCGGGATGCTCGGCGAGGGACCCTCCGGCGCCTGGACTCTGCGAATCCGCGATGACGCGGCGGGCTCGACGGGTACGCTTTCCGGCTGGACGCTCCATCTCACGACGTGTTCCTGCGCCGTCTCTTTCGCGGCTTCCCCGCTTCGGGTCGACGAGCACTCGGCCGGGACGGCCTCGAACCTGAACGGAGTGCTCGAGCCGGGCGAGGTCGCGGACGTCGAGACGTCCTGGTCGAACGCGGGCTCCACTCCCTTCACGCTCGTGACGTACGCCAGCAACTTTGGCGGCCCGGCGGGCCCGACCTACGAGCTCGTGGATACGGGCGCCGCGTATGGCACGGTCGACCCCCTCTCGACCAGCAACTGCTACGACGCGACCGGCGACTGTTACCGCGTCCGCGTCACCGGCACCCGTCCGGCGACGCACTGGGACGCGACCTTCGACGAGATCACCGCGCCGATCGCCCTGACGGAGGCCGTGCCCTATTACAAGACCTGGACGATCCATGTCGGCGGGAGCTTCGCGGACGTGCCGGCCACCGATCCCTTCTATCGGTCTATCGAAACGCTCTTCCACAACGGTGTGACCGGAGGCGGGACGTGCGGCGGTTACTGTCCGCAGGCCTCCGTGTCGCGCAAGCAGATGGCGGCGTTCCTTCTCAAGGCGAAGGAGGGCGCGTCCTATGTTCCGCCGCCGGCCACGGGCATCTTCAGCGACGTTCTGCTGGCCGACCCGTTCGCCCCCTGGATCGAGGAGCTCTACCGGCGGGGCATCGCCGCCGGCTGCAGAGCCATCCCGCGCCAGTACTGCCCGTCCGCGGCCGTCAAACGCCAGCAGATGCCGGTCTTCCTGCTCAAGACGCTCCTGGGCTCCGCTTATGTGCCGCCAGCCGCCGTCGGCGTCTACCAGGACGTTCCCATATCCAATCCCTTCGCCCCGTGGATCGAGGACCTGACCGCCCGGGGCATCGCCGCGGGATGCAGCGGCGGGAAGTTCTGTCCCGCCAACTTCAACAACCGCGCCCAGATGGCAGTGTTTCTGACCAAGACCTTCGGCCTCACCCTCTACGGGCCATAGCTCGGCCGCCCCAAATGGGCTCCGGCCCGGCGTAGAATCCGCCGCGAACCGGAGGCCGACATGTCGTTTTCGCGAAGAGTCGCATTTGCGCTCGCCTTGCTCCTCATCGTCATCGCCCTTCCCGCCGCCGCGCAGGGTCTTTCGCCACGGTCCCCCGCGAGCCCCCTTCTCCCCATCTCGCCGCAGCAGGCTCCGGAGGGATCCTGCCCTGCCAGCGCCATCCTCTTCACACAGGGCGACAGTCAGACGATCGAGGACTTTCTCGGCATCAGCTGCGCGCAACAGCCGCCGAGCCCCCAGTACCACCGTCGAAACAGCTGGTGGCGGGTCTTCCGGCCCGAGGAGGAGTTCGGCGTCCTCGGTCCCGTGCAAGTGTGCGAGATCCAGTTCGGCGTCGAGAGCTCGGTGACGCCCGGAGCGACGGGCCAGCCCATCACCTTCAACGTCGGCGTATCGCTCGATCAGCCCTTCCCGGATGGCTTCCGATACCAGATCGGATCCGTGTCCACGACCCTTCCCGACCTGACCAAGCAGATCTTCGTCCTTCCCGTGAACCTCCAGCTCCCGGCCGGGGCCGAGGTCTACATCGAGGCCCAGGTGGCCGACGGGCTCGACGCGCAGTACATCCTCTTTCCGGGAGCGAACTCCCAACCCGAGGGCTCGCCGAGCTACCTGTCGTCTCCGGACTGCGGCATCGAGAACCCGGTCACGCTGGCTGAGATCGGATTCCCCGATTCCCACTTCGTCTTCAACTTCCGCGGCGTCGAGATCCCCATCGCGCCGACGAGCCTCGCGTTCGACAGCGATCCCAACTTCGTCGTCGACATCGGCGACACGGCGACGATGCAGACGGCCTGGACGAACTTCTTCGCGGGGCCGCTGTCGATCACGAGCACCTTCGAGTCGATCCACGCGTCGGGCGCCCTCACGAAAGGCCTCCCCGACACGACCGCAAACTACGGCCTCATGCCGGTGGGAACACCCACGAGCTGCGTGTCGACCGGGGACTGCCCCGTGCTCACGGCAGGCGGGACGAAAATCCTCGGAGCGGACGAGGACCTCTTCGTCGCCGAGACCCTGCTGCTTCCTCCCATCGCGCCCGAACAGGGGGCGTTTCCCGACAAGATCTGGGAAGTCCATGTCGGCGGGAGCTTCGGCGACGTGCCGACCGGAAATATCTTCTACGCGTTCATCGAGAACATCTTCCACAACTCCGTGACCGGAGGTTGCGGCAACGGCAACTACTGCCCCGCGAACGCGACCCTGCGCAAGCAGATGGCGGTGTTCCTGCTGAAGGCCTTCGAAGGCGCGGGGTACCTTCCGCCGCCCGCGACCGGCGTCTTCAACGACGTGCCGGCCGCCGATCCCTTCGCGCCCTGGATCGAAGAGCTGGCTGCCCGCGGGATCACGAGTGGCTGCGACCCCGGCCTGTACTGTCCCGACAACCCGGTGCTGCGAAAGCAGATGGCCGTCTTTCTCCTCAAGACCAAGCTCGGCGCGGGTTACACGCCTCCCGCGCCGACGGGAATCTTCGATGACGTGCCCGCCGACGGCTTCCGGCCGTTCATCGAGGACCTCTACAACCGCGGAATCACCGGAGGCTGCTCCGGAGGGCCGCCGCCGGCGCCCATCTCGTACTGTCCGGACAACTCCGTGACGCGCGGCCAGATGGCGCCGTTCCTGGTGAAGACCTTCGAGCTTCTGCTCTACGGGCCGTAGGGCTCTCGCGGCCCTGGCCAAAAAACGGCCTCGGGAAACCGGGGCCGTTTTATTTGGCGCCGTTGCCGAACTCGGCGTGCTCCGCGCGAAGGCGGGAGGAGAAGTCGCGCATCAGGGCGCGGCGGGGTACCGCCAGACGCTCTCCGGCTTCCGTCCGAAACGTCGTGGCCGCGGCTTCGTCGATGGCGTCCGCCATCTCGAGAATCTCGAGGCGCTCGCGATAGGCGTCGGCCAGCCCGCGCGCGATGCCGTAGGCGCCCATGGACTCGAGCTTCAGCGCGTCGTGGACGATCTCCTCCTCGCCCGGGGCCGGGGTGGTCTCGAACCGGGACAGCGCCTGAAAAAGCCGGCGAACGGTCTTCGGGGTCATCCCGAGCGAGCCCAGGAAAATCTCGGTGCGGCTGCGATGCCCCATGCGCGAAACCCACTTCTCCTGCCCGGAAAAGACGGCCAGGAGGAAGAGCAGGTCCGAATCGAGGCCCTCGCGCCCCCCGGCGATGGCCTCCGAGGCCGAAACCACGCGCTCGACATCGCCGTAATTGGTCACGCCGTCGAGGCCCACGGCCAGGGGCTTGACGTAGTCGAGAATCGTTTTTCTCGCCGCGGCATCCACGGAAGGGATACTAAGTCCATGATCATCCGGAAGAACCCGAAGATCCGATTCCCCAACCCGGACCCCGTCCGCGTTCCGCCCGGACAGTTCGTCACGCAACAATGGCCCGTCCTGCACTTCGGCACGATTCCCAAGGTGGACCTGCAGACCTGGAAGTTCTCAGTCTGGGGCGAGGTCGAGAA
>Ga0207706_10001316_pt1 | contig 24902 bp, 22 predicted proteins | sample KBSC53metaG_FD_184318 | JGI IMG/M metagenome (GOLD analysis project Ga0207706, IMG submission 184318) | Corn rhizosphere microbial communities from Kellogg Biological Station, Michigan, USA - KBS C5-3 metaG (SPAdes) (version 2) | ecosystem: Host-associated > Plants > Roots > Rhizosphere > Soil ... | reverse complement strand
CCGCTTCGATGCCGGTGGCGACGACCGATACTCGGATCTTGCCGCCAAGGTCGTTGTTGAACGCCGAGCCCCAGATGATGTTGGCGTCGGGATCGACCAGTTCCTTGATGTGGCTGGCGGCCTCGTCGACTTCCATCAGGCGCATGTCCTCGCCGCCGGTGATGGAGATGATCACACCCTTGGCGCCCTTCATGCTGACGCCGTCGAGCAAGGGGTTGCTGATTGCCTTCTCGGCGGCCTCGATCGCACGATTGTCGCCGGAAGCTTCGCCGGTGCCCATCATCGCCTTACCCATCTCGCCCATCACCGAGCGGACGTCGGCGAAGTCGAGGTTGATGAGGCCTGGCATGACCATCAGGTCAGTGATGCCGCGAACACCCTGCTGCAGCACCTCGTCCGCCATCTCGAACGCTTCCTTGAAAGTCGTTTCCGAGGTGGCGAGGCGGAACAGGTTCTGGTTGGGGATGACAATCAGCGTGTCGACATGCTTCTGCAGCTCTTCGATGCCGGAATCCGCGGAACGTGCGCGCCGCGCGCCTTCAAACGCGAACGGCTTGGTCACGACGCCGACGGTCAGGATGCCCTTGTCGCGGGCCGCCTTGGCAATGACCGGCGCAGCGCCGGTACCGGTGCCGCCGCCCATACCAGCGGCGATGAAGCACATGTGGGCGCCGTCGAGCATGCGTTCGATCTCGTCGAGCGTCTCCTCGGCGGCGGCGCGGCCGATTTCGGGTCGCGATCCGGCACCAAGTCCTTGGGTGATCTTGAGGCCCAGCTGGATGCGACGGTCAGCAGCCGATGCATTAAGCGCCTGCGCGTCGGTATTGGCGACCAGGAACTCGACCCCCTGGACGTCGGAGCGAATCATATTGGCAATGGCGTTGCCGCCCGCACCGCCAACACCAATGACACTGATCCTCGGGCGAAGTTCGTCGACTTCCGGCCGGACGAAATCAATGCTCATGGACTAACCCCTCCCCTGCGCAGCTAGCGCGTTGAACCTTCAAAGAGAATCAATGAATCATCCGGAGTCTCGCGACAAGCGGAAAAGTTAACGGACAACGAAAAAATCCGCAGATTGTGCCCGTACAGACTCACCATGATTCAATATGGGACAGGCAAGAAAAGCCCGGCTCGCCGTTAACGTTAATCGTTGGGAATTACTTGGCGGATGCGAGGAATGGCTACCGCCCACCAGATTGCCCCGGCCGCGGCGACCGCTGCCGTAAGCATGAACGCGCTGTTATAGCCCGACCGTTGCACCACGATTCCGGTGATAATCGGCCCAATTATGCCCGACAGGTTGCCGATTGCATTTTGCACTCCAACCCATGTGCCGGAGGCGCGTGGGCCCGCAAACATCTGCGCAACCGCATAAAGATTAAGCGAAAGGGAGGCGGAGGCTGCGCCTGCCAGGCACAGCAGGATTCCGATCGTCACGGCATCATGGGCGAAGGCGAGGCCGAGGATTGCAAATGCCGCCAGCGACTGGCTGGCGACCATCATCCAGCGTCGGCACAATGCTTCGGAGCGGCCGGAGCGAGTCCACCAGTCCGAGAATTGGCCGTAACCGAGCGCACAGGCGCCTTGGACGGCATAGCCCAGCGTCGCCAGCATCGTCATTTCGCCGATGGAGAAACCGCGCGCCTTGGTCAGGAACAGCGGCAGCCAGGCGAGCAGGAAATAGAAACAATAATTACCGAGCGCGTGGACGATCGACATCGACCACAGCGGCCATTGCACCAATAGCGAACCGACCGGCACATTGGGGCCGGCATCATGAACTTCCGCCGTCGGCAATGCCTTCATGGCCTGCTGCCAGGGAAGCAGCCAGGTGAGCGTCACGGCCCCGAAAATGAGGAATATGGCGTGCCAGCCCCAGCTTCCGAGGATCAGCCCGCCAACCAATGTCCCGACGGCCGGACCAAGGGCCAGTCCGGTAGCAACGGCGGCGTTGGCTACACCCCGTCGCTCGGGCGGGACGTGGCGGGCGATAAGCTTCGAGCTTCCGGGAAAAGAAATGCTTTCGCCCACTCCCAGCATGACCCGGAGGACCAGGAGAGAGACAAATCCGCCGGCGAATCCCATCAATAGCGTGCTTACCGCCCACAGCAGGATGCCGCCCGCCATCAGCTTGTAGACCGAGAAGCGGTCGCACAGCCAACCAGCGAACAGTTGGACCGGCGCGTAAATCCAGAAAAAGGCCGAAAAGGCGACCCCATAAGCCTCTTCCGACAAGCCGAGGTCCGATTTCATCAGCGGCGCAGCGATACCGATCGCGCCGCGATCGACATAATTCAGAAACACCGCAGCCCCGAGGAGAATGACGAGCAGGCGGGTTGCCTTGGTGGATCCGCTGCTAATTGTCTCCGCAATCGTCGCCATCCCTGCCCCCTTTTGAAGCGCTAAAACCCTCCGCGCATCGCCGCGATCAGGCGGCCGAACATGCCCGTCGCAACTTTGCGCTCGCGGACGGCTCCCATCACCAGGTCGCGGATGTCGCCGCTGCCGGATCCCGCGATCATCGCCAGGCCAACCAGGGTCGAAAAGGCCGGGCCGCTATGCGCTTCGGGCAGGCCGGTAATGGTCCTTGGCCGGCCAACGCGAACTGCCCGGCCGAGCACGCCCTGCATATAATCGGCGATATTTTTCAGTTCCGCGCCGCCGCCGGTCAGCACGACCTGCCGGCCGACCGGTCCCGAAAAGCCTAGTCCCTTCAGCGCAGCTTCGACCTCATTGGTAATCTGCTCGGTTCGCTGGCGGATCACCGTAATCAGCTGGGCGTGGGTGATGCGAAGCGGCTCGCCGCCTTCTTCGCCGCCGATTGGCGCCGCCTCGACCATTTCGTGATTGTCGCGCGGGGAGGTCATCGCCGATCCGAAGCGGCATTTCATCCGCTCGGCCTCACGCCGCTGCACGCCGAAAGCGCAGGCGATATCGTCGGTAATGTCCTTCGCGCCCAGCGGGATCGAGCGAAGCCCGACCAGCATCCCGCCGGCGTGAAGCGACACGTTTGTCACTTCCGCACCCACCTCGACCAGCGCGACGCCTAGCTCGCGTTCTTCCGGCGTCAGGCAAGCCTGGGCGGCGGCCACCGGCGAGGCAACGATCGCCTTCACGCCAAGGTGGGCGGAGCGGATGACATAATCGATATTGCGGAGCGGCGCGGGATCGGCGGCGACGACATGGATGTCGACACCCAGCCGGTCGGCATGCAGGCCGATCGGATGCTGAACGCCTTCGACCCCATCAATCGTGTAAAGCGCTGGATGGGCATGGAGCACGACCTGGCCATTGCGGTCGATCGCGCCGCGGCCAGCCGCCAGCAGCTCTTCGATATCCGACTGTTCGACCTGATGACCGCCGAGCTCGACCTCGACATTGGCGATATCGCTGACCAGTCCGCCAGCGGCGAAGCTCGCCCATACATCGTCGATCGTGACACCGCTGATCCGCTCGGCGATCTCGACCGCCTCGCGCACCGCGACCTCGCTCGCTTCCATGTCGGTGACATAGCCGCGCTTGACCCCGCGGCTTTCGCGCTGGCCGGTGCCAAGCACGCGCAGCCGCCCGTCAGGGTCGAGCGTGACGATCAACGCGCTGACCTTGGACGAGCCAATGTCGAGTGCGGCAATGAGGGGTTGGTCGGAAACGGCGGCCATTACAGGAGGTACTTAGCTTTCTGAGACATGTTCGGGAACGATCGGATCGCCGGGATCGCGCGGTAGGCGGACGGTCATCTTGCCAGGGATGCGCAGGTCGAAGCGGAGGATGCCGCGGCCGAGCAAGCCTGCCGACTGGTCCATTTTGGCGAATCTAACCAAGGCGGATGTCGCAGCGGCCTCGCCTTCGGGCAACGCAACCGTCTCGCCTGACTGGAAGCTCAGATCCCAGCGGCGCTGGCCGACCCAGGTCGCCGACACCAGCTGCGGCTTCAGGGACGGCGCCTTGTCCAGCAGTCTCTCAAGCGGCACGGTCTGGGCATTGGCACCCTTGCCGATCAACAACGGCAGGTCGGGCATTTGCGCGACCGGCACCCGGTCGAGCACTACACCTTCCGCGTCGATCAGGGTCAGCCGATCCTCATCCTGCCACAGCGCCGCCGGTTTGCGCTCGACGATGTCGATCACCAGCGTGTCCGGAAAACGGCGCGACACGCGGGCGTCCTTGACCCAGCCGAACTCAAGCAGCCGTTTGCGAATATCAGCCACATCGACCAGGGGCATGGCGGTCGTTTTCTGGTCAAGAGCGATCTCATAGACCGGGCGAGGATCCATCCGTTTGATGCCCTGGACGTCAACGCTCTTCACCCGGAAGCCGGCATCGCCGACCGCCTCTCCCGCGGCCTGGCCCAGCTTAGCGGGGACATCGAGCGCGACCAGGGCGACCCCGACGATCGCCAGCGCGAACAGGCCGAACGCCCAGCCGGCCAGGCGATTGGCCTGGGCCTGCTCGACCGGCAGCTTGGATGCGATTTTCCGGGGAACGGAGACGCGCGCCGACTTTTTCGGTCGGGACCGGCCCGACGCCCCCCGCCGGACATGCGCCGCGCTCACGTCGCCGCATCCTCCTTCGCCTTGACACCCAGCGCCTCGGCGATGATCCGTTCGACCAGTTCGCCATAGCTGATGCCCTTTTGCCTGGCCTGTTCAGGCACCAGGCTCAATGGGGTCATTCCCGGCTGGGTGTTGACCTCGAGCAGGTAGACCCCGGCCTCTCCCTGGCTGTCGTCCCAGCGGAAATCGGACCGCGACGCGCCCTTGCAGCCGAGCAGCCGATGCGCAGCCAGGGCCATGTCCATCATCTCCGTGGAGACGTCGGCGGGTACGTCCGCGGGACAGACATGTTCGGTCAGGCCGTCGGTATATTTGGCGTCGAAGTCGTAGAAGCCGGCCTTGGGCTTCAATTCGGTGACGCACAGCGCTTGGTCGCCGAGCACCGCGACGGTCAGCTCACGGCCGCGGATAAAGGGTTCAGCCAGCAACCGGTCGAAATGCAGCCAGGGCCCTTCCGCCTTGGCGCTGATCGGGTGGCCGTAATTGCCTTCGTCAGTGACGATCGCCACGCCGACCGAGCTACCTTCGTTGACCGGCTTCAGAACATAGGGCCGGGCCATGGGATCGCCCTCAAAAAGCGTCTTGGTTTCGACCACCTTGCCCTTGGGCATGCGGATGCCGTGCGGCACCAGCACCATCTTGGTCAGCTCCTTGTCGATGGCGATGACCGAGGTCTCGAGCCCGCTATGGGTATAGGGAATCTGCATCAGGTCCAGGAGGCCCTGGATGGTCCCGTCCTCGCCCGGCGTTCCGTGAAGCGCGTTGAATATGACATCGGGCCGGATCCCGGCCAGCACCTGGGCAACGTTGCGGTCCATGTCGACGGTGCTGACGTTGCTGAAGCCCCGCTCGCGAAGCGCGTTGGCGACGCCCTCGCCGCTCATCAACGACACGCTCCGCTCGGACGACCAGCCGCCCATCAGCACGACGATATTAAGGTTTCTGTCGAGCAACTCGCCCACGCTCACGCCACTCCGATCCGCTGGATTTCCCATTCAAGGGTGATGTTGGTCTTGTCCTGGACCCGTCGCCGGACTTCCTCGCCCAACTCCTCGATCTCGGAGGAGCTAGCGTTACCGAGATTGAGGAGGAAATTGCAATGCTTCTCCGACACTTGCGCGTCGCCAATCCTTAATCCGCGGCATCCCGCCGCATCGACCAGCGCCCAGGCCTTGTGCCCAGGAGGATTTTTGAAAGTCGAGCCGCCCGTGCGGCTCCTCAGCGGTTGCGATTCTTCGCGCGCTGCGGCGATCCGGTCCATTTCCTGGCCGATGATCATCCTATCGCCCTCGATCCCGCGAAACACGGCCTCGACCACCACCGCTCCCTCGGGAAGCTCGCTGTGGCGATAGCTGTAATTGAGTTTCGCGGCCGGCCATTCCTCAATCGAGCCGTTGTGGAGGACGACCGTGCAGCTGACCAAAATATCCTGCACCTCGCGGCCATAGGCGCCGCCGTTCATCCGCACGAAACCGCCCACCGTGCCCGGAATACCGCGCAGGAACTCCATGCCGGCGATCCCGGCATCTCGAGCGGTCGAACTGACCAGGATGCCGCTCGCACCGCCGCCGCACCTTAGAGTCACGTCATCCAGCCTCTCGATCTTTGAAAAGGCCTTGCCCAACCGCACCGTCACGCCCGGGACGCCGCCGTCGCGGACGATCATGTTGGATCCCAGCCCCAGCGCCATCACGGGCGTCTCCGAGCCGAGCGTCTTCAGATATTCGACCAGGTCATCTCGATCTGCCGGCTCGAACAGCCACTCGGCATTGCCGCCAGACTTGAACCACACCAGCGGCGCCAGCGGGGCTTCGGCCTTCAACCTGCCGCGCACGGCGGGGATTGCCGGCGCACTGCTCATTTCTTCGACGCCCTCGACTTGGCGATGCCGTCGGCCAGCCCAGCCGCCCATTTGGTTATGTCGCCGGCACCCATGCAGATGATGATGTCGCCTTCGGCCGCCAGGTCGCGCAGGTTCCGCGCCAGATCCCCCGCATCGTCAACTGTCTTGACCAGGCGATGGCCGCGCGAACGCAGCCCGTCTGCAAGGGCATTGGCGTCAACTCCCTCGATCGGCTCCTCGCCGGCGGGGTAGACCGGCGCCACGAACACAACATCGGCGTCGTTGAAGGCGTTCTGGAAGTCCTCCATCAGGTCGTGCAGGCGCGAATATCGGTGTGGCTGAACCACGGCGATCACCCGCTCTTGCGCCGACTCCCGGGCCGCCGCCAGGACTGCCCTTATCTCCACCGGGTGATGGGCATAATCGTCGATGATGGTCGTTCCACCGACTTCGCCGACGTTGGTGAAGCGACGCTTGACGCCAGTGAAATTGCTGAAGCCGCTCTTCAGCACTTCGTCACTGAACCCGAACTCAAGCCCAACCGCGATCGCTGCCAGCGCGTTCAGCACATTATGCTTGCCCGGCATCGGCACGAACAGGCCTTCGATAGTCCGCCGCTCGCCGTCCTTGCCAAGCACTGACGCATCGAACCGGCTACCCCCGCCGCCGGGCATAATATTGTCGGCGCGAAGGTCGGCCAGCGCCGACGTTCCAAAGGTAACGATCCGCCGGTCGCGAATGTGGCTGAGGACGCCCTGCACGTCGGGATCGTCGACGCACATCACCGCCAGCCCGTAGAACGGCACATTCTCGATAAATTCGCAGAAGGCCCGCTTGACCTTCTCGAAGTCGCCATAATGCTCGAGATGTTCGGGATCGATGTTGGTGACAACCGCGATCGTTCCATCGAGCCGCAAGAAACTGCCGTCGCTCTCATCGGCCTCGACCACCATCCAGTCCGATTTGCCGAGCCGGGCGTTCGAGCCATAGGCGTTGATAATCCCGCCATTGATCACGGTCGGGTCGATCCCGCCGGCGTCGAGCATCGCCGCGATCATCGATGTCGTCGTGGTCTTGCCGTGCGTGCCGGCGACCGCGATGGTCGACTGCATCCGCATCAGCTCGGCCAGCATTTCGGCCCGGCGCACGCGCGGAAGCCGCCGCTCGGCCGCGGCCTGGACTTCGGGATTATCCTCCCGGATCGCGGTCGAACAGACCACAACCGTCGCATCGCCCAGATTGTCTGCGCTCTGGCCGATCATCACCGGGATGCCACGCTTCCTCAGGGCCTCGGTGACATAGCTTTCCTGCCTGTCGGAACCCTGCACCTTGTACCCGAGGTGGTGCATCACCTCGGCTATGCCGGACATTCCGATGCCGCCGATGCCGACGAAATGGATGGTCCCGATCTCGGTCCCCATCGCCTTCATGCGGGAACTCCCATGCTGGGAGCCTGCCGCGCCGGCCGCTCGGCCCGCCCAACCAGCAGCGGCTTGGCCCCGCCGGCGATCCGCTCGACCAGGTCGGCGAGCTCGCGCGTTGCATGCGGCCGTCCGACGGATAACGCCCTCTCGGCGGCATTGCCAAGCGCCTGGGGATCACCCGCGACCGCCTCGATCTGCGCCGCAAGGACCTCCGGCGTGAATTCATCCTGCGGGATCATCCGCGCCCCTCCGGCCCTGGCCATTTCGCGGGCGTTGACCGTCTGGTGATCGTCCGTCGCGATCGGCAGGGGCACCAGGATCGCCGGACGACCTGCGGCGGTCAGCTCGGCGATGGTCGAGGCCCCGGCCCGGGCGATAATCAGATGCGCCTCGGCCAGCCGGTCCGGCATGTCCTCGATGTAAGTGAGCAACTCCGCCGGGATGTTGAGCGCGGCATAGCGGTTGCGAACCGCTTCAATATCGTCGGGACGGCACTGTTGGACCACCTGTAGCCGGTGGCGAAGCTTGGCGGGCAGCATGCCCAGCGCATCCGGTACGACCGAGCCCAGCACCGTCGCGCCCTGGCTGCCGCCGGTGACCAAAATCTTGAGGGGGGCGGTCTCGTCATATTCGGGAAAGGGCATGGTGCCGAGCCGGGCGACCGACTCTCGCACGGGGTTGCCGACCAACGCGACTTTGCGGCGATGCCGAGGCTTCAGGCGCTCGACGTCAGGATAGGCCGTGGCGATCGCATCCGCTGACCCGGCAAGCAGCCGGTTGACCCGACCGAGGACCGCATTCTGCTCATGCAGGATTGTCGGAATGTTAAGCGCGCTCGCCGCCAGCAGCGCCGGAAAGGCCGGATAGCCGCCAAAGCCGACGACCGCATCGGGGGTAAATTCGCGATACAAGGCTTTGGCCTGCCGCCGCCCTTCGAGCACCGCGTTCGCCGCTTTGATCCAGCCGATCGGCCCGCCGCCGAGCCTTCCGGCGGGGAGGATATGGGTCGGAACGTCCTGGAATAGCGCGGGGATCCGCGCCCCGCGCTCGTCGGTGACCAGCATCACGCCGTGGCCGCGAGACTTCAACTCGGCGGCAAGTGCGTGGGCCGGGACCATATGCCCGCCGGTCCCGCCGGCAGCCAACGTAATATTCATCCCCTGATATTCTCCCCGCCCCATTTCACCACATAGGGCGAGCGGCTGAGATAGGGGTTTCGCCGCGTGAACGCGAGCAGCAATCCCATCGCAATGGAGAGCGCCAGCATCGACGAGCCGCCATAGCTGATGAATGGCAGGGTCATGCCCTTGGACGGGGCGATCTGGACGTTGACCGCCATGTTGATCAGGGCCTGCAGTCCGAATTCGATCACCAGGCCCGCCGCCGCGAGAATGGCGAAGCTGGATTCCTCGTCGAGCAGTTTTACCAGCACCCGCACGACGATGGCGAGGTAGAGCAGGGCAATGGCGAGGCAGGCGATCAGCCCGAACTCCTCGCCGATAACCGAGAAAATATAGTCGGTCTGCGGCTCGGGCAGGCCGAATTTGCGCGTCCCCGCCCCGGGTCCCATGCCGAACAGCCCGCCGGCGGTCAGTGTACGCATTGCATTTTCGGTCTGGAAATTGTCGCCGGTGCCAAACAGGAAGGCGTCGATCCGCGTCGTGGCCACGTCATAGAAGAAATAAGCCAGCACCACCCCGGCCAGGCCGGCAGCTGCGAGGATGGCAAGGATGCGAAGATTGAGGCCGGCGATTGCCAGCAACGCGATCCACACCGCACCGAAGATGATGGTCGAGCCGAAATCCGGCTGCCGCATCAACAGGAAGGCCACGACCCCGGTGATCACCGCCGACAGGGTGAAGATCGGCAGCGACTTGTCCTGCTCGCGGAGCGACAGGAGCCAGGCCAGCGAAATGACGAAAAAGGGTTTGAGGAATTCGGAAGGCTGGAATTGGCCGATGCCGAGATTCAGCCAGCGCTTGGCGCCATTCACTTCCGCTCCTAGCCAGGGGACCAGCGCCAGCGCCACGATGCAGATCAGCGCTCCGGCCAGGGAAATTCGCTTGAGCCGTTCGCGCGGCTGCATCGATATCGTGATCATCACCGGCATCGACAGCGCGATCCAGGCGATCTGCCGGTAGAAATAATAAAGCTCGGGCACACGGACGCTGCCGCCCGAATAGCGCTGCGCTGCAGCAGGACTGGCCGCCGCCACCGCGATCAGGCCGACGCCGATTAGCACTGCGAGCAGCAGCAGCAGAACCCGGTCGATTTCCCAGAACCAGCGCCCGGTGGCCGAACGATCCGAACGGCCGTAACGGTTGGGATCGGCCCAGGCGGTGGTGGCCTTGATCCTGCCGGTGATCGTCTGGTTCATAATTCCCCCACCAGGGCGCGGAACGCATCGCCCCGCGCCTCGAAATCCCGAAACTGGTCGAAGGAAGCGCAGGCCGGCGACAGCAATACCGTGTCGCCTGCTTGTGCCTCCGACGCGGCGGCGCGAACCGCTTCATCCAGCGTCACACACTCTGCCACGGCCATTTGCGGGGACAAGAGGGAAGCGAACATTTCTCCCGCTTCGCCAATGGTATAGGCCTTGACCACATGGCCAAAGTGCGGCGCGCACTCGTCGAGATTGTCGGTCTTGGCTTGGCCGCCGAGAATCCAGCGGATCTTGGTGAAGGCGGCCAGCGCCGGCGCCGTCGCGGTCGGATTGGTCGCCTTGCTGTCGTTGACGTAGAGGACGCCGCCCTTTTCCGCGACACGCTCCATGCGGTGCGGGAGGCCCACGAAGGTACGAAGTGCCAGCTTGATTCCCCGATTTGAAACGTCGAGCGCCTTGGCCGCGGCCATGGCCGCAGCGGCATTCTCCGCATTATGCGGTCCCTGCAATGACGGCATCTCTTCCCGAAAGGCCGCAACGTAGGACCGATAGCTCTCGAAATCCTCGGAGCCCGATCTCGCACGTTCATTGATGCGCAATTCCTCGGGAACGACGATTGCTACGCGATCGGGGGACTGCATTTCGAATAATCTGTTCTTCGAAGCGGCATAGGCCTCGAAACCGTCATACCGATCCAAATGATCCGGCGTAATGTTGAGCAACACTGCGACCTCGCAATCGAGGCTCCGAGTCAGGTCGATCTGGTAGCTCGACAGCTCCAGCACATAGACCCCGCCTTGCGGCAGCGGGTCCTGCGCCAGGATCGGCAGGCCGATGTTGCCGCCCATCAGGCTCGGCACGCCCGCCGTCTGGAGGATGTGGTGGATGAGTGCGGTGGTGGTCGACTTGCCGTTGGTGCCGGTGATCCCGACGACCTTGTGCTGCGGCAAATCCGGCCGGGCCCGGGCGAACAGCTCGATATCGCCGATAATCTCGACGCCGGCGTCGCGGGCGCGCTGAGCAATCGGGTGGCGATTCAAGGGCAGGCCGGGTGTGACGACGATGGAGTCGAAGCGGGTAAGGTCGCCGTCGACGAAATCCTCAAGCGCGACTTCAGCCGGCGCCCTCGCCCGAGCCTCTTCCTTGTCATCCCACGCCGTGACCCTGGCCCCGCTCGCCAGCAACGCCTCGACCGTCGCAAGGCCGCTGCGCGCGAGACCGAGGACGGCATAATGTTTGTCGGCGAAGGCCCTGGCGGTGATCACCGCAGCTTGAGGGTGCTTAAGCCGGCCAGCGCCAGGATGAAGCTGATGATCCAGAAACGGATCACCACGGTCGGCTCGCTCCAGCCCAAATGTTCGAAATGATGGTGGATCGGTGCCATCCGGAAGATGCGCTTGCCGTAACGCTTGAACCAGAACACCTGGACGATGACGCTAACCGCCTCGAGCACGAACAGGCCCCCGACAATCACGAGCACGAACTCGTGATGGGTGGCGACCGCCACTGCGCCGAGCGCTCCGCCGAGGGCGAGGCTGCCGGTGTCGCCCATGAACACCGCCGCTGGCGGTGCATTGAACCACAGGAAGGCGAGCCCCGCGCCTACCACTGCCAGCAGCAGCACCGTCAGATCACCCGCGCCGGGCACATGCGGAAGGCCGAGGTAGGTCGCATATTTCACATTGCCGACCAGGTAGGTGATCAGGGTGAAAGCCATGCAGGCGATGATCACCGGCATGGTCGCCAGTCCGTCGAGTCCGTCGGTCAGGTTCACCGAATTGCCGAAAGCGACGATCACGAAGGCGCCGAACGGGATATAGGCCCAGCTGATATCGATCACCGCGCCCTGTACGAACGGCAAATAAAGGTGTGTCCCCGACAGCCGTACCATCAGCCAGGTGGCGATGCCGGCGATTGCGAACTCCAGGAACAGGCGCATCCGCGCCGACAAGCCGGCATGGTGCGACTTCTTGACCTTGTCATAGTCGTCGAGGAACCCGATCAGCCCGAAACCGCCCGTGACGAGCAGGCAGGCCCAGACATAGACGTTGGTCAAATCCATCCACAGCAGCACCGAGATCGCCACCGAGATCAGGATCAGCAAGCCGCCCATCGTCGGCGTGCCGCGCTTGGCGAGGTGGCTCTGCGGCCCGTCGGAGCGGATCGGCTGGCCCTTGCCCTGCTTGGCGCGCAGCCAACGGATGAATACTGGCCCCAACAGCAGGCCGATCGCCAATGCGGTTGCGGTCGCCGCACCGGCACGAAAGCTGATATAACGGATCAGGTTGAGGAGGCCGGGGAACCCGAGCTGCTCGGCTATCCAATAGAGCATGCCGGTTCCCTGACCATGTGCTCGACCAGTTTGGCAAGCCCGATTGAGTTCGACGCCTTCACCAGCACTGCATCGCCGGGGCGAACCAGCTTCGCCAGCGCCGCGGCCGCATCGGCAACAGCGGCGGCTCGAATGACCGGTACCGCGCCGGCCACTGCTTCCTCGAGTGGCCGCATGTCCTCACCAACCAGGATCAGCTGGTTGACCCTGGCATCGATGACGGCTGGAGCCAGCCCGGCGTGCAGTTCTTCGGCATGCTCGCCAAGCTCGCGCATCGGTCCGAGCACCGCGATCCGCCGCAGAGCGCCATGCTCCTCGCCGAGCGCCTTCAAGGTGGCGGCCATCGACGCCGGATTGGCGTTGTAGCTTTCGTCGATCAGCAAATAGCTATGCCCCTCGATGGGAATTTGGTGCCGTTCGCCGCGCCCCTTCAATCCTCCCATGTCGGCCAGCGCAAGCCCAGCGATGGCGAGGTCGGCGCCGACCGCCTCGACCACGGCCAGTACCGCTAGCGAATTGGTCACCCAATGATCGCCCCTCTGGGCGATGGTGTAGGTCAACTCGCTTTCCACAAGCCGCGCGGTCACCAGGCTGCCGCCTTGATTGGAGCGGACCGCGTGGACCACAACCACGTCAGCCTCCTCATGACCGAAGGTGATGGTCCGCCTGGCATGCCTGCGCGCGGCCTTGACCAGCCGGTCGCGCCAGGGCGTATCCTCCGGAAGGATGGCGATCCCGCCGGGTTCGAGCCCTTCGAAAATCTCCGCCTTGGCGTCGGAGATCGCCTCCATCGATCCCAGATGCTCGATATGGGCCGAGGCGATGGTGGTAATAAGCGCAACATTCGGGCGGATCAGGCGGGTCAGCGCGGCAATCTCGCCTTTGGCGTTCATGCCCATCTCCAGCACGGCATATTCGCTGTCGCGCGGCATCCGGGCGAGACTAAGCGGCACGCCGGTATGATTGTTATAGCTTTTGACCGAGCGATGGACCTTGTCCTGGGCGTAGCGGTCCAGCGCCGCGAAAAGGGCCTCCTTCGTCGAGGTTTTGCCAACCGATCCGGTCACTCCAACTATTGTCCCATTGCAACGATTGCGTGCTGCAATGGCAAGATCCTCCAGCCCCTTGGACACATCGGGCACCAGGACATGCGGTCCGTCGAACGGCGTCGACACGAGCGCAGCGGCCGCCCCGGCGGCAATTGCCTTTCCGACGTAGTCATGTCCGTCAGCCACCGTTCCGGGCATCGCCACGAACAGCCAGCCATGTTCGACCTCGCGGCTGTCGAAGGTAATTCCACTTGCCTCGAACGGGCCGCCATGCAGCGTCCCGCCGGTCGCAGCCACAATTTCCTCGGATGTCCAGAGGGGCGTGCTCACGCGGCGCATTCCCGTGCTACGGTCACATCGTCGAACGGAAGCACCTGGTCGCCCACAATCTGTCCCTGTTCGTGGCCTTTGCCGGCAACCAGCACAATGTCGCCCGCCTGCGCCATGGCGATGGCTTCGCCGATTGCGGTACGCCGGTCGGCTATCTCGATCGCATTTGGCGCGCCTGCCAGCACCGCCTTGCGAATTGCCGATGCATCCTCGGTCCGCGGATTGTCATCGGTGACGATCACCACGTCGGAGAGCCTCGCCGCCACTGCCCCCATCTCGGGCCGCTTGCCGTGATCGCGGTCGCCGCCTGCGCCAAGCAAGGTAATAAGCCTGCCCTCGACATGCGGCCTCAGCGCTGAAATCGCCGCCTCGATAGCATCAGGCGTATGGGCATAATCAACATATACCGGCGCTCCGGCATGGCTGATCACTGCGCGCTCCAGCCGCCCGCGGACCGGCGACACCCGGCCCATCCCGTTAAGCGTCGTCGCCCAGCCGCCGCCTGTCGCAAGCACCAGCCCGGCCGCGGTCAGAACATTGTTCATCTGGTAGGCGCCGATCAGCGGCAGGCTAAGCTTATGTTCCTTGCCCGCGTGTCGCAGCACCAGTGCCTGCCCCAGCGGGGTCGACGTCCGCGACACCAGCTCGATCGTCTCCGCGCCGGGCCCAACGGTGATGAGATTGAGGCCGCGCCGCTTGGCGTGCTCGATTACTTCTTGCGACTTCGGATCGCCGGTCCACACCACCGCCGTCCCATCGCCCTCGACCACTTCGTCGAACAGCCGCATCTTGGCCGCGAAGTAGGCGTCCATCGACGGGTGATAATCCAGATGGTCGCGGCTGAAATTGGTGAACGCGGCGGCCTTTACCGGCACGCCCTCGGCTCGATACTGGTCGAGCCCGTGAGAGGAAGCCTCGTAGGCGACGTGGCTGATCCCCATCCGTTCCATGCCAGCCATATTGCTGAGGAAAGTGACGATGTCGGGCGTGGTAAGCCCGGTCTTGACCTGGTCGTCGGCGGTGGTGACGCCAAGCGTGCCGATCGATGCCGAACGACGGCCATCCATCCGCCACAGCTGCCGGGTCAGTTCGACGGTCGACGTCTTACCGTTGGTGCCGGTGACCGCGACGATCACGCCAGGATAGGGCGCGAAGAATTTGGCCGCGAGTTCGGCGAACAGCTTGCGGGGTTCGTCGGCGGCGAGGTGCGGCACTCCCTCGACGCTGGCTTCCGGGCGAGCGACCACAGCCGAAGCGCCGCGCCGGATCGCTTCAACGATAAAGTCTTCGCCGTTGAACCGCGCACCCCTGAACGCGCCGAACACATTGCCCGGCGCCACCTTGCGGTGGTCGAGCGCAAAGCCGGTCACTGTGGAATCGCTGATCGTGTCGGCGAGCTCGCCCAGGTTCATCGAATTAGTGTTCCGCTTTTTCGTGAACGTAGGGAAGCACTTCCGCCATATTGGGTTCGCGACGCATGTCGGGCCGCACGCCCAGCATCGGGGCGATCCGGCTGACCGTACGCGACACGACCGGAGCTACGTTCCAACCAGCGGTGCTAAAGCCGAATGTCTCCGGAGTCGCCTTGGGCTCATCAAGCATGGCAACGATTACATAGCGCGGCTCGTCCATCGGGAACACGCCGGCGAAGCTCGTGACGTTGATTGAATTGCTGTAGCGCCCGCCGATCAGCTTCTGGGCCGTACCGGTCTTGCCGCCAATGCGATAGCCTGGGGCATCGGCCCTCTTGCCGGTACCTTTGGTGACCACCAGCCTCAGCAGCGCGCGCATTTTGTAGCTGGTTTCTTCGGTAAAGACGCGATGGCCGGCACCGACGGGATGGTTGCGGTCAACTTTGAGCAGGGTCGCCGGGTGGTAGATGCCGCCGTTGAACAGGGTGGCATAGCCGGTCGCCAGATGCAGCGGCGTTACTGCGATGGCATGGCCAAAGCCGACCGTCATCGTTTCGAACGGGCCCCAGCGGCTGCCCGGCGTCAGCGTGCGGCCGCGCTCCTTGAGTTCGACATTGACCTTGTCGAGGAAGCCCATCTTCCGCAGGAACGCTTCCTGCCGCGGCTTGCCGAGCTGCCCCGCGATCTGCGCCGTGCCGACGTTCGAGCTTTCCATCATGATCTCGGCCACCGAACAGGGACGATTGAACGGGTGGTAGTCATGAATTTGATGGCCGTAGGCATTAAGCACACCTGGGCAGGGATAGATTTGCCCCATTGACTTGATAATTCCGGAATCCATCGCCATCGCCACGGTGAACGGCTTGAAGGTGGAACCAAGCTCATAAACTCCGAGCGTCGCGCGATTGAAGCGTGCCTCGGGAGTTCCATCTCCGGCGTCGTTGGGATTGAGCTGCGGCAGGGACGTCATCGCCAGCACCTCACCGGTATGGATATCCATCACCACCCCGGCGGCGCCGATTGCGGAGAAAGTAGCCAAGGCATTGCCCAGCTCATGTTCCAGCGCCTGCTGAACTCGGCTGGAGATGCTGAGGACAATCGGCTGGCCGCGCTGGGCAGGATCGCGCAGCCGCTCATCGAACGCCCGCTCGATCCCGGCGTTGCCCTTGCCGTCGAGGTCGGTGAAACCGACGACGTGCGCGGCGAGGCTGGTCTGAGGGTAGAGCCGATCCGGTTCGCGTTCGAGCGCCAGTCCCGGCTCGCCGAGCGCATTGATCGCAGAAACCAGACGCGGCGGGGCACGGCGGCGGAGATAATAGAAGTTGCGGCCGGAGCGGAGCATGGCGAGGTAGGCCGCCGCGTCTTTTTCGGGCATCAGAACCGCCAGCTTCTCGGCCAGGTCGAGCTTGTTGCCGATTACCTTGGAAGGCTGCAGGCCGATGGTCCAGGCGTCGATCGTCCGGGCCAGCGCCTGGCCGTCACGATCGACGATGTCGCCTCGTTCGGGCGTCAGGTCGACGAGGCCGCCCTTCCTGCCCGCATGATCGCCGAAGGCCGCAAGCCAGATAAGGCGGAGGGCGATGATCGCGATGATGCCGGCATAAACCAGCATGCCGAGCATCAACCGTTGATGCATGACGGCAAGAATCTGCCGGCGCTGTCCGACCAGACGAAGCCGCTCGGGCCGTGCGACGAGAGCGGGCGTCGGAGCGTTCATGTGCTAGTCGTCGCTGTCCTTGGATTTGCTCTTGGGATTGGCGCCCACGGCGGATGCGGCGGGCGCGCTGCCTTTGGCCTTTGCGCCCGCGCCTGGCAAGGGAGCCAGAGGGTCGGACGTCGCTGTTTTGATCGGCTTCGTCGCAGGCGGCGTCTTGGCCGGAGCCTTGCCCTGCAGAGCCTCGGCCCTGGCAACGACGGGCTTGGCCGGCGCGGTCGCCGCGGCTTTAGGTTGGGGTACCGTATAGCTCGCGACGTGCATCATCTCATTGACCGGCCGCGAAGGGGTCGGGGCGGGCTGCGCCTCGGCCCCATCGCCGGTCAGCGCCGACTGATTATCCGACGGCGGGATCGACGCCGCGGCCAGCACAACCGGCGCCTCGATCGCCGGGGTCTTTCTCGGCGCGACCAGCGTTGCCAGCTGGAACCCGCCATCGACGAACTGGTCGGCGTTGGGCGCTGCGAGGCGGATAAACTTGACGTTCCAGCGCTCAAGCTGAGCCAGCCTGCCGCGCGTGCCGATCTCCGTCTGCAACAAGCGAATGTCGCGCTGCGTCAGTGCGATCCTGGTTTCGACATCCTCGAGCGCGGCACGTTCCGAGGCCACTCGCAGGCTGACCAGGTAGAAGCCCAGGGCAGCGCCAACCACTGCCCCCGCCGACAAGACCGATCCGAAGCCGCGCGCGCTCATTGCACTACCCTCCTTGAAGGGAGCTGGTCCCACGCGGGCGCCGCAGTGCGGACCGCGGTACGGAGACGCGCCGAGCGCGCGCGCGGGTTTCGGGCCAGCTCGGCCTCGGAAGGAGAGACCGGCTTGGCAACTTGTTCGAAGGTTGGGGCGGGCCCGGGCGCGACCATCGGCCGATGGCGGGAACCGGCGGGCACATCGCCGCTGCGGATCTTGAGGAAGCGCTTGACGATGCGGTCTTCCAGGCTGTGGAAGGTCACCACCGCCAAGCGGCCGCCGGGACGTAGCGACCGCTCGGCGGCCCGGAGTCCTTGCTCCAGCTCGTCAAGCTCTGCGTTCAGGTGAATTCGAATGGCCTGGAAGGTGCGGGTCGCCGGGTCGCTCTTCTGGCCCTGGCGATATCCAAGCGCCTTGCGCACCACCGCCGCCAGCTCGGCCGTCCGGGTAAGCGGTCGAGCAGCGACGATGGCGCGGGCAACCGCGCGGGCGCGCGGCTCCTCCCCATATTCCTTGAGGACGCGGGCAATGTCGCCCTCTTCGGCATGGTTGAGGAATTCGGCGGCTGTTTCGCCCGATCGGCTCATCCGCATGTCGAGCGGACCGTCCTTCTGAAAGGAAAAGCCGCGGTCGGCCTGGTCGAGCTGCATGGACGAAACGCCGATGTCGAGCGCGATGCCATCCACCGGCAACAGGCCGCGCTCGGCCAGCACACGGTCCATCTGGCTGAACCTTTCTTCGATCAGGGTCAGTCGCTCATCCGGGACGAGTGAAGGGCCGTTCGCAATGGCATTGGGATCGCGATCGAAGCCGATCACTCGTCCCGCCCCCTCCCCAAGAAGGGCGCGCGTGTAGCCGCCTGCTCCGAACGTGCCGTCGACTAGGGTCTCGCCGGGGACGATGGCGAGACCCGTTACGACCTCGTTGAGCAGGACCGGTAGATGGGAAGCATCATTGCTCGCTCTATTGGTCATTGGCCGCGCTCCTCGAGCCGGAAGCGGGCAATGTCTTTCATGTCGTCGGGGACGTTCTTGTCGGCAAGGAACAGCTTCGGGTTCCAGATCTGAAACGTCTCGCCAACGCCGATGAACAGGGCCAGATCGTCGATCTGGCCCTTCCGGCGCATCATCGGGGGCACGACAATGCGGCCTGAACTGTCGTAGGGAACTTCCTCGGTGGCGCCGAACGCCATCATTGTCCGGCGGGCATGTTCCAGTTCTGCGGCGGGGTCGGTTTCCTGCTTTTCGAGCAGCCGCTCGATCTTGGCATGCTTCAGCGCGGCATAGGCGGGATCATAGGCGCTTAGCGCGGGGTAGTTGTCATGCTTGGCAAGGACGATGGTGCGGGCATCGCCGCGACGCTCGATCACCTGGCGCAGGAACGCAGGCACGGAAACGCGACCCTTCGCGTCTACCGCGTTCAAAGCACTGCCTTGGAACAGATGCTCTAGTGCCACGTACCGTCCCTCGACGCGGGCACAGCTTGCCTGTTCGCAGAGTGCACGGATTCCGTGCGCTCGGCGTCCTGATCGACTCAATACAGGTTTGCCCCGCGTTACTGAGATGTTGGTAACTCAACCTTGCGCGGGATACAATGGATTTTGATGCCATATCGTGGGAAATCATGCCCAAGCACGGAATTTCCACGGTTTTTTCAGGCTTTCTTTACCATTTGTTCTATGCCTGTTCTTCGTGAGCAAGCTTGTGGATAAGATTGTTGGAAATTTCAGCGACTCACGCCCGTTCAAGGAGTCTCGAGTTGGTCGAGTTCGGCGATCAGCAAGGCGAGGCCATCTGCGTCCGGTTTGTCGACATTGAGGAAATCGGCATCGGCGATCACCGTCGCCTTTCCCCGCCCGATCCGGCAGCGTGCGATCAGCCCCTGATCGGCGATTGCGCAGGTTCCGCTGCTTGTTAGCCCTGAATCCGACAGCGCGAGACCCCAATGGCCGAGCAGGCCCGTATCGGCAAACATCGGCGGCGGGCGAAGCAAATCACCCAGCGGCCGCTCGCTTGGCCAGTCGAGCTTCGGATCGGCCAGCAGCAGCACATGGCCACCGCTCCTCACCCACTGGTCCAGCTCGACCAACGCCTCGGCCGGTTGGGCCCGGGGATGGGCCATTAGCAGCAGCTGCTGGCCCTTGAGGCTAGCGGCGTCGGCGACTCCGATCGGTTGCACCTTGTAGCGCTGCTCCATCCGGCTCAGTGCCGGCGACCCGCTGCGGTCAAGAGACAATTGTTCGCCGAACACCAACGGCAAGCTGGTGAGTAGCGCGAGGCTCGGTCGATTCTGCGGAGGCCGTTCGCCAAGGTCATCCTGCGCCCGGTTTGACACGGCGAGCGCTCCGAAGGCGGCGACTGCCAGGGCCGCCGTTCCCGCCAGCCAGCGCCGAACGATCACTGTCCCTTGGTTGTATTGGACAGTTCGTCCGATTGATTGGTGGACGTTCCTGTTCCAGGCGCAGCGCCAATTTCGGCCAGCGGCTCATTAGGCTCGTCGGGCACCGCCAAATCATTTTGCGTCAGGGGCGCCGCGGCATCGTCACTCGACCGGCTGATCGCCGTGCCCAGCAGGACGAGCAGGAAAACAAATGCGAGCCCGGTAAGGCCGATACGGATGCGTTGAATCCGTTCTTCCTTGTCGACACGGTTCATACTGTGCAACTTATGCGCCGCGGGGTGTCATTGCAACGAAGCTGCGCTTTACTAGCCGCAGCCTGCTTGATTAAGGGCGTCGCATGGATCGCAAGCTATCACTGATCATCATTGGCAGCGCGGCTCTGGTCGCCTGCAACAAGGAATCCCACACCATCGTCGGCGGCGATCAGCCCGATCCGATGAAGGATGAACTGGCCAAGGCCGCTCCGGTCGAGTTGCCGCCGGCTATCGCCTCGACCAAAACCTATCGCTGCAAGGACAATAGCCTGGTCCGGATCGACTGGCTGCAGGGCGGCAAGGGCGCCTACCTTCATGGCGAGGGCCACGACCAGACTCACCTCAAGGTTGCCGAAGCAGCCGAGGGTCAGCCGACCAACACCGACTTCACGGCCGAGGGCGGCTTTGTGCTGAAGGGCAATGCCACCGCCTCGACCGTCTCGCTCGCGGTTCCCGGCAAGGGCAGCCAAAGCTGCAAGGCCTAAATTCCAATTGAAGAAGGGCCCCGGGATTTTCCGGGGCCCTTTTTCGTTACGCAGGCTCTGCCTGTTTCTGCTTGGAAAAGAATTGCTGCATCCGTGACGGAAGTTCCGACTCCGGAACATCCTCAATATGGGTTGCGAGACTCCAGCTATGGCCGAACGGATCGGTCAACGTGCCCATCCGGTCGCCCCAGAACTGGTCCTCGACCGCCATCGTCTGGGTTCCACCCGCGTCGATGGCCTTGCGGAACGCACTGTCTACATTGTCGAGGTAGATGATAAATCCGGTGGATGACCCGCCGCGGGCCTTGGGACCGAGATTGCCCCTCTCCGGAAACTCATCGTTGAGCATGAACTTCGTGTCGCCGATCTGCAGCTCTGCGTGACCGATCTTGTCGCCCATCGGCAGTCGAGACAGCTCCTTGGCTCCGAACGCTTGTTTGTAGAAGTCGATCGCCTTGGCCGCGTCGTCGACCGTCAGGATGACGTTCAGGTTGTGAAATCCTTCGGGAATGGGATTTGGCATTATTGCCTCCTTGTCCGATTCCCCCCGCGCCGCCGATATTCGCCTGCTTTGTTGCGAACTCAATTCCGCGACTCGCGACTGGCCTAGCCCTTGGCTCCTATCGCCGTTAAAGGCGCGCGCATGACCGTGTTGGACGCCCCCCGCATCACCTCAGAAATCGTCGCCGAACATGGCCTCTCGCCGGAAGAATATGACCGGGTGCTCCACGCGCTCGGGCGCGAACCGAACCTGGTCGAGCTCGGCATCTTTTCGGTCATGTGGTCGGAGCATTGCTCCTACAAATCGTCGCGCCTGCACCTGAAGAAGCTGCCCACCAAGGCGCCCTGGGTGATCTGCGGCCCGGGCGAGAATGCTGGAGTCATCGACATCGGGGATGGTCAAGCGGCGATCTTCAAGATGGAGAGCCATAACCACCCAAGCTACATCGAGCCCTACCAGGGCGCGGCGACCGGCGTCGGCGGAATCCTGCGCGACGTGTTCACCATGGGTGCGCGTCCGGTCGCCAACATGAACGCGCTGCGCTTCGGCCGGCCCGACCATCCCAAGATGCGCCACCTCATCGCCGGGGTGGTCAGCGGCATCGGCGGCTATGGCAATTGCGTCGGCGTGCCCACGGTGGGCGGCGAGGTCAATTTCGATACGGCTTACGACGGCAACATCCTGGTCAATGCGATGACGGTCGGCGTCGCCAAGACCGACAAGATCTTCTATTCGGCCGCGACCGGCATCGGCAATCCGATCGTCTACGTCGGCTCCAAGACCGGCCGTGACGGCATTCACGGCGCGACCATGGCCAGCGCCGATTTCGACGAGAACAGCGACGAGAAGCGCCCCACGGTGCAGGTCGGCGACCCCTTCACCGAGAAATTGCTGATCGAGGCCTGTCTCGAGCTGATGGCGACCGACGCGATTGTCGCCATCCAGGACATGGGTGCCGCGGGCCTCACCAGCTCGTCAGTCGAAATGGCGTCGAAGGGCGGCGCCGGCATTCGGCTGGACATGAACAAGGTGCCGTGCCGCGAGCAAGGCATGACGCCCTATGAGATGATGCTGTCGGAATCCCAGGAGCGGATGTTGATGGTGCTGAAGCCCGGCCGCGAAGCCGAGGCCGAGGCGATCTTCAAGAAGTGGGAGCTGGACTTCGCGGTGATCGGCGAGGTGACCGACACGGGCCATATGGTGCTGGAGTTCGATGGCGAGGTGGTGTGCGATATTCCACTCGGCCCGCTGGCCGATGACGCCCCTGAATATGACCGGCCGCACCTCAGCCGCGAGGACTACAAGGCCTGGGCGCAGGTCAAGCCGCTCGAGGACGTGCCCGAGAGCACCGACATCACGGCGGACCTGCTCAAGCTGATGGCATCCCCCAACCTCGCCTCGCGCCGCTGGATCTGGGAGCAATATGACAGCCAGGTCGGCGCCGACACCGTGCAGAAGCCCGGCGGCGATGCCGCGGTGGTCCGGATCCACGGCACGCAAAAGGCCTTGGCGATCACCACCGACTGCACCCCGCGCTACTGCTACGCCGACCCCTATGAGGGCGGGAAGCAGGCCATCGCCGAGGCCTACCGCAACCTGTGCGCGGTCGGCGCCAGGCCGCTTGCGGTCACCAATTGCCTGAACTTCGGCAACCCGCAGCGGCCCGAGATCATGGCGCAATTCGTCGGCTGCCTCGAAGGCATGGGCGAAGCCTGCCGCGCGCTCGACTTCCCGATCGTGAGCGGCAACGTCAGCCTCTACAACGAGAGCAAGGCGACTGGCGGCGGGAGCGCGATACTTCCGACGCCTGCAATCGGCGGCGTCGGACTGCTCGGCGATTGGAAGAAGTCGCCGACGATTGCCTGGGATGAGGGCGAAGACCTTGTCCTCATCGGCCATAGTAACAGCCATCTCGGCCAGTCGCTCTGGCTAGAGGTATGTCACGGCCGCCGAGACGGTGCACCACCGCCAGTTGACCTTGCCGCTGAGAAGCGCGCAGGTGAGCTTATCCGCAAGCTGGCCGAAGAGGCCAAGGTCAATGCCATTCACGATTGTTCTGATGGCGGAGCAGCTGTCGCAGTTGCCGAGATGGCACTCGCGGCCAACATTGGCATGACGATGACGGTCGTTGAACAAATCCCAAATCCCGGTGCGATTCTGTTCGGGGAAGATCAAGGTCGCTACGTCGTAAGCACTTGCGATCCGGATTGGGTGCGAACACTCGCCAATGAGGCGGGGCTGTTCGCGGTAGAAATCGGTTATACCGGCGGAGACAAGCTGACGTTTGACCTGGTCGGTCGAGGCGGTCCGCAGTCGGTGAGCCTCGCCGACCTCCGCTCCGCGCATGAGGGCTTCTTCCCGGCGCTGATGCAGGGCGAATTGGGCGTGGGATGAGGCTAGCCGGGCTGCTGCTTGCGGGGCTAACCAGTCCCGCAATGGTGGCCACCCCATCCCAATCCGTCACCATCGTCGCCCACCGCGGCCTGGCCGAGGGCGTGCCTGAAAACACCCTCGCCGCATTCCGCCAGTCGATCGCCAACGGCATTTCGATCATCGAACTCGACCTGCGAATCACCAGGGATGGTCAGCTCGTTGTCCTTCACGACCTGACCGTCGATCGCACTACCGATTGCGCCGGCGCGGCAGCCGACATGACTCTGGCACGCATCAAGACCTGCAATGCCGGCAACGGCGAGCGCGTACCGACCTTTGGCGAAGTAATCGCGCTGGCGCATGGCAAGCCGGTACGAATACTCGCCGACGTCAAGGCGGGAACCCCGATTGGGCCGGTGCTTGGGGCCATCAAACAAGCAAAGGCCGAGCACCAGGCCATCCTCGGTCTCAGGAGCGTCAAACAGGTAGTCCGCGCCCGAGAAGCGCTGCCGGATACGACCATCCTCGCCTATATGCCGGCGATCGGCGACGCGCCGGCCTTCGCCAAAGCCGGCGCCGGCATCATCCGCCTTTGGTCCGACTGGGTCGAAGCCGATCCGGGGCTGGTCGCGCGCACTGCGAAATTCGGTCCCCAAATTTGGATCATGATCGGCCGCCATTTGCCATCGAAACCAGCCGACTGGCGCTCGCTCCACGCCCGCATGATCTCCGCCGGTGCGCAAGGCTTGATCACCGACCGGCCCGACCTCATCTCGGCCCCATGACTGCTGGATATTCGGGCACGCCTCTCGCCAGGAAGCTGGGCCTCAAGCCTGGCATGCGCGCCTGGTTCCTGAACATGCCCGACAGCGTCCGCGCGGACATCGAGCAAGACGCTCCGCTGTTCGAGCGGCTCGAATCGCCCGAACCCCCGGTCGACCTCGCCCACATCTTCGTCACCAGTTGCGCGGCGCTTGATTGCGAGCTGCGCATGCTGCTGCCGCTGATCGCGCGCAACGGCACGATTTGGGTCAGCTGGCCGAAAAAGGTGAGCACGGTTCCGACGGATATTACCGAAGGCGTCATCCGCACCCTCGCGCTCCCGCTTCATTTGGTCGATGTTAAGGTCTGCGCGGTCGACGAAATTTGGTCGGGGTT
>Ga0207706_10001313_pt1 | contig 24928 bp, 19 predicted proteins | sample KBSC53metaG_FD_184318 | JGI IMG/M metagenome (GOLD analysis project Ga0207706, IMG submission 184318) | Corn rhizosphere microbial communities from Kellogg Biological Station, Michigan, USA - KBS C5-3 metaG (SPAdes) (version 2) | ecosystem: Host-associated > Plants > Roots > Rhizosphere > Soil ... | reverse complement strand
GGGTGGTGGAGCAGGCGACCCTGGCTGCACATGTTCCTGGGCGGCCTGGGGTTGTGGGTGGCCACGGTGGTGGTGACCTTCGCCACCAGCAACGCCAACCTGGTCCCGACCGTCATCCTGCTCGGCAGCTTCCTGGTCCCGGTCGCCTTCGTCACCTACGCGTTCGGCCACGCCGACCAGGTCGTGACCGCCCAGCGCATCTTCACCGCCTTCGTCTACGGCGGGGTGCTGGGCGTGCTGGGGGCCTCGGTGCTGGAGGCGGCCTTCCTCCGACAGCCGTCCGGCCCCGCCTACGTCGGGGTCGGGCTGATCGAGGAGGCGGCCAAGCTGGCCGCGCTGTGGCTGGTCGCCCGGCGGCTGCCCCGCTACACCATGCGCGACGGGATCGTGCTCGGGGCGGCGGTCGGGTTCGGCTTCGCCGCCTTCGAGAGCGCCGGCTATGCCTTCAACGCCCTGTTCACCGCCGGCGGTCCGTCGCTACTGAACCTGGTCGAGACCGAGGTGCTGCGCGGCATCCTGACCCCGGTCGGGCACGGGCTGTGGACGGCGATCCTCGGAGGGACGCTGTTCGGCGTCGCCGCTCGCCGTGGCCGGCTGCGGCTCAGCCGCGCCGTCCTTGGGTCCTATGTGCTGGTGGCGTTGCTGCATGGGCTGTGGGACGCCTCAAGGGGGATCGCGGTCTGGCTGACGCTGCTGCTGACCGCCACCCCGGTCCAGTGGGCGCTGATCGAGCTCGGCCACGCGCCCGAGGTGACCGCGGCCCAGGTGCACCTGTTCACGATCCTCAGCTGGGGGCTGCTGGCCCTGGACGCACTCCTGGGTGTGGTGATCCTGCGTGGCCGCTGGCGCCGGGCGACGGACCGGGACCGGCCGCACCCGCGGGCACCGCTCCCGCTGGTCACCGTGGCCCTGGTGGTGGCGGCGCTGGTGCTGGCCGGCTGCTCGACGAGCCCCGCCAGCTCCACCAGCTCGTCGGTGGCGACGCCGGCGGTGGCGGTCGCGCCGTCGGCGCTGGCCCTGCAGCAGCAGTTCGTGAAGGTCGTCAAGCAGGTCGGTCCCTCGGTGGTCCTCATCCAGACCAGCCAGGGGCTCGGCTCGGGCATCGTCCTGGACGCCAACGGCAACGTGGTCACCAACAACCACGTGGTCCAAGGGGCCGGCGGCTTCCAGGTCACCCTGGCCGACGGCAAGCAGTACCCGGCCCGGCTCGTCGGCAGCTTCGCCGCCGACGACCTGGCCGTGCTGCACATCGACGCCGGCGGCCTGCACCCGGCCGGCTTCGCCGACTCCTCTCAGCTGCAGGTCGGGGAAGTGACCCTGGCCATCGGCAACCCGCTGGGGCTGCAGTCCAGCGTCACCGAGGGGATCGTCAGCGCCCTCGGGCGCACCGTCAACGAGGAGAACGGGGTCGCGCTGCCCAACGTGATCCAGACCAGCGCCCCGATCAACCCCGGCAACTCAGGCGGGGCTCTGGTCGACCTCCAGGGCCGGGTCATCGGCATCCCGACCCTGGCCGCCACCGACCCGCAGCTGGGGGGCGGCGCGGCGGCCGGGATCGGCTTCGCGATCCCCAGCAACACCGTGCGGGACGTCGCCGCCCAGCTGATCAGCCAGGGCAAGGTGACCAACTCGCATCGGGCCTGGCTGGGGGTGGAGGTGGCCGCCACCACCAGCGGGGGGCTGTTGATCACCAAGGTGGAGCCGGGCGGTCCGGCCGCCAAGGCCGGGATCGAGGCCGGTGAGCTGGTGACCAACGTCAACGGCACGGCCACCCCCGACCCGGGCACCCTGGCCGACGTGCTGGCCGGTCTGCGTCCCGGGCAGACGGTCACGGTGGCGGCCGCTCGCCCCGGCGGGGCCGAGCGGACCGTCCGAGTCACCCTCGGCCAGTTCCCCGGCTAGCGGTGACGTGAGAGGAGAACCGATGATCGCGACGATGCCGGCAGGCCGGTGGGCCGTGCGACACCTCACCGGCACGGCCAGGCCGGGCCCGCCGCCCGACCGTCCGCCGAGCCCGGCCCCGCCGCCCCCGCCGCGCTGGCGGAGCTGGCTGCTCCCGATCGGGCTGCTGCTCACCGCGGTGCTGTTCCTGCTCCCGGTCCCAGCCACCGGCAAGGTCGCGCAGCTCAGCTATTCCCAGCTCAAGGGCGACATCCGCGCTGGGCAGGTCGCCTCGGTCGCCCTCGGCCCGGACGGCGGCATCTCCGGGAAGCTCACCAACGGCACCCGGTTCACCTCCAGCTACCCGACGAGCCTCCAGGACCCTCAGTTCGCCCAGCTGCTGGACGAGCACAACGTGCAGGTCACCACCCAGTCGGGCCAGACGTCCATCTGGCCGGTGGTGCTCAACTTCCTCCCACTCGTCCTCATCCTTGGGCTCTTCGTGTGGTCGGGTCGTTCGGCGCGTCGGCAGTTGGCGGGGATGGGGGGGATTGGTCGGGCGCGGTCGCGGGTGTTCGACGCTGAGCGGCCCGACACCACCTTCGCCGACGTGGCTGGCTACGAGGGGGCGAAGCGGGAGGTCAGCGAGGTGGTCGACTTCTTGAAGAACCCCGACCGCTACCGGCGGGCCGGGGCGGTCGGGCCCAAGGGCGTGCTCATGGTCGGCCCGCCGGGGACGGGCAAGACCCTGCTCGCCCGGGCCGTGGCCGGGGAGGCCCACGTGCCGTTCATCTCGGTCACCGGATCCTCGTTTGTGGAGATGTTTGTGGGGGTCGGGGCGGCCCGGGTCCGGGATCTGTTCGCCGAGGCCCGCAAGCGGGCCCCCTCGATCGTGTTCATCGACGAGATCGACGCCATCGGCCAGCGCCGCGGCGGCCAGTTGGTGTCGAATGATGAGCGGGATCAGACCTTGAACCAGATGCTGGCCGAGATGGACGGGTTTGATGTGGCGACGGGGGTGGTGGTGATGGCCGCGACCAACCGGCCCGAGACCCTGGACCCGGCGCTGCTGCGGCCGGGAAGGTTCGACCGCCAGGTGGTCATCCCCCTCCCAGCCCAGGCCGAACGGCGGGCCATCCTCCAGGTCCACATCCGCGGCAAGCAGCTCGGCCCCGACGTGGAGCTGGACGTGGTCGCCCGCGGCACCCCCGGCTTCTCCGGGGCCGATCTGGCCAACCTGGTCAACGAGGCGGCCATCTTCGCCGTCCGGGCCGGCCGGGACGTGATCAGCGCCTATGACTTCTCCGAGGCCCGCGACCGGATCCTGCTGGGGCGGCGTGACAGCTCCAATGCGTTGTTGCCGGATGAGAAGCGGGCGGTGGCCGTCCATGAGTCGGGTCATGCCCTGGTCGCGGCCGTGTCCGCCCATGGGGATCCGGTGGCCAAGGTCACCATCCTCCCCGCCGGCCAGGCCCTCGGGGTGACCGAGCAACTCCCGATCGACGAGCGCCACCTCTACACCGAGGGCTACCTCAAAGACTCCCTGGCCATCCGCATGGGCGGCCGGGTGGCCGAGCAGCTGGTGTTCGGCGAGACCTCCACCGGGGCGTCCAACGACCTGGCCGGCGCGACCGATCTGGCCACCCGGATGGTCCGGGAGTTCGGCATGAGCCAGACCCTGGGGCCGGTCGGGTTCGCCACCGGCAGCCCGCTGTATTTGGGCGGCGAGGAGGTCCGCAGCCGCCCGTATGCCGAGGCGACCCAACGGGTCGTCGACGAAGAAGTCGCCAAGCTCCTACGCGACGCCGAAGAGCGGGCCACCGCCCTGCTCAGCGACCATCGCGACGCCCTGGACCGCCTCACCGACCTGCTCCTGGAACGCGAGACCGTCGACGGCACCGACGTCGACGAGGTCCTCGGCCGCATCCCCGGCCAACACCAACCCATCGGCGCCACCGGCCACACCACCACGGCCGCAGATGCCGCCGGCGCTCCGGACGCTTGACCCCGGCCTGGCGCGCCGGCTGATCCTCAGCCGCCAGCGCCTGGCCGGCACGCCGCCGACGGCGCCCGGCCCCGAGGCCATCATGGGGGTGGCCACCGACCTGGGCTCCCTCCAGCTCGACCCGATCAGCGTGGTCGCCCGCAGCCACCAGCTGGTCCTCTGGAGCCGCCTCGGCCGCTACGACGTGGCCGACCTGGACGCGCTGCTGTGGCGCGACCGGTGCCTGTTCGAGTACTGGACGCACGCGGCCGCGATCGTCTGCACCAACGACTACCCGATCCACTCGCTGCTGATGCGCCGCTACCCGCGTGCCCGCCACACCCAGCTGCGCGCCTGGCTGGCCGACAACCAGGCCCTGCGCCGCTCGATCCTGCGCCAGCTCCGGGTGGGCGGCCCGCTGCCGACCCGGGCGCTCGAGGACCGGGCCGCGACCGACTGGCAGTCCAGCGGCTGGACCCAGGGTCGCAACGTCGACCGCATGCTCGACCTCCTCTGGACCCAGGGCCGCATCATGGTCGCCGGCCGCCAGGGCCAGCAGCGGGTCTGGGACCTGGCCGAGCGCTGCCTCCCCGCGTGGGCCCCGACCCGCCGCCCTCCAGAACGCGAGGTCGTCCGCCTCGCCACCCAGCGCAGCCTCCGCGCCCTCGGGGTCGCCACCGCCCGTGACATCGACCGGAGCTTCACCGCCGGCCGCTACCCGGGCCTCGGCTCGGTCCTGGCCGGCCTCCAGCGATCCGGCCAGGTCGAGCAGGTCCACCTGGCCGACAACGGCACCGAGCGGCCCGGCCCCTGGTACGTCCACACCGACGACCTGCCCCTGCTGGAGCGCCTCCAGTCCGGCGACTGGCAGCCACGGACGACCCTGCTCTCGCCCTTCGACAACCTCGTCATCAACCGCGAGCGGACCGAGCGCCTGTTCGGCTTCCAGTTCCGGCTGGAGATCTACGTCCCCAAGGCCGCTCGCCGCTACGGCTACTACGTCCTGCCCATCCTCCACGGCGACCAGCTCATCGGCCGGGTCGACCCGTCCTTCGACCGCACCGCCGGCCAGCTGGTCGTCAACGCCATCCACGCCGAGCCCGACGCCCCGGCCGCGGCCGGCCCCGCCGTCGCCACCGCCCTCCAGGAGCTGGCCACCTTCCTCGGCGCCACCGGCGTCGACCTCCGCCAGCCCCCTCCCCGGGTGTGGCGCACCGGGTTCGCCTAGCCCGCCGGCCGGAGCGCCTGGACGGCCAGCACCCCATCGCGGCCGAGGACGTGGCGACCGGCCGTCACCTCGGCGAACCCGGCCCGCTCCACCTGAGCGACCAGTTCCTGACCCTGCTCCCAGGTCAGGGCGTGACCCCGGAACCACCCACGCGGCCGGGCCAGGCGCTCGGCGATCAGCAGCCGCCCACCCGGCCGGAGCACCCGGGACGCCTCGGCCAGCCCAGCCTCCGGGTCGGCCCAGTGGTGGAACGAGGCAACCGCCGACACCACCGTCGCCACCCCGTCCTCCAGCGGGAGCCGTTCCGCGGTCCCCTCCACCACCCGCACCCGGTCCCCCAACGACCCCGGCGTCCGCCATCCCGCCACCCGCCGCATCTGCCCCGACGGCTCAACCCCCACCGCCGTAGCCCCCCGCTCCGCCGCCTCCCGAAGGAACCGCCCCGGCCCACACCCCACATCCACCACCAGATCCCCGGGCCCCACCCCCGCCAGCTCGGCCACCAGCCGTGCCCTCCGCCCCCGCCCGACCGACATCACCAACCCGGCAAGCAGCCCGAGCACACCCTCGAACTCCCCCGCCCCACCCACCCCGGGTTCGCGGTGCCCGGGGTGCCAATGGATCCCGCGACGACCTGGGTTCTCCGAGTGACCCGGGGTCTCGTCGTGCTCGTGGTTCGCCTGGTGCTCCTGTCGCATCTCCAACTCCCGCTCGTCCCCGCCTACTGACCGTGGGTCAGTATTAATGACTGACGGTCGGTCGTCAAGGGTGCTATGCTCCGGCGGTGAGCGCTCGTTCCGACTCTCGAACCGGCCCCGGGCCCGGTCCTTCGGCTCGGCGGCCGCGGCGGCAGCCGGCTGACGTGCGGCGGGAACAGATCCTGGATGCGGCGGAGCGGGTGCTGGTCGAACGGGGGCTGGCCGCCGCGACCATGGCCGACGTCGCCGAGGCGGCGGCGGTGGCCAAGGGCACCGTGTACCTGTACTTCGAGTCCAAGGCGGAGCTGCTGGCCGGGCTGCGGGCGCGGTACTTCGAGCGCTTCGCGGCCATGCTCGGCGACCCACCACCAGGGGGACGGGCGCCCGCCGGCACCGCCGAGCGGGTCGAGCGGCTGGTGGCCGCCTCCTACGACTTCGCCCGGGCCAACCACGCCCTGCACCACGTGCTGTTCCACGAGGCCGGGTTCGGCGAGGCGGACGCCTTCACCAGAGCCAGGGCCGTGATGGCCGACCTGGTCGAGGCCGGTCGGGCCTCCGGGGAGCTCACGGTGGCCGACCCCGCCCTGGCCACCGACTTCCTGCTCCACGGGCTCCACGGCGTGCTGGTCACCGCGACCCACCACCCGCGGTCGCAGCGGCGGCGACTGGTCGCGGGGGTGAGCGAGCTGATCTGTCAGGCGCTCGGGGTCACGCGCCCGGGCGGGACCACGACGCCACGTGGGCCGGGGTCGGGATCGACGGGTCGAGGACCGGGTCGGGAGCGGGCTCGCCGGGGGTGAGGGCCAGGGGGAGGACCCCGGCCCAGATCGGCAGGGCGTAATCGGGCTCGTCGTCCTGGGGCGGGCCGGTGCGGACCTTGGCCGAGACCTCGGCCAGCGGCAGGGCCAGGACGGCGGTGGCGGCCAGCTCCCGGAGGTCGCCCCCGCGGACCTCGTCGCTGCGCCCGGGCACGATGTGCTCGACCAGCGCGCGCAGGGCGACCTCCTTCTCGCCTGGGTCGGTGACCGGCCGGGTACGGCCGATGGCCATGACCGACCGGTAGTTCATCGAGTGGTGGAAGGCCGAGCGGGCCAGCACCAGCCCGTCCACCAGCGTGACGGTGACGCAGACGTCCATGCCCGGCCGGAGCCCGAGCCGGCTGCCGGTGGACCCGTGCAGGAACAGCGTGTCACCAATCCGGGCGTATCCGGTCGGGGTGACATAGGGCTGTCCGTCGACCACTAAGCCCACGTGGCACAGGAAGCCCTCGTCGAGGATCGCGTGCACGGTCGCCCGGTCGTAGGTCGCCCGTTCCGGCAGCCGCCGGACCCGGGTCCGCTCGGTCCGCTGATAGCGGTCAGTGTCCATGCGTGAATACGCTCCAGTACATATCTCGGAATGTACCAGTACAATACCAGGCCGCCCTGCCGGTGAGAACGACGCCGTCCACCCCGGTGTACCAGATGCGACGGCGGCCCTGCGACAGCCCTCGAGGGCTGTGGATTGGGGTCGCGGATTGTCTGGGCGCTGCCGTACGTTGCACCGTAGGTAACCCGCCCCCGAACCCTCTGGAGCTTCCCGCTGCGCTGGTACGGAACCGACCCGCCTCCCGACGGCCTTGCCCTCGGGACGTTGCGGCGCGTCGTCGGCCTGATGCGGCCGTTCTGGGGCCGGGTGACCATGGCGTTCCTGCTCGGGGTCACCATGCTGGTCATCACCTCGTTCATCCCGCTGGTGACCAGGACGATCATCGACGACGGGCTGACCAGGCGGATCCCAGGGGTGCTGGGCCGCTCGGTCGTCCTGCTGATGGGGCTGGCCGTGGTCCGCTGGGTCGTGGGCGGGCTGCGGCGCAACATCTCCGGGCGGGTCGGCACCGACGTCGAGTACAACCTGCGCAACCGCCTGGGCCGCCACCTGCTGACCCTCGAGGCCGCCTACCACGACCGCGTGCCCACAGGGCAGCTGCTGGCCAGGACCACCTCGGACGTGCGCTCGCTGCGCTACTTCATCTCCTGGGGCCTGGTCTTCATGGTCCTCAACGTGATCACCTTCGCCATCGCGGCGGTGCAGATGTGGCTGCTCTCGCCCCGCCTCTGCCTGGTCGTGCTCGCCCTGGCCCCGCCGCTGGTCTACGGGGCGCTGCGGTTCAACCGCCGCCTGCACCGCGTCTACTGGCAGGTGCAGCAGGAGATCGGCGAGCTGACCACCGTGGTCGAGGAGGCGACGGCCGGGGTCCGGGTGGTCAAGGCGTTCGGCCGCGAGAACGAGCAGACCCGCCGCCTGGAGACCGAGGCCAGCTCCATCCTCGACCAGAACCTGGAGGCGGCGCGGCTGCGCGCCTTCTACACCCCCCTGCTGGGCATCCTCCCCCAGCTCAGCCTGGCCGCGATCCTCTGGTACGGGGGCCGGCTGGCCATCGACGGCCAGATCACCCTGGGCACCCTGGTCGCGTTCAACAGCTACCTGCTGCTGCTGGCCTGGCCGCTTCAGGGCCTCGGGATGCTGTTCGGCTTCGCCCAGCGGGCCGCGGCCAGCGGCGACCGGGTCTTCGAGGTGCTCGACCAGCCGCCGGCCATCGCCGACCGGCCGGACGCGATCGCCCTCCCCGCACCGGCCGACGGGCCGGTGGACCGGGGGGTCCGGATCAGGTTCGAGGACGTCAGCTTCGCCTACGAGGAGGGGGGCCGCCCCTCGCTGGCCGCGATCGACCTGGACATCGCGCCGGGGTCGCGGGTGGCGGTGGTCGGGGGGACGGGGTCGGGCAAGTCGACCCTGCTCGGGCTGGTCCCGCGGCTGTACGCGCCGACCAAGGGGCGGGTGCTGGTCGACGGCCACGACGTCGCCGGCCTCACGCTGGACTCGCTGCGCTCGGCGGTCGGGATCGTCCACCAGGAGCCGGTGCTGTTCTCGGCCAGCCTGCGCGACAACGTCGCCTTCGGGCGCCCGCAGGCCAGCGACGAGGAGGTGCTCGACGCCCTGGCCGCGGCGGCCGCCCGCGACGTGCTCGAGGGGCTGCCCGAGGGCCTGGACACGGTGGTCGGCGAGCAGGGCTACACCCTGTCCGGCGGCCAGCGTCAGCGGGTCGCGCTGGCCAGGGCGCTCCTGATGCAGCCGCGGGTGCTGATCCTCGACGACGCCCTCTCCCACGTCGACGTCGACACCGAGGCGGCCATCCTGGCCGGGCTGGACACGGCCCTTGGCAGCGCCACCCTGCTGCTGGTCGCCAACCGGCCGGCCAGCCTGCGCCTGGCCGAGCGGGTGGTCCTGCTCGACCGGGGCCGGGTGATCGCCCAGGGCAGCCACGAGGAGCTGGCCACCCACGAGCCCGCCTACCGGGCCGTTCTCGCCCACGCCGGCGGCGGCGTGGACCGCCTGGTCGAGGAGGCCGCGTCATGAGCCGCCGGATAGGTCCAGGGGGGACCCGGGGCCGGGCGACGCGACCAGGGCTCGGCACCTCCGCTCCGGCGACGGCCGCCTCGGCGACGACCATTGGGGCGCCACCGGAGGTGGAGCGCGGGTCGCGGGACCGGCGGGCCGGGCGGCGGGCTCGGGCCTGGCTGTGGCCGCTGGTCCGGCCCCACCGGGGGCTGGTCCTGCTGGCCTCGGCGGCCGTGCTCGTCCAGACCGGGGCCGTTCTGGCCATGCCGTACCTGGTCAAGGTGGCCATCGACCAGGGCATCGTGCCGAAGGACCTGGCGGTGATCAACCGGGTCGCCCTGGCCTACCTGGTCCTGGCCGGTGTGCAGTTCCTGGCCGGCAGGGTCGAGATCGAGACCGTGGCCAGGGCCGGGCAGCGGGTGCTGTTCACCGTTCGGACCAAGCTGTTCCGCCACCTCCAGACCCTCTCGCTCGACTTCTACGAGCGCGAGCGGACGGGCAGGCTGGTCGCCCGCATGACCGCCGACATCGACGCCATGAGCGACCTGGTCACCGACGGCCTGGTCACGCTCGTCACCGCGCTCATCACCATGGTCGGGGTGGCGGTCATCCTGGTCGTCATGGACTGGCAGCTGGCCCTGGCCACCCTGGTCGTGGCCCCGCTGATCGCCCTGGCCGCCCGGTCCTGGCGGGGCTGGTCGGCCGACGCCTACCGCCAGGTCAGGGAGACCCACAGCGTCGTCACCGTGCAGCTCCAGGAGTCGCTGTCGGGGGTGCGGGCGATCCAGTCGTTCCGTCGCGAGCGGGCCACCGCCGCCCGCCTGGAGGAGGCCAACCACGCCGAGCGGGTCGCCCACTGGCGCACCATCGGCCTGGCCTCGTTCTTCTTCCCCGGGATCGAGTTCCTCGGCACGGCCGCCACCGTGGTCGTGCTCGGCGTCGGCGGGCAGCGGGTGCTCGGCGGAGACCTGGAGATTGGCGTCCTGGCCGCGTTCCTGCTCTACCTGCGCAACCTGTTCGACCCGGTGCAGCAGCTCTCGGAGCTGTACGACAGCTTCCAGTCGGCCACCGCCGGGGCCGAGCGGGTCGGGGCCGTGCTCGCCGAGCAGCCCTCGGTCCGCGAGGCTCCCGACCCGGTCCCCCTCCCCGACCCGCGCGGCGACGTCCGGCTCGAGGACGTCTGCTTCGCCTACGACCAGGGGCCGCGGGTGCTCCATGACGTCGACCTGGCGGTGGCCCCCGGGACGACCCTGGCCCTGATCGGGCCGACCGGGGCCGGCAAGTCGACCGTGGCCAAGCTGATCGCCCGCTTCTACGACCCGCTGGGCGGCCGGATCACCCTCGACGGGGTCGACCTGCGCCAGGTCCGCCTGGCCGACCTGCGCCAGGCCATGGGCTACGTGCCCCAGGAGGGGTTCCTGTTCTCGGGAACCATCCTGGACAACATCCGCTTCGGCCGCCCGGGCGCGACCCGGGCCGAGGTCGAGGCGGCCGCCCGCGCGGTCGGGGCCGACCAGGTCATCGCCGGCCTGCCCGACGGCTACGACACGCAGGTCGGCGAGCGGGGGGCGCTGCTGGCCGCCGGCGAGCGCCAGTTGGTCGCCTTCGCCAGGGCCTGGATCGCCGACCCGGCCCTGCTGATCCTCGACGAGGCCACCAGCAACCTGGACGCGGCCAGCGAGGCCCGCATCACCGACGCCCTCCAGCGCCTCCGCTCGGGCAGGACCACCATCATCATCGCCCACCGGCTGACCACCATCGCCCAGGCCGACCAGATCGCCGTGGTCGAGGACGGCCGCATCGTCGAGTCCGGCACCCCGGCCGAGCTCCGCGCCCGCGGCGGCCGCTTCGCCGACCTGTTCACCCGCTGGCTCGCCGGCGCCGCCTGAGCGTTCTCTGCGCACAGGCGCAACGCCCTCGACCTGCGCCGACTCGGCTGTCGGCGGGCCCGCGTATGCTCCCGGCCGGACCCGGAACGCGAGAAAGGTCCTCATGGCCAAGCTGATCTACTCGGCGATCGCCTCGCTCGACGGCTACGTCGCGGACGAGGAGGGCAACTTCGACTGGGCCGAGCCCGACGAGGAGGTGCACCGCTTCGTCAACGACCTCGAGCGGCGGGTCGGCACCTACCTGTACGGGCGGCGGATGTACGAGGTGATGGCCTACTGGGAGACCGCCAGCACCCAGGCCGGCCAGCCGCCGTTCGTTCGCGACTACGCCGAGGTCTGGCAATCGGCCGACAAGGTCGTCTACTCGCGGACGCTGGAGGGTGTCTCCAGCGCCAGGACCCGGATCGAGCGGGGCTTCGACCCCGAGGCGGTCCGGCAGCTGAAGGCGGCGGCCGGCGCCGACCTCAGCGTCGGCGGTCCCGGCCTCGCCACCGAGGCCCTGAAGGCCGGCCTGGTTGACGAGCTCCACCTGTTCCTCTCGCCGGTCGTGGTCGGCGGGGGCAACCGGGCCCTCCCCGACGACGTCCGCCTGCGGCTGGAGCTCCTGGACGAGCGCCGCTTCGGCAACGGCGTGGTCCACCTCCACTACCGCACCAGACCCTGAGGAGCCCTGATGTCCCCCATCCCGCGGCCGAAGATGGCGGCGCCCGGCGAGGGCAAGACGATCATGCTGTTCGCGGTGCGCTTCGACTACAAGGTGACCAGCGCCGACTCCGGCGGCGACCTGGCCGCGCTCGAGGTCACGATCCCGCCCCGGACCCTGGTCAAGCCCCACAACCACTCCCGTGAGGACGAGTTCACCGTCGTACTCGCCGGCACGGTCGGGGCCAGGGTCGGGGACCAGGTGGTGGAGGCCGGCGCCGGGGCGTCGCTGGTCAAGCCAAGGGGCACCCCGCACGCCATGTGGAACGCCGGCGCCGAGCCGGCCAGGGTCCTTGAGGTGCTCTCCCCGGGCGGCCTGGAGGACTACTTCGAGGAGCTGGCCCCGGTGCTGCGCGAGCACGCCCCGCCGGCCACCTACGACGCGCTCGCCGAGCGTTACGGCCTCACCATCCAGAACGACTGGATCGAGGAGCTGGAGCGCACCTACGGCGTGAAGCTCTAGCGCTCGGCCAGGACCGGTGTCGGCGGGATGTTGGCGTTCATGCGGAACAGGTTGGCCGGGTCGTAGCGGTCCTTGAGGGCGGTCAGGCGCTTGAGGCGCTCGCCGTAGGCGGCCTCGACCCCGGCCGCGCCCTCGTCGGAGATGAAGTGCGAGTACACCCCGGTGCTGGAGGGGCGCAGGTCGCTCCAGCCCTGGCGCACCCAGGCGGTGTGGCGGTCGCCGCCGGGGTTGGGCGGTGCCCAGCCGGCGACGATGCTGAGCTCGAACCCGTTCCCGCGCTCGCCGACGGCGGTGGCGTCCGGGTCGACCTGGCCGGCGGCGCCGCCCATAACGAACCCGGCGGTGTAGGACAGCGGCGAGGTGATGGTGTCGGTGAGCCCGCAGATCACGTCGATGACGTCGTCGGTGAGCTCGGGGACCCGCTGTGAGCGCCAGTAGTAGTGCATGCCGTGCTGGTTGCCGCCGTCCACCATGGACTGCAGGAACAGGTACGGCAGGGGCCGCACGTTGTCGGCGACGGGCTTGGCGACCCGGCGCAGCGGCGCCATCGCCCGCTGCCCCTCGGCCGGGTCGCCGGCCCAGCTCAGCGTCAGCCCGAGGACCGGCCTGCCGTAGTGCTCCGGTGGCACCAGCGGCCCCGGCGGGGCCAGGCGCGCAAACAGCACCATGCCCAGCTCGTCGGGGGCCTGGGGGCCGATGTCGCGGAGCACGCGGAGCACCTCGGGGGCGTCGGCCAGGGGCCAGAGGACCGGCCCGCAGAGCAGCATCGGGCCGACCGGGTGGAGCCGGTACTCGAAGGCGGTGGCGATCCCGAAGTTGCCCCCGCCGCCCCGCAGCCCCCAGAACAGCTCCGGCTCGGTCCAGGCGTCGACGTGGAGGGGCTCGCCCTCGGCGGTGACCAGGTCGACCGAGCGCAGGTTGTCGACGGTCAGGCCGAACTTGCGCATCGTGTGGCCAAGGCCCCCGCCGAGGGTCAGCCCGCCGATGCCGGTGTGGCTGACGATCCCGGACGGGGCGGCCAGCCCGAACCGTTGCGTGGCCCGGTCCAGCTCCCCGAGCAGGACCCCGCCGGCCACCCTGGCGGTGCGGGCCCCCGGGTCGACCCGGACCGTCTTCATGGAGGACAGGTCGATCATCAGGCCGCCGTCGACCACGGCGTGGCCGGCCACGGCGTGCCCGCCGCCCCGGACCGAGACCAGCAGGTCGTGCTCGCGGGCGAACCGCACGGCCACGGCGACGTCGTCGGCCCCGGCGCAGCGGGCGATCAGGGCCGGGCGCCGGTCGACGGCCCCGTTCCAGACGCGGCGGGCCTCGTCGTAGCCCTCCTCGCCAGGCCGGAGCAGCGCCCCCCGGAAGCGCCCCCGCAGCTCCTGGAACCCCTTCATCGGATGGCCTCCTCGAGGAAGTCGGCCAGCCGGGTCGCTGTGGTGGCGTCGGCGGCGTCGCGCACGCTGGCGAACGACCCGTGCCGGTTGAGGCCGAGCTGCAGCTCGACCATGGCCGAGGCCCCCGCCTCGGACATGCCGAACCCCATCAGCGCGCCCAGCACGTCGGCCGGCGGGAACTGGACGTAGCCCACGCCGGGCAGGCCGAGCCGCTCACCGAGGGCGCGGGTGGCCGCCCGCAGGCTGACGTCCTCCGGCCCCACCAGCTGCTTGACCTGGTGCCCGCTGAAGTCCCGGCGGGCCAGCCGCTCGGCGACCTCGGCGGCGACGTCGCGGGTGGCGATCATCGGCAGCTCGAGGTCGCCGTCGATGGCGCTCGCGTTGATGCCCTTGGCCTTGATCAGCGGCAGGGCGGCCAGCAGGTTCTCCATGTAGAACGGCGACCGCAGCACCAGCACGTTGCGGTCGCCGAGCCCGGACAGCCGCCCCTCGAGCTCGCGCAGCCCGGCCGCCGGACCGGTGGCGCCGGGCTGGCCGGCGGCGACGGTGCTGAGGGCGACGACGTGGCCGACACCGGACGCGGCGAGGGCGTCGGCGATGGCCTGGCTCATCCGCGAGCGGGTGGCCGTGAACTCCGGGTCGGTGACCACGTCGGGCAGCACCACCAGGGCCGCCTCGGCGTCCTTGAGGAACACGCCCAGGTCCCCGGGGTCGATCTGGTCGCCGGCCACGACCTCGGCCCCCCGCCGGCCGAGCTCCTCGAGCCTGCGCCGGTGCTCCAGCACCCGCACCGGCTGGTCCTGACGCAACAGCAGGTCGGCCACCTTGCTCCCGACGTTGCCGGCAGCACCCATCACCGCGATCATCGCGGCCTCCTTTCCTCGATGGGGAGAGGATGGGCGGCGGGGCGTTCCAGGAGCGTTCCGGGGAGCGTTCCCCGCTCAGCCGCGGGCGAGGAGCGCGGCCGCCTCGCGCAGGTCGGGGGTGTCGCCCCGCTCGGGGAGGGTGTCGAGGACCGCCCGCAGCCGCTCCCGGTCCCGGTGCGGGGAGCGGTCGTCGCCGGCATCGAGACGGTGGCGGAGCAGGCTGGTCGCGGCCCGCAGCTCGAGTAGCCGGGCACCCTGGCCGCGGGCGACCTCGAGCGCGCGCCGGAGCTCCGCCTCGACCTCGTCGGCGGGGGCGCCGAGCGCGGCCAGGAACTCCGCCCGGCGGCGGCGGGCCTCCGACACCCAGGTGCGGACGTCGCCGTCACGGCCGAGGGCCCCGTCGGCGGCGACCAGGCCGGTCCGGGCGTCACCGGCGACCACACAGGCCTCCAGGAGCACCCGCGCGACCATGGCGCGCATGCCGGGGGCGTGGTCGTCCTCGCCGGCACCACCGGGGGCTCGCCGGATGCGGTCCATGCCGGCCGCCGTGTGACCGTCGAGCACCTGGACGTACCCGGCCAGGGCGTCGGCGACGACCCGGCCCCCCCGGGCCAGGCCGCCCGGCCGGGCGGCCAGCTCGGCGACGTAGGCCCGGACCGACGCCGGGTCGCGCAGCTCCAGGGCGAGGACGGCCCCGAACACCAGCGCGGCCTCGCGGTTGTGCGGCTGCCCGCTCTCGGTCGCCCGGGCCAGGGCGGCGGCCCGGGCGCCGGCCGCCGCCTCCGGGCGGCCGAGGAAGCCGAGGGTGTTGCCGAGGCGGCTGGTGGACAGGACCTCGGTGGTCGCGCCGAAGCGGGCCAGCCGGTCCGACCGGCGCTCGGGCCGGAACTGGTCGACGGCCGCCTCGAGGTGCCGCCGGGCGGTCTCGAACTCGCCTTCCCAGAAGGCGACCAGCCCGAGCACGTAGTCGCCCTGGACGGCGCGCAGCTCGTCTCCCCGGCGCGCACCACCGGCCCGGAGCCGCTCGCCGACCCGGCGCGCGCCCTCGAAGTCCCCCTGGGACAGCCTGGCCATCGCCGCCGACCGCAGCAGCGGCGGCGCCGGCTCGACCCCGAGCTCGCCGGCCAGCTCCAGGGCCCGCCGCTGCACCTCGCCCAGCCGCTCCGAGGCATACCCGTCGACGATGCCGAGCGGTCCCTGGAGGCGGGTCAGGAGGGCCAGCTCGCGCTCCCGGTGGGCCGGGGACGGGGGCTGGGCCCGGAGCAGCCGGAGGGCGCGGCCGAGCAGGCGGACGGCCTCGTCGTAGGCTGGCAGCCGCTGGGCCGCCGAGGCGGCACGCTCGTACCAGGCGACCGCCTCGGAGACCGCGCCGGCCCGCTCGTGGTGGGCGGCCACCTGGGCGGCCACCGGCTCGGGATCGCCGGCGTGCAGCCGCTCCAGCGCCCTGGCGACGAGCAGGTGGGTGTGGCGGCGCCGGGCCGGGCTGAGGCCGAGGTAGGCGGCCTCCCGGACCCGGTCGTGGGTGAAGTCGTAGGCGTCGGGCCCCTGGTCCCGGACCAGGCGGCGCCGCCACAGCTCGTCCAGCCCGCCGACCAGGGCCGCCTCGCCGGCCTGGCTGGCCTCGGCGAGCACGTCGGTGCTGAACTCCCGCCCGATGGTCGCGGCCACCCCGGCCAGGTCGCGGGCCGGGCCCGACAGCTGGGCCAGGCGGGACTCGATCACCGCCTGGACCTTCGGGGTGACCGGGGCGGGCTGGTCCTGCCCGCTCCAGCCGGCGCGCAGGGCCTCGACCACGAACAGCGGGTTGCCCTCGGTCTCGGCGAACAGCCGCTCGGCCTCGGGGGCGGTGAGCGGCCGCCGGCGCAGCCGCTCGGCCAGGGCCGCCGTCTCCCGGGCCGAGAACCGCCCGACCTCGACCTCGGCGACCCGGTCGAGCGCCCGCAGCCCGGTCAGCAGGTCGTGCAGCGGGTGCTCCGGGTCCAGCTCCTCGGGCCGGACGGTCGCCACCACCAGGAGCGGGGCCCGCGGCTGGGCTCGGAGCAGGTAGTGCAGGAACTGCAGGGTCTCCCGGTCGGCCCAGTGCAGGTCGTCGGCGACCAGCAGCAGCGGGCCGGGGGACGCCAGCACGGCCCCGGCGAGTGCCTCGAACAGGAGCCGGCGCTGGTCGCGGTCGGGCGGCGGGGCGGGAGCGGGGCGGCCGGGCGCGGCCGGGCGGAGCTCGGGCAGCAGGCGGGCCAGCTCCTCCCGCCGGGCCGGGTCGAGCCGTCCGAGGTGCCCGGCCAGGGCGTCCGAGCGGAGCCAGGCCACCACCGGCCCGTAGGCGAGCGCCCCCTCGGCCGGGTAGGAGCGGGCCTGGCTGGTCGCGGCCCCCCGGGAGGCGCACCAGGAGCTGAACTCCTCGACCAGCCGCGTCTTGCCGGCGCCGGGCTCGCCGGTGACCAGCACCAGCTGGGCGGCCCCGGCCTCGGCGGCCCGCCACAGGCCGGTCAGGTGGGCCCGCTGGGCGTCCCGGCCGACCAGGGGCGGCCGGCCGAGCGGACCGGTCCGGCCCGCCGCCGGCTCGGGGGCCGGCTCGGCGCTGGGCGGCAGCAGCGCCGCATAGGCCCGCCGCGTCGCCGCCGACGGCTCGACGCTCAGCTCGCGCTCAAGGGTGGCCGCGCAGGCGTGGTAGGTCCGCAGCGCCCTGGCCCGGTCGCCGCGGGCGTCGTGGAGCCGCATCAGGAGCCGGTAGGTCGCCTCCCGCAGCGGGTCCTCGCGCAGGAGCCGCTCGGCGTAGCCGATCGCCCTGGCGTGCTCGCGCCCAACCTCCAGCAGCTCGGCCAGCCACTCCAGGGCCTCGAGGTAGCGCCGGCGCAGCCGCTCCCGCTCCTCCAGCAGCCACTCGTCGTAGCTGCTCTGGAGCAGGTCGCCGCCGTACAGCTCGACGGCCTCCTGGAGGGCCGGCACCGCCTGCCCGGCCTGCCCGGCCCGGGCGACCGCGTCCTCGAAGGCGGCGACGTCCAGCCACCAGGAGGCGTTGTCGCGCCACCTGAGCGTCCGCTGGGTCACCTCGAGGAACCGGTCGGGGTCGGGAAGGGCCCGCCGCAGGTTGTGCAGCAGGTGGCGCAGGTTGGTCCGGGCCTGGGGGTCGCTGGAGTCGGGCCACAGCAGGAAGGCCAGTCGCTGGCGCGGCTGGGCCGCTTCGCGGTGCAGCAGCAGGTAGGCGAGCAGCGACTCGGCCCTGGCCGAGCCGAGCGGCGGCACCGCGACCTCGTCCCGGCGAAGGTCGAGCTCGCCGAGAAGCCGGATGCGGAGCGTCGCCGATGCCATCGGGCGGGCCGGGTGGTCAGGGCCGAGGGCGCAGGAGGCAGAGCTCGTTACCCTCGGGGTCGCGCAGCACCTGCCACTTGCCGCCGTCGTAGATGTCGTCGGCCCGGGTGGCGCCGAGGGCGACCGCCTGCTCGGTCGCCGCGGCCAGGTCGGTGCTGCGCAGGTCGAGATGCAGCCGGTTCTTGACCGACTTGGCCTCCGGGACCCTGGCGAAGTCGATGGCCAGGCCGCCGGGGGTGTGCAGGGTGGCATAGCCGTCGGCGTCGACCTCGACCGTGCCGCCGAGCAGGCGGCTCCACCAGCGGGCCAGCTCCGGCGGGTCGTGACAGTCGATGGCCAGCGCGGCAATGCCGGCGATCGCCGGTGCCTGGTCGCTCACGGTGCGTCACCTCCAGTGGTCGGTCCAGCTCACGCTACCGCCCCGGGCAAGTCCCGCTCCTCGGCGCAGACCAGCGCCCAGGGCCGGTCGGCGACCCGGGTGAGGACGACCACGGCCCGGCCGTCGCCCCGCAACCGCAGCCGGGTGGTCAGGTCGGCGACGTCAACGGCCGACCCGCGCTTGCGGACCTCGACGGTGCCGACGCCCCGCTCCCGCAGGACCTGGCGGAGGCGCTTGAGGTTCCAGGCCAGCGAGGCCTCGACCCGCAGGGGCCGCCCGAACGGGCTGCGCAGGGGCTCGTCGGCGGACAGGAAGGCGATCCGCGGGTCGAGCTTCCACGCTCCCAGGTCGCGTCCCAGCTCCTCGACCAGCCCGGCCCGGGTCACGGCCGGGCTCGGGTCGAGCAGGAACGCGCCTGGGGGGGCGCAGGCCAGCGTCGGTCCGGGCCGGGCCTCGAGGGTGTGGGGGCCGGGGAAGACGGTGGCCCTGCTGGTCGTGGTGGCCAGCGCCGGCGACCACAGGACCGCCTCCTTGAGCTCGCGCCGGTCGGCCAGCAGCTCCACCTCCCAGCCGGAGGGGACGAGTCCCAGCGGGAGGCCGGGGGCGGCCTTGATCCCGACGGCGTCGACCCGGTCGGCAAGGCCCAGGCACCAGGCCAGCGGCGGCCGGCTCTCCCCCGCCGGCAGACGCCGCCCCCCGGCCCGCCGGGCCGGGTCGACGAACACCGCCAGCGATGACGGCAGGTTCAGGGCCTGGACGTCGGCGCAGGCCACCGCCACCTCCTCGGCACCGTGGACATGCGCGTTCTCCCTGGCCAGGCGCAGGTGCACCGGGTCGAGGTCGACGGCCAGGGCGGCCCGGCCCGGGGCCAGGGCACACAGGTCGCCCCCGATCCCACAGCACAGGTCGGCCACCACCGCGAACCCCGCGTACCGGGACGCCCGGTGCCCGGCCAGCGCCTCCCCCGACGCCTGCTCCAGCCCCTCACGGGTGAACCACATCCTGCCCGCCGCCGAGAACTTGGCCGCCCCGCGGACCCGCAGCTCCTGCTGGGCCAGCGCCGCCGCGACCAGCTCAGCCGGAAACCGCTCCCGCAGCCGGGTCCCGACCCCCAAGGCCTCCCCCGGGTCGAGCGGCCCCTCGGGGAGGAGCCGCAGCAGCGCTCGACCCTCGGCCGACAGCAGCCGCTCAAGGGTCTGTCGACCCTGCGGGCCCTGTGGGCCCTGTGGGCCCTGCGGGCCCTGCGGGCCCTGTGGATCCGCCGGCACCCCATCCTCCCGCATCGGCTACGCTCCCCCACCGGGGGACCCGGCGCCGGACCGGGTGGGTCGAGGGCGTCCCGGGGTGGGTCGGGCGCCGGACCGGGCGGGGTCGGCGCGACCTCTTGGGATCGGCTGTGGGTCAGGCGACGGGGCCACCGACTTCGCCTGGGGTGAGCTCGAGGGGGCGGCCGTCGACCAGGCGGACGACCCGGTCGCAGAGCTCGACGACCTCGGGGTCGTGGGTGGCGACGACCACGGCGGCGCCGCGGTCGGCGGCGTCGCGGAGCAGGCCGACGGCGCGGTCACGGTTCTCCTCGTCCAGCTCGGCGGTGGGCTCGTCGACCAGCAGGACGGCCGGCTCGACGGCCAGGGCGCGGGCCAGGGCGACCCGCTGGCGCTCGCCGCCCGAGAGCTGGTCGGTGCGCTGGTCGGCACGGTCGCCCAGACCGAGGAGGCCCAGCCAGCGCGTGGCCGCGGCCACCGCGGCCACCGGGTCGCGCCGGGCCACGCGGAACGGGAGCTCGACGTTCTCCCTGGCCGTGAGCAGCGACAGCAGGCCGTAGCCCTGGAACACGAGCGCGACCCGGTCCCGGCGCAGGGCCTGGCGGGCGGCCGCGCCCACGGCGCCGATCGCGAGCCCGGCCAGTCTCCGCGCCGCCGGGCGGGGGCGGGCCGGGCTGTCGTCCCAGACCTCCGGGTCGCCGAGCAGTCGTCCCACAGCCGTCCCTACCTGAATGGCGCGATTGTCGAGGACTTCCGAGGACTATAGGAACGGAACCTGAGAGATTGCTGAGCCACGCTTGGCCGCGCTCGGCGCCCGGGTGCATGCTTCCCTCTCCGAGAGGAGCGTGTGCCCGTGGCTGACGCCGTTGCCCAACTGACCAGCGAGTACCTGGACCTGGTGTTCGAGACGTTCCCGACCGCGGCCACCGTGTTCGGCCGCCACGAGCACGACGGCCGGCTCGAGGACCTGTCGGCCGGGCGCCTCGACGACTTCGCCCGCCGGCTGGCCGAGCTGCGGCGCCGGGTCACCGCGGTCGCGCCGGCCGACGAGGAGGAGGCGGCCGACCGCGACGCACTGGCCGCCGCCATCTCCGAGGCGGTGCTGGCCGAGGAGGCCGAGCGGCCCTGGCGCCGCAACCCGTTCGAGGCCGCCACCGCCGTGCCCGCGGCCATCCTGCTGCTGGTGGCCCGCGACTTCGCGCCGCTGGAGGAGCGGCTGGCCAACGCCGCCGAGCGGCTGGAGGCGGCCCCGGCGTTCCTGGAGCGGGCCCGGACGCTGCTGGACGAGCCCTGCCCGGCCCTGTGGCGCCAGATGGCCATTGGCGCGGCCGGCGGCGGGGCCGAGTTCCTGGCCGGCACGCTCGGGCCCCTGGCCGCCGGGACCGGCCTGGCCGGCCGGATCGAGGCCGCCGCCACCGCGGCCGCCGAGGCGCTGCGGGACTTCGCCGGCTGGCTGGGCGACGAGCACGCCGGCCGCTTCCCCGAGGACGCGCCGTTCGCCATCGGCGAGGCCGCCCAGGCCCGCAAGCTGCGCGAGGTCCACTGCTTCACCACCACCCCGGCCGAGTTCACCCAGATCGGCGAGGACCAGATCGCCGAGCTGACCGTCGCCCTGACCGAGCAGGCGGGCAAGCTCGGCGGGTCCGACTGGTCGGCCAAGCTCGACGAGCTCAAGGGCAACCACCCCGACGCCGAGGGCCTGCTCCCGGCCTACCAGCGCGAGCTGGAGCGCCTGGAGTCGTTCGTGTTCCGCGAGGACCTGGCCACCAACCCCGAGGCCGCGGCCCTGGTGGAGCCGACCCCGGAGTTCCTCCGAGGAGTCATGGGCTTCGCCGCCTACCTCCCGGCGGGGCCGTTCGACGCCTGGCAGCAGGGCTACTTCTGGGTCACGCCCCCGCCCGACGAGGCCGGCCTGCGCGACCACTCCTACGCCATGATCCCCGCCGTGGCCGCCCACGAGGGCTACCCCGGCCATCATCTCCAGATGACCAGCGTCAACCGGATCCCGTCGCTGACCCGGCGCGCCATCCGGTCGACCGTGATGATCGAGGGCTGGGGGCTCTACACCGAGCAGCTCATGGCCGACGTCGGCTACTACGACGACGACGCCCGCCTGGCCCAGCTGGCCATGCGCCTGCTGCGGGCGCTGCGGATCGTCCTCGACATGGAGCTCCAGTCCGGCGACCTGACCTACGAGGCCGCCGTGGAGCGGGCCGTCTCGGTGGCCCGCCTGGAGGAGTCCACCGCCCGCTCCGAGGTGGCCCGGTACACCATGACCCCCACCCAGCCGTTCAGCTACCTGGTCGGCTGCCTGGAGCTGGAACGCCTCCGCGCCGCCTCCCAGGCCCGCCTTGGCGACGCCTTCCACCTCCGCCGCTTCCACGACCGGGTCCTCTCCTACGGCCACATGCCCCCGACCCTGGTCGCCCGCGCCATCACCGCCGCCGACGAGCAGGAGCAACACCGCCGGCCCGACGACAGCTGAGCGCCATACCCCTCCAGCCGGTCCACGCACCCCAGCCGCTGCTGCTGGCCCGCCACTGCTGCCGCCGCTGGTCCTGCGCACTGAGAACGGGTTCTTCGGCGCCAAGCGACCGGGCCATCGGCGCCTTCGGCGACTGCGAGCCCTGCAACCGGTTCGAGGAGCCGCCCGACCCGGGGCCGCCCGACCCGGAGCCATCCCGCGGTGATCCGGGTGAGCGGCGGCCGGCGGGCGGCTACGTCAAGCACCAGCTGCACGAGGCGGTCGACCTGGAGGGTGAGGCCGGGGACTGCGTGTTCGCCGTGTACACGGGGCGGGTCGTCGAGGTCGAGCGCAGCCCCGACGGGGTCCGGGGCGACGTCACCATCGACCACCACCCGCTCGGCGCCGGCCTGGTCTCGCGGTACCTGCACCTGGAGGGCGCCAGCATCTGCGTTGAGGAGGGCGAGTCGGTGACCAAGGGCGACCTGATCGCCCAGCTCGGCTCGGGCCCGGCCGACCCGCATCTCCACGTCGAGCTCCGGATCGTCCTCGACCCGTCCGACCGGCGGTTCTGGTCCGACCGGAACTCGGTCGCCCTCGACCCGACACGCCTGCTCTACCGGGTCGAGGGCGACTACCGCGACTCGGTGTTCTTCGGCCCCCACCGGGTCCCCGTCGGCACCCGCCTCGCCTGATCCCTCCGCGGGGGAGGTGCTGAGACCGGGGCGGGCCGGGGGCGCGCGGGCGGGGTGGGACGTACCCTTGGGGGTGGAGGGAACGGCTGAGCCTGGGAGGCGGCGATGGCGGAGCGGGGGGTTGCCGAGCGCCGGGTGCTGAAGGTCGGGCCGGGCGGCGAGACCCGGCGGGCTCGGGACCGGCTGGCTGTCGAGGAGCCGCTGGAGCTGCGGGTGGCCGGGCGTCCGGTCGGGGTGACCATGCGGACGCCGGGCAACGACGTCGAGCTGGCCATCGGCTACTGCATCAGCGAGCGGCTGGTCGCCCACCCGGACGACGTCGAGGCGGTCCGCTTCTGCGCTCCCGAGGGGCAGGCGCAGGAGTTCAACGTGCTCACCGTCGACCTGCGGCCCGGGGTCCCGGTCCCCGACCCGTCGCTCGACCGGCTGGCCGTCACCTCCTCGTCCTGCGGCGTCTGCGGCAAGGCCTCGATCGAGGCCGTGACCGCCGCCTGCCCGACCGTCGCCGGGGACGACCTGGCCGTGCCCACCCGGGTCCTGGCCGCGATCCCGGAGCGGGTACGGGAGAGCCAGCGGGTGTTCGCGCAGACCGGCGGGCTCCACGCGGCCGCCGCCTGCGACGCCGAGGGCGGCGTGCTCTGCGTTCGCGAGGACGTTGGACGCCACAACGCGGTCGACAAGGTGATCGGGTGGGCGGCCACCGAGCGGCGCCTGCCGCTGACCGGGAGGGTGCTGTTCGTGTCCGGGCGGTGCTCGTTCGAGGTCGTCCAGAAGGCGGCTGTCGCCGGCGTACCCCTGATCGCCGCCGTCGGCGCGCCCTCCAGCCTGGCCGTCGAGCTGGCCGAGCAGACCGGCATGACCCTGGTCGGCTTCCTCCGGGGCGACACCATGAACGTCTACACCCACGCCCACCGCGTCACCCTCCCGGCCCCGGCCCGGGCCGCGACCCCGGCCTAGCCTCCGTCGCCTGGACATCGTCGTCGGGGGGGCCGGCGAGCTTGTCGTAGACGTGGAGGGCGGCGGTCCGGCCGGCCTGGGCGCCCAGGGCACCGCCGACGACGGTGAGGGCCGGGCAGACGAACAGGCCGGCGCCCTGGGTCGCGGCGGCCTCGCCCCCGCACGCGGCCAGGCCGGCCCGGCTGCCGAGGTCGGCACCGATCGCGCCCCCCAGCGCCCCCGCGAACGCCCGGGGGAGCGACTCGCCGTGGCTCACCGAGGCGGTGAGCTCCATGATGGGCGCGGCCAGCGGCAGCACACCCAGGACCCGCCCGTCGACCAGCGGCCGCCCGGCCGCCTGGACGACCCGGCCGGCCGCCGTCCGCACCGCCGGGTCGTCGGCGGTCCCGGCCAGCCGAACCGCCGCCTGCACCCGCGCCTCGGCCGCCGCGACCAGGTGATGGGTCCCCATGGCCACCTCCGCCCCGGCCTCGAGCACCCGACCCACCACACGCTCGACCACTCCCCCATGGCGCTCCCCACCGTCGCCGTGACCGGCCGCGCCCTCGGCGACCCGACGTCCGGGCCGCGACAGCTGGGGGAGGCGCATGGCCGCCTGGTCGAGGCGGGCGGCGGCGACCCGGCGGGCGGCCGCCGCCTCCTGCTCGGCCGCCTCGGCCATGCGTACGGCCTGCCCGCCCAGCAGCATCGCGGCCGGGTCGACGGCGTCGGCGGGTGAGCGCACCCCGCCTCGCGGGTTCCACGTGCTCCGGAGTGAGGACGCCGACGCGCCCCCGGGCCCGTCGAGGGTCACCCCGGCGCTGGCGGCGAGGCGCTGGGCGCGGTCCCAGGTCGACTGGGCCTGCTCCAGGCGGGCCGACAGCTCGGACAACGCTCCCGCGGCCTGGTCGAGGGCGCCGGCGGCCCGGTCGAGGCCGGTCCGGAGCACGTCCCCGTCGACCAGGAAGGCCTCGCTGGCCGGGCCCCGCCAGGCGCCGGCCACGACCACGAACGAGGTCGTCCCGCTGAGCCGGCCACCCACGTCCCGGAGGGCGCCGGCGGCACCAGCCATGCTCCGCGCCCCGGCGGCCAGGGCGCCCGGGTCCCCGGCTGGCCGGCTCATGGGCGGCCGGAAGCCGGCGAGGGTAGGCAGAGCGGCATCGACGGCTCCTCTCCGGACGAGGCGATCAATCGGCCAAGGGGCAGAACCGAGTTGTAACCGCGCCCCCGCACCTGAACAACCAGCCATCCACACCCCCCCGCCCCAGGCAACCGACCCGCCCCAAGGCCGCGAAGGACCAGTGGCTGGGGATCGCCTCGTTCGCGGCCGCGCTGATCCCGGCCACCAGCTACGGGGACGGGCTGGTGCGGGCTCTACCGGGCGTCCTCGCCCCGGCCGATCC